>Ga0209491_10000047_pt1 | contig 187199 bp, 153 predicted proteins | sample BON02_FD_187213 | JGI IMG/M metagenome (GOLD analysis project Ga0209491, IMG submission 187213) | Freshwater microbial communities from Lake Bonney liftoff mats and glacier meltwater in Antarctica - BON-02 (SPAdes) (version 2) | ecosystem: Environmental > Aquatic > Freshwater > Ice > Glacier... | reverse complement strand
TACCTGAATTTAGGAAAAAGTCAGTCGAACGATTTTAGCGCACAGGTTGCTGACACAGCGATTGCCCTGATCCAATATGTATTGCTGACATTAAAAAAACGTTTTGGTGAATACGAGACCAAAGGGGGAATTTTTAGAGATGCGAAAACCGAGGTTCTCAGTATCACAATCGATCAACGATTATGGGGCCTACTGCTTGAAATCCTTGTCGTTATTGTGGAAGTTCTAAAATTAACCATTGATGATATCGATAATCTCTTGAGAAGTTTAGCCAATTTGAATTCCATCAAAAAAATCGCTCAAACCCTTACACCTAAAGAGCTAAATTCGATGTGCGAAACTTGAGTAAGTAAATTAATCCGAAAGGTATAATTTTTTACTCAAATAAAAATTAATTTCTACTTTTGAGGTGACTATGAATTTATCGAGCAGAAAACTATTTTTCATTTCTTTTTTGATGATGCTGCATCTTCTGGCTTCTCAGGGAGCCAATAGTCAGTCGGTAAATCTCTACGGCACATCCAACTATGAAAGCTCTCGTAGTATAATTGTAGGCCCAGATAATAATTACTATTTAACTGGGACAACAGGTACTTCTTCAGGCAATAAAGATGGTTTAATAACTAAATTGTCTCCCTCCGGTGAAGTAATCTGGTCACAAAAATATGGCGGGTCTGGTGATGATGAAATTACAGATATAATGGTTACAAAAGATTCTGCAATAATATTTGTAGGATATTCAACTTCGAGTAATTGGGATGGGTGGATTGTTAAAATAGACACAGCGGGTAATGTGTTATGGTCAAAGAAAATTGGTGGAAGTGGTAATGAGTTTTTGAGAGCAATTTATCAAACAACGGATTCAAGTTTTTTAATAGGAGCGGCTACTACTTCTTATGGAGGAGGTAATTATGATGCATGGTTCATCAAACTGGATAAAACAGGAAGCGTAGTCTGGACGAAAACATTAGGTGGAGGCAGTACTGATTACGGGATGTACCCATTGGAATTAGAAAGCGGGAATTATTTATTCACTTTCTATTGTCAGAACGCATCAGGTTCCTATGGTGCTTTTGACTGGAATTTAGTAAAGTTTAGTTCTAACGGCTCAATTCTCGAACAGAGAAAATATGGCAGTAATAATAATGAAGGAATCAGAGATTTTAAGCCAACAGGCACTGGAAATTTTTGGATTATCGGTGAAACAAGTCGGTATTCTGTTGGGAAGGGAATGATAATTACAGTGGATTCATCTGGTGACCAGGTGAGTCGTAAAATCTATCAAACCAGCAGCAGCAGCCATCTAGACTTCTACACAGGTTATCCTACTCGCGATTCTGGATTAATTGTGGCTGGTTATTTAGGGACTGATGCCATCATGATCAAACTCGATAAAGCACTAGATGTGGTTTGGACAAAAACCTATATTCAAAGTGGAAACCAGTTAATTTGGAATTCTCGCGTAACAAACGATAATAATTATCTTTTTTGTGGTTATTCCAGTCAAACGGGCTCAAATGGCGGGCAAGACATCCTTTTGATTAAGACTGATTCCAATGGATTGTTTGATTGCAAGGATCATGATTATTCTGCTAGTATATTCACTCCTTCTTCAGGTGTGTTTAGTTGGGCTTCAATGTCTTTGAGCCCTTCTAGTGGGGGTTCAACTTCTTCATATTCAATATCGCAATCTGCATTTTCAATAAATAGAAAATCATTTCAACTTGACCAAGATTCTGTTCCGCTAAACCTCGATGGAGGATTAAGTTCGTTGAAGCTTTGTTATGGAGATTCAGTTAGGCTTGACGCATCAGGTTTAGCTACTTCTTGGTTATGGAGCGATGGATCTAAAAATTCTTATGCTTATGCGAAAACTCCTGGTAATATTTCTGTGTATGCAGAGCGACCCTATTGTTACAATGCAGATACCGCTGAAATTGTCTTTTATGATTCGGTAAAGGTATCATCCGGTTATGACACTCTGATTTGCAATGGACAAGCTCATACTTTTAATGTTACCGGATCTGGGGGCAGGGTTACAGGACATTCATATACGTGGCACGACTCTTCGAACAATCAAATTGTAGGTTATGGAAGTTCGTTTACTGACACTTTTTATCAACAAAGCACACTGAAAGTCACGCTTTGGGATAGCTGTATGATTTTTAAGGATTCCGCCTATTTCAAGGTTCGATTGAAAAACCCATTACAAATAATTGTCCCCTCAGACACCACCATTTGTAAAGGAGAATGGGTAAATTTTCACGCAAGAGCAACAGGCGGTGATTCGACTAATTATTCATTTAATTGGCAAAATGGTTGGTCAACTTCGGATACTTTAGAAAGGAGTTTTGATACCACGACCTGGCTCACGATTCTCTTATCCGATGGCTGTAGCATCTATCCAGATACGGGTCGATTTAGGGTAACTACAAGGCCAAGGCTAGAATTATCAACGAATTCAGATACGACCGTTTGTGTTGGTCAAACTGTATCCTTGAGGGCTTACGCCAGCGGTGGTGACTCCTCCTATTCGTACTCATGGAATCAGGGGTTGGGAAGTGGTTCAGAAAAAACAGACACACTCATGGCGACAAGCACTTATCGAGTGATTGTTACCGATGGCTGCACAGCGGATGACGACACAGCCTTTATAACAGTTTATGTACGTCAACCGTTAAATGTAACGGAGAGATCGGATACAACGGTCTGTCAAGGCGAGGAATTCGCACTCTATGCAAGCGGTACAGGAGGAGATAGCACGCGCTACGTATTTACTTGGAATTCAGGCATAGATTCGGGCAGACGGGTAAGGGCACAATTTGATACCTCTATCCAAGTCCGAGTTATTTTGAGCGATGCTTGTACTCTCAATAACGATACGGGTTTTGTAAATGTGACGGTTCGAGATTATTTGTCACTTAGTTTGCCAAATGATACGACCTTATGCAAGGGACAATCCATCCAAATACAAGCGAATGCTAATGGAGGGAATTCAGCCACGTATGTTTATTCTTGGGATAACGGGCTTGGTGCGGGTAGTAGTAAAAACATTACTCCGAGTTCTACCAAGACGTATCAAGTGAAACTGACAGATAATTGCAGTATTGTTGCCGATTCTAGCTCAATAACGATTACAATTAAGCCCCCTCTTGATATTATGATGCGCTCGGATACTACCATCTGTAGGGGGGAGTCAGTATACCTTTATGCAAACGCCACTGGTGGAGATTCAAGCGCCTATGTCTATACCTGGAATCAAGGAATTAGTACAGGGCAAAACCCAATTATTTCTCCGACACATACCAGCACCTATCGGGTAATCGTGACAGATAATTGTACGGTAGCTTCAGATACGGCCTTCGTAACTATTTATGTAAGAGATTCATTGTCCGTTATATTGCCGGCTGACACCACAATTTGTAGGGGAGAATCTTATGTTTTGAGAGCGAATTCATTTGGAGGATTACTTAACGCTCATACTTTGACTTGGAATCAAAGCCTTGGGTCGGATAGCATTCATAGTGTCAGCCCAAACTACACCTCATTTTATCAGGTTATCCTAAAAGACAACTGTACTATATTGAATGATACGGCATCAATTACGGTGACTGTCCGAGATTCGCTTTCAGTTACTCCAAGATTGGATACCACTATATGTAAGGGGGAGTCTGTCTGGCTAAATGCTAACTCAGCAGGTGGTCTAAGTTCAAATCATATTTTTACGTGGAATCAAAGTTTAGGAACAGGTCAAAGTAAGCAGGTATCTCCTGACTCTACTATCCAATACCGAGTTATATTAAAAGATAACTGCACGGTTAATCCAGATACTGGATATACAACTATTACTGTGCGAGCACCTTTGAATGTATCTGCCCGCGCTGATACGACTATTTGTATTGGGCAGTCGGTATTATTGAACACTTCGTCTTCTGGCGGTTATTCACCTCAGCATGAATACACTTGGAACAATGGAGTAGGTACTGGAAATTATCTATCGGTTTCCCCAAATTCAAGCACGCGCTATCAGGTCATTCTCAAAGACTACTGCACAACCGATTCAGATACAGATTTTATAGATATTATTGTGCGGAGCCCCCTAAGTGCTATACTCCGATCAGACACTACTATTTGCGTTGGAGAAAATGTGCATCTCTGGGCATTTGGTCTTGGAGGAGATAGCAGTCGCTTTACGTTTACATGGAACCAAGGTTTGGATACTGGGCGTAGCCAATCAATAGCTCCAGACACCACGACAATCTATCAATTAATACTCTCGGATGCATGCACCATAAAGGATGATACAGCGACGGTGACCATTCATGTTCGGCCTCCATTAGAAATCATAGAGCGAAGCGACACGTTTATTTGTGTAGGGGAGCAGGTGCGGCTGTATGCCGAAGCAAGAGGAGGTAACTCTTCCACCTATAGGTATGATTGGGACTCTGGGCTCGATACGGGAAATGGGAATCTTGTTGTCCCACTGGTGACAAAAACCTATCAGGTTATTCTCAGTGACGGCTGTACAACAGATGATGATACAGGATTTGTGACGGTTTTTGTACGAAAACCGCTGACATTAATCAAAAGGTCAGATTCAACCATCTGTAAGGGTGAAGAAGTAGAATTGTATTTTGACGGAACCGGAGGAGACTCTCTGCACTATTCCTTTATTTGGGATAATGCTGGCGGTACTGGTAATTATAGGAAAGTTAGCCCAGACTCTAGTTTAACATATATCGTACACTTAAAAGACAATTGCACCTTAGCAGCTGGGATTGATTCGGTTGAAATTACAGTTAGACCGCCTCTAGGAATTGTGGCGAGATTGGACAGCACAGTTTGTGTTGGTGAGGGAATATTGCTATACTCATCTGCGAGTGGTGGGTATGCGCCAAATTATGAGCTAGATTGGAATCAAGGAATTGGTGTTTCAAACGCACCTTTGGTATTCCCAGACTCAAGCATCGACTATCAAGTTATCATCAGAGACTACTGTACGGTGGCATCAGATACTGACACTGTACATATTGCTGTTCGCCCACCATTAGAAGTCACTCCGCGCCTTGATACGATGATTTGTGTCGGCGAGTCAGTTTCGCTGTATGCGTTGGGAATAGGTGGCTTGGATACAAACTTTATATTTAGCTGGAATCAAAGCCTGGATACGGGTCAACAAAACATTGTTTACCCAGATACCACGACTGATTATCAAGTGGTTTTAAGTGATGCCTGCACGATTGAACCTGATACTGGAATTGTGCGAATAAATGTACGAATGCCTCTTGAAGTTACTCCTCGTTCAGATACACTCCTTTGTGTTGGAGAATCGGTTCGATTATATGCGGGCGCTACAGGGGGTGACAGTACTTATTATTATCGTTGGAACAATAATGCTGATACGGTTGATGAACCGAATGTAAGTCCTGATACCACACTAGTTTATGAAGTAATTGTAAGGGATCAATGCACTCTTGCACCCGATACTGCAACGATTATTATTAATGTTCGACCGCCTTTGTCGGTTATTGCAAGACAAGATACGTTGCTATGCCGCGGGGAATCTGTTTTGGTAGATGCGTTGGCTAGCGGAGGTGATAGTATAACGTATGAATATACCTGGGATTCTGGGGTTGGAATAGGACAATCATTTATTAGCACTCCAGATAGCACTCAATCGTTTAGAGTGATTATCAAGGATTACTGTACGGTAGAATCCGATACGGATTATATCACAATAAATACGAGAGATGCACTTCACATTGAGCCAAGAACAGATACGACTATTTGTATTGGACAGTCTGTTGATATTTATGGATTGTCGTCAGGAGGGGTATCAAGCGCATACTCCTTCACCTGGAATCAGGGTTTATCAGGACTTGAAACGCATACGGTATCTCCATCATCAACGACCAATTATCAAGTGATTTTGAAGGATGGATGCACCGTGATAGAAGATACCGCAGCGTTTATTATTCGTATAAGACAGCCACTTGCATTGACCGTAAGGACAGACACCTTTATTTGTCAAGGGGAGCAGCTTATCCTCTATGCGGAAGCAACAGGGGGGGATTCACTTAGCTATACCTATACATGGAATCAAGGAATAGGAGTTGCCGATAATCCACTAGTTGGTCCAAGCATTAATACAAATTATTTTGTAACCATTACAGATAACTGTACTACAAATCCAGACACGGGCTCTGTAAATATTGAATTGCCAGTCCCACTGAAAATCCAAAAATCAAATGATACACTCATCTGCCGGAATGATCCGGTTATTTTGCAAGTATCAGGAACAGGAGGCCTCATCAATCAATATGTTTTTAATTGGCAAACCCTTGGTGCTGGGGCCACAAAAACTGTTTCTCCAGGCATTTCAGAAACCTATATCGTAGAGTTCAATGATCAATGTGCGCTTCCTGTAACTGATTCTATTCGAGTTAATGTCCAAGTCCCTTTGGTTCCTGGTTTTGAATTTGACCCAGAGTGGGCTTGTGTTCCAAATGATATCACCTTTGATGATACGACATCAGGAAGTCTGGACTCGTGGTTTAACTGGGAGTTTGGAGATGGAACCTCAGATACAGGGATTAATCTCAAACAAGTAAATCATAGTTTTGATCCGGTTGGAGTCTACCCGGTACGGTTAATATTAAAAACACAATTAGGCTGTTTAGATACTTCTTATTGGTATGAGTATATCGTTCATAAGGACCCTATTGCATCCTTTTCTTATGGATATGATGACAAAGCAGGAACGGATATGACCATTAAGTTCACGAACACCTCGAAAGGCGGTCAAGACTATTATTGGGATTATGGAGATATGGAATCCGATGAATTGATTGAAAACCCATCTCATGCCTACCAAACACCGATGCTCTATCCAGTAATTTTAACTGTCGTAAATGAGTGGGGATGCGTTGATTCAACGGCAGATACTTTAGACGTTAAAGATGTTTTCAGGGTATTCGTTCCTAATGCGTTTTCTCCAGGGGTCTCTGATACGTTAAATAGTACATTTGGACCGATTGGAACGGGGATTGGCACCTTCAGACTTATTGTCTTCAACCGATGGGGAGAACAAGTATATAGTACAGACTCAAGTGAGTTTTGGACGGGAATAAATGAGTTGTCAAATGAGCCAGCACCGATTGGCTATTATGTTTATATCATGACTGTTTATTCGACGCGAGATGTTAAGAAGACAGTTAAGGGTAGTGTGTATATTCTGAAGTAAAAAAAAGGGAGACTCAGCTCCCTTTTTAGCCGTGAATAAGCCGGTTATTGAATAATAATTTTTCTCGTTTCAACTAGCTGGCCTTGCTCATTGGTAAATTGAAGGAAGTAAATTCCTCGTTTACTAATAGCAATGTTTTCAGGAACTTCAGTAATTATAAACTCAGCACTTACTTGACCTAATGCATTAATGGCATGGACATTTAGAACTTGAGCATGCCCGATTTGGTTGATGGTGATTTTTCCAGAGGACGGGATTGGATATACAGAAAGATTTGACACTTCTTCTGATTGAATAGGCGACACGGCTGTAGCAGTTGAATTATATAATTGGGCGACCTCGGAATCTCCTAGAGCCCTTTTCCAAATCCGAACATCATCTACAACTCCCTCGAAAAACAGGGTGTTTCCTGTTCTACAACCAACATAGAAGCCTAATCCACCACCAGTATATCCAGCACCATCTCCAGTAAAATCAGATCCAATATACATCCCATCGAGATATAGTTTAATTGAATCATTGTTGCGAACAGCAACTACCTGATGCCAATTCGCATCATTAAAGGTTGGAATATCAACTGAAGATGTTTTTTGAGCACTCTTATGGTAAGTCCAAGATCCAATACCTGAATACTTCCCAACATATTTGTTACTTAGATTGAAGCCATTGTCTTTAATATCACCTCCAATAGACATGATGGCTTGTGTTGTTCCTACCTTTGTGACAAGGCATCAATTCTAAACCAACAGGCATAAGAATATTCATCTAAATAGAATTGAGAGGCGCCAGCCATACCTAAATAGGAAGTTGTACCATTAAGCAAGTATGCCGCATTTGGTTGGCCTTTGCGATCAGCAGTTAGCATGGCATTGTGCACAGTTAAATGATTGTTGTTCCCACTTTGGTCATCAGCATTTCCTGTGAATGTATAATAGCCTACCAATGAATCTGACAAGCTCTGGGCTCCTAAACTTGAAGCTAAGCCTATTGCAAGAATTGTAAATATTGTTTTCATAATGATTTTTTCAGAAATTTAGAATTCTTGAAGCACCTAAAAAAGGAAAATATTCTGCGTGAATTGCCCCAGATTTAGAATCTTCTCCAAACGAAACGTAATGTTTTTTTCAAAAAGAACCGAATTTCACGCACCACATTAAAGCTATATAGATAGATTAAAGTCAATATAGAAAAGACAATACTCTCTATGATTTCAAGAAGGCCTTGGCTTGAGATGAGCGTATTTATTAGTAGAAATATTATAGAGATTGCACAAAAAATCAATACATGCCAACTAGATTTTGAAAAAGGATGAATGCGAAACTTGTACCATACATAAATGGACATGATCAGGTTATATAAAAAGATACTCATTGCTGTTGCTGCAGCAACCCCCAATAACTGGAACTCAGGAATGAGTAAGTTATTTAGCCAAATGGCGATGACAGCTAGGCCAATTGTAAAATAAATTCCAACATAATAGTATTTAGAGTTGGCTAGAATTAGTCCGTTTATCCCAGTAAAAGCATCGAATATTTTTGAGATTCCCAGAAGCATAATTAAAGGAAGTCCCAACTTGTACAATGCACCATTAGGCATAGTGTCGTAAACCCATCCAATGTTTAATAGTATTATTGTTAGGATAAAAACAGCAATGAAACTCTGGCCCACAGATGACTTTTTGTATGCCCAAGCAATTTTTCTAGTATTGTTTTGAAATATAGCCTCTGAAATAATTGGTGCCATTATCTGTTGAAAAGACCGAGAAGGAACCTCGATAACCATGGTTATTAAAAATGCTGTAGAGTAGATAGCGTTATCAATAAGTCCAATTTGACTACTTACCATAAATATATCTAGCTTGTTTACAAGGTTGGTTCCAATTCCGGATATTACGATGAGTGCTAAAAATTTTCCAAGTGACTGAAAGGTCTTGCGAGGAACTTGAACAGTTTGAGCTATTTGAATTCCTTTTTGTCTAATTTGAAAAAAGTAAGCGAGAAGGAGTGCCCCAATTAGGAAGTATACAGCCCCTATAACTGAGAAGAATGATTCCAATGTCAGGCCAAAATAGGCATAGCTAAAGCAGGCTACTGCAATGCCAACACGAAGAAGTACCTCTCTGGATAATTTGCTAATCGTTATTCGATAATGATTCGCAATTAAGTTTTCGAGAATATTGGTATAAACAATGAAAGCTCCTAGCGGAATTAGCACCCATTCATATTGGGCATAGCTAGCAGACCTTTTTGCAATCTCATGATTAAAGGCCGACCTAAAAAAGATCATATAAATGAGGATAAACGTCAATATGCTAAGCATAGGTGCCAACAATGACATTCGTTCTAAATAACGTTCTCGTCCGTAAGATCTAAATTCTGGTCCGAAGCGAGGAATGGCATTGGGAATGCCAATTTGCGCGAACAATGCAAAAAATGAAGCGGTTTCCAAAATGAGTCGGAACAACCCGTTTTCTTCAGGGGAAAGGTAGTATGGAATAATGTAGAGCAAGTTTACATAGCCGATAATGACACCCATGTATTGGGCGATTGAACCCTTTAAACTTTGTCGTACTACGATACCCATTTATTTCTTTTCATAGATACTAAGAATACTCATACCCTCATTTTTCCCAATTACTTTCTTGAATATAGGTTTAATAAATGAGCGTGTAATTGGATACAGGAACGCACTGCTTTTACCAAACAGATTGTTCAGAAAGGCTTTATAATACTCTCCAATATGGCTAAAATCCGTCGGCTCTTTTTGTACCGAAATCATTTTGATTGGCAAATAGTCGGTTAATGACGTAAGGCTTGTTTCATTCCACCACCCCATGTGATGGGGAGGTAGATTTAAAGTGTGCATTCCATCATTTTTTAAAATATAGCTATCAGAATTAGGTACGGCAATTACTAATTTCCCTCCTGGCTTAAGGATATTGACTGCCCCATTTAAAAATTTTGACACATCAGAAATATGTTCTAAAACTTGAAAGCAAACTACGAAGTCAAATTTATTTGAGTTGTCGCTGGAATAGGATTCGATAGTGCTTAATGAAGCCTTGAGCCCAAGTCTTGTCGCCTTATTAATGGCATCTTCGTTAATGTCAATCCCATACGTTTCAATTTCTGGAATTTGCTTTTTAACCCAACTCAGAAATTCGCCTTCTGCACAACCAATTTCAAGAATACTACAAACCTCATTTGATTGCAAGGACGTAGATTTTTTAATAAAAGCTAGCGCCAAATCATGTTCCCATTTTTCTACTTCGTAATAATTTTCAAAGGATTTGGATAGTGCCTCATAAAAAGAACCATCACCTGCAATTCCAACAGGCATGAAAAATCTATAGCCGGTTTCATTGCATTCCCATAACTCGATAGAATCTACTTGATCAATAAACTTCTTTATATCCAAATTTAGTTCCCGTTGATACTTGTCAACTATTGAACTGGCGGATATGTTTTTTAAGAATTTTGCTGGCAGTGTTGATATTGGACTATTCATTCAATGCTCTGATTTAATGTTTTTTTGCAATTTATCAATCTGCAAATCTAAGTCGTAATTTTCAATCATGTGCTTGCGACCAGCAAGACCAAATTTAGTTCCTAATTCAGGGTTTTCGATTAATTGGATTATACACGCGGCCATTCCTTCAAAATCTCCTTCATCTACTAAAAATCCGCTTCGATTTTCAATTACTGCCTCTTTGATTCCTGCATGACGAGTTGAAACCACAGGGAGTCCGGATGCTGAAGCCTCCAATACTGTACCTGGAGTCCCTTCTGAATCTCCGGTAGTTTTTGAAAACATAGAATGTTGAACAAAAATAGTGGCACCTTGAAGAAATTTAATTACTTCATCGGGTTTTTTTACACCTTCAAAAATGACCTGGGATCCTAAATTGTTTGTTTTAACAAATTGTTTAGCCTGTTCAAATAATTCACCGTCTCCAATCATAGTTAACTTTACTAATTCAAACTTTCCAGCAACAATTTGGAAGGCTTTAAGCAAGTTTATTGGCGATTTTTTCTCAGTAAAACGACCGATATATATTATTGAATTGGGGTCTTTTATTGAGCTCAAACTTGGCTTGAATAATTCTGTGTTAATTCCACAAGGAACAACGGCGATATTGTTCTCATTTGCGCCAAGTTTGACTAATTGCTTTTTCATGTCTTCTGACACGGCAATAACTCTATAAGCTGATCGAAATACTTTCTTGTAATCACTTTGGTATTCATTGATATACTTGGTTTCAAATGCATCAAACCCGTGAAAATGTACAGTATAAGGTATTTCTGCTATCTCACAAGCTTCGCGCACGTATGACGCTGTAACACCGTATTCTACAAAACAACTTTTTATATCATTAGACTGAAAAAAGCCTACGAGTGCAGTAGTGTATTTTTTTGTATAAATCGACGGCATTATGTGCTTATAGAATATTCTAATTAGTTCTACCCCTAACAAGGAGCCTCGAAAAACACTCTTGTTGTGTTGCGTCTTAAAAGGTCTCCATCCGCCAGTTAACGTGAATTCTGGTTTTAGACCATTCATATGGTTTCTAATGAATGTTTCAGAGTACCTGTAGTCGTTGGGAAAAATGAATAGTAGACCTTTCATTTTTTTGCAATTAGAATAAAGGTACAGGCATCTAACTTTTTATATTTAGATTTTTCCAATTTATCAAATAAGAGAATTGCTAATTGCATAGGAAGGATAAAAAGAGGTCTAATGATTTTTGGAATTTTAAACATTACACCATCTTGAAAAAGTTGTAAGCCCATAGCTGCTCTGCCTAAAATGCCTTCGAAACTTGTGATATTGAAATTTTTTTCTTTAACGATTTTTTGAAGTCCAGATGAAGTCCATCTCCAAAAATCGGTTGGATCTGGGTGATACATCCAATAGCCATGGGTAGTAAGTACCAGTTGACCGCCAGGTTTTAAGACTCGGTAGCATTCTGATAAATAGATGCTTGGGTCTGGAACATGCTCCAAGACTTGTGTGGAAAGGACGATGTCGACAGAACAGTCTGGATAATTTAATATTCCAAGGTTGCTTACTTTAACCGTCGCATTATTGTTATCAGACAAATCTGCACCGATATACTCTTTTATATTTTTCTGAAGCTCAATTTTATATGGCATTGCTCCGCAACCGAAGTCTAACAGAACCATATTTTGATTCATATTGGTAGCTCCCACATTTTTAATACTTTTTAATAATTCATTTAAATAATACCATCTTGGGTCCCATAACTTAGGTTTAACCCTTTGAATTGACTCGTCTGCTGAGTGTCTATATTCTTCCATTCCCCTAACCCTTATCCCCCATTAATCCTTCTAATATAGCAACAATTCTTGGCGATGTTTTTCCATCCCAAAGGGCTGGAATTTGACCCTTTTTCCAATTACCTGAAAATAAGACCTCCAAGGGTTTAATGATTTTTTGTGGGTCAGTGCCTACTAATTCATTGGTGCCTTGTGTAATGGTTTCTGGCCTCTCGGTATTCTCGCGAAGTGTCATGCATGGAACTCCCAATACAGTGGTTTCTTCCGTAATTCCTCCAGAATCGGTAATAACCGCCTTTGCATTTTTTACGAGGTAGTTAAATTCTAAATATCCCATTGGCTCGGTCATATGGATATTTTTGAATTTTATAGCGCTTCTTTCCAATATAGCCTTAGTGCGAGGATGAACAGGGAAAATAATTGGATGGTCTTGGGCATGCTCATCAATGGTCGTTAACAGCTGATGAAGGTCATTTTCCTCATCCACATTTGAAGGACGATGTAATGTTAGAACCAAAAATCCCTTCTTCTGGAGATCAAGTGCTGCCCAAATTGGTGGTTGTTTTAAACGTTCGAGGTTATAGAGCAGCGTATCGATCATGGTATTCCCCACCAAATAGATGCGCGACTCATCAACGCCATCGTTTTTTAAGATAGTACAGGCAAGTTCTGTGGTGGTAAAGAAATAGTCGGTGATGCTGTCGGTTACCATGCGGTTTATCTCTTCAGGCATCTTGATGTCATACGAGCGAATACCTGCTTCCACATGGGCTACTGGAATATAAAGCTTCTTCGCCGCAATGGAACATGCCATAGTCGACGTTACGTCTCCAACGACCAAACAGAGCTTGCTTGGTGCTTCAAGAAGTAATTTTTCATAAGCTACCATAATCTTAGCGGTTTGCTCCGCTTGAGTGCCTCCGCCAGCTCCCAGGTTAACATCAGGTTCAGGAATATTGAGCTGTTCAAAGAACTGTCCACTCATGTTTTTATCATAATGCTGACCAGTATGCACCAAGCGATACCGCAATTTTCCACCTTGATTTATCGAGTCTTGAATGGCTCTTACGAGGGGGGCAATCTTTATAAAGTTGGGGCGAGCCCCGGCAATTAGATCGATCAATATGCTGTCGTCCATTAGGCTGTTTCTAATTTAGTGAGGTAGTCAAATGCATTTTTATAGCCTTCTACTACCTTTGTTTCGTTAATTTCTTCTTTAATTATCCGTTCAGACTCTTTTCCATAATCAAAACACTTTTCTGCACTCTCTAAAAGGAGTTGAATTTTATCGGCAAGATCATGCACATCATCACTTTTGAAGAAGAGCCCATTTTTGCCATCTCGTACGAGCATTTTTTCCGTCCCATCAGCTTCTGAACAAATAACGGCTTTTCCAAAACACATGGCCTCATTAATAGATAGCCCTCCAATCCCGCCCAAAATATAGAAAGCAGATTCTTGGTGGTATTTGGCAAGATCTATTGGGTCATAAATGGCTCCAAGAAAGTTCACTTGACCTGCTAACCCCAAATCACTAGCCAATTGTTCCCAAGTATCTTTTTCAGGACCATTTCCCACCACTAAAAATTCAATGTCAGGAAAATTCGGTTTTAGCTTAGCCATCGCTTGCAGCACCAAATCTACTTTTTTCCACTTAACAAGGCGGCCTACGTGGATCATGCGGAATGGGTTGGGGGCCAATTTATTTGGTAAGTCTTTTGCCGAATCACTTGCCGCAAGTAATTTTTTGGTGTCAGGCGAATTATAGATGATAAAGATACTTTCCTTGTTAACGCCATAACTTGGGAATATCTTCAATGCATCCGTTGTATAGCATACAAGTGCAGAAGCCTTACTCAAGAATCGCTTGCGTAATTGGGTAACTAGCCAGTATGAAAGTGTTTTTAAGGGGTTTTTGGCATTCGAATGGTCGTAATTTTCGGAGACAATTATTTTGCCTGTTCGATAGTCTTGGAGGGCATCATCATAATTGGATAAATTAAAAGGAATATCCTTATGAATGACCTGGATCCCTTTTTTCGGGATGAAAGGGTTAAGCAGTATTTCTAAAGAATAGGGCCAACCAGCAATGATAATATCAGGACCGTAATTTTTCAGTAAAGGAATAAACCCTTTAAAGAAAGGCTTTCCAAAAAGCCCCTTTTTTTCAGGAAGAAAAAATGTTTCGAACTTAAGATTCCCATTTTCTGTATATACCCCTTTTCCCAATGAAGAAGAGCCAATATCTGGGGTTAAGGAAGCTAGCGAATATCCGGGTAGTCCGTCGAGTGCCTCTAAAATGGGGTTGTAGTAGTGCACCAAACCACCCATTATGAATAAGATTTTTTTGTTCTCCCTGTTTTGCATAAAAAAATGACCCCGAATGAATCGGGGTCAAATTTATTATTAAGTATCGGATTCTAGTGATTCAGAACCAACTTCTCTCGGCGAAGGATCCCTTCGCTTGTTTCGATGTTCAATATATAAACCCCATTTGCTATATGTGAGGAAGAGAAACTATTGCCCTCCAATTTCAACTGGATCTTTTGCCCATTCATGCCAATCAGAAAGGCATGCATCACATCATCATCCATCAAATGAACAATATCAGAGGCAGGATTCGGGTAACAGAAAGGAGTTTGTGTAGTGACAGCGTTTGGGTTTTGAAGTAAATCGGTTGTATTGCTATACAAGGTGGAAATCTCACTATTGCTTAGCACTCGACCATAGATTCTTACATCATCTATCCATCCTTTAAAATATTGGAGGGAGCTACCTGGAATTCCCAAACCGATTCTAAGGGTAGAATCTGTATAGCCTAATAGTCCAGTTTTGGCTTGCGAATTAACCAAAGTGCCATTCAAAAATAATTTGATGCTAGCACCATCATAAGTTCCTACGATATGTGTCCAACCCGTATCAATTGGGTTTTGAGCGGATGGGCCGGCACCACTGCCAGCAGTTCCGCTAGAAACGCCAAAAGCCCATTTTTGGCTAGCACCAACGTCCGTTGATGTTATCACATAGCTATTGTATGGGTTAGCATTATGAAATAATCGTTTGCAAAGGGGAGTTTGGCGGACGGTATAATCTTCAACCTTTACCCATATTGAAACGCTGACAAAACTATCTGTTTCAATGGAAGAGTCGCTGGGAACTTCAATAAATGCACCGGCACCATCAAAATAATAGGCTGCTTTTGGATTGCCAAATCGATCGGAAGCATCTACTGCACCTTTATTAGTGCCATGGTTATCATTGCCTGAGTAATCATTTGAATTTCCGTTGAATGGATAAAACCCTACGAGTCCGTTCATTACAACTTGAGCTTGGGCGCCAGTTAGCATTGCAATACTAAATGCGCTGAATAGTATTTTTTTAAGCGTAGTTTTTCTTACGAATATAAGAATAATAGGATTTAAAGCCAGATGTGTTTATTTTGAAGTGTGCAACAGTCAGTGATTCGTCGAATAATTATAAAGTATCTTCAACTCAAATCCCTTTGGAAACCCTATGGCTATTTTGGCGATTTCGCGAATTGGAAGGACGCCTCAGCAGAAACCGGCTCCTATGATGATGCCCGAATCTTTAATCGGGTGCTCGAAGCAAGTCGCGACGTGCGGGATGACAAAGCCAAATACGAAAGAGATGGGATCGCCTTTAATGACACATTTCATTGGGAAGCCTTGAAATATTTTAGAGAAGCAGCCAAAGGCAAAAACACGCTGAAGGTCCTCGATTTTGGCGGCGCTCTGGGAAGTCACTATTATCCGACCCAAAAGGCATTGAAAGATATTCAATTGGATTGGACCATTATTGAACAGGAGGGCTTTGTTCAGCATGGAAAAGAGGAGTTTGCAAAAGAACATTTGCATTTCGAAGCGAATCTCGAAGTGGCACTTTCAAAAGAATACGACTTGATTTTACTGGGTTGCGTGCTTCCATACCTTCCAAACCCCTATGAAGTGCTGACTAAGTTGACTGCAGCAAAAGCCAACTATTTATTGATAGATAAACATCCGCTTATTGCCGGAACGAAGGATAGACTCACCATTCAGCGTATTCCTCCTTCCATCTATGAAGCATCCTATCCGGCTTGGTTCTTTTCTGAATCGAAGTTCTTGGCTTTTATGAAAGGGCATGAATTGGTCGATTCGTATGACTGTCCGGATATCTTTAACATCAATTCCCAATTCAAAAGCTATTTTTACCAACTGAAACATGACGCATGAGTTTCAGAGACTTTAAATACAAACAAGATTTCCATCCAGGATTAGCAGGAATATTTACCAACCCTTTCTATTTCGCTCGCAAGGGCCTGCGAAAAGGAATCGTTTCACTCGCCCCTGAAATTACAGGGCAAGTGATAGATGTGGGCTGCGGAAGAAAGCCTTACCGCTCATTATTCTCCACAGATACCTATATTGGTTTAGACATTGAAAACCCGGGTCATTCACATGAAAATGAAGATATTGATGTGTTTTATGATGGAAAGGTTTTCCCGTTCGAGAATGAAAGTTTCGATAACGCTTTATGCAATCAAGTTTTGGAACATGTCTTTAATCCCGATGAGTTTTTAAAAGAAATTCACCGAGTTTTAAAGCCAGGAGGTAAACTACTATTAACCGTTCCTTTTGCCTGGGATGAACACGAACAACCTTTTGATTTTGCTCGCTATTCCTCCTTTGGACTTAAACACTTGATGGAGCAAGCGGGTTTCACTATCGAGACCTCCATAAAAAGCGTTAATGATAGTAGGGCCTTAGCTCAACTTTGGAATACTTTTATCTATAAAAAAACAGTGACTAAATCAGGGGCATTGAACCTTTTGATAACCGCTCTATTGATGGCACCAGTCACGCTGTTTTGGTCGATCATATGGCCTATTTTTGGTAAGAGCCGCGACTTCTACCTCGATAATATCATCTTAGCTGTCAAAAAATGAGTCGCCTAAATTTTTGCACGCTTTTCGATTCAAACTACCTCAGTCGTGGTTTGGTGATGTATGATTCATTGGTGGAACATTGTTCAGACTTCCATCTATACGTATTCGCTTTTAACGATGCGGCCTACGTAACATTGAGTCGTTTGAACCTGCCTCATCTCTCGGTTATTTCGCTTCTCGAATTTGAAGACCCCGATTTATTGGCCGTGAAAGAGGGGAGAAGCCGTGCGGAATATTGTTGGACCTGCACCTCGAGCACCATTCATTATATCTTGGATCATTATGAGGTGGAAAATTGCACCTATTTAGATGCAGACTTACGCTTCTATTCTGACCCTAAGGTATTAATTGATGAGATGGAAGCGTCAAAAAAATCGGTGCTCATCACTTCTCATCGCTATACTCGACGCTATGATCAATCTTTACTTCGTGGAAAATATTGCGTCCAATTCATGTATTTTAAAAACAATGATAAAGGACGCGAAGTACTAGATTGGTGGCGAGCTCGCTGTTTGGAGTGGTGTTATAACCGCGTTGAAGACGGCAAATTTGGGGATCAAAAATATTTGGATGATTGGTGTACCCGTTTCTCATCTGTGCATGAATTGGAGCATTTAGGTGGCGGATTAGCTCCCTGGAATTGCCAGCAGTACCGCTTTCAAAAGAAGGGAGATACACTCGTCGGAAGCGCTGCCAATGAAAAGTTTGAAGCCGTATTTTTTCACTTCCATGGGATAAAAATATACCCTGGCCCTTCCGTGATTGTAGCCCCACGTTCCTATATGCTTTCGAAAGAAGTTAGGGAGAATTTTTATAAACCCTATGTAGTAGAACTCCTAAAAAAAGGAGAGGAATTGGCGCTTGCGTTTCCTGAAAGAGATTTTCATGGCATGGGCTCTGGATCCGATTATGCCAAAGAGAAATATTTAATTGGTCATTACTCTTGGCTGAAACGAAATATCATACAACGAATCTTTCCGCCAAAACTGCCCTAAGCGATTCTGAATAATCTGTTACATTTGCGGTACATGGCCAATTTGATAGATATTCCTGCCTTTAAAGACGACCGCGGAGAACTTCGCGTTATTCAGCGTCAATTGCCTTTTGTGGTAAAACGCGTCTATTATATTCACGGGAAGCCCAATGTGGTGCGTGGCGGTCACCGTCATCAAAATACGGATCAAGTATTGGTTTGTCTTCATGGAGCCTGCACGGTTTCTTGCAATGATGGAAGTGGTTTTGAAAGCTATGTTCTCGATAATCCAAGCAAAGCACTTTATGTAGATCGCGATGATTGGCATACCATGCAAGGATTTACAAATGGAGCGGTATTGCTCGTTCTTGCCTCTACCAACTACGATGTAAACGACTATATCGATGAGCCCTATATCTAATATCGACTACGAAAACCTTTCTGGCTTAAATGCTCCTTTCAAAGAGGCATATGAAAAGGAATTTTCTCGTCTACTCGATAAAGGGTGGTTCATTTTAGGCGAGCAGGTGAAAGCCTTCGAGGAAGAATTTGCGGCTTATATTGGAGCTCCTGCATTTTTAGGAGTGGCTTCAGGCCTAGACGCTTTGGAGATGCCATTGAAAATTATGGACTTTCCAACGTGTTCTGAAATCATTGTTCCTTCAAATACCTATATCGCCACCATCAATGCGATCATTAATACCGGTCATAAGCCTGTATTTGTTGAGCCCGATATCTATACCTATTTAATTGACGCAACGAAAATCGAGGAGAAGATTACAGAAAATACCAAAGCCATTATGGTGGTGCATTTGTATGGAAAGCCTTGTGAGATGAATCCAATTATGGAACTATGTGCCAAGTATCAGCTCGAACTAATCGAGGACTGCGCGCAATCACATGGAGCCAAGTATAAGGGGAAAACGACTGGGACTTTTGGTTTTGGCGCTTTCAGCTTTTACCCAACAAAAAATTTGGGTGCATTAGGAGATGCTGGCGGAATTAGTATCACTGATACAAAGCATTACGACAAGCTAAAGGCCTGGCGCAACTATGGTTCATTTGTGAAATACCAAAACGAGTATGTGGGCGATAACTCCCGTCTCGATGAGATTCAAGCAGGTTTCTTACGTATCAAGCTAAAGGCTTTGAGTGATATCACGTCTCACAAGCAAAAGCTAGCGAATCTATATCACGAATTGTTGGATGGAGAAAAAGTGACCCTTCCGCATAAGGCCGATCATTTGGTAGAAGTCTACCATATTTTCCCCATTCGCCACCCGCGAAGAGATGGGCTTAAAGTCTATTTATTAGAAAAGGGTATTCGCACGGAAATTCATTATCCAATTGCTCCCTGTGACCAGAAGTCAGTGCAGGATATTTTCGCCAAAAATGGATGGGAATTGAATGACGAGGATTTTGTGTTGGCCAAAGAAATTCATTCGAGCATCCTTAGTTTGCCTATTTCTACGATACACACTGAGGCAGACGTGCGGTATATCTCGGAATGTATCAATGCCTTTCCTGATTGAAAATTCTACTAATCGACAATTACGACTCGTTCACATTCAACCTAGCTGATTATTTGGCGAGGGCAGGAGCGGAATTGCTGATACTGCGGAATGACGCCTTTTCATTGGACGACCCCAGGATACTGGAAATGGACGGGGTGGTATTATCGCCCGGGCCTTCTAGTCCTGAAAATGCCGGGCTCCTTATGCCATTCATAGAGCGATATGCTGAGCAATTGCCCATATTGGGTGTTTGTTTAGGCTTTCAGGCTTTGGGCATTCATTTTGGAGCAAAACTTATTCAGTCGTCCGTTCCGGTTCATGGAAAAAGTTCAGAAATCAACTGTTCAGAACATCGCATGTATGAAGGAATTCCTAGTCGGCATAGGGTAGGGCGTTACCATAGTCTTCGTCTTGAGCAATTACCTGAAGAACTAAAACTGACTGCCACAACACAGGATGATATCCCCATGGCCTTTGCGCATGAAAAATTAGCCATTTGGGCAGTTCAATATCATCCAGAAGCTGTTTTGAGCGAATTCGGACTGCCATTTATTCGCAATTGGATAAAACTTGTGAAAGAATCACGGGACTGAACGTTTTTGGTTAATTTTTTGTCTTACTTGTAAACATGCTAGCCCACGATTTCCTTTCAAGCAAATTATTCGCTCTAAAACCAACTGACTCAGCACAGATGGCATTGGAGATGATGAATGAAATGAGCGTGGCTTATTTGCCGGTAGTAAGCGAAGGAAAATTGCTGGCATACTTGTCAGCGGCAGAATTGATGGATATAAAGCCTAAATCAAAAAAGCTTAAGACTTTCCTGTCGACGACATTGCCTCCCCATATTAACGAAAATCAACATCTGTTTGATATCATCCGTGTATTTGCTGCTATACCTTATACTGTAATTGCGGTAGTAAACAACGAGGATGAATTTGTGGGAATCATATCTGCCAAAGAGCTGATACGGCAAATGGCCCAGTTTAGTGGATTTTTAGAACCAGGAGGTATTATAAGCCTAAATATAGGTGTTCAAGATTATAGCCTCTCTGAAATCGCGCGTATTGTGGAGTATAATAATGCGAAAGTTTTAAGCGTCCACCTCCAAGCGCTTAAGGAAGATCGTCGCATGTTGGTGCATTTAAAATTAAACACCAGCGATTTAAAAAGTTTGGTCGCTACCTTTGAGCGGTACAATTATCAGGTGGTAGCATCTTATTATAATGACGACGACAATGGCGCGTTAAAGGATCGCTATAATTTATTGATGCGCTACCTCGACATCTAGTATGCCGATATTTCGTCTGATTCTCTTATACGGTTTTTTCTTTCAAGTAGCCTCTGTTCTGGCTATGGATGGAGATTCGTTGCTCGTAAAGGAGATTTCCCTGAAAGGCAATAGGGTGACAAAATCCTTTATCATACTGCGTGAATTAGATTTTGAGCTAGGAGATTACATTAATTCGGAGACCCTAAATATCCGGCTCAATCAGAATAGAAACCAAATTTTCAATACCCGATTATTTAATGCGGTGAAAGTGTCCGCCTTGCCAAAAGAAGATGGCATTCTGGTATTGATCGAGTTAACGGAGAAATGGTATATCTGGCCCCATCCAGTAGTAATCTTTGCGGATAGGAATTTTAATATTTGGTGGGAAACCAAAGACATCGGGCGCCTCAATGCTGGCCTCAATGTGTATGATTATAATTTTAGGGGGAGGGCTGAGAAGCTGAGAATTAAAACGCTTATTGGTTATACGCGATTGTTTATGGTGGATTATGAAATCCCTTATATCGACAAGCAAAAAAAGAAAGGGCTTGAATTTCAGCTGGGATATCAAAGTACTAAGGAGGTTTGGCTAAAAGCCGAGAACAACCGACTTCAATTTCTATTTGATCCTAATCAAAGAGCAGTTCGTCGTTTTGGTGTGGATATTTCCTACCTCTATCGGCCAAAAATATTTACAAGGCACCGCTTTACCTTAGGCTGGGAGGATCTTTTGGTGAGTGATACTTTGCTTCATGCAGGTCAGAATCCGGATTATTTGGCAGGACAAAGAAATCGGCAGACGTCAATCAAACTCTTCTATACATTCAAGTATGATCGCCGCGACATTGCCTATTACCCATTAAAAGGACATTTTATTGAAATCAATGCAGAGCCACGGTATCTGGTTGAAGACCGAAGCATTTACGCCGACTTACGCTGGAATGCGGAGAAGTTTTTTGACTTGGGCGTTAATTTTTATGCGGGAGCTGCATTTCGAGGCAAGGTTTCATTTCCTGAAAAGCAACCGTATAATCTCTATCAATCATTGGGATATAAATTTTTCGTGCGTGGTTTCGAACCTTATGTGGTTGATGGGCAGCATTATGGACTTATTGAAACGAATATTAAATATTGTCTTTATAGTAAGGATATACATTTGCCATTTATTCGCATGGATCAATTTAAAAAGGCGCCAACAGCTGTGTATTTAACTGCCTATACAGATGGAGGATATGTGCATAGTACTCGATTTCAGGAGCCTGGCAATACCTATCAGAATACGTGGTTACAGGGATATGGCATGGGCCTTGACTTTGTAACCTATTACGATCGAGTACTTCGCGTGGAGTATTCATTAAATGCCTTTGGAAGGAAGGGCTTATATTTACACTTTACAGCACCATTATAATGAGAATCGGAGTTTACGGAAAACGTGTATTAAATGAAGAGTCGGTCGATTTTGTTCACTTTATCATCGACCTATTGGGAAATAAAGGCGTCGAAGTATTTATACATGATGCCTTTATGGATATTATTCGGAAAGGCAAATTGGTGAAGTCGAAAGCGAGCTCATTTGCTGAAGGAGATGAAATCATTGGCTCCTTTGACTTTATGCTCAGTTTGGGTGGCGATGGAACGCTCTTGGAAACGGTGACAATTATTCGCGATAAAGGCATTCCAATTATCGGCATTAACCTCGGCCGACTTGGTTTCTTAGCAAGCGTATCTAAAAACGATATTTATTATGCTATTGATGAGTTATTAAAAGGAAGTTATGGAATCGATAAAAGAAGTTTATTGTATCTAGAATGTGATGAACCACTTTTTGGTGAATTGAATTTTGGATTAAATGATTTCGTAATCCATAAAAACGATACCAGCAGCATGATTACGGTGCATGCCTTTATTAATGGAGAGTTTTTAAATTCCTATTGGGGAGATGGTTTGATTATTTCCACGCCAACTGGGTCTACAGGGTATTCCTTGAGTTGTGGTGGTCCAATTCTATTTCCACAATCAGGGAGCTTTGCTGTTACTCCTGTATCTCCCCATAATTTGAACGTGAGACCCATCATTATTTCTGATGAAAGCGTGCTGTCTTTTGAGATCGAAGGCAGGAGTAGTAGTTTTTTGGTAAGTATGGATAGTCGTTCAACAAGTGTAAATTACGATGTGCAAATGGCCATTCGAAGAGCTCCTTTTTCTGTTAATCTGGTGAAACTCAATAATTCAAACTATCTAAAAACCTTGCGTTCAAAGCTAAATTGGGGTGTTGATGTGCGAAATTAGAAATGTTCAATTTTTAAAGGTCAAAGAAGGTAATCTCAATTAAAAGTATATATTTGCAGCACTTGATTAACCCTTAAATCATCAAGCTATAATGAAACTGAAGTACTTTTTTTTAGCCCTCGCAATTGGTTCAGGAACCATTTCTACACAAGCCCAAGATTATGATTTTGGATTGTTTGGTGGATTATCTTTTTATCAAGGCGACTTGTCTCCAGGATTGGGTAATGGTGTCGGTAAGTTCATTGGAACCTTCCGCCCAGCTATCGGTGGAATTGCTCGTTATAATTTTCACCCAAATTTTTCCGTTCGCGGAAACTTGAATTTTGGCTGGATTGCTTCGTATGATAGGTACCAAAATGAAGGGACATCTCGTGAATCAAGAAATTTAAGTTTCAACTCACCAATTGTAGAGCTTTCTGGCACCTTCGAATGGAATATTTTGAAATACATTGCTGGTTCTAAAAAACATACATGGACGCCTTACCTTTTTGCAGGAGTTGGTTTAACGTATATCCATCCAATGGCATGGCATGAGGGTGATCTTATTTCCTTGCGTAAATTGAACACGGATATCTCAAAAGCAAGCGGTACGTCGTATAGCCCAATTCAGCCCGTTATTCCTATCGGTGGTGGTTTGAAATTCAACCTACGCCGTGACTATACACTTGGATTAGAAGCAGGATGGAGAATGATGTTTACCGATTATTTGGATGATGTCAGTGCTGGGTATACAGGAGATAATTCGATGTCTACTATTGATTCCAAGCTGGGTAATAGAAGTGGGGTTCCGCAAGCTGCTGGGGCTCAAAGAGGAGGTGAAAAATATAAAGATTCATATTTCTTCTTAGGATTGACATTGACGAAGACTCTTCGTCCATACAAATGCCGTTAGTCTAAACTTTATACTATATTTACAACGGGTTAGGTTCGCTTAACCCGTTTTTGTTTTTAAAATAAATCGTATAATAGAACGTTTTAAGTTTAGACATGAAGAGATATATTGCCTGTATTCTTTTTGCCACGCTGAGTTCAGTGGGTTTTGCACAAAAGTCGCTTGATGTGGGGATCATGCTTGGTTTAAGTAACTATAATGGGGAATTGGCGGCTAACTCATTTACAAATTTCCATTTTGCTGGCGGCCTAGTCGGGAGGTATAATTTGAATGATCATTTCTCCTTAAAAGGAAATGTATTTTATGGAACCATCTCAGGTGCTGATTCTACGGTACCAAAAAATGCATCTAGAAATTTGAGCTTCAAATCGGGGCTTTTTGAATTTGCCGCATTAATTGAATGGAACCTCTGGGCTTTTGATCCAGTTGGAAGAAATGGCAAGAAGGCCTTCACTCCTTTTGTCTTCATAGGAGGGGCTATTTATAAATACAATCCTAAGGCTTATTATGATGACCCAAATTCTGATTTCAAAGGATGGATTGAATTACAGCCTATTGGCACAGAAGGTCAAGGAACTACCCAGTTTCAAGACCGTAAAAAGTATAACCTAACCCAATTCTCCATCCCCTTTGGCGGAGGTATCAAACTACGAGTTGCTCGGGGTTGGACCATTGCTGCGGAATATGGAATGAGAATGACCTTTAATGATTATATTGATGATGTTTCGTCTACCTATGTAGAGCCAGGTGTTTTAACTGCGGCTTTTGGCGATGGCTCTTATTCTGCGGCATTGGCTGATCGTTCTATTGATGGTATTTCAAAAGAGTATGATCCATTAACATTTCAAGGTCCTGGACGTGGAAACCCTAAATCAAAAGATTGGTATGCTTATGGAGGTATAACGATTACCTATACAATCTTCGGAAATCGTGTTAAATGCTACAAATTTTAGGCTTAATGCCTTAATCGTATTTCTATTTTTCTTTAAGCTTAGTGCGTTCTCTCAGTATTGGGAGGCGGGAGGTTTCATTGGTGCGTCCAATTACAACGGTGATTTGGCTCGTCGTGTGGTGCTCTCTGAAACCAATGTGAGCGCTGGTGTTTTAGGAAAATATAATTTCTCTGAATACTTCTCCTGGAAGTTTGGAATCAACTATGCCAAAGTTTCTGGTGGCGATTATAACTTTAAGGAGTATCGAAATAGAAATTTAAGCTTCTTTTCCCATCTCTGGGAATTAGACAATCGAATTGAATTTAATTTTATCAGGTTTGGAACAGGTGTGCTCTCAAAACGCTCTACTCCCTTCTTTTTTGCTGGAGTCAATGCCTTTTACTTCAATCCAAAAACCAACTATAATGGCACCATAGTCCAACTTCAGCCTTTAGGCACAGAAGGCCAGAACCTTGAAGGCAACAAAAGATACAAGCAGGTGGGTATTGCAATTCCCATAGGCATGGGGTATAAGTATAGCTTTTCTCCAAATTGGGTTTTAGGAGGGGAAATAGGGGTGCGTAAGACTTTTACTGATCACCTAGATGATGTGGGCGGCACTTACCCGAATTTTGAACAATTGCAAGGGAGGAATGGAGCAACCGCCGTTGCATTATCAGATAGATCCGTTGAGGTCGATGGCCGCAACCAGTTAGCAAGCGAAGGAAATTTCAGAGGAGACCCAGCCATAAAAGATTGGTACTTTATTGCGGGCATTACGCTTACTTATAGATTCACTCCAATTCAGTGCATGTTCACTAAATACTGAGATAACTCATTGTTAAGTCCTATTTTCGCAGCTTTAGTATTAAAGAATGAGTAGTCTTCAAGGTGAAATAAACAGAGAAAGACTCCCGAAGCATGTGGCTATTATCATGGATGGTAATGGTCGCTGGGCCAAAGGGAAGGGGAAATACCGTGTGTTTGGGCATACCAAAGGAGTAGATACCGTTAAAGAAATTACGGAAACAGCTGCTGATTTAGGTATCAAATACTTGACCCTTTATGCTTTCAGTACTGAGAATTGGAGCAGGCCTATTAAAGAGGTAAATGCACTCATGGATCTGTTGGTTCGCACCATTAAAAAGGAAATGCCAACACTCATGAAAAATAATATTCGCTTGGATGCAATTGGGAACCTTGATTCTCTCCCAAGTAAGTGTTTGGCAAATTTGAACGAGGCGAAGGAAAAAACCAGTAACAATTCGGGCATGACACTCGTCTTAGCTCTGAGTTATTCAGCAAAATGGGATATCTGCGATGCGGTAAAGCGCATAGCGGTGGATGTACAGGCAGGATTAGTTCAAAAAGACCAGATAAACGACGAATTGATTAGCAAATATTTATCTACCCATGGAATTCCTGAACCGGAGTTACTTATCCGCACCAGTGGCGAACTCCGCATTAGTAATTTCTTGCTTTGGGAAATAGCCTATAGCGAATTATACTTCACAGATGTACTCTGGCCCGACTTTAGTAAAGAAGAGCTGTTCAAAGCATTAATTAATTATCAAAATAGAGAACGGCGCTTCGGAAAGACAAGCGAGCAATTAACATGAAACAAACCATTCGATTTATTCTTTTATTCCTAACAGGCTTTGTTGGAAGTGGTTTGTTTGCTCAAGTAGAGCCTCAAGATTCACTCCATCCATATATGCCATTGAACTATCAAAGACCCGCCAAATATGTTATCGGCGGCTTGGAAGTTGAAGGGGTGAGTTATTTTGACCCCAATATAGTTAAGCTTTTTTCAGGCTTGTATACCGGACAAGAAATCACAATTCCTGGTGACGAAATCACCAAGGCAATTGAGAATTTATGGTCGCAGAAATTGTTTACAAATGTTCAAATTTTACTCACCCGAGTAGAAGATAATAAAGTATACCTGCGTTTTGTTCTCCAAGAAAATCCAAGACTCTTTGAATTTGAAATTCGTGGATTGAAAAAGAGCAAAGCAAAATCTTTGCGCGAAGATTTAAGTCTCCGCGGAGGGGATATGATTACCGAGAACTTGATGCAACGTACTGTTACGGAAATTGAAACCTACTATATCGACAAAGGCTATTTGAATGTAAGCGTTGATGTGAGTGAAGCAGAGGCAGAGGGTAGTGCGCGGAAAAACATGAAGAATCTGGTTTTTAACGTAAAGCCAGGAATTCGCACCAAAATCGGTGAAATAGTTTTTGAAGGAAATGTTGGGGTAAGTGAGAAGAAATTGCGACGTTCCATGGCGGATACCAAACAACGTGGACTGCGTTTTAAACGGTCCAAATTTGTTCAAGACGCCTATGATGCGGATAAAAAACAAGTGGTGAGCTATTATAATACCGAAGGTTACCGCGACGCGCGCATCGTTGAAGATTCTATCTATAAGATGTCGCCAAATCGAATCGGCATTTGGATACATGTAGAAGAAGGACCGAAATATTATTTTAGGAATATTAGCTGGTCTGGCAATACCAAATACAGAACAGGTCAACTCGACACCTTACTTTCTATTAAAAAGGGGGATATCTATGATATTTCTCGATTGGAGATGAGACTCTATATGAGTCCGAATAGTTCAGATATTTCCTCTTTATATATGGATGATGGATATCTCTTCTTTAATATTGTTCCAGTAGAAACGCGCGTAGAGCATGATTCCATTGATATCGAAATTCGAATAACCGAAGGACCACAAGCCATCGTTAATAAAATATTGGTTTCTGGAAATACAAAAACGAGTGACTATGTCATTCTTCGTGAAATAAGGACCAGACCAGGCCAAAAATTTAGCCGTTCAGATATTCAACGCTCGGTAAGAGAACTTGCCGCCCTGGGGTATTTTGATCCAGAAAAAATTGAGGTAAATCCGATACCGAATTATGCGGCGGGTACTGTAGATATTGAATACCATGTAGAAGAACGACCATCCGATCAAATTGAACTTTCAGGAGGTTTTGGCGCAGGCTTTATCGTAGGTACCTTAGGGTTAAACTTGACCAATTTTTCAACGAAGAAAATGTTTAAGCCAAAAGCTTGGACACCTATTCCGGCAGGTGACGGCCAACGGCTAAGTATACGAGCCCAATCGAATGGTAGTTTTTTCCAATCGTATAATGCAAGCTTTACAGAACCTTGGCTAGGAGGTAAAAGACCCCAATCCTTATCCGTGAGCGTATTCCACTCCATCCAAAGTAATGGAATGAAAAAGGGAAACCCTGAGCGTGCATCGATTACCATTACCGGTGTTTCTTTGGGCATAGGTAGACTATTGAAGTGGCCAGATGATTATTTCTCCCTGAGCTATGGAGTGACTTACCAACGTTATTTGCTCAGCAATTATCAATCAATCTTTTCTTTTGGAACAGGTATTTCTGATAATTTGAACTTTAAAATTGCGCTAAGCAGGAATTCGGTGGATCAACCCATCTATCCAAGAAATGGGTCGCAATTTTCACTTTCCTTGCAGTTAACTCCGCCAATTTCAGCGATTACTGGTAAAGATTATTCAGAGGCAACCGACCAGGCGAAATATAGATGGATTGAATACCATAAATGGAAGTTTGATGCGGCCTGGTATGTGAATTTAGTTGACAAACTTGTATTAACAACCCAAGCTCATTTTGGCTATATGGGCAGCTATAATAAAAGTATTGGCTCCTCTCCATTTGAACGTTTTTATTTAGGAGGTGCTGGACTTATTGGATTTAACTTAGATGGCCGTGAGCTCATTGCCCTTCGCGGCTATGATAATAATACTGTTACCCCGGTAAATTCCTCAACAGGTAATTATATTGGAGGAACCATCTACAATAAATTTACTGCAGAAATACGTTATCCTATTTCCTTAAACCCTCAAGCAACAATTTATGCCTTGGTATTTACGGAAGCTGGAAACAATTTCGCCTCTGCGAGAGAATATAGTCCATTTAATCTTCTTAGATCCACTGGTGGGGGTGTTCGTGTCTTTTTACCTATGTTTGGTTTATTGGGCCTCGATTATGCGTATGGATTTGATAATAATCCATACCGGTCCAATTCAGGAAAAGGACAGTTTCACTTCTTTATAGGACAACAATTTTAATAAAGCAGATATGAAAAAGTATGCTTGGATAATTCTCATAGCATTAAGCACCCTAATTCCAACTTTAAGTGCGGCGCAACGTTTTGCCTATGTGGATACGGATTATATCCTGAACCTCATGCCAGAATACAATAGTGCACAGAAGCAATTGGATTTGCTCGCGTATGATTGGCAGAAAGAAATGGAATTGAAAAAAGCGGAGATTGATAAGATGAAAGCGGCTTATGAGTCAGAAAAAATCTTTTTAGTAGATGATATTAAAAAACAGAGAGTTGCTGATATCAGTAAGAAGGAGAAAGAACTCTTGGTTTACCAACAAGAAAAATTCGGCGTCAATGGTGAATTGTTTAAGAAACGTAAAGAATTGATTCAGCCCATTCAAGATAGAATATTTGACGCCATTCAAAAAGTAGCAAAAGACAACGCCCTCGACTTTATTTTTGACAAAGCGGGTGGGGTAAGTATGCTTTTTACAAATCAGAAATATGACCGCAGTGGTGATGTTCTGGAAGAGCTAGGCATAGTTCCTGGTGCAAATACTGGAGGAGGTCAAAATGATGATTTACCAAATGAACAACCGAAATAGATTAATATTGTAAAAGATGAAAACAATGATTAGAAATATCGTGCTAGTAGTGGGGTTCCTTTCCATGGTTGGAACGGCCTCGGCACAAAAATTCGCACATGTAAGCACGGATTCTTTGGTCTCTGAATTATCGACAAAGGATTCAATTCAAGCAAAATACATGCTTAAGGAAAGTGTCTATAGCTCTGAAATTCAAAAGATGTCAGACGAATTTCAAAGGCTACAGGCTGATTTTGAAAAAGCAAAAAGAGACAAAACATTATCTCCAGCGATTCTTAGCCTCAAAGAGAAGAACTTGAATAACTACTATAATACCATTCAGGAGTTCAATCAAGATGCATCTGCCGAATTGCAAGAGTATCAAGGGGAATTATTGGAGCCTATCTATAAAAAGGTAAGGGAAGCGATTGAAGCAGTGGCGAAGGATAAAAGCTACACGTACGTGATTGATAATCAATCATTGCTTGTTTCTCCTCAAGCGGATGATATCACCGATTTGGTGAGAAAGAAGTTAGGACTTTAATATTCAAAAAAAACATCCAAATTTGAAGCCGGTATTTGCCGGCTTTTTTTATGCAGCATCCAAACGCACCTATAGGAATTTTTGATTCGGGCATTGGCGGACTAACCGTAGCTAATGCCATACTTAAACGATTGCCAAATGAGCGCATCATCTACTTTGGTGATACCGCCCACTTGCCCTATGGTGATAAATCGGCGAAAGCCATTCAGTCTTACTGCGAATCAATTACTCATTTTTTAATAGGTAAGGGATGCAAGATGGTTGTGGTGGCATGCAATACAGCTTCTGCAGTAGCATTTCGTGAAGTAAAGAAAATCTGCGGCAAAGAGGTATTATCTGAGAATGTAATAGATCCGGTAGTCAAGCATCTAGGTGATAGTGAAAGCACAAAACGGGTCGGAATCATTGGTACCAAAAGAACTGTTAGCACCAGAGCCTATACCAAGCGCATCCAGAAACAATATGAGCAAATGGACACCTCTGAACTGGCCACTCCTTTATTAGCTCCAATGATTGAAGAGGGCTTTTTTAATAATAAGATTAGTCAAACCATTATCAATTCTTATCTCTCACGCAAAACGCTGGATGACATCGATACCTTAATTCTTGCCTGCACGCATTATCCATTGATTCAAGCGGAGATTCATAATTATTATAAAGATCAGGTACGAATCATCGATTCAGCTGGAGCAGTTGCTGATTCAGTTCATGAAAAGCTCATACAGCAAGAGCTTTTGAATATATCCTCAGTACCTTCTAAGCATGAATTTTTTCTTTCAGATTTTACTAATTCCTTCGAGGAAACCGCCCGCATCTTTTTTCCCGGCCAACCAAAATTGAAGGAAATGAATCTTTGGGCTTAGCCTAACATAATCGTGCAACCTTTTCAAGTACCTGCCTCGTTTGCAAAGAAACCCGTAAAAACATCAGAGTTTCAGGGGTGAAAGTCTGATGCAATGCCGTTCTTTGAATCGAAATGGAAATTACATTACCCGTTTTGATCGCTGATGACATGCACGCAAGTTTAATGGAAGGACTTGAGCGGCTTGACATCCCTTTTTTATATATGCCAGAGGCTAGCAGGACGGAAGTCCTAGCACTTCTACCGAAATGCCAAGGATTGGTTGTTCGATCAAAGCTTCTCGTGGATAGAGAGGTTCTTGCACAAGCAGGTAATCTGTTATTTATTGCGCGCGCTGGATCCGGTATGGACAATGTCGATGAACCTTTTGCTCAAAGCAAAGGAATCATTTGCCTGAATGCTCCGGAGGGTAATAGAGATGCCGTAGGTGAACATGCTGCAGGCTTGCTGCTTGGCCTTATTCGTAATATTCCAAGAGCATTCGATGAAGTAAAACAGGGGCTATGGCTTCGCGAAGAAAATAGAGGCGAAGAGCTGACGGAAATGACCGTTGGTATCATCGGTTATGGAAATACAGGTCAAGCTTTTGCCCATAAAATCAGCGGGTTCGGATGCAGAATCCTATATTATGATAAAAATTTCATAGACGTTCCAACCTCTTTTGCCAAGCCTGCGTTATTGCGAGAGGTATACGACCAGGCAGATGTCTTGAGTTTTCATATACCACTGGATGAAGAGAATAAGGGATTGATTAACCATAGCCTAATAGCTTCGGTTGCTCGTCCTTTTTATCTATTAAATCTTTCTCGCGGTGGCATTATGAACACTCCCGATATCTTGAGGGGATTGGAAAGTGGTAAAATTAAAGCCGCGGCCCTTGATGTTCTAGAAAATGAGAAGCCACACACGTGGAACGAAGGAGAGTCGCTAATGTTACAGCGAATGATTGACACCAAAAGAGTCATTCTTACTCCTCATATTGGTGGATGGACCACCGCTTCTTATCGCAGAATTTCAGAGGTGCTTTTGGCCAAGATTGAGTCACTGTTAAGTCAAGATGAAATTTGACCATTCTATTACTTGGAATATTGGTCAAATAAATTTTAACTTGGTCGCCTGTTAAATACCGCTTATCGATTATTGTAAATAACTTAAAACAAGTATGATTAGGAAGCTCTACGCGTGTTTAGTCATCCTTATTTTCACCGTTCCCTCGTCTTTTGGGCAGTCCCAAAGAGGAGAAATCCGCGGTGTTATTAAGGATGCAAAGACCAAGCAACCCCTCGATTTCGTCCAGGTTGCTGCCTTTTTAGGTGGATATAATGCCGGTGGAACATTGTCTGATTTAGATGGAAAATATTCCATCTCAGCCTTGACCCCAGGAAAATATTCCATCAAAGTAAGTTTCGTCGGATACAATTCAGTTGAATTCGACGATGTATTGGTAAAACCAGATCAGATAACCTTTCTCGATTTCGAGATGTCGGAGTCTGTAACGGAAATCCCAGAGGTTGTTAAAAAAGTGTACAAGAACCCGATCATCCGAGCGGATGATAACGGAAAGACACTGGACGGCGACCAGATTAAAAAAGTGCCAAACAGAAATACCAACTCGATTGCCAATATGGGATCGGGAGTTTTCAGTTTAGACGGGGGTACACCAAGTTTCCGTGGAGCACGTCCATCAGGAACCGCCTATTACATTAACGGAGTTCGTGTAATTGGTAGTGTGGCACTTCCACAAAATGGTATTGGTCAAACAAACGTAGTAACAGGTGGTATTCCTGCAGAGTACGGTGACTTTACCGGTGGGGCCATTTCAATCACAACCCCTCCGCCATCAACCCGCTTCCGTGGTGGTGTAGAGTTAATTACTTCGAGCCTTTTTGATAAATATCATTTCAATCAAGTGGAGACCTATTTTACAGGCCCCTTGTATATTAAAAATAAAGGCAAGCAATCAGAACGAGCGATTCTCGGATATATGTTTGCTGGTAACTTCAATTTCGCAGCAGATGGGTCTCCCTCTTCTATTGGTGTCTGGACTATGAAACCAGATCAACTGAAGTCCATTGAAGAAACACCTTTGCGTCCATCTCCAATTGGTCAAGGATTTGTGCCTACGGCCGAGTTTGTTACGGCCGGCGATTTACAAAAGGTTCAAGCGAAACAAAATACCCCGCGCTATAGTGTGAACGCTGTTGGTAATGTCAACTATGCACCTAACGACCGAATCAGTATTTTATTGGGAGGAACGTTCAATTATTTCAATGGGCGTAATTATAGCTTTAGCAATTCGCTGTTCAACTCGAACAATAATTCACAAAGCATTCAAACAAGTTTATTGACCTATTTGACCTTTACTCAAAAATTGGTGGCTCCTGTTGATCCATCAAATAGAAATGCGAAAAAGCGATTGATAGACAAGGCTTTTTACTCGGTGAGTTTGCAATACCAATCTACGTGGGGCACCAATCAAGATGCTGTTCATCAGGATAATTTATTTGACTACGGATATATTGGAAAATTCACCACCTATTCTCGCCCGCAATATGAACGGCGTGGAACGGGCGATGGTCCTAATGGAGCTGGGGGCGATCTTTATGTGATCGATGGAGATTCAGTATGGTTGAAGAACTATTTCCGTCAAATCGGCTTTGCTGATACTTTGTATACGTACGACCGTACACCAACAAAAAACCCAATTCTTGCCAATTATACGAGCAACTACTACGATTATGTAGATAATAATGTAGTGAGCTTCTCTCAAGTGCGTGGTAGTAATGCTGGATTAACAAATGGTCAAAGCCCAATCGGAATTTATTCGAACATGTGGGTGAACGCGGGAAATGTTATCTCAGGATACCAAAAATCACAACAGGAGCAGTTCTCTTTAAATGCGGTTGGTGAGGCTTCTATGAAAGGTCATGACTTGAAATTTGGAATCTATTATGAGCAGCGTGTAATCAGAGGCTATGGTGTTGGTGCAAGTAGGTTATGGCAATTGGCTTGGCAATACAGCGCTCGTTTGAACAACGGGATGCGTCTCGATGAATCGAACCCATTGCTTCAATACGATGAGAATGGCGTGTTTTCCGATATTGTGAATTTTAACGCGAAAGTCGATCCAAATACACAATCAACTTTTGATAAGAACTTTAGAAAATACCTCATCGAAAACGGTAAGGTGGATAGTTATGGTAATCTAGTAGATGAGTCTACATTGATTGATGTGAATTCATACGACCCAAGTGATATGAAGCTTGAGTTCTTTAGTGCGGATGAGTTATTGAACAATGGTAACTCAGTTATTTCCTATTATGGATACGATTACCTTGGAAATAAAATCGGAGGGAAAAAGAGCATTGAATCATTTACAGATGATCCTTTGAACCGCTCAATTGGAGCATTTATGCCAATCTATACCGCAGCATTTGTTCAAGACAAATTTGCCTTTAAAGATTTGATCTTCCGTGTTGGAGTGCGTATCGAGCGTTATGATGCGAATCAGCCTGTATTGAAGGATCCGTTTTCTCTATACCCAATTAAAACTGCAGGTGAAGTATCTGATATTAATGGTAATGCTATTACTCATCCAAATGGAGTAGGGGATGATTACTATGTTTATGTAAACAACTCAGATAATCCATTGAATATCCTCGGTTACCGAAATGAAAATGTTTGGTACAATAAAGATGGGATTCAAATTCAAGACCCTGCAGTTATTGCAAATCAAACTGCCAAAGGTACGATTCAACCTTATTTGGTTGATCCAAATAATCAGAATGTAACATCAGCTTCTTTTAAAAGCTATGAGCCACAAGTAAATGTGTTACCACGTATTTGGTTTGACTTTCCAATTTCATCTGAGGCTCGTTTCTTCGCTAATTATGATGTGATTGCACAACGTCCAGATGTGGGTGCAAGCTTTGCGCCGATTAATGATTTCTACTACCTGCGTTTTAATCCTACTAACGTAATTGCCAACCCAGCTTTAAAGCCACAGTTGACAACGGATTACGAAATTGGATTCAAACAAAAATTATCTGATAATTCAGGACTTAGCTTAATTGCCAACTACCGTGAGCAACGTAACTTGATTCAACAATTCCGTTTCAATTATGCGTATCCAGTTAGTTATATCTCTTATGCAAATATTGATTTCGCAACCATCAAAGGTTTCCGTGTTGAATACGAATTGCGTGACGCTGGAAACTTGAATATGGATATGAACTATACCTTGCAGTATGCAGATGGTACAGGTTCTGGTACAAATTCACAACAAGCCTTGATTTCTGCAGGCCAACCTAACCTTAGAAACTTGTTCCCTTTGAATATTGACATTCGTCATAATATCAAATTGAATTTGTTCTTTGATTATAGAGATGGAAAAGATTACAATGGTCCGATTGTGAATGGAAAAAAAATCTTCTCAAATGCTGGTGTGGGTATGTTGTTGAATGCTTTCTCAGGAATTCCATACACAGCCAACCAAATTCCAACTCCACGCGTTCAAAGTGGTATAGTACTCAGAAGTCCGATTAAGGGAACTCCATTCGGATCAAGACTACCATGGCAAATGCAGAATGATATTCAAGTTTATAAAGGATTTAATGTGAAGCTTGGTAAAAATAAAGACGGTATTGTTAAATACGGTCAACTGAAATTCACGCTTTGGGTTCAAAACTTCCTTAACCTTCAAAACATTCGTTCCGTTCACCCCTATACCGGATCGCCTGATACAGATGGTTATTTGAACTCAGCTAACGGACAGCAAGCTATTCAGCAAGCAGTTTCACAGCAAGCTTTTATTGATTTGTATAATACTGCCCTCGCAAATCCTGGTTATTACGGGTTACCAAGGAGAATCAGATTGAACATCAAACTTGATTTTTAAAACTCAGTAATTAGAAAGAAGATGAAAATGAACACGATAAAGGGATTAGCAATTGGCTTCTGTGCCTTCTTAAGCTTGCAACAAGCTGAGGCCAAAGAAGTAATTGGTACCCCAAATAACGGAAGACAAAACAATGGCATGCTTCAAAGAAAAGCTGCTGGTTGTTTGCCAGCTACCGCTCAGGTGGATATCGACGTGAATAACGTACGTGCTCGTATCCTGAATGGTGGTGATATGTGGTGGGACCTTAACTCGGTAGCGAAATATGAGGTCCCTAAAGTTACCGACCCAAATGGTATCAGAAAGAACTCCATGTTCGCTGGTGCAATATGGGTTGGTGGACTCGATGTAGGTGGAAACCTAAAAGTTGCCGCCATGACTTACCGTCAAGGTGGTAGCGATTATTTTCCTGGATCTTTGGATACAGCGACAGGTGAGATTGAGAAATCTCGTTGCAGTGCATATGACAAAATCTGGAAGGTTAACCGTGAGGATATCGAGAAAACAGCCCTTGATTTTTCTACCGCCACAGATGATATCCTCAATTGGCCAGGGAATGGTGGCTTAGGTACCGGTGAGCCGCGTGTTTTAGCGCCATTTTTTGATGGAAATCAAAATGGAATCTATGATCCTTCTTTAGGGGAATATCCTATTTTGGATCCAACGCGCCCAGTTGAACGTAACCGGCCAGAAGATCAGCCAGACCAAATGTTATTCTTTGTCTATAATGACAAAGGAAATATTCACATGGAAACAGGAGGTATTCCAATTGGTATTGAACTACAAACCATCGCATTTGCCTTCGCCACAAACGACGAGGTGAATAATATGACCTTCTATAAAACTAAAATTACCAACCGTTCATTTGATGAAATTCGCGATTGCTATTTCGGACAATGGGTGGATGCTGATTTGGGTAACTATTCAGATGATTATGTTGGAGTAGACGTTTCTAGAAATCTAGGTTTCTGCTATAATGGAGACGATGACGATGAAGGTATCTTGGGATATGGATTGAATCCACCGTCTATAGGTACTACTTTCTTCGAAGGTCCTCGTGACTCTGCTGGAAATGAAATAGGCTTGACCAAATTCGTTTATTATAATAATGACTTCTCTGTAAATGGTAACCCAACTACGGCAGAACATTATTATGGCTATTTAAGAGGAATTTGGAAAGATGGTTCACCAATTACTGCAACTGGAAATGGTTACCAAACTGGTGCCCCTACAAGTTATATGTTCCCAGGTGATCCAACAGTTCCAGGAGAATGGCACGAGAAAAGTGCAGGTAATACGCCGGGTGACCGTCGCTACCTTCAATCTGCTGGTCCTTTTAACCTCAAGCCAGGTGCAGTAAATTATGTAACGGTGGGTGTTGTATGGGCTAGAACTACATCTGGTGGAGCAACAGGTTCATTGAATTTACTCCGCCTTGCTTCTGATAAAGCACAGAAACTCTTCAATAATAAGTTTCAGATTTTGGACGGGCCTCCTGCTCCAACATTGAAAATTCATGAATTGGATCATCAGTTAATTATTACCATGATTGATTCAAACCGTACGCTTAAACAAATAGAGAGCTTCAATGTAGAAGCAAAAGGAGCGAGTAATACCTTGAATTATGCTTTTCAAGGATATAAAATTTACCAATTGCGTGATGCAACGGTGACTACGGGTGAATTGGAGAATATTGAAAGAGCAAGATTGTTATTTCAGGTTGACCTTCGTGATGCCTATGGTCGTATCGTGAACCAAGAGTTGGATCCTAATTTGGGAGTGAACATTCCTAAGATTAAAGTAGACGGGGCGAATGAAGGACTTAGCCACAGTTTTAAAGTAACAGAAGATTTGTTTGCAACGGGTAATTCTACCTTGGTAAACTTCCAAAGTTATTACTATGTTGTTCTAGCCTATAGCGTTTGTATTAACGATCCTAGCGAGCCTATTCAATACCTTGAAGGACGTTTGAATGTGAATACCTACAAATCGGTTCCACATAAAAACGAACCTAGAAATAACGGAACGAAATTGAATGCAGGGTATGCCGACGGTCCACAAATTGTGAATTTGGGTGGAACAGGTAATGGCGGAGTATTCTTGAATATTTCGCAGGAGTCTGTTGACGAAATTCTTCGTGCCCCTTATATTAGCAATAACCCAAAATACTTGGGTGGTGCTGGCCCAGTGAATATCAAAGTGGTTGACCCGATTAAGGTTCCAAATGCAAACTTTGAGTTGTTTATCAGAGACTCCTCTATTACAAATCCAGGAGATCGTCGTGATTCATTACATGATGTATCGACTAGCTGGTATTTGATTAACCTAAATGATAATGATACCGTTTTTGCGGATACTAATATCCATGTACCAAACGAGCAAGTGATTGCAAAATGGGGTATGTCTGTAACGATTGCACAAGCGGTTGGTCCAGGCTATCCAAACAATGAATTGGATGATGCAAATGGGTATATCGGATTTGAAATCAACTGGCAAGACGATGCACAACAATGGTTGAGTGGAGTCGAAGACGACGATAATAGCATCATGTGGTTAAATTGGATTCGTTCTGGTCAAAATGGTAGAAATGCCGGGTTTAACGATATGGCATATACGCATGATTTTGCTTCTGGTGGAGAGGCAATGGATCCATTTGAACGGTACGAAAATATCTTTGATGGTAGAATTGCTCCTTATGCATTAGCCTCTCGTGCGCCTTATGTGAGTCCAGCTCGAGCTACTTTTGGTCCTGCCTATGCCAGCAGCCAGATTGGATTTGATAATACCTTATCTGACCTTCAAAGTGTGGATATCGTTATCACACCGGATAGAAGCAAGTGGACACGCGCTGTCGTAATTGAGATGAGTGAAGACCCAGGCTTGTCGATTGGCAATGCAGGCAAACATTCTCCAAGATTGAGTCCTTCATTGAATAAAGACTTGAAAACAATAGTGGTTGGTGAAACTGGTCGCAGTTGGTTCCCAGGTTATGCAATTAACTTAGAAACTGGTGAGCGTTTGAATATCATGTTCGGTGAAGATTCTTATCTAGCCAATGCAAATGGAAATGATATGATTTGGAATCCAACTAGTGAGTATGGAACTGCCACTGCACCAGTGGTTGGTGGTAAACACCATATCTATATCATGGGTAGAAAAACTCTTGCGGGATATCGTGGACCTGCTTATGATGAAGGTAATGAGTATTTAGCTAAATTAAATACAGGCTCGGTTTCTGAAATGCGTCGCGTTTATGCGCAGTGCATGTGGGTAATGCCAGCTTTGACAGCTCAGGGATTTGAGATGAAGGATGGTATTCCTCCAACAGAGGTAACAATCAAGCTTCGTGTTAAAAAACCTTATGGAACTCAGTTGAGTAATTTATTGGATCCAAGTAGTCCACATGAACAACCTCACTATAAATTTAATACTAGCGATATCGCTCCACAACAAAGTTTAGAAGTAGGCAAGGATGCTATGGATATGATTAATATCGTTCCAAATCCTTACTATGCATACTCTAGTTATGAAGGCAGCCAGCTTGATAACCGTGTTAAGTTGATTAACCTACCTTCAAAATGCACCATCAATATTTTTACCTTGAATGGTTCGCTTGTGAAGCAAATTAAGAAGGATGACGAATCTACTTATGTGGATTGGGATTTGAAAAACCATGCAAACGTGCCTATTGCTAGTGGAATGTATATCATTCATATTGACGGAGGCGAGCTTGGTGAAAAAGTGATCAAGTGGTTCGGAGTAATGAGACAAATTGACCTCGACTCTTTCTAATTGTTTAATGTAGAAAAGAATGAAAAGATTTAGCATAAAAATAGTTGCAGTTTTGGGAGCCTTCGCGATGAGCTATGGCGCCCAAGCGGGCAACCCTGACCGTATTGGTCAAGCAGGAGCTACGGAGCTTTTGATTAGCAGCTTTGCTAGAAGTTCTGGATGGGGTAATGTACATACAGCGGGTATTCGTGGCTTAGAAGCGACTCAGCTGAATATTGCAGGAATAGCATTTACGCCCAGAACCGAAGTGATATTTGCTCGAACCAACTGGTTGGTTCCAACTGGAATCTCTATTAGTAGTTTTGGGATGTCACAGAAAATGAAAAATGAAAGTGCATTGTCTCTCTCAATTAATAATATGAGTTTTGGAGAAATTGAGCGTACAACGACTCAGAATCCAGAAGGAGGTATTGGTACTTTCTCCCCTCAATTTATGAATATCGGATTAGGCTATGCCAAACGCTTCTCAAATACCATCTCTGGTGGTATTCAGTTGAAAGTGGTAAATGAGGCTATTGAAGACGTTCGTGCATCAGGCGTTGCTATCGATGCCGGAGTTCAGTATGTAACTTCTTATAGAAATAAGGGTATTAAAAGTGACGATATTAAGTTTGGTATTTCTGTTCGAAACGTAGGTCCTGATATGAAATTCAGCGGAGATGGATTATCTATCAAAGCACGTATCAATGGAAATAATACCTATGATAATACAGTGGAAAATCGCGTAGCTGCTTTTAACTTGCCTTCTCAGGTAAATATTGGTGCTTCCTACGACATACGTTTGGATAAAGACTCCAACACGTATTTCCACCGCCTTACTGCAGCCGGAAACTTTGTGTCCAATTCTTTTTCAAGAAATAATTTTATTCTTGGATTGGAGTATGCTTACAAAGAATTTATCATGGTACGTTCTGGATTTGTTTATGAAAAAGACATCTTCAGCAAGCTAGCAATTGATGGTCGTCAAACAGCTATGACTGGTTTTTGCGGCGGAGTTACCATTGAAATCCCTCTTTCCAAAAAGAATAATAATACCTTCGGCTTCGATTATTCTTATAGAAGTACTAACCCATTCAGCGGCATCCATTCATTTGGAGTACGTTTGAATTTGGGATCGAAGTAATTCTTAGTTTTTTATATAATTTTGAGAAAGTTCCGGGTAGACCTGGAACTTTTTCTTTTTTTTTAATCAAATACAACTATGGCGGATATTCAATACTTCACAGAAGAAGGACTGGAAAACCTGAAGAAAGAACTGCATGACTTAAAATCAGTTCAGCGTCCTTCTATTTCTCAGCAAATTGCGGATGCAAGAGACAAAGGAGACTTATCCGAAAATGCGGAATATGATGCCGCAAAGGAGGCACAGGGTCACTTGGAAGCAAAGATTTCAAAGATGGAAGACCTTCTTTCTCGTGCGCGAGTGATGGATCAAGACATGCTCGACAATTCGAAGGTGATGATCTTGAGTAAGGTAAAAGTAAAGAACCTTAAAACGGATAAAGACCTTGTCTATACGATCGTTTCCGAAAAGGAGGCGGACTTTAAGACGGGAAGAATTTCATCTGGTTCACCTATCGCAAAAGGATTGCTGGGTAAATCTGTTGGAGCAATAGCCGATATTGAGGTTCCTGCTGGAAAAATTCAATTTGAAATCTTGGAAATCAGTTTCTAATGGCTAGCATTTTCGCACGTATCATTCAAGGAGAATTGCCTGCCTATAAGGTGGCAGAAGATGAAAAGCATTTGGCATTTTTAGACATTCAGCCAGTAAATCATGGCCATGTTTTGGTAATTCCTAAGATGGAGATAGATCAACTTTTTGATATGGCTCCAGAAGAATTATGTGAACTAATGCTATTCGCCCAAAAGGTGGCCGTACGAATGAAAAAGGCCATTGATTGCAAACGAATAGCGGTTACGGTTATAGGCCTTGAAGTACCTCATGCACATGTACATCTCATTCCAATTAATACCATGGATGATTGCAATTTTTCGAAACCGAAATTAGAGGTTGATGCGGATTTACTCCAGTCAATGGCCGATAAGATTATCGCTATATCCTAACCGATTCGCTTAGGATTATCTTTAACGAAAGCAGCCCAACTGCTGCTTTTTTTTGTTTTTGTCTTTCCTAATACTGGAGTTTGTCTGCCTTGAAAGAAATGACAAACAGCAACGGCAAGACCGTCTGTCGCATCGAGATAGGTTGGTATTTCCTCAAACTTGCATAAGGTCTGCAGCATGGTGGCTACTTGTTCCTTTGATGCATTTCCGTTTCCGGTGATACTTTGTTTCACTTTTTTAGGGGCGTATTCGAAGATGGGCATGTCTCTATAAAGGGCTGCAGCCATGGCAGTTCCTTGTGCCCGGCCTAGTTTAAGCATTGATTGTACATTTTTCCCAAAGAAAGGCGCTTCAATAGCGAGTTCGTCTGGATGATACGTATCAATCAAATACAGGCAGCGCTCAAAGATTTTCTTCAATTTTTGCGCATGGTTTTCTAATTTGCCCAAATGCACGACTCCTGTAGTAATCAGCTCAAAAGATTTCTTTGTGCAGCCGAGCACTCCATATCCCATTATATTTGTTCCTGGGTCTATGCCAAGAATAATGCTATCATAGCGGCTTTCAGTTTGCATTCACCTCAAAGATATTCAATTTGAAGCGAAGGATATTCCATAATAAGGGGCAATTGTTGCGCGTATTAAAACTTCTGGTTCTAATACTGAGCGCTTGGTTGCTCTATAATGAGGTACTCATCAATGTGAAATTTCAGCAAGAAGTTTCTGGCATTCTGCGCGGTGAAAAAACGCTTCTGCTTCCTTGGTTGATTCCCGTTTTTATTTTACTTTTCGTGAACTGGGCTTTGGAGACCTTAAAATGGAAAACGCTCATTCATGAATTTGCGAATCCCTCTTTTTTCCTTGCTTATAAAGCCATTCTTACGGGTGTTTTTGTCAGTTTTTTTACCCCCAACCGCATAGGAGAGTTTGCTGGTCGCGTTATCTATTTAAAGGACAAGAAAATTGAGGCATCTATATTAACCTTTGCCGGTAGCTTCGCACAAAGTATTTGCACCTATTTGTTTGGGGCATTGGCGGCCTTGTTCTTTTTCGCACAGGAACCCATGGAGTGGTTAATGGGTTCCGCATTGTTGACCTTTCTCACCTTGGCTATGCTCTTCCTCTATTTTAATATTGATAGATTGGTCGTTTTATTTCGCTTTTTTTCATTGCCGAAGAAGTGGCTGAAATACTTTATTCCAATTAGGCATTTAAGTGCTAAACAACTATGGAAAACCTTGGCCTATTCCGCCATGCGCTATAGTGTTTTTACTCTCCAGTTTTATTGCATGTTTCAAGCTTTGTCATTGCCTTTATCATTGGGAATATCCATGCAAGGTTTAGGATTGCTTTTTTTAATTCAAAGCATCATACCCTCTATTGCTATGTTAGAAATATCGAGCCGAGGTATTGCCGCACATTATGCCTTTCAAGTTGCACCGGAATTTGATTCATCCATATTATTTGCTTCCTATGGGATATGGTTAATTAATCTGTTTCTCCCCGCAATGTTTGGGGCTGTCTTATTTCTATTGAACAAGAAAAATGTTGTGGAGTTATAGCCTATTCTTACTAGAAGCCTTGCTATTGACTTGGTATATACGATTGTTTATCAACTCAGTTCGTGCATGGAATGGGGTAGATGAAAGTGCAAAGAGAGCTGAAACCAATTCATTCGTTACGGTGCTGATTGCTATGCGAAATGAGGAAGCTAATATTGCACATCTCCTTCAATCACTGGCTAATCAGAGCCACCAAAGTTTTGAAGCTATCCTACTAAATGATCATAGTACGGATGCAACGCTAAAAGTGCTGGAAGCGAATTTACAAAACTACCCATTCCTGAAGTGTATCAATCTTCCTGAAGGCGTTTCAGGTAAGAAAAAGGCCTTGTCTCTAGGTGTAGCCCAATCTAAGGCAGACTGGATATTATGCACTGATGCCGATTGTGAATTACCGCACTCTTGGATTAATACCATGCTTTCCTTTGCTGAAATGGAGGCGAAAGTCTTTGTTTCTGGTCCGGTGCAATTTAGATTGGGGAGTTCCTGGTTCACACGCTGGCAAGCTTTGGAGTTTGCTGGATTAATTTCTTTGGGTGCTGCAGGCATTTTTAGAAAATCTCCAACCATGTGTAATGGAGCAAATATTCTCTATCGAAAAGACGTTTTTGAAAGGGTAGGAGGCTATGCTGGAAATGAAGAAATTGCTTCTGGTGATGATCAGTTTCTGATGCATCGGATATTTGAAATCCTACCCGATGCCGTCGGTTTTTGTAAAAAGGAAGAGGCCATTGTATTGACCAAGCCCTCTGCTAATATTAAAGACTTTATTTCTCAACGGATTCGTTGGGCATCAAAAAATGGACAGTTTGAAAGAAGAGCGGTTAGTTGGGAGATGAATGGTGTTTGGATGATGTCGGCATTCATTATACTCAACCTCATCCTAGCTGTCTTTGATTCTGCTTTTTTCTATGCCTTTCTTCTGTTGATTCTCGGAAAGGGAATTGTTGAATACTGGTTCTATACCAATACTTTGTCCTTTTTTAAATTGAGTTCCTTAAGAAGGAATTTTTGGCTCTCTGAACTATTTCAAGTGATTTATGTGTTTTGCATCGCCTTGCTGGGTAAATTTGTTCGCTACGAATGGAAGGGAAGAAAATAGCCTTAATCGAGTTAGATCAATATGAAAGGGAAATTCTTGGCTTGCTCGTACATGCCGAGAGTTATGATACCCTCTTGTCGGAATTTGAAGGAGGTCCATTTATCTTAGGAGATTGCCTGAGAAGTTTGGTTCGACAGAAAATTCTGCGCATTATGGAATGGGAAGAAGCAAGCAATTCATGGAGAGGGAGAATAATCTATGATGCCGATAAATTGAGAGAATACCGCTATCAGCTTACTTCGCTTGGGCTCACCTATTTAGAATAATAATGAGCGCATTAAAACGAGACAGGTGGAATAAATTTAAGAAGAACCGATTGGCTAGTTTTGGACTTGCCTTTATTCTTCTTACTGCCATCATGAGCGTATTTGCAGTTGTTTTATCCCCTGATTCGAGTCCTCAAGCAAATTCCATTCACTTGCCTCTTGCAGCCAAGGAGCCAGGCTTTAGCGTGGAAATGCTGCGTATTCCTTTTAGCAGGACGCCAGCGAATTCTTGGAAGGATTTCTTCCTGGGCTATGCGTCTGACTATCAAGAAATCCCCATCCTCAACTATCGCCTACTTAAAGACTCGTTGGAAATAACAGAATATTACGATGATGCAAGCTTGGCTGAAACGCGACGATTGAGTTTATCAGAGTTTCCATCTGGCTTCCTTCCTGAAGTACATATTTCAAAGGAGATCTATTACTTTGGAACAGATCGATTTGGAAGAGATATGTTGAGCAGGATGTTATTAGGCGCAAGGATATCTATATCAGTGGGTTTGGTGGCTGTTATTATATCCATGTTTGTTGGCATCGTATTGGGCAGTTTAGCTGCTTATTATGGCGGGTCAATAGATAAAGGTATTCAGTGGTTGATGAACATAATTTGGTCACTCCCTACTTTACTTTTGGTGATTGCCCTTGCTTTGGCTCTTGGTAAAGGTTTATGGCAAATTTTTATTGCTATTGGACTGAGTATGTGGGTGGATGTAGCGCGATTGGTGCGAGGCCAAGTATTAGGACTGAAGGAGAAAGAATTCGTTGAAGCGGCTCGTGTGCTTGGCTTATCTGACTTTCGCATTCTCTTTAAACATATTTTACCCAATTTAGTGGGCCCCTTAACAGTGGTTGCAGCGGCTAATTTTGCTTCGGCTATTTTGTTGGAGGCGGGATTGAGTTTCTTGGGGCTTGGGGTTCAGGCACCAGCGCCTTCTTGGGGACAAATGATAAAGGAGCACTACGGTTATATCGTCTTGGATAGTGCGTATCTTGCCATAATTCCAGGGCTTGCTATCATGCTTTTGGTCATGTCGTTTAATTTTGTTGGAAACGGACTTCGAGACGCCTTAGACGTAAAGCTCAAATAGGCGAGATGTTTGTAGAGGCATAGAGAATGAAATTTTTTTTCGCTGTAAATACCAAATGGCTTGTGTTTGCTTTGCTCTTCATCCTGATGGAGGGGCTTATTAGCAATCGCTATCACTACCAGCAAGCAGGAGAGGTGTATGGCGCGGAAATCGATCAACTTATCCTCAAAAAGCAAAACGATTTTAATGCGATTCGTGAGGATGGTAGCCTGATGGCTCAAATCCAAGCGGGGAGCTTTGATCCGAAACTCATCGGTGGATTGAGAGCACGAAAGGTAATGGCCTTGCGCTTCGAGGAAGGTGATCTGAAGTATTGGACAAGCGTTGCCATTGATCAGAGTATTGCATCTTACCAAGATTCTGCTGGTTTTGGACTTGCCCAAATTAAACGAGGCTGGTATTTGTATGATAATGTGATTGAAGGGAAGAACAGCACGATGCTCTGTTATCCGCTGTATCGACAATATCAGGTGAGCAATAATCCCCTTTTGGATGAAGGCTTCAATTCAGATTTACAGATTCAATCGAAGGCAGAGTTTACTCATCATTCAGAAGGACCGGATGATATTCGGATTGGTTATGGCGTATTAAATCATTCCCATTATGTAAGCTTTAAAAACCCAGAACTGCCAGCTACGCCTTTTTACCTCCAGGCGTTCTTATTTATTGGTATTGCCTTCTTTTCTATTTTTCTTTTTAATGCCTTTGAATTTATAGAGCACCGCTATTCTTTTCGTTGGGCTTGGCTATTTTTATTCGTCTGCCTAGTTGGCCTTAGAGTCATATGCCAATGGTTGGGATATCCAGACTTTTTGAAAGAGTACGATTGGTTCAATTCGGAATTGTATTCGCTTAATTTCATTGTACCCAGCTTAGGCGACTTACTCATAGATACTCTTCTCTTATTCATCATTACCTTATCGGCCTTTAAGGGCGTATTACTTGTTTCGCGGGATAGTTCACGTTTCAATTGGAAAATATTGACTCAGCACGGAATCCCCACCGTATTATTTACAGGGATGTTGGCATTTACCGCCTTGCTGTTAGGTGTATTGCAGTCACTGATTAATGATTCATCCTTGAATTTCGACGTAACGAATATTTTAAACTCAGGCGTATTAACTGCCTTTGGCTTACTCATCGCGGCCATGCTTCTGACCATCCATTTCTTGGGTGTAAATATCCTAGTTATTATCGTTCAACGAACGGGGATGAGCAATAAAAGCCGCTTGACTCATACTGTCATTTCAGGAGTTATATTCTTCGTGGCCTATTGGTTTTCTGGTCTCTTCGAATATATTTTAACTGTCCAGTCAATATCCTATTTGGTAGCGGTTTCTATCACCTATCAGTTGGTTATCTCACAAAACTATTTTCAGAAAACCATTGCTATCCTCTTTATTGTTTCGGTTTTTGCTTCCTCCTTATTCTACCGCACTATTCATGATAAAGAAAGGATGTTGCGTCAAGTATTGGCGGAGAAAATTTTCTCTCCGAAAGACCTGAATGCGGAGTCGGTATTTTTGGATATTGAAACAAAGCTGGAGTATGACGCCTTTATTCGGGAATATTTTAGGAGTCCGGTTCTTCAAAAAAGCCTTTTAGAAAAACGCATAAAACAGCTCTATTTTACTGGCTATCTCTCACGTTTTGAAATGGATATTTTCGATTTTGATACCATGGGGAATCCATTCAAAGAGCGGAATGATTATGACTATGCCTACCTCGAGGATGTTTATAATAACCGAACGCAAAGTACCTTGAGTAATCATTTCTATTTTGTGAATGACCCTTCCTTGAGGTTTGGCTATATAGCGAAGTATGAGGTATGCACCGAAAAGGCTACGCTAGGAAAGCTGTTCATCTTATTGAAACCCAAATTTGTTCAAGATGAGAAAATATTCACGGAACTACTTTCCAATACCGACGAACAAAGTGAAGATCTGAACGATTATTCCTATGCTATTTACCAAGATGGTTCGCTCATCAGCCAGAGTGGGGCTTATCCTTATTCGCTCAGCTATAATTTTGACTATGCCAAATCTGACTACTTTATTAGCAGTGAGGGATTTTCGCATTTATTGAAAGTGGGTGATGGAGGAATCATCGTGGTGATTTCCAAAAAGCGTGATTCCTTTATTGAGCCCGTTACCATTTTTTCCTTCCTATTTCTGACCTTCAGTCTGTTCACTTTCCTCGTATTTGCCATCAATACTTTATTCATATGGCTGCGCATTGCCTTGGCTCGTTTTGGGGGCAAAAAAAGGCAATTAGCCTCCTTTTATTCATGGATGGGTCGCTTCCTTCCATATCGAAGATTCCGCGGTCTGTATTTCAGTACCCGCATTCAGTTATCCATGATTGGTATTGTTCTCGTGGCATTGCTGCTTACTGGATATTTTACTATTCAATACATCACCTTTAAATACAGCCAGCGTCAGAACGAGCGTTTAGATAGCAAAGTAAAATCCATTCTTTCTGCAATCGAAAATGAACGTCGCTTTGGAGATATGATGCAGTATAATGACGAGCTGGCGGCCTATTTAAATCAGTTAGCGGAGTTTTATAATACGGATATTAATCTATTCAATTTGGATGGGCAGTTATTGGCCAGTACGCAAATGAGGATTTTCCAAAGTGGGGTATTGCTGGATAAAATCAATCCATTGGCCTATGCGAAAATTTCCATTGAAGGACGTTCACAGCATACACAAACGGAACGAATTGGAAAATTAGAATATCTGGCGTCTTATGTGCCGATTTTTGACGGGAATCATAAGCTCATCGCTTATATGAATGTGCCGTTCTTCTCCAATGAAAAGGAGTTGAGACAGGAATTATCTTCCTTCCTTGAGAACTTTATCAATATTTACGTCTTCTTTTTTATCGTTGCGGGAATCTTGGCTTATCTGATTTCGCAACGCATTACCTTGCCGCTCACGCTTATTCAATCGCGTTTAGCTGCAACGAGGCTTGGAAATCGAAACGAGCATTTAGAATGGCGGCAACAGGATGAAATAGGGCAATTAGTTAAGCAGTATAATTCCATGGTAGATCAGCTGGATCAAAGTGCGCAAATCTTGGCCAAGAGTGAAAGGGAGGATGCTTGGAAAGAGATGGCGAAGCAAATCGCCCATGAAATTAAAAACCCACTCACTCCGATGAAACTGAGTGTGCAGCATTTGCAACGCGCATGGTCAAATAAAAATGACACCCTTGAGCAGACCTTCAAGCGCGTTACTTCGGTGCTTATTGAGCAGATTGATAGCCTCTCTTTATTGGCTACTGAGTTTTCTTCTTTTGCGCAAATGCCTACTGCAAAGATGGAGGAGTTTGAATTGTCAGAAGTCCTCACATCGGTGGTTGAGCTCTATTTTAATTCTCCTGAGGTGGACATAAATTTCTCTGCAGACAAAGAGAAAATGATTCTTAATGCCGATAAAAATCAATTATCGCGAGCACTTCATAATATTCTTAAAAATGCCATTCAATCGGTTCCGGATGAGCGCAAGGGTAAGATTGAAATCAGCTTAGTAAAAGAAGAGGATAAAGCCGTAATCCGTATCAAAGACAATGGGTGTGGAATGCCTCAAGACATTGCACATAGGATATTCACGCCTAGTTTTAGTACGAAAAATTCGGGAATGGGCTTGGGCTTGGCTATCACCAAACAGATTATTGAAACTGCTGGCGGTACCATCGATTTCACGAGCATGGAGGATGAGGGGACAGAGTTTGTTATTGCTTTGCGGCTACAATAGCTCTTTCTTTAAAAACTGGCCAGTATAGCTTTTTTTAACTTTTGCTAGCTCCTCTGGCGTGCCAACAGCGATGACTTCACCTCCTCCATGACCTCCTTCAGGGCCAAGATCAATGAGGTAATCAGCTACCTTGATAACGTCCATATTATGTTCGATCACCAAGACGGTATTTCCTTTATTCACCAATTTTTGGAGAACATCCATCAATACACGAACATCTTCAAAATGCAGGCCCGTTGTGGGCTCGTCAAAAATATAGAACGTGTTCCCGGTGTCCTTTTTAGAGAGTTCAGTGGCGAGTTTGACGCGCTGTGCTTCTCCCCCTGATAATGAAACTGAACTCTGTCCAAGCGTGATATATCCCAAGCCAACTTCTTCCATGGCTTTAAGCTTGCGGTGGATTTGCGGCATGTTCACAAAAAACGCTACTGAATGCTCGATATCCATATTCAAAACATCCGAAATGGATTTGCCCCGGTAGCGAACTTCTAATGTTTCTCGGTTATAGCGCTTGCCTCCACATTCTTCACAGCGCACATAAACATCTGGAAGAAAGTTCATTTCTATCAGGCGCATTCCGCCACCTTTGCAGGTTTCACATCGCCCACCCTTTACATTAAAAGAAAATCTTCCTGGCTTATACCCGCGGATTTTTGCCTCGGGTAGTTCCGCATAAAGTTTCCGGATATCATCAAAAACGCCCACATAAGTGGCTGGATTAGAGCGAGGGGTCCTTCCAATTGGGCTCTGGTCGATTTCAATGACTTTATCCAAGTGTTCGAGGCCTTTTATCTTTCTATAGGGAAGGGGCTTTTTATGTGAGCGGAAGAAATGCTGATTCAGAATCGGGTATAGGGTTTCGTTAATAAGGCTGGATTTTCCTCCACCCGAAACACCAGTCACACAAATCATCTTGCCTAAAGGAAATTTGACAGATACATTCTTTAGGTTATTCCCAGTGCAGCCCTGCAGGATCAATTCAAGTCCGTTTCCTTCTCTGCGCTCATTTGGAACGGCAATTTCTTTCCTGCCACTCAGGAAATCTCCCGTAATGGTCGGTGCTTTTAAAATGTCGGCCAATTTTCCTTCAGCCACAATTTGGCCGCCATGAATACCCGCCCTAGGACCAACATCGATAATATAATCAGCTTCTTCCATCATTTCTTTGTCGTGTTCAACCACAATGACAGAGTTCCCCAAATCACGAAGATTCTTCAAGGATTGAATAAGTTTATAATTGTCGCGCTGATGTAAGCCTATGCTCGGCTCATCCAAAATATACATGACACCAACGAGCTGAGATCCGATTTGAGTGGCCAAACGAATACGTTGTGCTTCTCCACCAGAAAGAATTTTCGAAGGACTGTTAACGGTGAGGTAATCCAAGCCTACATCGCGCAAGAAGCCTAGTCGATTATTGATTTCTTTAAGAATTTCAACGGCAATAATATTCTGGCGATCTGTTAAGCGCGAAGGAAGGTCTTTTAACCAATCATGCAAATCGGAGATGCTCATTTGGCTTAGTTCCGCGATATTCTTTCCATCAATAAGAAAATAGAGCGATTCTTTTTTTAGTCGGCCACCACGGCATTGCGGACAAGTTGTTTCGCTCATGAACTCCTCGGCCCAGCGGTATATGCTGTCGTACGATTTTTCATGGAAAGAACGCTCTATCATAGGAATGATTCCCTCGAAGGCGCTCGCATACATTTGCTGCCGGCCGGTGCTATAGGTATATTTCACTTGGAAGGTTTCGTCGCTTCCATAGAGAATCACTTGCATGGCTTCTTCTGGAATCTGTTCGATAGGATCGGCTAAGCTGAATTTAAATTCTTTGGCAATGGCCCTAAGTTGCTGAAAGGTCCAGTTTTCTTTTATTTCCCCTATTGGAGTTAATCCGCCGCGGTTGATGCTTAGTTTCGGGTTCGGAATGAGGTTGCTGATTTCTACCTCGCTCACTGTGCCGATACCGTGGCATTTCGGACAATGTCCATAAGGTGAGTTGAAGGAAAAACTATTGGGCTGCGGCTCATCGTAGGAAATCCCCGAATCCGGATCCATCAAGAATCGGCTGTATTGAAGGTATTGTCCGCTGTCTTCCTCCAAAACACCCACTAGGCCCTTGCCCAGTTTCATGGCTGTTTGTAGAGATTGAGCCAAACGCACCCTCGACTTTTCACCCAATTCAATCCGGTCGATTAGCACTTCGATATCATGCAGTTTATAGCGGTCTACCTGCATCTTCGCCTTCATATCAAGCAGTTCGCCATCAATACGTGCCTTTTGGTAGCCTTGCTTACGAAGCTGTTCGAAGAGTTCGCGGTAATGGCCTTTTCTTCCTTTAATGACAGGAGCGAGTAGGCTAATTTTTTTTCCTTCAAACTGGTCTAGCAGGGTGCTTTTTATTTGTTCCTCGGAGAAACGAACCATTTTGGCTCCGCTTTCATAAGAATAAGCTTCTGCCACGCGGGCAAAGAGCAGACGCAGAAAGTCATAAATCTCGGTTATTGTACCCACGGTAGAACGCGGATTCCGACTTACCGTCTTTTGTTCGATAGAAATAACGGGACTCAGGCCATTGATTTTATCGACATCCGGCCTTTCCATATTGCCCATAAACTGCCGTGCATAGGCAGAAAAACTTTCCATATAACGGCGCTGACCTTCTGCATGAATGGTGTCGAATGCCAAAGAAGACTTCCCACTCCCGCTCATACCAGTGATTACAATCAGCTGATTCCTAGGAAAGGAAACATCAATATTTTTGAGGTTATGTTCCCGTGCACCGAACACTTCCACCATGCCTTCTTCTACTTCTGGAGCTACCGTTTTTCGACTCATTTTTAAAAAGAGCAACAAAAGTAAGCAGAAATAGATTGACCTCCAGCAATCGATGGTAAATCACTGCCAAAGCTCGGACGAATCTATTACCTTTGCGCCCGTTAAAATGATGGATAAAAATTCGGTTATTGGTCTCACCTTGATATTTTTAATACTGATTGGGACCATCTTTATTAACCAACCTACCGTAGAGGAGGCTCAGAGACTTAAGAGAGAACAAGACAGCATTGCTGCGCTAGTTCAGGTAAAACAGCAAGATTCGATTGCTCAGGTTCAGGTTGCTATTGAAGCAAGACCAGACAGTATTCGCCATATGGAAGATTCCGTAATGGCGGGTTCACGTTTTGGGACTTTTGCGGCATTGGCAATGGGAGAAGACGGGGTTGCCGTGCTTGAAAACGATAAAATTCAAGTGGAATTCAGTCAGAAAGGTGGATTTCCAAGCAGAGTTTGGTTGAAACCATACCTGCGAGCGAAGATTGAAGGAGTGGAAACCCAGGAGCCTTTGATCTTATTCGAGGGCATGGATAATCACCTCAACTATACTTTCGTGAGTAAGGATGGAAAGCAAATCCGCACGGATGAGCTGTATTTCACTCCAAGCGAAAGTAAAGTAACAGTATCCGGTGATTCGGCCATATTAACCATGACGGCTGCCTTGAGTGAAGAAGTGTTTATCAGCCAAGTCTATACTTTGAAAAAAGATGGATTCATGATGAACTACGACTTGGTGACCAAGGGATTTGACCAAGTTCAGTCACTGAGCAATAATGATTTTCAGGCAGAATGGTCATTAGCTCTTCCATTGCAAGAGCAGTCATTAGAGAATGAAAAAAATATGTCGTCGGTTTTCTACCAGTTTAAAAATGGAGACAACGACAATATCGGCGAAACCAAATACGAAGAAGTTAAAGCCGAAGGAGGGAGTTTAGAATGGATTTCATTCAAGCAACAATTCTTTAATTCGACTTTGATCTCTCGTGGTGAAAAAGGTTTTGAAGATGCAGAGCTAAAAACGATTGAGCTATCAGCGCCTAATACTGTTGAAGGCATGGCAGCTACTTGGTTTTTGGATATGGATGGCTCGGCAAGTGAAACGGTGCCAATGGCCTATTACTTCGGCCCGAACCATTACCAAATTTTGAAAGCACAAGGCTATGAGCTGCAGAGACTTGTTCCTTTGGGTTGGGGAATTTTTGGCTGGGTAAATCGCTTTTTGGTTATTCCAGTTTTCAACTTCTTGAATCAATACATCAGTAGTTTTGGATTGATTATCTTATTACTCACCCTCATCATCAAAGTAGGTTTATTCCCATTGGTTTACAAATCACATTTGTCGACTGCCAAAATGCGGATATTAAAACCTGAGATTGATGAGTTGAAGGAAAAATTTGGCAAAGACCCAGCTAAAATGCAGGGAGAGAGCATGAAGCTTTACCGCAAAGCGGGAGTGAATCCCTTGGGAGGATGTATTCCGATGTTGCTTCAAATGCCGATTTTATTCGCCTTGTTTCGCTTCTTCCCAGTATCCTTTGAGCTACGTCAGCAAGGCTTCTTATGGGCCACCGACCTTTCAACCTACGACTCTATCTGGACCTTCGGGCATATTCCAGTAATTGACTATATCTACGGAGATCACGTGAGTTTGTTTACCCTACTCATGACGGTTTCTACCATCATCTATACCCGCCTGAACAACCAGATTTCTGGAATGAGCGGACAGATGAAATATATTGGCTATTTGATGCCAATTATTTTCCTAGGGTTCTTCAATAAATATGCGGCTGGATTGAGTTATTACTACTTCCTATCGAACATGATCACTTTTGGTCAGCAATGGGCGATTCGTAAGTTTGTAGACGACGATAAAATTCACGCAAAAATTCAGGAGAACAAGAAAAAACCTGCGAAGAAGTCGCGTTTTGCCGAGCGTTTAGAAAGCATGGCGAAACAACAACAGCAACAAACGCGTAAACGCAAATAAGCATGTTTCCACAACTCATTCTTAAGCCTAAAAAAGAACGTGCCTTTGTGCACCGTCACCCTTGGATATTTTCTGGGGCGGTGGCGCAAACCCCACAGGCGGAGAATGGAGGAATTGTGGAAGTGATTTCGCATGAAGGCAAGTTATTGGGCTATGGATTTTTTAGTCCGTTCAACCAAATCGTTTGTCGCGTTTTTGAATTTGACCCCAAAGACAAGGTAATTGATGCGGCCTATTGGAAAGCCAAGATTAGTCGAGCCTTAGATATCAGGAAAGAGCTGATTGACTTCACGCGCACCGATTGCTTCCGTCTATTGCATGCCGAAGGGGATTTCTTCCCAGGTATCATCGCTGATGTATATGGAAAAAGCGTAGTCGTTCAATTGCTGATTAAAGGAACTGAAGGACTGGTTGAAGAGCTGAAAAATGCTCTCCTCGAATTGGGCTTTGAGCATATCTATCTTAAGACTAAGCAGAGCTCGCAGATTCTTGAAAAAATCAATGAAGAGGTCACCTGGTTAACCGAGCCTATCGAATTACCTGTCATTGTTCGAGAGAATGGAGTGAAGCTGAAGGTTGATTTTGAAAAGGGACAGAAAACAGGATTCTTTCTTGATCAACGTGTTAACCGCGAATTGGCAGGCACCTATTGCAAAGGAAAAAAAGTACTGAATACCTTCTGTTATACTGGTGGATTTAGTGTGTATGCTTTGCAAGGTGGGGCCGAAGTGGTTCATTCTGTGGATAGTTCCAAAGATGCCATTGCCATGTGCGAGGAGAATGTGGCCTTGAACGGATTGAGCGAACGCCATGAATCTTTTGTTGCTGATTGCTTCGATTACCTCAAAGCAGCAGAGCCTTATTATTATGATATGATCATTCTTGATCCTCCAGCCTTTGCAAAAAGTGCGCGGAAAGTGGAGAATGCAACAAGAGGATACAAGGAGTTAAATATGCTTGGCTTTAAACGTATAAAGCCTGGGGGCTTGATTTTGACCTTCTCCTGTTCCCAGAATATTGATAAGCTGCTATTCCAAAAAGTAGTCTTTGGAGCTGCTGCTGATGTGGGCCGTAATGTGCGCATTTTGCAGCAATTGGGACAACCTCTTGATCATCCCGTAAACATTTTTCATCCCGAAGGAGAATACCTGAAAGGGCTTCTTCTTTACGTCGAATAACATGCGATTTCGGGGCTTTTGGCGAGCATATAGGTCCCACTTTAAGGCGACCTTATCATTGGCATGGCCCATAATGGTTGGTCAGGTTGGTCAGGTTATGATGGGCGTAGTGGATACGGCTATGGTGGGTAAAATTGGTGAAGAACCTGTGGCTGCAGCAGGCGTGGCCTCGTCCGTCTTTTTTCTCGTTACTGTTTTTGGCTTTGGCTTATCTACTGCGGTATCTCCATTAGTATCCATGGCGGCTGCTAAAAGCGATTATAGAGAAACTGCAGGAATTTTGCGTGGTTCTTACCGGGCTTCCCTTATAGTTTCTATTATTATTCAGGTCTTAATCCTATTGCTGAGCTTTCAGTTCGACGTCTTTAGGCAAGATCCCAATGTAGCTGGTTTGGCAGTAGATTATTTGCGAATTATCAGCTTTTCAGTACTTCCTATGATCCTGTTTCTCAGTGCGAAGCAGTTTGCTGATGGCTTATCATTTACTTGGTCATCCATGCTTATAACCTTGGTGGCTATTCCTTTAAATGCCTTACTAAACTGGTTTCTTATTTATGGAAATGCAGGTTTTCCGGCTTGGGGACTAGACGGAGCTGGGTATGCGACCTTGATTACTCGGGTGCTTATGATGGTGGCCATGCTGATGTACTTGCATCGCGCGAAGGCCCTGCATCTCTTTGTGGAGCAAAAGCCTAAACTGGTGAAAGTCTTTACCATGAAAGTGATGAAGATGGGCATTCCTTCAGGCTTTCAGTATTTTTTTGAGATTGCGGCTTTTGGTGGGGCCATGATTATGGCTGGATGGATTGGCGTAGCGGAACAAGCGGCGCATCAAATTGCCATCAATACAGCGGCACTTACCTATATGGCTGTTACAGGTTTTGCCGCAGCAGGAGGAATTCGTGTGGGAGCGGCCTTTGGTGGATATTCTCACACCGACGTGCGGATTACAGGGAAGGCTGCTATGCTATTAGGGGCTGCTTGGATGATTCTCTGCGGGAGTCTCTTGGCTATTTTCCGAGAACCCATTGTTGCCCTTTTTATTGACAATCGAGAGGTTCAGGATTGGGCGGCGAAACTTTTGCTCATTGCCGCCTTATTTCAATTATCAGACGGGATACAAGCCATTGGACTAGGGATTCTTCGCGGAATCTCCGATGTGAAAATCCCCATGCTCATTACCTTATTTGCTTATTGGGTGATTGGTATTCCGGTAGGCTATTACCTCGGATTTGAAACTCCACTAAGCGTCGAAGGAATTTGGATCGGCTTATTGCTAGGCCTCAGCGTTTCAGCTGTATTACTTTATTGGCGCTTCAATCGCCTGAGCAAATTAAAAATGGAACAGAGCTAAGATATCTTTACGAACGCCTTCGTTCACTCCCATTGCAAGTAGGAGAGAAATTAGTAATCCAAATGATGCATAGAGAATGTCTTTCCCCGCTAGGCGAAAAGCCTTCAATGTATGCGTATTTCCTTCTTTACGACGCAAATAGTTAATAGTGATTTCTCTTCCTCCTAATAAACCTAAAAACACCCAAGTAGTGCTCATAGGAATGGTGCTTACCAGCAATTTGTAAAGCATGATTAAAGCGTATACCAAATTCACCAAAGTTGCCGAACGCATATCGGTGATTTGTGTTTTCTCAGTTACAATACCTTGTATCTTGTCGCCACGGAGGTAGAATAAAAGTCCTAGACCGAAGAATATACAGAGGGAAAATCCAAGAAATTGATAGATGTCCAGCTGGCGTGGAAGATAGACCGCAATATTGGCGGCATCTTGCATGACCCAAATAGACCATAATGCGCCAGAGGTAAGCCATTGTGCAATAACCCATGCTTTATTCGGTTTTCTTTTGCTAAAGTATTTACGCACGATACCATTTAGGAGGACATAGACCACAATAGCCAATATAAAAGCAATCGCATAGCCGCTCAAACTTTTCGTGAGCATTTTGGAGATACCACCCGCATTAATGGTGAATGCGCTAAGTAAAAGGAAAGTGGTAGACACCGGCATTTTCAAGCGGGTGACGATGAGCAAGATTAGCGGGGCAGCAATCTGAAGAAAATTAAATTCACTTGGATGAGGATAGAGCAATTCACCCGAAGCTTTATCAACAGACATGAGTCGCTGATACGATACATCCCCATCATATACAATCCAACTAAAGGTAACGGTAGCTAAAAATATAAGCCCAATAAACAACCAGAGCACATACCATTTTTTATCAGAATTAGAGCCGATGAAAGTACCAATAGTCTGAATGCTGTCGTTGGCAATGGCAGAATAAGCGGCAAAGCCAAAACCCAACCACATCGCTATCTGTGGGTTGCCATAGAACAAAAAGGAAGCCGCGAAGGCGGTAACCAGGATAATTAAGAAAGTTCTTTCCTTCTGAATACCCCCTAAGACGTTTTTAAATGCTACCATGGATGTGGTGCAAAGTTGCTCTTCTTCCTTTCTTCTAAAATTAAGAGAATGTTAAATAAATGTTACCTCAGGGTAGCGTTTATGGGGCTGAGTTTTTACTTTGGGCGGATTTTTTTGAAAGATTATCTAGCAATAAGTGTCGATGAACGACATTTGGCTAAATTTGCCCCGCACAATAGAAATACTATTCATGAAAAGAATTTTTACAACGCTCATCGCATTCTTGACCTTACTTAGTTCGTATGCTGGTTCCTTCGACGAGGGAATGTGGTTGCCGATCTTGCTGAAAGATCAGAACTACGCAGAAATGCAACGTTTGGGACTGAAACTCACTCCCAAGCAAATTTACGACGCCAATGAAGCGTCGATGAAAGATGCCATTGTTTGGTTTGGTGGATTCTGTACTGGAGAGATTATCTCTGATAAAGGATTGGTCCTCACAAATCATCACTGTGGGTATGATGCTATTGCAGACTTAAGTACCACGCAGGATAATATCCTCGACAATGGGTTTTTTGCTAAAAACACCACTCAAGAGCGTCCAGTAAACGGACTATGGGCGGCTGTTCTAATAAGAATGGAAGATGTAAGTGACCGTATCCTTCCCGAGCTCAAAGGGTTGGGAGATACAGAGCGCAAAGCAAAAATCAATGAGATCAGCGCACAAATCGAAGAAGAGATTACTTCAGCAGGTCATTATACAGCTGCTGTAAAAGGAATCTTCAACGACAATCAGTTTATCTTATTTGTTATGGAGCGCTACAACGATGTACGCTTAGTGGGAGCTCCGCCACAAAATATTGGAAAATTTGGTGGTGACACAGATAACTGGATGTGGCCTCGTCATACCGGTGATTTCTCTATGTTCCGCATCTATGCTGGTCCAGATAATATGCCTGCACCGTATAATACTGAGAACAAGCCGTATACACCAAAGCATTCTCTCCCTGTATCTATCAAAGGAGTACAAGAAGGTGATTTTGCTATGGTATTTGGATACCCTGGGAGAACCAACCGTTATGCAACTTCCTTCGAATTAGAAATTGCCATTGATAAAGTGAATCCTGCTATCGTTGAATTGCGTGATGCACGTTTGAAATTGATGATGGAAGAAATGAGAAAAGACGATAGCCTTCGTATCTTGATGTCTTCTCGCTATGCGCAAATTGCCAACTACTGGAAATATTATATCGGACAAACCGAGCAACTGAAAAAACTGAATGTCGTTGGCGAAAAACAAGCTATAGAAGCAAAGTTTGAAGCTTGGGCACAAGGAAAACCTGAATATGCGGATATCTTGAATAATTTACGCCAAGCGCATAATAACTACAGAGCAGTGGCCCTACAACCAATCTATCTGAATGAAGGTGTTTTTGGAAGCGGAACAGCCATTAATGCCTACCGTTTCTTTGCTTTTGAAGGATTGCTTGCCGACAAAGAAAAAGAAGCTGAATTGAAAACAGCTATTGAGAAATATAAAGGGGCGGTGCCTTTCTTTTTTGACGCATACAATGTGGTGGTTGACCAAAATATCATGGCCGCTACCTTATATCTATATTACAAGAACATTCCTAAAGAACAGCACCCTGCGCTCATTGCAAAGATTCTTAAAAAATACAGAAAGCTGTCACCTGAAGAGGCCTTTAAAGCGTACGCTGAAGATGCATTCGAAAAGACCATGTTTAGCTCGCCTGAAAAAATTATGGCATTCTTAGATAAACCTTCTTTGAAGAAACTCACCAGAGACCCGGTATATGAATATGCCAATGCCTTCTATCAGCATTATATCGCCAATTTTAAAACCCAAGTGGATGCCTATAATGGAACTAAATCGCTCCAAATGCGCACCTATTTGAAAGGATTGATGGAAATGGAGCCAAATATGGTTCGTTACCCAGATGCAAACTCAACTTTGCGCTTGACCTATGGTTCTGTACAAGCATATAAGCCAAAAGATGGGGTGAACTATTCCTACTATACCACCATTGAAGGAATCATGGAAAAATATGTTCCTGGTGATTATGAATTTGACCTTCCAAGTAAATTAATTGACCTTTATAACAAAAAAGATTACGGTCAATATGCCAACGCCAAGGGCGAGCTGCCTGTCGGTTTTATTACCAATAACGATATCACTGGAGGAAACTCTGGGTCTCCAGTAATCAATGGAAATGGAGAATTGATTGGTTTGGCTTTTGATGGAAACTGGGAAGCAATGAGCGGCGATATTGTATTTGATCCAAAATACAAACGTTGTATCAACGTAGACGTTCGCTATGTGTTGTTTATCATCGATAAATACTTTGGAGCGAGCAATATTATTGACGAATTAAACCTTGTAAAATGATGAAGAAATTTGCACTTATTGCGCTAGGACTTGTGTTCCTCGCAGCCTGTAAAGAAGCGCCAAAGACAGGAAACTTTGGTGAAACGATCACCGATGAAGGCGCTATTGCCATCACAGATATGGTTGCCACTATGGCTGACCAAGATGAGATGACCGGCAAAGTTATTGGAAAAATTGACGAAGTATGTCAAGCAGAAGGCTGCTGGTATACTTATGACTTGGGCGAAGGAAAAAGCATGATGGTTATGACCAAAGACCATGCATTCCAATTGCCAAAAGACTGTTCAGGCAAAACAGCCGTTGCAGAAGGGCGTATCTATTGGAAGACTACCTCCGTAGATGACTTGAAGCATTATGCCGTTGATGCCAAGAAAACCCAAGAAGAAATTGATGCCATTACAGAGCCAAGACGCGAATTGCGTTTCGAAGCGACGGGCATTATTCTTCGCTAGTCATACATTTTATTAAAAAAAAGCATCCCCTTTGAGGATGCTTTTTTTTTGACCATAGACCATAGTGTGTTGGTCCGTGCGAGTAAGGTCAGCGGTCGACGGTGTATCTTAACCAAACAAGAAGACACCTCTTTGTGGCGGAACAACCAGCCATGGTCCATGGACTATGGTCTAGTTAATTCTTTCGAAAATCGCAGCCAATCCCTGCCCAACTCCAATACACATCGTAGCCAATCCATATTTAGCGTCTTCACGTTTCTGCATCTCATGAAGCAAGGTGGTGGTGATACGCGCTCCAGAAGCTCCTAACGGATGACCGATAGCAATCGAACCACCATTAACGTTTACACGATTTGGATCAAGGTCGAGGTCGCGGCGGCAGGCGATGCTTTGGGACGCGAAGGCTTCATTGAGTTCAACCAATCCTAAATCATTGGCGGTGAGCCCGGCACGTTTCATGGCTTTCTGACTGGCGGGAATTGGTCCCACGCCCATAATGGCAGGGTCAACACCGGCTGCTCCGAAGGAAACGAAGCGGGCCATTGGTTTCAGGTTGTATTTCTTCACGGCTTCTTCTGATGCTACGATGAGGGCCGAAGATCCATCATTAATTCCAGAGGAGTTGGCGGCAGTTACACTTCCTCCTTTTTTGAAGGCTGGTTTTAGTCCGGCGAGTGTTTCTATATTTGATAGGCGAGGATGTTCGTCTTTGTCGAATACGATTGCATCTCCCTTACGCTGCGGAATTGTATAAGCGGCAATTTCATTGGTGAATTTCCCTGATTTATAGGCCGCATCGTATCTGCGTTGCGATTCATGAGCGAATGCATCTTGTTCTTCGCGGCTAATCTTCCAGCGTTCGGCTACGTTTTCGGCAGTCTCACCCATAGCGTAGGGATGGTATAATTCAGAAAGTTTTGGATTGGTAAACCTCCATCCTATGGTGGTATCATAAATTTCTGGCGTGCGGTTGAAGGCTGCATAAGATTTAGCCATAACAAAAGGAGCACGGCTCATGCTTTCAACACCTCCCGCAATATAGATTTCGCCAGCGCCAGTCTGAATCCCTTGGGCTGCTTGTATGATGGCTTGCATTCCGCTTGCACAGAGCCTGTTCACGGTAATCCCAGGAACAGAGATTGGCAAGCCCGCTAAAAGAGCAGCCATACGTGCTACGTTTCTATTGTCTTCTCCCGACTGGTTGGCAGCACCCAAAATCACATCTTCCACTTCATTATAGTCGATGCTTGGGTTACGTTCCATCAAAGATTTAATCACAAATGCGGCAAGGTCATCTGGCCTTTCAGTAGCCAATGTTCCACCATATTTTCCTACCGCCGTGCGAACAGCGTCAATGATATAGACAGTTTTCATTGCTGCAAATTTATGCGGGAATACTGGAAAGGCAAGGGGGAGGATTTGCGGAATGTTAACGTAAGGCCTTGCCCTTTGCATTCGCTAGAGGACAGAGGCGCAAAAAGAGAGTATCACCTTCATAGCGTCATCCCGAGTGCAGCGCTAGCGGAACCAAGGGAAGAGCCAGGTCAAATTTAATGCGGCTTGTCCCCAAGCGATAAAAAGAAATAGGACAAGGAAGTAGATGGGTTTCAAATTGGTAGGGAGTGGTAAAAGTGTGTTTGGGATGGAATTAACGGTTTGCAGCTACAAGAAGTTGGCGATTTCGGAGACGAAAACTGTCTGCCACCACTCCCGATAACTATCGGGATCATTTAACCACTGAACCGCCAATTTTTTGTAGGTGCTGTTATAGGTAGCTTTTCTTTCTGTCGTCATAGTGGTCCAGTTGCAAATGAAATTGTTATTGCAAATTTCTTGTCTGTCATTTTTTCAATTTTGTCAACGGTTACAAAACTTCTAATGTCATTTCCTCCAAAGTCAATTTCTTCTCCAAGTTGTAAATTTTTATAGCCGTTTTTCTCGTCCCGTAAAATATAACTGTCAAGCAAAACAAGTCCTCGCTTAATGTCAATTGGTGCTTCAAGTCCACCAAGCATTCCCGTCATAAGTCTGTCAGCACTCTTAAACCAAAATTCAATATTTGTTGTGTCTTGCTGAAACTTAGTTGTCTCAAAACGGAATGTCAAAACATAATACTCGCAACCCCAATTATGAATTATAAGTTTGTCGCCATTGTCAAAGGTTACTGTTTCAATTGCCGTTAAACTGTCTGGTTGCAAAACAAAGTTCGTATTTGGATAATCTTCTTTCTGAATGACAGGTTCTGCTTGTCCGCGAACACAGTCGTTACTTTGTTCTTGTTCAGTCGTAGTATCGGTCATTTTGGTATTTGTCTATTGGCAGAGCACCAAATAAGCCTCGCGTTTCGAAAAGCGAAAGTACTGTGATTTGAGGAAAAAGATTGGTAGTTGAGTGAGTCTGATTACCGCTCTATTTTGCGAAGTGTGTTCAGGTATAGTTGCTCAACTTTGTTTCTTGCCCAAGGTGTTCTTCGCAAAAACTTCAAGCTAGAGCCTACACTGGGATTATGGGTGAAACATCGAATATTAATGCGTTCTTCTAGCGCTTCAAAGCCGTATTCATTCACTAAAAAGTTTACAATCTTGGTCAGTTTTACTCCGTGCAGCGGATTGTTTGGTTACGATTCTAAAGGTTCGTTTTCCATCTTGAGAAAATTACTTATTGTTCGTAAAGCTTATTAAATAGTATCCCCACTTGTTTTGGTCAAATGCTTTTTTCTGTGCCAAACCCGTTTTATAATGAATTTTAGAGAATGGACTCGCGTTTTTAAACAAGTTGTAAGCCTTGGTGCCAATCATCCCAAGCCAGGCGGCATAATACAATCTCCTCACAGATCTTGCGATTTCTTGACTCACATTTTCTACCCGAATAGGGTCAAATGCGTGCCCTTTGGCAAGTGTTTCCACTTCTTTTAGAGAAAGAATATCGCTGATTGCCCAGCCGTGAAGCATGGTTTGCATCTCCTTTTCTTGAGCAATGGAATAAGCTTCAGGCTTGAATGTATCGGCCATCACTATTCGGCCTTTTGGTTTAAGAATTCGGCTCATTTCTTTGAAAAATAAATGCTTTTCTTGCGCTGAGCCGAAGCTTTCGATTGCCCAAACCACGTCAAAAGTGTTGTCCTCAAAACTGGTTTTGGTATAATCCATTTCGGAAAACGAACATTGATTGCCTACTCCGTTTTTGGTAGCAAATTTTTGAGCGGTATGCACTTGCTTTGCACTCAAGGTGATGCCGTGGGTTTTGCAACCTAAATGTTTGGCAAGAAAAATACTCGAGCCGCCAATTCCGCATCCTGCATCTAACACGTAATCTGAAGAAGTGATTTTTCCGAGAGTAATGAGTCTGCGATTTACGTTGAGAATGGCTTCTTGAATATTGGGGGTGTCTTTTTCCCAAATGCCATAATGCAAACCCATGGATTGATCCATTTTCCAGAACATCTCCTAATGCACCTGGGTTTGATCGTAATAGTCAGATATGTCTTTATTCGAAAACTGGGTCATGGCCGCTAAGGTCGTTATTTAAGCGAATTTTTTCTGAATCAAAGTTTCGAAATACCATTCAAGGGAGCTTCTTCTCACGCTCAGGGCTAAGCACCGGCGCTTACCAAAATCGTTGTCTTGAAATTAAGACTTTTTTTCTTACCGAAATAAAATTCTCGAAGTAAAAACCGGCGATGGAGCTTAGGACATGTTAGCAGTATATTAGTTAACTATTCCATCATGTTCGCGATATACCTGACCGTCATTAGCATCAAGCACCACATATGGATATCCATTTTCTCCTTGGATTTTCCATACAAGCCTGTAGTCTTTTGTTTCAATACCTTGTCCAGAATTTAAATCAAATATCCCTAATCTGTAAGAAACACAAGTCTTACTATAATCCATATTTTGTTTGGCTGTGTTGATGGCATTTGTAAAAGTCAAGGAGGGAGCTAAAGCAAAATCTACTGTATCGATAATAAAATCTTCCAATGAAAAGACACTGTTATCTGATTTAATTTTGAAAAGAGAATAGTGATCTGAAAAAACTTTTAGTCCTTGATAAAAAACATTACAGTGCATTCCAATGACATATTGGTCATCAATAACTCTATACACTTGTAATTGCGGATACTTTGTTAAAGTGTCGTTAAATTCAGGCGCTTGATTTAAAGGCTGAATATCAACTAAGTGATTCTGATCTATTAATTCTGTATTGTCGAGACAAGTTACTTTGTCTTTTGTACAGGATACGATGACCATTGAAACAAAAAACATGATTACTATTGTTGATATTAATCTCTCTTTTTTCATTTTGTGTTGGTTTATGTTACTGCTAACGTTTACGCTAAAAAGCGTTGCTGTCCCGCAGGGTAGCTATGATTTTTTAGCGATTATTGTAGCACGTTTTTATTTTTTCAGTTGTTATCGTCTGCATGAATATTTCGCCATTCCATTGAGATTCTGGTCCACGTCCAATTGTCATTTTATAAATGAATAGCGAGTAGATAACCAAGAAGATAATACCAATGGTTAATTTTCTTCTTGTTCCTCCTCGTTTCGCATAAGTCAAATTCAAGGTTAATTGAATAACTACAAACAATGCAATTAGTAGCAGATAGAATAGATCACCCAGTCCATGACCAAAATGAATCTTATCATTTAAAGTCAATATTAAAATGCTCAATCCAAGTAAAAAAGTGGCCCAATTGAAAATTGTCGATATGGTGAACGAGATCTTCATTTTTACATTAGCTACAACTTGTTTTTTTACCCAATAAACTTGGGCTTATACTTCCAAATATAAGAGATAATGGGTGAAGTGCAACGCGTTATATTTAGGTAAAAAAGACCGATACGTGCTGCTGTCCAATCTGCTGGCTCGAAAATTCTATGAATACCTGGCAGCATGTAATCCAAGGGTATACCTGTTTGAAGGACAGATACCCGGTGAACCGATGGGTGAACGCAGTGTTCAGTATGTGATCAATGAGGCGTTAAAGCGCACGGACATCAAAAAACAGGTTTCTATGCATACCCTCCGTCACAGCTATGCCACGCATCTGTTGGAAGATGGGGTGGATATCCTTCTATTCAAAGAATCATTTATTGAAAAACATCAACCGCACCCGTATACCTTACGCGTGCTTAGTGCGCTGGAAAAATGCCGTACTCAGGCATTGGGAGGACATGTTGATGGATGTGATTCGTGTGGATTTATCCGCGTCAGCTATAACTCATGCAGAAACAGGCATTGTCCCAAATGCCAGACGACGAATCGGGAAAGCTGGATTCTTGCCCGAATACAGGATTTACTTCCTGTTCCTTATTTCCATATGGTGTTTACCCTGCCTGAGCAGCTAAATGCCTATTGCCTGCATTATCCAAAGGAGTTTTACACTATCCTGTTTTCAGCCAGTAAAGAGGCGATGGAAAAGTTTGCTGCCGACCCGAAACATCTCGGGGCACAGCTTGGTATGATCAGCGTACTGCATACTTGGGGACAGAATCTGTCGCTACATCCTCATGTTCACATGATCGTTCCCGGTGGTGGAATCACGGCTGCGGGCAACTGGAAACCGGCAAAAGGTAAGGGTAACTTTTTGTTTCCAGTAACGGCCTTAAGCATTGTTTATCGGGGCCTATTTATGGAGAAGCTTATCCCTTTTTTAAATGAGAAGAATCAGCCGATGGACCCTAGCTTGCGTAACCTGCTCTACCAGAAGCCGTGGGTGGTGTATGGCAAACCATCCTTTTTAGGACGTAATCAGGTTATTGAATACTTGGGCCGTTATTCTCATAAGATAGCCATCAGCAACCACCGGATACAGGCAATAGAAAACGGACAAATTACCTTCAAATATAAAGACTACCGCAAAGGAGGAAAACAAGGTAGTCAAGGTAGTATGAGGCTGGATGCAGTAGCGTTTTTAAGACGGTTTTGTTTGCATATCCTACCCAAGGGCTACCGTAAGATCCGGCATTACGGATTTCTGGCTTCACGGAACAAGCTCAAATTAAGGGTTCAACAATTTTTGCAAGGACAAACACCGGCAAAAGCAGAAAAGCCCAATTGGAAACAAATCTGCAAAGAGAAGCTGAATAATGATGTGGAGGCCTGTCCGTGTTGTAAAACAGGAAAGATGATCCGTATTCTTTCCTTTGAAGCGAACGCCCCACCTCTGGAATACCTGATTCCACAACGACAAAAGGAGGTGTCGACAAAAAACTAACACTTGCAAAAAACAGCGAGCCGGAAGAGCTATGCCCAGACCATTAAAACCCGGCAAATAGAAAGGGAAAAGACGACTGAATACACATTACCAGAGCCAAAAAAAGGAGAAAAAGACCCCATCTAAAGGGCTAAGGTGAACCGCTCACCGATACAAAAACATACCCGAATTATTGAATCCCCATAGTTCTACGACAAGCTCCCGAAAGCTTCAGTCAATGCTTCGGCAAGCTCAGCATAAACTTCGGCTTAAATCGAAGTGGAACTTCGTTTAAGCCTTATATGTTAGCAGTAGCTTTTCTATCTTCAATGTCTCGGAAATGCAACATATGTATAAGTAAATTTCAAAACTTTATTTGTCTGTCCAAGTGAATTTATTTCAAAGATTTTTCCAATATTTTCAAAGTCGTTATATGAGATATTTATTTTTTTCCAACCGTCCGAAATTTGTTGAATTCTATTTTGATTGTCATAACCAATGTCGCAAGAATAAATAGTCGAAGGTCCAAAAATGGAATATTTAGTAATTCTTCCTTCATTGTTATAGGTCATTGAATAAGTCGTCCGCAATGTTGGTTGCAAATGTTCATTTTCAATTTTAGTAATTGTCTTTCCTGCCTTACCATTTAATTGGTCTTTGTCTGGAAAGTAATAGGGAAAGCGAAAATTGTCCTTACAAAAATTAATATTGAATTTTGGTTTTAAACTGTCAGCTGTATTACCCCAAAAAGTCTGATAAACAATTTTATCTTTTGGAATAGTGTCAGATTGGTCGTCTTGATAAACAGTCACGCAGTCCACACCTTGATATTGGTTATTGTCTGAACGATTTGAAACAACTGTTTGTCCGCAAGAAATAGCAAGAATTCCTATCAGAAAAATTGTCAATATTTTAGTAAATTGTCGTTTCATAAAGTTACTGCTAACGGCAGTCCGTCTAAAAACCCTCCATCAGCGTTATGTAATGATCCAATAGACGACTTTTAAGCCACGCTAAAATACAGGGAATATTTTACTAATGAAATTTTAGGTGTCGGCAAATGGTTCCAAAATGATTTTAGGAAGACGATTTCCGGGAAAAATTTGGGCCAAAGCTTCTCCAGGTAGCTTTGGAGCAGGTTTTGGGGCAATATGTTGAAGATGCGCCTCAGGTTATAGGCAGTAAAGATCAGCCCGACCCTTCGACTAGCTCAGGGCAGGCTATCTGCAGCGGCTCTTTCTATGGTTCTTTTTGTCATGATATAGCTAAAATCCCATTGGCGTTTTATGGTGCCGTATGGATGCTCCACGATGCTTTGTCGTCGCCGGTATAGGTCTTTGTTTTGTTCGATGCGGATACGATTTTCTTCAATGAGACCGGCATATTCAGAGCGTTCTATTAATCTTCCGTTAGCGTTTTTGGTGCATTTTTCGGCAAGCGGACAAGCACCGCAAGCGCTGGTTTTATAGTGTTTAACCTGGTTACTGGATTTTCCGTTTATTTTGGTGTACCAACGTCCGTTGGTGCTGAGTGTTTGTCCTGCCGGGCAGTTGTATGTGTCGGCGACTTGATCGTAGGTGAAGTTGGCTATATCAAAGGCGGTGTCGGGGGCGTGGCTGGCTACTGCAGGAATGGCTACCATCACGTTCACGCCCAAATCGGCTGCTGCCTTAAATTCGGATCCGGTATGGTAGCCTTTATCATACAAGGCTGTAAAATCAGTATGTCCAAGTTCTATACAGGCATGGGCCAGCATTTCGCCCATGGCCTTGGAGTCGTTGGTATTGGTAACCTGAAAATCGATTGGAATACAGTGCTCGGCATCGGTGGTAGTTTGTACATTATAGGCCACTTCAGTGATATTGTTTCGGGTAATCATCTGCCTGCTATCCGGGTCGGAGGTAGATATCTGAACCTCACCTGTTTCCTTTAGATGCTTTTGCATACGCTGGTATTCTGCCTTACGTTTCTTTTGGGTGTGAATCTTTTCCTTCAAGGCATTGGCTTCGGATAGTGCTTTGACTTTATCTTCCTGTTTGTCGGTAGCAGCCAGAGCTTTGTCATATTCGGCTAATTTGTTGTCGATATACTCCAGATGCAATTCGATCTTCTTCTCTGTGAAATTGTTCTTCTTGGAGTTCTGTGCCCGAAGTTTGGTGCTGTCGCCAGCTACCAATTTGCCACCAATAAGCTCAAAATGACTGGCGACACCAACAGTGGCGCGAAAAACATTCTTGATGGCTCTTGGGTTGTCTTTGCGGAAATTAGAGATGGTATTATGATCGGGAATGAGTGGCACAGTATAGTCCGGAATAGTCAATAATCGCCGCGATGGTCGTACTCTTCGAGAAGTATGATCTTTTTGATGCTTGTAATTTCCTAAACAATGGACCCTTATAAAATGGCTAAAGCTCTTTTTGACAGAATACAAACATCTTTTTGACACGACTATGACGGAATTTGCCAATTTAGATCAAATGACGATATTCAATCGTTTATTGAGACTGCTTTTTGGGGTGCTTTCTGCCTTAGTTTACCTCACCTTCCTTATCCTCCAAAGCAGCACACCAGCAATCATAAAGAAGACCATCAATGCAAGCACGGATTCACGCATACTATAAAAATGGTCAATCATTCCATAGCTTAAGGTTCCAAGGACGATGGCTATCTTTTCCGTAGCATCGTAGAAGCTATAATAGGAAGCGGTATCATGTTCGTGATGAAGCAGGCGCGTAAAGGTGGCTCGGCTCAATGATTGAACGCCTCCCATTACTAATCCTACTATCCCAGCAATAATGTAAAATTGATAATGCTCGGTCGTATAATAGGCTCCGATACATATACCTATCCATACAATGGTGGAAAGGCCGAGCATAGGGATATTCCCTTTTTTATTGGCGCCCCAGGCAAAGAAGAAGGAGCCAGGGATTGCAATGAGTTGAATGAGCAGCACGGTAATAATTAATTTTGCCGTGGGCATATTGAGCTCTTTTTTCCCGAATAGAGCTGCTACGAACATCACTGTTTGTAATCCCATGCTTAAAAAGAAGAAGGCAAATAAGAAGCCCCGCAGTTTTGGTTGAACCCGGAGGTCATGGAAAACGCGCTTAAGTTGTGAGAATCCATTGAGAATAATCTTTGACGTGACCTTCCTTCCGTGGGAGGTTGATGGCAAATTATAAAAGGTGATTTGTGCAATACCGGCCCACCATAGTCCAACTGTAAGAAAGGCGATTCTAGCTGCAGTTCCTCCATCAGGGATGCCAAACCATTGCGGTTGTTGAATCATCATTAGGTTGATAATCAATAGGAAGACAGAGCCTCCATAACCCAGAGCAAAACCTTTGGCACTGAGCTTTTCGTAATGTTCTTCTGTACAGATTTCGGGAAGGTAGGAATTATAGAAAACGAAACTGCCAGAGAACCCAATGGTAGCAAAGATGAAGCACATGATAGGCCAAGTAACATCTGGCGCAAAATTCGGGTCCATCAATAGCTCATAGCGATAGAAGGTCTTATCAAAGAAGAAAAGTCCCGCGCAGCTTAATGCTCCGAGGTAAACGAAGAATTTCATAAAGCCTTTTTTGTTCCCCGTATAATCAGCGATTCCGGAGAGTAAGGGGCCAAAAAATGCAATGGTTAAAAAGGCGATGGATAGGGCATATTCATATACGACTGAATTCTTCAACTGCATGCCGAAGATGCTTACTAAATCGCGGGTTACTTCGTTTGTATGCGCATTGCGGATACTCGTGAGGTTATCATAAAATGGGGGGAATATAGCCGTAGCTATGCAGAGCGAATACACGGAATTGGCCATGTCGTAAATGGCCCATGAGTTCATTATTCGCTTGTTGTTCTTGACTATTTCTGCCATTTTCAGGTGCCAAGATATTCATTTATGATGAATTTGTGATTTCCGTGTTTGGAAAAGGGGAATTTCGATTTTAGACCATAGCAAAAAAAGTCAACGGTCGACGGATCATAGCAAAAGAGACCATAGCGCCATTGCTTTCTCAGGCCAAGGGTTTCTTGCTGATTAGGTTGTTTTCAATAAATTTCCGGCTAAGTCAAACTTCCGAACCCCGAACCCAAAACCCCTTTTTGTTACTTTATCACCTCTACGCCTTTCCAAAAGGCAATGCGCCCTTTGATACTCTCGGCAAGCTTCGATGCTTCTGGATAATACCACGCTGCATCTGGGTTAGATTTACCATTTACTTCGAGTGTATAATAAGAGGCCGTTCCTTTCCATGGACAAACGCTATGTGTATCGCTATTTTTAAAGAATTCTTGCTTGATTGAATCTGCCGGGAAATAGTGGTTGTTTTCAATAACTACTGTTTGATCACTCTCGGCAATCACTTCATTGTTCCAAATTGCTTTCATACTCAATAGGTCGTTGAAAGGGCTAAACCTGACTAGGCTACCTTTAGTTTATTCTTTTCTTTTCGGATATAATTGCTCACGTAGTTGCCATCCACCAAAATGGTTTCTTTGTTCCCTTCTGGCGCATCATACATCAAATCAAGCATAACCGTTTCACAAATACCGCGTAGTCCACGTGCTCCAAGTTTGCTTTCAAAGGCATGCTCAACAATGGCATCAATCGCATCATCCGTGAAGTTGAGAGTATGTCCTTCGAGCTCAAATAAACGGTGGTATTGACGAATCAAAGCGTTCTTAGGCTCTGTCAAGATACGTTTTAGGGATTCTTTGCTCAAAGGATTAAGATACGTTAAAACCGGCAAGCGGCCAATGATTTCTGGAATTAATCCATAGCTTCTGAGATCAGATGCGCTTACGTATTGATAGAGGTTTTCTGCATCATACGTTTCACCCGTTGCTGATTTAAAACCGATGGATTGAGAAGCAATGCGCCTTTCAATCATTTTATCGATTCCTTCAAATGCTCCCCCTACAATGAAGAGGATATTGGAGGTATTGACTTGGATATATTTTTGGTCAGGGTGTTTCCGTCCGCCTTGTGGTGGAACATTGGATACGGTTCCCTCTAAGATTTTTAAGAGTCCTTGTTGAACTCCCTCGCCACTTACATCGCGGGTGATGGATGGATTATCGCTTTTGCGGGAAATTTTATCAATCTCATCAATATAGATGATGCCACGCTCGGCGGCTTCTACATCAAAATCTGCGGCTTGTAATAAGCGAGAGATGGTACTTTCAACATCTTCTCCTACATAGCCTGCTTCGGTAAACACGGTAGCATCGGCAATACAGAAAGGAACGTCGAGTATCTTGGCTAGGGTTTTAGCCATCAAGGTTTTTCCTGTTCCAGTTTCGCCAATCATGAGGATATTCGACTTCTCGAGTTCCACATCATCGCCTTTGATTTTCTTTTGGTTGATTCGTTTATAGTGATTGTAAACGGCCACACATAAAACCTTCTTGGCTTCATCTTGACCAATTACATAATCATCCATAAATTTTTTAATCTCTGAAGGCTTTGGTAGTTTGAAGGCAGACTTTGCTTTGTCTTTGCCTTTTTTATCTGTACCGGGTCCTAATTCGATTTCGATGATTTTATTAGCCTCATCGATACAATAATTACATATATGTCCTTCGCTACCGCTGATTAACATCAGGGTTTGAGATTTGGGTCTTCCGCAGAAGGAGCAGTTTTGTTCTTTACCTTTTACCATTCTTGGTTTCTAGGACACAAAGATAAGACCAATGAGTAGAAAAAAAGTTCCAAATAACAATTAACAAGCGCCAAAATGTTCAATACTGACCATTGAACTGGAATTTGATAAAGGAATTTGGAACTTTTATATTGGAATTTGGAATTTACAAATTGGAATTTCCCGTTAGGGTTTACTTGCCAGCGCCACTTTTAACCAAGACTTCGTCAATCATGCCATATTTTTTGGCTTCTTCGGCGATCATCCAGTAGTCGCGGTCTGCGTCTTTCTCGATTTTCTTGATATCGATTTTGGAATGGTGCGCGATGATTTCATACAATTCGGTTTTCAATTTCTTGATTTCACGCGCAGTGATTTCGATATCAGACTGCTGCCCTTGTGCGCCACCCATTGGTTGGTGAATCATCACGCGGCTATGTTTTAGTCCGGTTCTTTTTCCATCTGTACCTGCGCAAAGAAGCACGGCACCCATAGAGGCAGCCATCCCAGTACAGATTGTAGCTACGTCTGGCCCGATGTATTGCATGGTATCGTAGATTCCAAGTCCTGCATAAACAGATCCTCCAGGGCTATTGATATACATCTGAATATCTCGGCGTTGGTCCATTGACTCCAAGAAGAGCAATTGTGCCTGAATGATATTGGCGATATAATCGTCGATGGGAGTTCCTAAGAAAATGATACGATCTGCCATAAGGCGAGAGAACACATCAATTTCACGGAAGTTAACCGGACGTTCTTCGATAACCGTACGGGTCATTCCTTCGAATGAAGAGATGAATTTATCCGTAGTGGTGCTGCTGATTCCAGCATGCTTAATAGCGTATTTTCTAAATTCTTTACCGTAATCCATAATTAATTGCTTGAACAATAATAAAAAGAAACTTTAGAAACCACGACGCCAATTTAATGCCAGCCTGTTTCTGTGACGCATTGGCATAAAAAAAATCCCGACCAAAGCCGGGATTTAGAAGCTTAACGAGAACGGGCAAATTAATGATTATGCTCTTCGTTATGTTTTTTAATGATATCGTAGAATTCTTCAACACCTACCTCTTTTTCAACGGCTCCCACTTTGGTTTTCGCAACCGCCATGAAATTACGTTGAGCTACCATATCGGTAACGCGGTTCATGTATCCAGTTTCTTTTTTATTGTTTTCAGAAATTTGACGAACCAATGCCTCATCTGCGTTTGGCATGCCATACTGGCGGAGCATTTGGGCGCTATACGACATGCTCATGCTCTCAACGTCTTCTGCAGTGATTTTGATATCGTTATCGGCCAATACCTTGTTGCGCAGCAGCACATAACGTAATTGACGCGCTTCGTCTTGGTATTTTTGCTCGATGTTTTCCGGGTTGAAATCTTCTTTGTTGTTTTCAACTAACCAACGTTTCAAGAATTTTTCAGGAAGGTCGAACTTATGCTTCTCGTAGATCAAATGATCAACGGCATGTTCGAACATATTCTCAGCTTCTTGTGCGTAATAGTTTTCGAGGTCTTCTTTCAAGAGCTTACGGAAGGTTTCTAAATCCGTTGCGCGTCCTTCTCCAAAAACAGTGGTGAACAATTCTTGGTCGAGCTCAGCTGGGATGAAACGTTTGATTTCCGTAACGGTGAAAGAGAAGGTTTTATTCAAATCATCCACTCCTTCTTTTTGAATGCCGAGTGCGTTTGAGATAACGGTTACGTTACTGTCGAACAATTTGAAGATATCGCCATCAAATTGGTCGCCCACTTTGATTCCCATCAATTTTTCTTGAAGGGCCTTGTCTTTGACCAACTCAGGAGTGGTAGAGATGTTTTTGTCAACTAATCCGCCATCCAAAGGTTTACCGTCTTCGCCCAATTCTGTAGCGTTCAAATAAACGATGTCTTTTTCCTCAGCTGCTTCTGCCTCTTCTTGTTTGGCATAACGGCGTTGGATAGTGTCAACCTCTTTGTCAAGTTCAGTTTCGCCCACATTGATTTTGTAGCGCGTCACTTTGTCGTTATCAGAAAGAGCTAATTCTGCTTTTGGAGCGATACCAATTTCGAATTGGAAAGCAAAGTCGTCTTCGATTTCGAAGTTTACTTTTTGCTCGTCGCTATCCATCATTAGTGGTTGAGCGAGGTATTCGATTTTGTGTTCGTCGAGGTAACCGAAAAGTGCTTCAGAGGCCATTTTATTGACTTCATCTACATAGATGCCTTTCCCGTACATCTTCTTAACCATACCCATTGGCGCATTTCCCGGACGGAATCCTGGAACACTAACTTTCTTCTGGGTTTTTTTGAGTTCAGCTTCTACGCGGGGTGCGTAATCGTCTTTGCTGATGTTGATCGTGAGGACTGCGTGAAGCTCGTCCTGTTTTTGCAATGCTATCTCCACTTTGCTATTTGAGTTTAAACAAAAAGGCAAACCATACGACTTGCCTTTTTTAATCCAGTGCGGGTGAAGGGACTCGAACCCCCACACCTTGCGGCGCTAGATCCTAAGTCTAGTGCGTCTACCAATTTCGCCACACCCGCATTCCTCCTAAAAGGAGCGCAAAGGTAAATATTATTTTTAAATAAACTAAAATGAATCCGTATTTTTCTCAAAGATACAGAGAAGGCTAAACTAAGCGAGATTATGGGTATTGCCTTGTTTCGTGAAGCTGAATTTATTAAAGTATAAGGTGCTATTTAGAGTCTGTCTATAAAGTCCGTTAGCGGCGTTGCGCTCGTCTCAAAAATGCTCATTTACAAGGGTAAACTGCGCTTTTTGGTCCATCACGAGCCTCCCTTCGGCAGGCTCAGGACAGGTGCTATCGAATTTTCTAGTCCAGACTCTCGACATTATGGACAGACTCTATTTAGTGTTTGGTAGGGTAAATCGAATAGCATAATCTTTGATAGCTCGGTATATCATATACCCAAAAATGTGATTATCTGATACTAATGCGACGTTATCCATGTCAACAAGATTATACTTTGCATCATCAAATTCGGGCTGAAAAAAGTGAAATCCATCTTCTTCAAAAACAGCCAAGGTTAGCGTGCAATAGTATATTTGAGCAGCTCTGAGACTTCTAATATGTGGATCTCTTTGGCCATCTTTCCAAGTACTTGGGTGATCAGAAAATAAGATGTTTAGCTTGTCATTTTTCATAAAAACAAAACTGCCGACTTTTTCGTAACTCGTTCCTCGACTATTTCTGAAAATTACGTGTTGAGAGATGAGGCCTAGTTCAGAATTTAGCCGCATGGAATAGTAAGACCCGAAATGATGAAGTGCTCTAGTTATGGGTTCGCCTTGCCTATATGGAATAAAAATGAGGTGATATTCAAAAAGAAGGTTAAAATCACCATTTGCATAGGGATAGATGCCTTTGATGTCAATAAAAGGGGCAGTAATGTTCCCGGGGCTTGGTTCCTTTTCGAGGGCATACATTTTTTGAATCATAGCACCGTCAAAAGTAAGAAAATTGAATTCGAACGCATTTGTCGACTTATTTAATATGGAGGTAAAGTACCCGCTGATGTCCTTATCCTCTTTTTCAGCAGTTAAACCGAACAGAAGTATTCGTCCAGTATTATCAATATGGGGTTGCCCTGATTTAATAACTTGATCGTTTCCTCGAACGAATTGAGAGTTGGTATCCTTATTAAAAATGTTACCATAGAAGACACGGTGGTAACCTTTGTCAACACTGCCTTCCTCTTCTACATTTTTCTTGTCCGCTTCAAACCAAAATGCAAATTGTCCAGCATCATTTATCGAGCTCGTCATCGACTCAAAGCCAATCTTGCCCGGCTCAGTAATTAGATCGATGGATGAACTAGCTCCATCTGATGCTCGGTGGGCCATGACAAGAAGTTTAGTCTTATTTCTAGAGATAACATGTAGTTGAGAGAATAATACAATGTCTTTATTCTGACTGAAGCATAATTGGTGGTCTTCATAGAGATTGAATTTGTTGCTTGCTATTTCACCTATTTTCAGCCATTCTCCCATTTTGTTGCCTTTCGTGTCGAAGGTCCCAATGAAAAATTGGGTAGACTCATCTTCGATTTTCACTCCTTGAATAATGCGTATGACTTCGCCATTTGTCATTGCATCAATTAAAAAATAGTCACCAAGATCTTGAAGTTCTTGCATGTTTACATCGGCAACCTTTGTGATGTTTCGTAGCGAGCCATCCCAGAGTTCAAATCGTTCTTTTTTGAATTCATGGTTATAAACAAGGGTTTTATTTTTGATCTCTTGGAGTGGAATTAGCTCATAAGGCTTTAGTTTTTTGGAAATAGCGTAGTTCTGGGCAATTAGTGGCTGAAAGAATGCCAAGCTACTGATATACAGGCAAAGTGAAAGTAGCTTCATAGGGATTTTCTAATATGCCGAATATAGGAAATGAAGTTTAGTTTCAGAAAAAAATAAAAAATTTATGACGAACTATTGAGTATTAAATTCATATTAATTACTTGATAATGAATTTCTTAAATAAAATATTCTGAAAGAATTGTAGGTGCCTGTGCTCAGTCTGTAAGCACCCAAATAGATTATCTTTGAAAACTGTTTGACAATACAAAAGGAGCGATGATTTTTGCAGCTCCTTATCCACAGTAATAAAATCCGATTTGAATGAACGAAGCCGCCCAAGAATTAGAGAAAAAGGAAATACTGAAAAGATACCGTGGCTTGTTGAGGGCTTGCAGGCATTCAATGGAAAAAGGGGATAAGCAGCAAATTCGGAAAGCATTCAACCTGGCTCTTGATGCGCATAAAGACATGCGCCGGAAATCAGGTGAGCCGTATATCTATCATCCAATAGCGGTGGCCCAAATTTGTGCAGAAGAGATTGGACTTGGAACGACCTCCATTGTTTGCGCTCTCTTGCATGATACCGTAGAGGATACTGATATAACCTTAGAAGATATCCGTCATGGTTATGGAAATAAGGTGGCTCAAATTATTGATGGACTAACCAAAATTTCTGGCGTCTTCGATCAAACTACCAACTCTCTCCAAGCAGAGAATTTCCGGAAGATGTTGCTCACGCTCTCGGAAGATGTGCGGGTAATCCTAATCAAGCTGGCGGATCGTCTGCATAATATGCGCACCTTGGATAGCATGTCGCGGAAGAATCAGATGAAGATTTCTTCTGAAACACTCTACCTCTATGCGCCACTCTCTCATCGTTTGGGATTGTATAATATGAAGACGGAGCTCGAAGACTTATCCATCAAATACACGGAACAAGACCGTTATTTTGAAATTGCTCAGAAGCTACAAGAGACCAAAATCCAGCGCAATAAATATATTAGAAGTTTTATAGAACCAATCGAATCTGAACTAAATGCTCAAGGAATCGGTTTCGAAGTCAAGGGCAGACCTAAGTCTATCTACTCGATCTTGAATAAGATGAAGAAGCAGGGAATCACCTTTGAAGAGGTATATGACTTGTTTGCCATCCGTATCATTCTTGATGTACCAATTGAAGAAGAGAAAGCCGCGTGCTGGAATATCTATTCGATTGTGACTGATTTTTATTATCCGAATCCAGATCGATTACGCGATTGGATTTCATCCCCCAAATCCAACGGCTATGAATCCCTTCATACCACAGTAATGGGCCCGAAAGGAAAGTGGGTGGAAGTGCAAATTCGTTCCACACGCATGAATGAGATTGCCGAGAAGGGGTACGCGGCACATTGGAAATACAAAGACGCTGCTGGAGGAAATAATGAAAACGGACTAGAAAGTTGGTTATCGCGGGTTCGAGAAATTCTTGAGAATCCAGATGCCAGCGCGATTGATTTCTTGGATGACTTTAAGCTGAACCTCTTTAGTGAGGAGGTTTTTGTGTTTACGCCCAAAGGAGAATTAAGAAAAATGCCAGCGAATGCCACGGCCTTAGATTTTGCCTTTGATATTCACTCTGATTTGGGTTCAAAATGTATTGGAGCCAAGGTGAATAATAAGCTGGTACCATTGAGTTATAACCTTTCAAATGGCGACCAAGTGGAGATTATTACATCTAAGAAGCAGAAGGTCAACGACGAATGGCTCAAGTTTGTAGTGACTGCGAAGGCGAAATCAAAAATTAAGCAGCTGCTCAAAGAAGAAAAGCGAGAAGCTTCATTGGTAGGCAAAGAATGGCTGGAGCGCAAATTCAAACAGGCCGGCATTCCTTTTAATGCCGATAAAATCAATGCCATCACCAATTATTTCCGCTATCAAAGTTCGCTAGACCTATTTTTTGCGATAAGCGATGAGAAATTTGAAAAATCAAAAATCGACCTAGATGTCATTTTTCATCATGCCCCACATCAAAAGGAATCACAAAAACATGTTTCGGGTAAAGGGCCAGTTAAAAAGAAGCTCTACAGTGCTGAAACTATTCTTTTTGGTGAAAGTATGGATGAAATGGATTTCGGACTTGCACGCTGTTGCAACCCAATTCCTGGGGATGAAATTATCGGGTTTATTACGGTAGGGGAAGGGATTAAAGTTCACCAAACCAATTGTTCGAATGCCATCAAATTATCCTCCAACTATGGCTACCGTATCATTAAAGCCATTTGGGCCAATACTCCGCTTAAAAGTCAAAATGCATTCTTGGCAGGTATTAAGGTTACCGGGATTGATGATGTAGGAATCATCTCAAAAATCACCGATACCATTTCGAAGCAGCTACAGGTAAATATGAAATCTATCACCGTAGAGTCGCATGCAGGAACTTTCGAAGGAAAGCTTACCCTCTATATTTTCGATACCTCGCATTTGGATACGCTGATTCAAAAAATCAAAGAAGCTGTGCCTCATACCCAAGTAATTCGCGTCAATGTCACCGAATAACACCCCCTATCTATAATCTGGCAGTCTGAATGTCTAGCTGTCTGGCTAGCTAGTGAGTCATGTCTCACTTTCCAATTTTGTCTTCTTCTTCCTTTCACGTAGCTTCGCACCTTAATTACTGGAATGCCCAACGCGCCCGCTAATAAGAATCAAATAATGGAACAGGTTCGGAAGATTTTTACCGAATATCTGGAGACCAAAAAACAACGTAAAACGCCCGAACGCTATGCGATTCTGGATGAGATTTACGCACAAGAAGGTCACTTCGACGTGGAAACCTTATACCTTCAAATGAAGAACCGTAATTACCACGTTTCTCGTGCAACGGTGTATAATACCTTGGATCTTTTATTGGATTGCAGCTTGGTAACCAAGCATCAGTTCGGACAAAATATGGCCTTGTTTGAAAAGTCATATGGCTTCAAACAGCATGACCACCTGATTTGCAATGTATGTGAGAAGGTGATGGAATTCTGTGACCCTCGTTTGCAGCAGATTCAAAATATGATGGGAGAGATCTTGCAGTTTAAGGTAACTTCTCATTCTCTCAATCTATTTGGGAGTCCTATTTTGGATGAAAAGAGCCGATGTGCTTCATGCAAAAAAGAGGTGAAGCTCACGGTAATTGGTGAAAAATAATATTTACAGTTTAAAAAATTTATAGAGATGGTTGACGTTTTGTTGGGTTTGCAATGGGGCGATGAAGGCAAAGGGAAAATTGCTGATTTTCTAACTCCTTCCTACGATGTGGTTGCGCGTTTTCAAGGTGGTCCTAATGCGGGTCATTCCTTAGAAATCAATGGGAAAAAGCATGTGCTTAATACGATTCCATCTGGGATTTTTCATGAAAACTGCATCAACTTAATTGGAAATGGAGTGGTGATAGATCCTATTCTGCTTCGCGCTGAAATTGAAAAAACAATCGCAGCAGGGGCAGATGTCCGCGGGCGCTTGTATATCTCAAAGAAGGCACATCTTATCTTACCAAGTCACCGTTTGCTCGACGCTGCCAGCGAAAAGGCTAAGGGCGAGATGAAGATTGGCTCTACCTTAAGAGGAATCTCTCCTACCTACCAAGATAAAACGGGCCGCTCAGGCTTGCGTATCGGAGATGCTGATTCTCCGGAATTCAAAAATTTATATGCTCGCGCTTTAGAAAAACACGTTTCTGTATTTCGCTACTATGAATTTCCATACGAAGAGGAATTGGCGAAATTAGAAGAGCAATGGTTTGAGGCAGTAGAATACCTCCGCGGCTTTCATCAAGTGAATTCTGAATTTTTCTTGCACCGCCTTATAGGACAAGGTAAAAATATCTTGGCAGAAGGCGCTCAGGGTTCATTGCTTGACCTCGATTTCGGCTCATATCCATACGTAACTTCTTCGAATACAATTTCAGGAGGCGCATGTGTAGGCCTAGGATTAGCTCCAAAACATATCAAGAAAGTAACTGGAATTTTTAAAGCCTATTGCACCCGAGTAGGAAGTGGCCCGTTCCCAACAGAATTGGACAATGACCTAGGGCAATACCTCCGTGACCATGGAAACGAATATGGCGCAACAACAGGGCGGCCTAGAAGAACCGGTTGGTTGGATCTTCCAGCATTGAAGTATGCCATCATGTTGAGTGGGGTAGATGAATTAATTATGATGAAGGCCGATGTAATGAGCGGAATGGATACGATCAATGCAGCATTGGCCTATGAGGGTTGTGCTGATGAAGAACAATGTCCGTTTAATATTCAAGGAACCACGGTTACTCCAATCTATAAAAGTTTCCCAGGCTGGCAGGAAGATATTTCTGTAATGCGTGAATACAATCAATTGCCAGAAAGTTTCCGCAACTATATTCAATTTATGGAAGCTGAATGTGAGGTGCCTATTGGTATCATATCTATCGGACCAGACAGAGAACAAACGATTCAAAGAAAGTGAAAATCAGGCTCCTAATTCTGCTGCTTGTATGTTTCGGAACTGCCAAGGCTCAGCAGGGTGTAGGAGGATTTTTGCATGTCACTGGGGGATTGAGTTTCCCTTCCGGAGATTTTCAAAATACCGACCCCAATAATCCAGCCGCAGGGTATGCCAGAACAGGGTTCACGATCAACGCACTTTTAGGCCATAAAATTTACAAGCAGTTTGGCGCTTTTGCCATGCTTTCTTTTACCGCACATAGAACGAATTCTCAGGCCATAGAAAACGGATTAAATCAGCAAGCCAGTTCGTATAAATGGAAGGCGAAGCAGGATTTATGGACGGTTACAGGCTTTACTTTTGGTCCACAGTTCAGCCAGAATTTCAAAAAAATGGCCGTTGATTTCCGTCTAGCTGCCGGGGTTTTGAACTTTATTTCGCCGAATCTAGCATTGACAGGAACATCCATCAATGGCGGACCTGCTGCAAAATATACCATGAAAAACAAACGAGCTTCGGCAGGAATTTTAGGAGGAGGAATTACCCTGAAATACGAAGTGAAGAGGAGCTGGGTGATTCTCGCCAATGCCGACCTCTTTATTGCCAATCCGCTTTTTTCAGACGTAGAAGAAGTCACAGAGATTGAGGGACAAGATCCTATCATTACTTATACCACCTTTCGTCAGGAATTCAAAATGGCTCAATTCGGATTGGGTATTGGCTATGTTTTTTAACGTAGGCGATTCATAGAGCGAATCAGTTGCTCATCGTGCATAATACCTCGCATCGCCAAGAAATTCCATATAGGAAGAAGAATAGCGACTAAAAAAGCATAATGCATCTCGCTAGCCTCAGGAGCAGCCACTGAAGCCTTTCCTTCCATAAAATAGATATACATCATTACCCCGCTGATGAGCATAAAGAGGTAGTTAAAACCGCAAAGTAGGAGCTGAAGTTTTCTGTTTTTATAAAGGAAAATGGAGAGGAATGCCAAAAAGGAAACGACTGATAATGGGTAGATGAGATAAGAATTCCACGTGTAGAACTGAGAAGTCTCTTTTGCTATTCTATCGATTTTTAAAATACTTACCTCGATTGTTCCACTTATTCCCATCGACCAGGTATCTATGCCTGAAATTTCGCACATCACAGGGTTTCCGCCTAGTAGATAGGCACAAATAAATAGGATAAATAAGAGGTAAAGAGTTTGTTTTCTCTGAATCATGATTTGCCTTCGAATGTGCTTTCCTTAACTTGCAGCAAAGTTAATAGAAATTCGACATGATGAAACAGAGATATCTCCTGTTAATTGGGTTTGCCGCTATAGTGGCCTTAAACTCATCCTGCAACAATGCAAGTACCGAAAAAGTGAAAGAAGAAACACCCCAACCAGAGGATTTTGACTATGTGGCCGAGCAATTTGCCGACCTACAAGTTCTCCGTTACCAGGTTCCTGGATTTGAAGATTTGAGTCCGCAGCAAAAAGAACTTGTTTACTACCTGTATGAAGCGGCTTTAAGTGGCAGAGACATTATCTATGACCAAAAATACAAGCATAACTTAGCTATCAGAAAAACAGTAGAGAACATTGTTGCTACTTATCCAGGGGACAAAGATTCGGAAGACTGGTACAAATTTATGACCTATGTGAAGCGTATTTGGTTTAGCAATGGGATTCATCATCACTATAGCAATTCTAAGTTTTTACCTGAGTTTTCGAAGCCGTATTTCGCTGAAATCGTAGCGGCTTCGAATAAAGCTGGGTTTCCAATTGCTCCAGAAACTTCTGAGTTTGCGAATTTGATAAAAATTATGTTTGACGCAAGCATAGACCCGAAGATTGTGAATCAGGCACCAGATATTGACAACGTAGCTCAAAGCGCAAACAACTTCTATGAGGGTGTAACCCAGAAAGAAGTAGATGCCTACTATTCGAAGTTTTCTGAGGGAAAGGGAACGAAAATTCCTGAGTATGGCTTGAACAGTAAGGTTGTGAAAGAAAATGGTGTGGTAACAGAACGTATCTGGAAAGTGGGCGGCATGTATGGTTCGGCCATTGAGAAAATTGTTTTCTGGATAGAGAAAGCCATTCCATTGTCGGAAACACCCGAGCAAAAAGAGTCACTTGAGAAATTAGTAGCCTATTACCGCAGTGGGGATGTAAAGGATTGGGATATATACAATACAGCTTGGGTACAAGATATCCATAGTCAAGTTGACGTGGTGAATGGATTTATCGAAGTATACCTTGATGCCATTGGTAAAAAAGGAAGTTTCGAGTCGGTGGTGTCTTTTAAAGACATGAAAGCTACTGAGCGTATTAAAAAAATCTCTCAGCAAGCACAGTGGTTTGAAGATAATTCACCCTTATTGCCAGAACATAAGAAACCTGAAGTAAAAGGGATAGAAGCCAAAGTAATTACGGTAGTTGTGGAAAGTGGCGATGCTGCTCCAACAACCCCAATTGGGATTAACCTCCCGAATAATAACTGGGTAAGAGAAGATAAAGGATCAAAATCGGTTTCACTTGGAAACATTGTGTATTCGTATAATAAAGCAAATGCGAAAGGAAGCGCCTTGGATGAATTCGGCGTAAATGAAAAGGTTATCAAACGAATCAAAGAACACGGAGCACTTTCTTCGGATCTACATACCGATATGCATGAAGTAATCGGTCATGCTTCTGGAAAAATCAACCCAGGAGTAGGAACGCCAGATCAAACTTTGAAACAATACGCTTCATGTTTGGAGGAGGCTCGCGCTGATTTGGTGGCACTTTACTTTGTGATGGATTCAAAATTGATTGAGATTGGTGTGATGAATACCTTGGACGTTGGTAAAGCTGAGTATGATAGCTATATCATGAATGGTTTATTGACGCAATTGACGCGGATCAAATTGGGCGACGAAATTGAGGAAGCACACATGCGTAATCGTCAATTAGTGGCTAAATGGGCGTATGAAAAAGGCAAAGCAGAGAATGTGATAGAATACGTAAAACGCGATGACAAAACCTATGTACAAATCAACGATTACGTTAAGCTCCGTGCTTTATTTGGCGAGTTACTCCGCGAAATTCAGCGCATTAAATCTGAGGGTGATTTTGCAGCCGGTCAGGCTTTGGTTGAAACCTATGGAGTAAAAGTTGATCAAGAATTGCATAAGGAAGTATTAGCGCGTTATGCAAAACTTAACTTAGCGCCTTATTCTGGCTTTATTCAGCCTAAGCTTGTTCCAGTAATGGAGGGAGATAAAATCGTAGATATTAAAATTGAATATCCGAATGATTTCACTCAGCAAATGATGGAGTACAGCAAAAACTATTCATTACTGCCCACTTATAATTAGTGGTAGGAATACGAAGTAAGAAGGCCGGATTTTCCGGTCTTTTTTTTGAACCTGAAATGTTACTTATTTATTACCTAAATTCGTTCTGCAAGGAAAGAAATGAAAGTTGTATTAGTTGACGATGATTCGGTCTATCGTTTTGTAGGAACCACGCTAATTAAAAGGATTGAGCAAATAACCGCCTCTGAATTCTATGAGGATGGTGAATCTGCTGTAGAAGCATTTAAAGCATATACCCTTGACACCTTTCCCGACTTTTTCTTTATAGACATTAACATGAATGCGATGGATGGATGGGAAGTTTTGAATGAAATCCAACGGACTCAAGAACGCTTAAATACAAAAGCAACTATTTATATCGTTAGCTCCTCCCCATTGGCCTCAGATGTAGAAAAAGCAAAAGCACATCCAATTCAATTGCGGGGTTATATCCTGAAACCCATGGGGATGGAGAAATTATCCCGAGCACTCGAATATAAAGGTGCGGATTTCCTTCGACTCTAGCATTTGTATTGCGTATATTTGAAAAATTTTTCAAAAGCTACAAATGCCTCTATCCATTCACAATTACGACCGTTTTGAGCACAGGCACAACGGGCCTGATGCCGAAGAAACCAAGCAAATGCTTGATGTTATTGGAGTAAGCTCCATTGACCAATTGATTGATGAAACAGTTCCTGCCTCCATTCGTCTACCGGAACCAATGAATCTTCCAGAAGGATTGGAAGAGCAAGCGTTTCTGAAGAAGCTTAGAGGAATTGCTTCGAAGAATCAAGTATTTAAATCGTATATCGGAACAGGTTACTATAACTGTTTTACTCCTGGAGTAATCCTTCGGAATATCACAGAGAACCCAGCCTGGTATACTGCCTATACTCCGTATCAAGCAGAAATTGCTCAGGGTCGCTTAGAGGCGCTCATCAATTTCCAAACCTTGGTGATTGACCTTACTGGGATGGAAATTGCCAATGCATCTTTGCTCGATGAGGCAACTGCGGCAGCTGAAGCCTTGCACATGGCTCACTCTCTCAAGAAAAAGGGACAAGGAAATAAATTTTACGTTTCGCGTAAATGTTTCCCTCAGACGATTGAATTGATTAAAACTAGAGCAACCCCATTGGGCATTGAATTGGTAATTGGTAGTCATGAGGAAATTAATTTAAACGAAGACTTCTTTGGTGCCTTGGTACAATATCCAGCCAATGATGGGGTGATTTTTGATTATTCGGAATTTGTGGCAAAAGCAAAAGCGTCGAATGTGATGCTTTGTGTGGCCGTTGATTTACTTTCATTAACCTTATTAACACCTCCTGGAGAATGGGGAGCAGATATCGTAATCGGCTCTAGCCAACGTTTTGGTGTGCCATTGGGGTATGGTGGTCCGCATGCCGCATTCTTGGCAACAAAAGACGAATTTAAACGCAGTATTCCTGGACGTATCATTGGGGTATCCATTGATGCGCAAGGCAAAACAGCCTACCGCATGGCGCTTCAAACACGCGAACAACATATTCGCCGCGAAAAAGCGACTTCCAATATTTGTACTGCTCAGGTATTGCTTTCCATCATGGCGAGCATGTATGCAGTATATCATGGTCCGAAAGGATTAAAACATATTGCTGAAAGAATTCATGGCCTCGCGCAAATACTAGACAAAGGACTGGTAGAATTGGGTCATAGCCTTCGTTATTCTGAGTATTTTGATACTATTCGTATAGATGCAGATGGTATTTCTGAAAATATCCGTCAAGCTTCATTGGAGCAAGGAATCAATTTCCGCTACTTCGATGATCACAGTGTGGGTATCTCATTGGATGAAACGACTACCTTAGAAGATGTTGAAGCAATCTTGGCTCTTTTTGCATTAAATACAGCACCTCTTAGCACTGAAAGGGTAGCCGAGCTGGCAGAAAGCATCGAGTGGTCTTGGCCAGGTTCTATGCGCAGAACCAGTACCTATATGGAGCATCCTGTGTTCAATGCTTATCATACAGAACATGAAATGCTTCGTTATATCCATAGCTTGGAGCAAAAAGATTTATCCTTGGTGCATAGCATGATTGCTTTAGGATCATGTACCATGAAGCTGAATGCCACCACGGAAATGATTCCTATTACCTGGCCAGAGTTCAATCAGATTCATCCATTCGTACCTGCCGAACAAGCTGGTGGATACCGTGAAATTTTTGATGAGCTCTCTGGAGCCTTGGCTGAAATTACGGGATTTGCAGGTGTTAGCTTGCAGCCAAATGCAGGAGCACAAGGCGAATATGCCGGATTGATGGTGATACGTGAATATTTCTTGAGTAGGAACGAAGCCCACCGCGATGTGGCCTTAATTCCAGATTCGGCACATGGAACAAACCCAGCCTCTGCAGTAATGGCAGGGATGAAAGTGGTTGTTACCAAAACCGATGAAAAAGGAAATATTGATGTAGCAGATTTGCAAGCAAAAGCAGAGCAATACAAAGACAACTTGGCTTGTTTGATGGTAACCTATCCATCAACACACGGTGTATTTGAGGAAAGTATCAAGGATATTACCCGCATCATTCACAACAATGGCGGTCAGGTATATATGGATGGTGCGAACATGAATGCTCAAGTTGGATTGACTAGCCCGGGTATGATTGGAGCCGATGTATGTCACTTGAATCTTCATAAAACATTCTGTATTCCACATGGTGGTGGAGGACCTGGAATGGGGCCTATTTGTGTTGCGGAACATTTAACGCCATTTTTGCCAGGTCACCCGATCATTAAAACCGGTGGAATGCAAGCTATCACAGCTATTTCTGCAGCTCCTTGGGGAAGTGCAAGCATCTTGTTGATTAGCTATGCCTATATCCAGATGATGGGCTCTGAGGGATTAACCAACGCAACGAAGGTGGCTATCTTGAATGCCAACTACATGCAGACGATTCTTGCTCCATATTTTAAAACCTTATACAAAGGCTCTCATAACCGTGTAGCCCACGAAATGATTCTTGATACAAGAGAATTCAAGCAAAGTGCTGGAGTGGAGGTACAAGATATAGCGAAACGTTTGATGGATTATGGATACCATGCTCCAACAGTCTCTTTCCCAGTAGCCGGCACCCTAATGGTTGAGCCAACGGAAAGTGAGAGCAAAGCAGAGTTAGATCGTTTCTGTGCAGCCTTGATTTCTATTCGTCATGAAATTGGTGAAGTGGAAAATGGAACAGCAGACCGTGTTGAAAACGTGCTAAAACATGCTCCTCATACAGCTGAAGTGGTGATTAGCGATTCTTGGGATCGCCCATATACACGCGAAAAAGCAGCATTTCCATTGCCTTATACACGTACCAATAAATTTTGGCCAGCAGTAAGTCGTATCGACAGTACCTATGGAGATAGAAACTTAGTATGCTCGTGCCCACCCATTGAATCCTATGCAGAAGCATTAGCTGAAGCCTAGTATCCGACGGTTTAATAAATTAAAGAAAGAGCCTCCAATTTGGGGGCTTTTTTCGTTAACTTTGCTTAGTCGTCTAGCTATGAAATATTTACTCTTCACTTTTGTGCTTTTACTTGGTTTTGGCCTCGGAATTAATGCACAAATAACAGTCGCTCCTTCATGGAATACTCCTTCAAATAATTCCACAGGTATGCCATATTCCTTCCAGTATTTGTGGAATAAAGTAAATGGGGCCACTCATTATGAAATTGAAATTGATACAAGTAGTCAGTTTACTAGTCCACATTTAATCCAAGACACTTGTTATACCAATTACAAATACATCAGCGTGTATTTTATAAACCAAAAGCACTATTGCCGAGTTCGCGCAGTAGACGCTCAAGGACCAGGTCCATGGTCACAAGTTCGAAACTTCACTACGCGTGCGTTACCTAGTGTCCAATCTTTTTCAACAGGTAGTGGATTTGTTGCGAGCATCATTACTACCACTATTTTATATGTCAATTTTCAGCATGAGATAGACTCAGTACAGACCTTCGACAGTCCGCATAAACAAACGATTTTAGATGAATATGGCGTTGCAGGCACCAATGTTTATCGGGATCTGTTCTTTAAAAAGAAGTACTATATCCGATCACGAATCATTACTAAATCAGACACAGGCCAATGGGCCAATACAATTAGCTTCACTACATTAGGTGGGGCAACTATTTTAGGGATAGATACCAATGCTGTTGGTCAAGACTATAGATTTTATCCAGGGTTTTATACTGGGGTAGACTATCCAGGAGCATTTATGCAGTTCGACTTAGATACGAGTCAACTATATAATAGCCCAGTTTTGGTGCACAAGGAAGATACCCTCCTCCAGTTCGATGATCGTTATAGTGGTAGATACCAATTTGGAAAGGTGTGGCATGCCCGGATTCGTTCAATTACGCCAGTAGATACGTCAGACTGGTCTGTCTATAAAATCAATACGTTTCATAAACCAATTATTATTAAGCCCAGTTCAGTCACCGTTCAACCAAAGACTTTAACAACCACTGTTGGTTCGCATGCTAGGGTTGACTATTTCATTTACCGTGTAGATACTACGGCCGATTTCAACTCTCCCATCATCTTAATTGATACCTTAAACAATGCCATATTAGGCCCAAGTAAAGTCCTTGGTATTCCTTTTTTTGGTAGGGTATGGTACGGATTAAGAGCCGTTGCTGGGAGTGATACCTCAGATGAAGCGGTTGTTTCCTTCCTTGTGAATGAATTGCTAACCTATTCAAGTCCGACGAACAATACGACTAATCAAGATGTGCTGATTGACTTTTCATGGCAAGACCCAAAATTCGTTCGCTTTCAATGGCAGTTGGATAGTACACCTGATTTTTCCAGCACTGGCACAAGGATAGAAAACATTCAAGAGGGGAGCACAGATTCGATGATTGGTCACCTCTACTATGGGGTTAATTATTATTGGCGCATGCGGGTTTTAAGCGAGGTGGATACAGGAGTATGGCAAAGTGTCTGGAATTTCCGCACAAAGTCTTTCCCAAGCCTTAGTTGGCCGAATAATAATGATACTGGATACACCAAAAACTGGGACATCACTTGTGATGCAATTTATGGTTCCGACTATTATGAATTTGCCGTTTCTGAGACCCCGAATTTTTTAAGTAGCTTTTATGATACCGCTTCCTATGATCCAGTTTGGGATGAGGTGGCTTATGGATTGGGAGGAATGCCTCTCAAGTATTCTACTAAATATTACTGGAAGGCCCGCGCCATTCATGCACTGGATACCTCTGAGTGGTCAAGTGTTTGGAACGTGACCACCGCTTCAGAACTCCCCAAACCCGCAACAGTCAAACTCGTGTCTCCGGCCAATGCTTCCAAAGACTTACTAACAAGCGTAACCCTCGAATGGCAACTCGGAGCAGGTGAGGACGCCTATTGGTTGCAGCATGGAGAGGACCCAAACTTTGGTCCAAGTACAGATAGCATATTGATCTTTTTTATTGGAAATGTCAACCCTACAGAGGTATTAAAGAACCTGAAAAGAGGAGCTACCTATTATTGGAGAGTGCGTGCTGAGAATAACGAGAAGCAGGGTGATTGGAGTGATGTTTGGCATTTTCAAATCATTCCTGAACCTAAAACTCCCGTTCCGGTATTTCCAGTTGGTGTGAGTAATCAGGGTATTTTTGTAAAACTGCGTTGGAATGCCGTGCCAGGTGCTACCAGCTATCGTTACCGTATAGGAGAAAATTCCAATCTTTCAACGATAAACCCAACATCAGTGACGGATACTTTTGCTCAAGTAGGGCCATTGAAGGAGAATAAATTATACTATTGGCATGTAAATTCGCTGGTGGGTTCAGAACAATCTACGTATTGTGTTAGCGTATTTTTTGAAACAGGGGAAGGGGTAGGAATCATTGAGCAAAATAAGGAAACCATGCAGGTTTACCCGAATCCAGCCCGAGCTAAATTGTATTGTGCGCCTTTCGAAGAAGTAAGCGCTTGGGAGATACTTGATATGTCTGGTGTAAGCATCGAAAAAGGAGCGACTATTGGGCCTGAGGGATTAGATATTTTAGCCTTGAACAACGGGATGTTCATCCTTCGCATTTGGAGAAATGATCAAATACTGAGCTTCCATTTTGTCAGGCAATAAAAAAGCCCCGATGAAGGGGCTTTATACTAGAAATCTTGTTTAATACAATTTACAAATGCCGCTCAGCGTGGTAAGAGCTACGTACCATTGGGCCCGACTCAACAAAGTCAAAGCCACATTTGAGTCCTTCTTCTCTGAACATGTCGAATTTATCAGGATGAACAAATTCCGCCACATCGAGATGCATTTTCGTTGGTTGTAGGTACTGACCTAGGGTAAGTACGTCACATCCATTCTCTACTAGGTCTTCCATAATTTGGAAGACTTCATCGTCGGTTTCTCCAAGGCCGAGCATAATCCCAGATTTTGTGCGGCGACCGTATTCTTTAGTCAGCTTAATTTGCTCGAGAGATCTTTCGTATTTGGCTTGGGGACGAACTTTGCGGTATAAGCGCTCAACCGTTTCCATATTATGAGATACCACTTCAGGCTTTTCATCAATCACATGATAGAGAAGGTCCCATTTGGCTTTAAAGTCAGGAATTAAGGTTTCGAGTGTTGTTTCAGGATTTAAACGTTTGGTTTCACGAATGGTATCCGCCCAAACTGTCGCTCCTTTATCTTTTAGCTCATCCCGATTTACTGAGGTGATTACGGCATGCTTCACCTTCATGAGCTGAATTGCTTCTGCTACGCGTCTTGGTTCATCCAAATCGTATTCTGTTGGGCGACCAGTAGCCACCGCACAGAAGGAGCATGAGCGTGTGCATACGTTGCCAAGAATCATGAAGGTAGCCGTTCCAGCTCCCCAGCATTCTCCCATGTTTGGGCAATTTCCGCTTTCACAGATAGTATGGAGTTTATGTTCGTCTACCAGCTTTCTTACATTGCGGTAACTTTCGCCGGTAGGCAACTTAACTTTCAGCCAAGAAGGTTTTTTAACACGTGCTGGAGCTGGAGTAGGTTCTGTATTTGCTTGTATTACTGGAAGTTCTATCACTTTTATTCCTTTATAGGTTACCAACGGTTCCCAATATTGAGGCAAATATACAAGGTGGTAAAGATATTCTTGTTTTGAGCGCCTGCTATAATAGGGATATTGTTACCAAATGCATCAATGACTGTACCCAATTCAATGGATTGTACTTGGTCATGATAATCGCTCCAATCAAATTGAAAATTGGCCTTGAAATTCAGCCCAATGCGTGCTTTTGTATCACCAATTCCTTTGATAAAAGAGGCGTTTCCAAAAATCATACTCGCATCTTTATGTATTGCAGGGTCGTATTTTTCACTTACCAGAAAGCCTGAAGAGTTATCGGGTGTTGGGTAATAAATTTCTAAATATACGGGTTTCAATAGGGCGATGGTCGGACCAGCACTCACTTGAAAACGGGTAGCGATGGTGTTTTTATAGAGCTTGATACCCAAATCCCACCGTCGGCCATAATCTGCCCGAAGGAAATAGGTATAATTTAGTTTTCCGTAGAAATAGGATCCTGGCGCACTGAAACTCGAGCTGCGTACCCTTCGTTCCTTGGGATGCTTCATGCTGATAAAGTCAAAATCCAAGACCCGCCAAATGGGGCCTTCAATCTTTTTGGCAGATTTTACATTTATCCCTAAGCCACGTGGATGCCAGAATAAACCACCAGAAATCTCCTGACGATGATTTTGTTGAAGGGGCAAATTGCTCTTGTCCCCACTTTGTGCCATATTTGGAATGGCATAAAGGAAGCATAGTAAAAAAAGGGCAATGGTCTTCCGCATCAAACAAATTTAATAAAAGCAAACAGGAATATGTTCACTTCTGAGATAATCTATTTAGGCAATTTACGTACCGAAGCAAAACATCTGCAGTCAGGTAATACCATGATTACGGATGCACCGGTCGATAATATGGGAAAAGGAGAGTTCTTTTCTCCTACTGATACGGTAGCTACAGCCTTGGCTACCTGCATGATTACAACCATGGGAATTGTGGCGCAAGGCAGAGGAATTGAACTTGGAAACTGCTATGCGCGTGTTTTAAAGCATATGGCTTCTGATCCGCGACGAATTGCGGCAGTGGATGTGGAACTTCACCTTTCTGGCAGTATTTCTTATTCTGAAAAAGAGAAGTCCTTATTAGAAGCTACCGCATTAGGCTGTCCGGTTGCACGTAGCCTTCATCCCGATATTCAACAAAATGTTCAGATAAGCTATGATGCTTAGTGCGCGGAATTCAACGATTCGCTCAGAAGTTCATCATATCGAATATCCCAATGAGAAAGTTCTAAGACACATTCTCCATTTTTAATTAATAATGCTTGGGGAGATTGATGCGCAATGTGAAAGCGATCGGCAATTTCGTTTGATAATGCTCGATATTGGATAAGGTCGAGGTAATGGAATGCAAGAGCGTCGGAATCTGGAGCGCTGTCTAGCCGACCTTTGGCCATGGCACTAATCGAACAGCGGGTACTGTGTTTGAAAATAATTTGAGGCTTATCAAACGAATTCTTTTGAAGCTGATCTAGGTCAACTTCACTTTCTATTTCGAACCAATTCACAAGGAAGCCTTATTTTGCTACGTTTGTAATCTTGTAAGCAGGACAACGGTCTCTATGACAAGAGCTAAAGAGCGCACTGCCAGCAGAAAGTATAAGAAGAGTGAAAATGACTTTTTTCATATCGATTTCAGAATCGCAATAATCATGCAAAGAAAACAAAAAATATTCGAAATATTACGTATTCCTAAAGTTATGGCTTTTGTAAAGGAACATAAACATGCTGATATTCGGGCTTTAGCGCTTCAATTTGGGACTAAAGTTTCTTTTCCGTTGAGCCCAGTTTTGGAGTGGATTGATTGTTTGCAGCGGGCAGCCAAAAAATTACCGGAGCATGCCGAGCAGGAATGTTTTTTCACCAGAAGGGCTATTGAACAAGCGAGTTCTGAGTCTACGGCTATGTACAAGGCTAGTCAATTAAGTGGGAGCAGGCTCTTGAATATTTCTGGCGGATTAGGGATAGATGATTGGGCATTTGCGAAAAAGGGATTTCATAGTGACTCGTGTGATCCAGACGAAGAATTAAATGAATTGGTTCGAGCCAATCAAGATAGGATGGGTGCAAATGGCATCAATCGGATAGATGCAAAAGCGGAAGATTTTTTAGCTACCGAGAATTTGGAACACTATGATTGGGTTTATGCTGATCCAGATAGAAGAGAGGATGGGAAACGTTTGGTAGGTATGGATGATTGTGTGCCTCAAATCCTTGACTTATGGGAGCGTATACAGTCCGTTTCTAACTATCAGTTGGTGAAATTATCTCCATTATACCCGCTGGAACAATTGGAAAAGGAACTTGCGGGATTAGAACGGATAGAGGTTGTTGCCCTTCATGGAGAGGTGAAGGAGGTATTGGCTTTTGCCAAATCGGGCACTAAAGCGGAGCAGATACTTCGTTGTGCTACAGAGCTTTCAGGAGCCCAATCCTATAAAGGAATGCCAGAATTTGGAACAACTGAACCTCTCGAGGATTCACTTTATTTTTATGAAGTAAATGCGGCCATTTCCAAAGCAAATTTGGGCGTTTGTTATTCCAAGGAATTGGGAACAAAATGCCTCATCTCAAATGGCATCTATCAAGCATCAGACAAGCCTTTGCCTGATTTTTTTGGGAGGGGATTTGAAATAGTGTCTAGCGGAGTTTATGGCCGCAAGCAATTTCAAGGCTATCTTAAGATTCATGGAATTAAAAAGGCGAATATGGCGAGTCGCTATTTTAAGCTGAGTCCTGATGAGCTGAAGAAAATTCACAAGCTGGGAGATGGGGGAGACACTTATTTTTTCTTCTTTACAGATAGGGATGGAGGAATGTATTTTATCCATGGCAAGAAAATTGGCAGACAATCATTAAATTTGATTCAAGATGAAAAAGCTAATCCTACTATTTAGTTGTGTCGGCGTACTAAGTTTTAGTGCCTGTCAAGAACTCCAAGATGTTGTTAAAGATTCAGGCTTAACCAATGATGAAGTAATTAAGGGACTAAAAGAAGCCCTGACAGTCAGCACAGACACTTCTGTTACCGTGCTCAATACTCTGGATGGATACTATAAAGACGAAGCGGTAAAAATTTTACTACCACCAGAAGCGGCTGTGATTTTCGATAATTTAAGCTTAATTCCGGGAGGTAATGTCTTGGTTGAACAAACGGTCCTTGCTATTAATCGTGCTGCCGAAGACGCGGCAGTGGAGGCTAGACCAATTTTTGTGAATGCCATTACTGAGATGTCGTTTTCCGATGCCTTTGGAATTTTGAATGGCCATGATTCATCCGCCACAGAGTATTTAAACAAGACCACCTATACCGATTTAATGGGGGCATTCTCGCCAAAAATTTCGAATTCCTTAAATAAGCCACTCATCGGAAACACCTCTGCCGAATCCTTGTACGGTGACCTCGTTTCCAGATATAATACTATTGCTAAAGCTAGTTTTGGGTTACTCAAACCTATTACCGACAATACCTTGGGGGAGTATACTACGCGAAAAGCCTTGGATGGTTTATTTAAAAAAGTGACCTTAGAAGAAGGGAAAATCCGGAATAATTTAGGCCATCAAGTTTCAGATTTATTAAAACGTGTTTTTGGAGAATAATATGCAGCGACTGCTTTTAATTTTATGTGTTTCATTGGCGCTCACCTCTTTTACTGGGGTTAACGACACTAAAGGGGATGATGTAATTGGAACCTGGCTAACAGGTAAGAAAACTGCCCATGTAGAGATATTCAAGACGGGAAAGTATTTCTACGGCAAAATAGTTTGGATGGAAAAACCGAATGATGACGCGGGTAATCTTCGCCTCGACAAAAATAATCCTGACGAGAACTTGAAGTCAAAGTCTTTGATGAATTTGCTCATCTTGAAGGGTTTTGAATACCAAGACGAACATGAATGGGCCGATGGAACCATCTATGATCCAGAGGAAGGGAAGACCTACTCTTGTAAAATGTGGTTTGAAAAGGGGAATACAGATGTTTTGAAGATGCGCGGATTTGTGGGTATTAGTCTTTTAGGAAGAACGGATACTTGGACGCGAATCAAATAATTAAAGGTGTACGAAGCCTTTTTTCAAGGCATAGATGACCATGCCAACACGTGATTTAACCCCCATTTTTTCGAATAGGGTATTTCGGTAGCCATCCACTGTTTTTGCACTCAGGTTCATTTGCTCGGCGATTTCTTTATAGGTGAATTCTGAGCAGGCAAGGTTCAAAAACTGCTGCTCTTTTTCATTAAAAACGTCATCCTGCTTGAATGCACTATTTATCTGCATGCTACTGAGCATTTGAGCTGTAGCAGCATCAGAAAAGTAATAGCCATTTTTATGAATGATTTCGAGGCTTTCTTGGAGTTCGTTCGGGCGAATATCCTTGGAGATAAAGCCTCGTACACCTTGACGCAGCAGGTAGAGTATTCCAGCTTCATCATCCATCATGGAAAGAATAAGAATTTTGATATTAGGAAATTCGGTTTTCAATATTGCCGCAGTTTCAGCACCATCTAATACCGGCATATGTGCGTCAAGAATAAGGATGTCAGGTTGAACTCCTAAACGGATATAATGTAAAGCATCTTGCCCATTTTCTGCTTCCCAAAGAATGGAACAATCGAGACTAAAATCTTCAATAAGTTGTCTTAGTCCTTTACGAAATAATTGATGATCGTCGCATAGTGCTAACTTCATAGTTCCCCCGATTGAAGAGGCAATTTAACCAAAAAGGCTGCCCCTTCCTCAATTTTGCTATCAATAATTAATTGAGCACCAATAAGCTGACAGCGATCTCTTAAATTCATGAGCCCACTTCCTTCTTGCTGCATATTCATATCGAAACCTTTTCCATCATCATAGATACTCAGTTCGATTTCATTTTTCTTTAATCCTAGGAAAACAGTGATCTGTTTAGCCTTACTATGTTTCAGGGAATTGTTCATGATTTCTTGAAATACACGGTATAGAAAAATGGAATGTTCTGCTTCTAGGTGTTCAGGTAAGAGTCCTTCCTGATACTGAATACTTGGGCCTTTAAGCCGCGAATACCTGGTTATTTCTGACTGAACCATTTCTGGCAATCCCAATCGTGCTAGGTTATTACTGTTTAGTCCTTTAGCAAGGATTCGCACTTGATCAATCAGATTCTGACTTTGCTCCCGAATTTCTTCCAAGGGCTCTTTTTGGTCCTCCGATGCCTTGCGCAAATACAGTTCTGCTTGCATTTTGAGGTAGCTGGCTAATTGACCAATATTATCGTGCAGTTCACGTGCTACATAGTTCAGGCTTTGGTTGCGAATATCTGCCTGAATTTCGAGCATTTCCTGCTGAAAGAGCAATTCCCTCTCCTTTTGCTGCTTTTCGTTCAGCAATTGCCTCCTTCTATACTGCAGAACAAAGGACACAATAAAGGCACTCATGATGACGATGAGCAAGGTGCCACTTATCCAGAGGGAGATTATTTGAGAAGTGTCAGTGTTCAAGATGCTTTGTTTTGTTTTTAAAATTCCGACGTAAATCAACAAATAAGGCCATTCCAATCATAATCAACCAAATCCAATTTGGGTAATGCATAAAATAGCCTAAAAATTGAGGGGATGGCACGGGCTGACTAATAAAATAGGCATGTACAGCAAAAAAGAAAAATGAGGAAGCGTAGAATATTAGGAGTCCTGTGTTCAACCAGAATCTAGACTGTCCCAATATTTTATCAGAACTTGGTTTGTCTAGCATTTGTTTGAAGGACATCAATACCAGGAAAATAAAATATACAGCGGTAAAAAGTATGGTATTGGTTGGCATTCGGTCCCACCCTTGGAAATAAGCCAAATTGATTAACCATAGGAGAAGCATGCTGCTGCTGCCAGCGTAGAAAATCCATTTCATTTCGGGTAAATGCCTCATTTGAGTATAGTAGTAGTAACCGATAAAGAATATAGCAACGATGGTGTGAATATGATAGACAGCACTATTATTTTTAAATAAAATTCCGGAAATCAAAGCAGCTATTTCGCTGAAAGACCAGAATATCAGAAAAGGCAAAAAGCGCCGGCTATCCGCGCTAAGTAAAGACGTAGCGATAATGCCAACTAGTGTTATCGAAACTAGAAAAAGGATATTTAAGCCAAAGTTTCGAAAGCAACTTTCAATTAACTGATCGTAGGACATTTATTTGGACATGGATTACTATAATCATAGATTACATTTTGCTGCAGTTCGTTATTTGCATCGATACCAGCAAAAATGGTGGTAAAACATTGGTCAGCTGCTGGTTTAGGAAGGTCGGCTGGGCATACTCCAAAGAATACAAATATTTCAGTAGCCAGGTTTTGAACAGGGTTGCCACTTGCATTTATGCCAGCTATGATATTCTGAATGGCTTGCACATCGATGCGGAATCCTTTTAGCGTAGCGTAGCCCCCAGAGCCATCTTCTGTTTTAAGCGCTGCCGGATTTACGAGGTAAGCGTTTTGCATGTTTTGAGCTTCGGCCCAAGTAATCGGTTGTGAATTAGTAGTATCAGACATAGGAACAGGGTTGAGATTCCAAATCTATGAATTCTTAAGCAAAGGCATCTATATTCTGTACAGGAAAAACCCCTGAATAAAAAGGGGGTTTTTCCTGAGGTTAGTTCCCCTTCCTTTTTGCAATTTTGCTCTGTGGGTTTTGGATAAGTATGACGTGAGTTAATACGTAAGCCCTATTCCAATAGACGTTTGAACCGCGTTGAATTGGAGTTGCCTCTCCCCTTTGTGGCAATAAAAAAGAGCCGTGTGCGAACACGGCTCTTTCATTTTATAATCCTAAACTAAAATTATTTCTTGGCTTTGATGCTGCAGCCTACCGCTTTTGTGAAGCTAGTAGCTGGTTTTTCACCTTTCAATAAGGCTGAAACTGCGTCTTCGATGTATTTGGAATTCACCTTAGTTGCGTCTTTGGTATTATCGTCGATCGCTCCTATATACTCTACATAAAAATCATCACCGCGTTTAGAAATAACGAATGAGGTTGGCGTACGCGTTGCTCCGAAAGCAGGATACACTTCTTGGCCTTCATCAAATAGGTAGGGGAATTCATAACCCTTTTGGTGCGACCTTTTTACCATTTCTACAAAACTATCCTCTGGCTCAATTGCTGGATCATTTGGGTTGATGGCGATTACAGGATATCCTAAAGGAGCATATTTGGTATTTAAGTCCATGATACGTTGCTCATAGAGCTTGGCATATGGACAATGATTGCAAGTGAAAACGACAATGGCCCCTTTTTGATCAGCAATATTGGCCAAGGAATAGAGGTTCCCATCTGTGTTCTTTAAAGAAAAGTCGGCCACCTTATCGCCTACTTTGTATCCACCTTCGGCAGTGAAGGCGATGTTAAGAGCGCCAAAAAGTATAACGCCTAAGAAAAGTGTAAATTTTAAAGTTTTCATAGCTAGTGAATGTTTTTTAGTTGTTTATTAATGAGTTGATTGAGTTCGTTTTCGGTGAATTCCTTTTCATAAAAGCTTCTTCCAGCTTGCGAATATAGGACGGTAGCAGGAATAGAACCTGACCAAGATGGATCTACTTTTTCTATCCATTCATTGGAATTGGGGTCGTCGAGCATCACCACCTCGCTTTGAATATTCTTTTTTAAGAGAAAGGGCTTTACCTGTTTCTCTAAATTCTCTTCGAAATCAAGAGTGACTAGAATGACTTTAATCTTCTTTCCCTTGAACTTTGTTTCGAGCTGATCGAAATAGTTGAGCTCTTTTACACAAGGTTTACACCAAGTCGCCCAAAAATTTACCACATAAAGGGTATCTGTATTTCGGTGAAGCATGGGCTCAAATTCCTCGAATGAATACACCGGAACCTCCTGCTGAATGGTGGGCTGAGGAGCAAATAACAGTATCCAAAAGTTTAGTAGGTGTAGCAACATTGATACCCCTTATTCAGAAATCATGCCATCCGAGGAATGCCTATAGAAGATTCTATCAATTGGCTACCTTTGCGCCGCAATGATTGATTTGGTAAATTTTAGTTTTGAATTTGGTGGTCGCTACCTTTTCAAAGATGCTGGTTGGCAGATAAAACCTGGTGAGCGAATAGGACTTATTGGACAGAATGGAACAGGAAAATCAACCCTCCTTAGGGTAATTGATGGTGAATACTCCCTTTCGGGCGGAAGCATCACCAAGGCAAAGGATGTTACCATTGGATTTTTGAATCAGGATTTGCTTTCATATGAAAGTGATGATAGCATTTTCCATGTTGCTTTAGAGGCCTTTGAAAGGGTGCTCCAACTGGAAGATCAGATGGCCGTTATCTATGAAAAAATGACCACGGATCATTCCGATGCTTTGATGGATAAACTCACCGAAGTGCAAACTGAATTTGATTCACTCGACGGCTATAATATCCATCATAAAACAGAAAAAGTACTTGAAGGACTAGGCTTCTCAACCGAAGCGTTAAAAAGACCTTTACGCGAGTTCTCGGGAGGATGGCGCATGCGGGTGATGCTGGCAAAACTGCTCCTTCAAAACCCAAGCGTTCTCCTTTTAGATGAGCCTACCAATCACTTGGACCTTCCATCCATCCAGTGGTTAGAAGAATATATCAGCGCCTATCCGGGAACGGTGATTGTGGTATCGCATGACCGCTATTTCTTGGATAAAATGGTGACGAAGATTGTTCATGTAGCCGGTCAAAAACTGGTTCATTATCCTGGAAATTATGAAGACTTTATAGAAGCCAAAGCAGAAAGGGAAGAGGTTCAAGGAAAAGCCTTCGATAATCAGCAGGCGTATATTAAACAGCAAGAACGCTTTATCGAACGCTTTAAAGCCAAGGCCAGCAAGGCAACTCAGGCTCGAAGTAAGATGAAGCAACTGGATAAGTTGGAGCGTATCGAATCGGTTCAAGATGATACCGTGGAAATCAATTTGCGCTTCGAGGTAAAACAAACGTCGGGTAAAGTAGTGGCGCGTATGGAAGACGTGAGCAAAAGCTATGGTCCTGATTTGACCATTCTCAGTCATAGTTCTGCAGAAATTGTGCGTGGAGATAAAATTGCCCTGATTGGAGCCAATGGAAAAGGAAAATCTACCCTACTTCGCCTCGTTGCAGGTACAGAAGAAATCCAAGGGGGAAAGGTTTCCAATGGTCATGCAGTAAATCCATCCTTCTATGCCCAGCATCAGCTCGAGTCACTGGATGTAAAGCAGGCGATTTTGGATGAACTTCGTCAGCATGCCCCCACCAAAACCGATCAAGAATTAAGATCTATTCTGGGCTGTTTTCTCTTTTCAGGCGATGATGCCTTTAAAAAGATCCGGGTACTATCTGGAGGCGAGAAAGCCCGTGTTGCATTGGCAAAAACATTGCTTACTCAAGCCAATTTCTTGCTACTAGATGAGCCTACCAATCACTTGGATATGCAAAGTATCAATATCTTGATTCAAGCACTCCAGTATTATGAGGGTACCTTCATTGTGGTAAGTCACGACCGCTATTTTGTTTCGAATATTGCGAATAAAATTTGGTGGATTGAAGACCAAGAAATCCGAGAATATCCGGGTTCGTATGATGAATTCAATGTATGGAAGGCAGAACGGGATAAAGAATTAGCTAAAAATCCGGCGCCTAAGAAGACAGTGATGGAAACGACCAAACCGAAACCCACTGTGCCTGTTGCTCCGAGCAAAAACCAGGATAAAATTGCCTGGCAGAAACAAGCGGATCAACTTGAAGCGGAATTGGAAAAGGCGAAATTGGAAAAGGCGAAATTGGAACAGGAAATGGCCAAACCTGAGATAGCCATGAATGCGGAAGAGCTCGGAAAATTGAATAAGCTATACGAAAAGGCACTAAGAGTATGTTCTGACTTAGACGAACAATTTGAGGAAGTATTTGAAAAACTCTTAAGTTTGGAAGACTAAGATGAAAAACATTTCGCTATTTCTGTTCCTCTTTTTAGGCATGACAAGCTTGTCGGCGCAAAAAGAGCTGCAATACACAAACTACATTTACGAGCCCCAAATTCACACGGTTTTGCTTTATAAGCAGAATACCAATGTGCCGGTGCCTGTTTTAAATATAAATAGTTCTGACCGCTTGGAATTGAGCTTTGATGAATTGGCGAACGACAATGATTATTACCAATTCACCATCCTACATTGCGATGCCCAATGGAAACCAAGCGATTTACAGCCAATGCAGTATATTGAAGGAAATTTGTTTGATTTCATCAATGATTTTCGCTTTTCGAATAATACCTACCAAAAATATGTACACTATTCGGTAAGCTTTCCTACGCCTAATATTCGTCCGAAAATTTCTGGAAATTATATCTTGAAAGTCTACCGTAATTACGACGAACAAGACATCATCATTACCCGACGCTTTTTTGTCTTAGACTCAAGAACCTCCTTTGAGTTTGATATTCATCCTGCCACGCTTGGTCAATATCGCTTTTCGAAACAGGAGGTAGACTTCAAAGCTACCATCACTGATTACCAGGTCTATAACCCTTACCAAGATTTAAAGGTAGTTCTTACACAGAATAACCGCTGGGACAATGCCATCTATAATTTGCATCCGCTCTTTATTGTAGGGAACGAGTATACCTATAATTTTGAGGAGGAAAACTTGTTTGATGGAACCAATGAATACCGCTTCTTCGATTCTAGAAGCTTGCGGTTTTTAAGTCAGAATGTGGCTAAAAAGCGCTTTGATACTCTCAATCATTTGATCCTTATGCCAGCTCAAAGAAGAGGCAGTGGTGCTTATGTGGAATATGTGGACTTCAACGGTAAGCGTGTCATAGCCAATAAGGATGGTCAAAATGACGGCTCCTTTGATGGCGATTATGCCTGGGTTTATTTCTCCTTCGACAGTCCCAATAAATTACGCAGTGGAGATGTTTATGTGCTGGGGGAATTCAGTGATTGGCGTGCTAATGAACGATTTAAACTCGATTATAATGAGGCCTTACAGCGCTATGAAGGCCGCGTGCTATTAAAGCAGGGGTATTATAGTTACCTCTTCACCACTTTGGATGAAGCAACAGAGAAATTTGAGACCTTTGAAACAGAGGGCAATTACATGAATACAGAGAATCAGTATTATATATACATGTATTGCAAAAACCAGGTCTTTGGCTATGATGAACTCATTGGTTTTATCTCTGAGTCAAGTAATACGTCAAATCGTTAAGCTATTTCTGAATCACTAAGCGCGTGGAATACGTGTTAACTGCAGTATTTACTCTAAGCAAGTAAATTCCTTCTGGAAGTAGTGTTGTTTCCAAGCTGTTTCCTTGCAATAGTGGATGGAAAAGACGACCCTTCATATCATATACCTCCAACGTAAATTCGCTTTCCGGAATATCAATCATCACAAAGGAATTAGCCGGATTTGGATATACCGAAAGCTCCAAGTTAGCTGTGTTTTTTATGGATAAGGAATTATAATAGAAGCGTTCCTCAGAGCCTGGAATCCATCCTTTATCTGCTTGCGAATAATAGCTGATTCTTCGTTTTTGAATTTCGTCGAATGAGCCATAGATAATGCTATCTTGATCTCCAGAGCTAGCAGACCATTTGCCAAACTGATACTGGTAGCTTAATGATTGCATCTGGCGTCCCGTTTTGTCATAGAGGTATTCGGTCTTCCCTGAGGAGTCAAGTGTACTCCCTGAAACATTAAAGAGGTAACTCGTTTGAATCCTCCCGTCTTTCACATCCGATGTATCATAGGAAACTACTTGCCAATCGTTGTTTTGCCAAAGTGAACCAAGGTAAGAAGTTGGATTAAAGTCAATGATTTTATAGCCAACCCTCCAAGATATTTTGTCGAGCTTGATATAATTCTCAAAGCCATTTTGAAAGGATTGTACCACCAAGGTTTGAGGGAGGTCGTTTGCGTTAAAATTGCTCCAAATGAGTTTTTGAACAGGATACACATTTGCTCCACTCAGCTGATTTAATACCAGCTCAGTTACATGTTGTTGGCCATCGTATTTATAGGCGATGGAGTCCCCTTCAACGGTTTCCCATTTGCTGTTTACATAGGTTTCTTTTTTGTACGAAGTGCGAAGTCCTTGTCCATCGTAATTGGTAATAAAGCGATTGAACGGGGCAAGGGTTCCTCCAAAATTGGCTTCCATCAATAGGAGAATTGCCTCGTCGTTGGCATTATAGGCATAGGTGTATTTATGCTCAAAGGCACCTGTATTGGCATCATATTCCAATACCGTGGAAATGCGGTTTGATGCATCATACGAATAAACTTTGTGCATTTTTCCATCCCATTTAGTGAGATTCCAGTCGTAAGTGGTGGATGAGTCGGCATAGGTCCCCCACATTTTCCCGACAGAAACTTCCTGAACGGGAGTCTTATTGAATGCGTGAATATTTTGGAACTGCGCTTGGCTGCCAAACGCGACAAAAAATAGGCTTAGAAGGAAGTAATATCTTTTCATACTTGACTAAAGTACAAAAGGATTGAGGCGAAAGCCAATAGCGAGCGGTTTATTAGATGAAATTACTTTTTCAAACCAATTTCTCTCAAACGCTCATCGAGGTATTCTCCAGCTTTCATAGGGCTATAGGCAAGTGGATGACGCTCATCTATACATTCCTCCAAGCAATCCAGTCGCATATCGCTTCTTGGATGAAGAAAGAAAGGGATGCTATAGCGCGATTCGCTCCATTTCTCTTGCGGAGGATTTACAACACGGTGCGTCGTAGAACGCAGGCGGTTATTGGTAAGTCGCTGCAACATATCACCCACATTCACTACTATTTGCTCAGGCAAGGCTGTTACCGCTACCCAATTATTCTGCTTATTCAAGATTTCTAATCCATCTGCACTGGCTCCCATTAATAAGGTAATGAGGTTGATGTCTTCATGTTCTCCAGCACGTACTGCCGACTTCGGTTCATTATTAATTGGTGCATAGTGAATAGGACGAAGAATACTATTCCCATTATGGATTTTCGTGTCGAAATAATTCTCGTCCAACTTCAAAAACAAGGCGATTGCACGAAGCATATGGCGACCGGCTATTTCTAAGGTTTGATAGGCTTCAATGCCCGATTCATTAAAATCGGGAAGCTCATCCACGAAAATATTCTCGGGGTATTCCTTCTTGATGGGGTCTCCATCCGTCACGATTTGTCCGAAATGCCAGAATTCTTTCAAATCTCCTTCGCTTCTTCCTTTGGCATGCTCTTTTCCAAAGGAGGTATAGCCACGTTGCCCAGCAAGTCCTTCTATCTCATATTTGAGTTTGGTTTCTAAGGGCAGTTGAAAATAGGCTTGAACGCTATCATACAGGCGTTTTTCTAAGGCAGGACTTAATCCATGGTTTTTCAGGGCAACAAACCCAATTTTCTCATACGCGTTTCCTAAGGCTTGAACGAAGTTGGTCTTGCATGCTGCATCGTTGGAAAGAAAATCGGCGAGGTCGATAGAAGGAATGGAGAGAGAAGTCATAAAGCACTATTATTTTCGTTGCAAATATACCCGAATGGCACAAATCATATAGAGCCATTACATTTGCACCCGATGAAACAAGTATTTACTTTCCTTCTTTGTCTCTTTTCATTGAGCTTGATCGCTCAGAACACGCCAATTCCTGCGCATCGAAATAATGATATCATGCAGAAAATGGGCTTTATAGACCCTGCTTCTGGGAAGTTTATCATTCCGGCAGTGTATGATTTCTGTCGTCCATTTGGTCCCAATGGCATGGCCGTGGTCTTTGAAAATGGCAAAGCAGGTTTTGTGAATATGAAAGGCGACTTGGTCATCAAGCCGCAATTTGATGACGCCCAAAATTTTAATGAAGATGGGATTGCCATAGTAAGAAAACTTGGCAGAAGCGATAACCGCGATGGGCATAATCCAAGCGATGACCGTTTTGCCGCCATCGATCAGACAGGGAAATTGATTCTTCCCTATGTGTTTCGTGATTTGAATGATAAGTCCTTTAGAGGCACCTTGATTGGACGCCAAGAAAGAATGTGGGGCATGGTTTCGAGCAAGGGGAAAATGATTCTTCCCTTTGAGTATGACATGATTAATGTGCATAGCAGCTTGGAGCTAGCGATACTTCGTAAGGATTCCTTAATGGGAGTTATCAATAAAGACTTGACCATGGTTGTTCCTATGGCTGATAATATGGCGCGTTTTGCTGGAGGAGGCCGAATTTCATTGATGGAAGATCGACTTTATGGTTACTGTGATTTTGACGGGAACCTGATTATTCCTTATCAATTCCGACAATTTGCCATTTTCCGTGAAGGCCTATGTGTGATCAAGAAAAATAATTTATTCGGCTATATCGACACCATGGGCAATGAGGTGATTCCCTTTATTTATGATGGAGGAGAGCCTTTTGTGAATGATACGGCCATTGTGTTCAAGCAAGGAAAGGTGGGTATGATAAACCCGAAGAATGAGATTTTAGTAGAGTTTGTTTACGACTATATCTCTCGTTTCTATTTCCCCAAACCCCCAGGCGGCTTCCTTCTCGTTAAACGCGACGAATGGTTTTATATCGACCCAATAACCCATGAAATCCGCGCGTGGGATGAGATGGATATGGATGATCCGAACATCAACAAACCGAGCGAAGAAGACTTGAAGAGGGAAGAGGAGAAGAGGAAGAAAAAGGGTGAGGTTAAGGATGAGGAAGAGGAAAAATAGTTTTTCTCTGCCCGCCATAGCTTTCTTCAAGCGAAGGCAGGAGTGTTCAGCGTTCAGTTTTCAGAAAGGTACCGGATACTGAGCTTGTCGAATTGTGGTCACTGACAGTGTTTGCTGTTCGATTGTGCTGAAGTCCCGCAGTTCGAAAGCTAGTTCATACAAGAAACTAAATAGAGTCGAAAACTATTTTCTCTTAAATGTTTGTGTTACCTTGTAGTCGATTGATTGTGTGCCGTATGCATACACAATCTGCCAATTTCTCTCATCGGTAATGGTTCCGCTAACAGTAGACCCTTTAACAATTAGATATTTCTTACTGAGGTTTGCAACGATGTTCCCAGTCCAGTGGTAGTTTACTTTCACACCATAGTCGATATCTTCAATATTGATGGTGGAATCATTCACCACCGTGACCTTCGCCGTATAGTTTTTTGTTTTATTGGTTTCCTTCTCATACTCGACCACATCATAAGTTCCAGACATTTTTTCTGCATCAGAAGTCGTTTTCGCGGCACTGTCCTCATCCTTTTTACACGATGTTGAAAACCCAAGCATAACAATGCCAAGGATAAATAATAGATTTTTGCTTTTCATAGATGGTATTTTTTTATATTATGTAGGTGCCAATCTACGGAATAATTACCAGTATAAACAAATGTTTACCATTTAGTGACTACCAAACTTAGGTCATTGCATCGGTAAAGTCAAAAAACTGAAATTCCGCAAAATTATGTCCTTGCTGACAAATGGTTGATGCAGGATCAAGCAGGTATTTGTGGTCATAGAGGGAAGCGGGCCATCTTGCAAGATAATCAGGGGCTTGAACGTGCTTTTTACCCAGAAAGGAGTAGCTTTATACGTTTCTGAGTGACACTTTACACGAAGTGAATTCTGAACATCAACCAGAGTATGAAAGAGGAAGGTAAAGACCAAGAAAAGCACCAAAAGGATTTAGAAAAAAAATCGAATGAGGTGGAAGAGACAAAAAAGTATTTGGAAATCCTTAGCAGTGTTGTGCACGAAGGAGAGCAGATATTTAAAATAAAGAAACGGGCGATGTTTTTGAGCTCTTGCATTGCAGGTCTCGAAATTGGCTTCAGCTATACGCTTATTTGTACGTTGTACTTTTTAATGGATGGAAATTTTTCTGAATCTGTTATTTATAAAATGTTTGGTGCCGTTTATCCTTTGGGTTTTATTCTGGTTGTTTTAGGTAAATCCGCTCTTTTTACGGAGCAAACGTCAGTTTTGGCGCTGCCTGTACTCAATCGTCAAAGAAGCATTGTTGAGCTTTTAAAGGTCTGGGGAGTGGTGATTCTTGGAAATATTATTGGAGGAATAGTTTTCGTATTATCCATTGGATCATTAGCGCCACAGCTCGGAGTATTCGATCATAATACCATGGTAAAGATTGGAATCCATGTAGTAGATCATAGCTATTGGGTACTTTTTTTAAGCGGGATTTTTGCTGGTTGGCTAATGGGTCTGCTTACCTGGCTACTTAATAGTACCATGGATGTGCTTACACGGATTGTTATTATAACGCTCATTACCGGAACAATCGGTTTTGTTGGTTTTCATCACAGTATTGTCGGGAATATTGAGGTTTTTGGTGCCTATCTTTATTCAGATGCGGTATCACTTATCGACTACACTTTATTTTTGCTACTAACTCTCTTAGCAAACGGAATTGGAGGAGCTATCGTTGTTGGTCTTTTCAAATACCGGATTTTCGCCTCGAATTATGCTTCAAGTAAGTAAAATTGGCGTAAAAATTTCCCGAGCTAAAGGCCCGATTATGTTGGTATCTATCAAGTGAAGGAGCAGATTGATACCTCTAGAATTACCTCAAAGTATCTACCTGTGCTTCAAACCTCGCTAGTGGTGACATCTTCGCCTTGTTCAAGGAAAGGAAACTCCCTTGAAGGCTGAAATTATCAGCATCTTCTAACATCTTTCTAAAGGGGGCTTCAAGGGTTTGTCCCGGACAGGCTCTCATGCTACTTGCGAGCATGCCGAAATGAATGCGGTTGCCCTCTGTGATTTCAACGGGTCCATATAAACGGTTGCATCCATCATCAGCCGCTACGATTCCACTTTCTTCAAATTCTATATACGGAACGGTATTCGGACCTTGGTTTTTGGAGATAACTTTTCCATTCAGTTCAATCAATACCCAATGGGTGCCAATGAGTGGAATTGAAACCACTCCGATTGTATTTCCCCCATCCTCGGAGCTGCTGACTTTTTTTGATTTACAAGCGCTGAAACCAATAAGGCCAAGACCGAGAATGAAAAGGAAGAGTTTGAAGTTCCGCATGGTCAAATTTAGGCAAATCATGGTCTCTAAACTAGAAGGACTGAAGTAGTTGCCCGGAGATTTTCGAGGGGGTAGTTTTCGGGGGGGGGTCTCTTAAAATATCATACAATAAAATCCATAACTCACCGCAATGTATACCACTACGCTTTTGGCGTCTTCGCGCGCCTCCGCGTCCTTTTTTAAGCCGAGCAGAATTATCGCGTCAAAAGGAGAGAGTGCTTAATTTTTGAAATAAAAAAGTCCTAGTGGTAAGAAAGCGGTGACTCAAGATAAAATCAGTCTCCAGAAAAACTCCAGAGACTGATTGAATGATTAAAAATTCCCTCTCAGTGTCAATACCAAGTTCCTTCCTGGAGCACTGATGTTGGAAGCATATATCCGATAGTTCTGATCGAGGATATTGTCGAGTGCTACTTGCGCCTGCAGGTATTTATTTACCTGATAAGCTGTTCTCAAATTGAGGGTCATCCAAGCGGGCATATAGCCGTTTACTGGGTCGGCTGAGTAGGCGGAATTGTCTTCACCAAGGAGGTTATAATCCTTGGAAAGTTTGGCGCCACTATACATCACGATAAACTCGGCTCTGAATTTCTTTAGCTTCAACTGGAAACTACTTTTCCCAAAAACGGGTGGGATATGATCCAAAGGATAAGGAGTGCTATCCGTTTGAATCCTTCCATAGGTATAGTTCAAGGTATTTACCATAGAGAATTGCGGGGTGAAATCAGCACGCAGGAAGGCGCTAAATCCATAAATATAAGCTTCTCCAGCATTCACATTGGTAATTACGCCACTCACTTGTCCGTCGTATACCATCGAATCAGAACCTTGGAAAGTACCCGGCTGAACAGTTATGGCATTGCGGTACCAGGTATAATAGGCATTCCCTCCTACTTCGAGCATTTTGCCAAAGGTCTTGCTGATGCCCAAATCGAGGTTCCAGGTATATTCTGGCTTTAAGTCCGGGTTCGGAACCACCACACTGCTTGGCACCGATTCAAAGACTTTGCTGAGGTCATCCACATTCGGTGCACGAAAACCAGTAGCTCCTATTGCAGTAAATCGCCAGCCTTCGCGGGGTAGGTAAACCAAACCAAGGTTTCCATTGATGGCCTGATTGTTCTGCCTCACCTCATTAAAGGGGAATGGAAAGAAAGTTTTATCGCTGAAATCGGCCTGTAAGCCTACTTGGTTATAGCGAATTCCATCATTGAGGATAAGCTTTTTACTGATTTCCCAAGCGTGGGTAATATACACAGCAAGGCTTTGCATGCTTGATCCCCCAGCTGGGTAGCGGCTATCCAAAGGACTGATTACGCCCGTTATAATATCCTCACTTTCTGCATTTGAAGCCACGGCATTATACCAAGCATCGAGGCCATAACGGATTTCATGTTCTCCGAAACGTTTGGCGAAATCCATATTCAGACTAAGAATATCGAGGGTTTCAGTTCGGTGACTTAAATCGTTACTTTGGAAATTCCGGTTATTTCTGCTTTCGATGATATGTTGATAGGCCAAGGTTGCTTTGGCTTCATTATACCATTTTGTAGGATTGCTCAGGTGAAGTGAATAGGCTGCCAAGACGCGGTTTTGTGGTCCGTAATACCATTCGGCATAGCGCGCACTGCCATTTCTGGTTTGTGTCAAACGATCATAGCGATTGATATTTGACGAAGTGGAATACTGCAAATTGAGCATATGTCTTAGGCCCTTTTTTTGCTGAAAAACAAATTTTTGGAGGATGTCCATTTGATTGTATCCCGAACCTACTTGAAGGTTAGGGTTCTCATTTGCATAGGCCGTATCTCTATTTCCTTCGCGTTTCACATAGAACTCCCGCTTGCCCCATTCGCCATAGAAAGGGTTGCGCTGATTTCCTTGCATGAGGTCGCCAAAATTTGAATAGGTAATGCTTGTTAAGGAGCCAAAACGTTTGGTGCCAATGCTAAAATCGACATGTCCTGTTCCTTCTGAAAAGGCCGAGGAATAACGCGCAAAGGCATTGGCTTTTATGAGTGGTTTGTCGTCATCTGAAAGGAGGGGATTCTTGGTATAGAAATGCATCACCCCACCTAGGGCATCACTTCCATATACCACTGAACCAGGCCCGTAAACGATTTCAATCTTGTCGAGCATGGTATTATCAATGGTGATGATATTTTGCAGATGGCCCCCGCGGTAAATGGCATTGTTCATACGCACTCCATCCACCACCATCAATACCTTATTGGTTTCAAAGCCACGTATAATCGGGCTTCCACCGCCAAGCTGACTTTTTTGTACCATCACATTGCCGCTATTCTGTAGCACATCGGCTGAACTTTGCTGGTTCATAAAGGCCAGTTCCTTGGCGCTGATTACTTGTATCGGCTGGGCCACGTCTTCGGCCTTTTCTTCGAATTTGCTGGCCGAAACCACGGCTTCATTGAGGGCTACGGATTTTTCAGTGAGCGGCACCACAAAGTGCAATGCTTCGATTTGGGCCCAAGTATAGATTTCGGTTTGGTAGCTCAGGTGACTAAAAATCACGCTATCGCTTCCTTTAAACTGGGTAATATCTGCCATTCCTCTGGCATTGGTGCTCACATTCGCTCCATTCGGTGTATTGATCAATACCTTAATGAGGGCCTGTAAATTGCCCTGATCAATCACCTTGACCTCTTGCGCATAACTATTCTGCACGCAGAAAAAGGCCAAGGCGATAAAAATTACTTTTTTCATCTTCTTGAATTAATGTTGTTGAATCCCTGATTCTGATTAACGTCTGTTTATAAAGTCCGCTTTCTACCTCAGACTCTCGCTACATTGACAGACGAAAGGCAGGGTTTTCCTTTCTATTTAGAGCTTGTCCATAATATCAAGAGTCTGAGCTAGAAAGTTCGATAGCACCTGTCCTGAGCCTGCCGAAGGGAGGCTCGTGATGGACCAAAAAGCGCAGTTTACCCTTGTAAATGAGCATTTTTGGGACAAGCGCAACGAAGCTAGCGGACTTTATAGTCAGACTCTATTTAATTCAAGTGCCTTTTGGAGGAGGAATATTTAGGGAGAGGGAGGGAGAGAGGTAATTTTCCCAAGAATTTGGCGGGAAAGTTTTTTTAAGATGTTCTGAAAGTAGTATAGGATGAACAGCCGAAGCTTGAAGGAAAGGAAGCGAGCTGCCTTTCTTCAGTAGCAAGCCTTTTGCTTCCTTTTCCAGTTCTTTTTTCACCAGTAAATCTAGGTTTTCAAACAGGCGTTCTTCTTGTTGGTCGTTGATGCAGGCAAAGGACTTTATTCCAGCTTCATATTTGGTTTCCACCACATCATACAATTTGCCCTCGAAACGAAATTCATGGTCATTTTCCCATTCTATTTCCGATAAGTTTTTTTCATTTGCTTCTATAAAAACAAGTTCGCCTTGAGGAACTCCTTTTTTAATTCGTTGTTTGATTTCGTGGCGAATGCCTTGTTGGTGGGCATAAAATGGAATCAGCCAGCCACCCAATTGGTAGATAAATAAGCAAAGAAGCGTCAGTGCCGAGGCCGATTTCACGGGGCTAATATAAAGAAGGCTATCCAGTCTATGAAGAGTTTGTAATTTTTTCAATCACCTGCAGAAGTAAAGATTATTGGGAAGTATTATTTACTATTCGAAGCCTTTTGTGAACTATTAACTAAATTCAGATTTTTACCAGCTAAAAACATGAATACCCGTCATTGGTTTTTGCTCTTATTCTCCTTAAGCTACCTTAGTTGCCAGAAGGAGTTTGCCGCAGAAGAAAATAGCAGTTCAAGCATTCGTTTTTATCAAAATCCAAGTTCCTTCTTTGTTCATAAGGCAAAACCAACCCCTGACGGTGGAAGAATATTTGTAGGTGAAACAGCCGCGAATGGCTTCATATACAAGCATGATGCGCAGGGTAATGAGGAATGGACACGTTATTCTAATGGAGAACGTGATGAATATTATTGGGATGTGGTCGCGTGTTCTGATGGTGGGTATATAACAGTTGGAGCAACCAAATCGCCCTCCAAAGGAGCAATAAACATCAATTTTGATGGCTATGCAACGAAGTATTCGTCTACCGGAAATGTGGAATGGGAATATGTTATTTCTACCACCGACAGAGCCAGTTTCTATACTGTACTCGAAATGCCCGATGGTAGTTTTATGCTTGCAGGCACCCAGTTTTCAACCTTGTCTAATATTTATCGAACTTGGATCGTTGGACTTTCCAGTCAAGGAAAACAGCAGTTTAGCCGGCTATTTTCTATTGGCCCTTGTTTTTCGATTGGCTTAAGTTTAGCCCTCGACCCAGATGGGAAATGTTTATTAGCAGGAATATCGAGTTTAAGTTGCCAGCAATTTGAGGTAGTGAGCTATCAAACTTTTTTATTGAAATTTACTCCGAATACTGGCAGCATCTATTGGCAAAAAATTTACAAACAACATACTCGTGGGTATAAACGAACACGAATATTCCCAACGATGACCTTATTGGCGGAACAGAACAAATTCGTAATAGGAAGCTCATTTGAAGATGCTTCCAGCTATTTAACCGCCCAATTGCTCACCACCGATTTAAGTGGGAATTTAGTTCATGAGCAGAAATATTATGGCGTTGGCCATTTTCTGTTTCAGCAAGTGCAAAAAAGTAAACATGGGGGATATCTTTTGCTGGGCGGAAGCGTGGTTGGCGACAGTATAAGCGCTGATTATGAATTTGTCCAAGCCAGTGTTTTGCGTGTTTCGGAGGATGGAAATAAAGAATGGCAATCCATCTTTGGGGGACAATCAAACAATTCACTCGCCCTTGTAACCCAAGAACGTGAAAGTGAGATCGATGTGGCTGGCTTTTTTACGACAAAAAATAGGGAGCAATTTCATGTTTTCTCCTTTATTACAGATGAGAAAGGAGTGTTAAAGGATGAAAAATAATTTGATAGAACACAAATACGCCCAAGCATTAAAAATGCTCTGCTTGTTAGTGTGCTTAAGCAGCCTTTCGTTCTCTTGCAAGAAAAGTATTGATTCAAACGAATCGCATGCCGCAAACTTTATCAAGAAGTTTGGAGACAAGAGTGAAGAAAGAATTGCTGGAATAGTAAAAACGGATAATGGGAGCCTTTTACTCATTGGTATGAATGGTTTAGATAGATTATCGTGCATAGAAATCGACTTGTTTGGAAACATAGTACAAAGGCATGAATATCCTCTTAAGAGTCAAATTGTACCAATAGTTAGAAGAATGCCCAATGGAAGAATTTGGGTGAGTAATTTGATAGGGACGGATTTTGTGGTTTTATCGAATCGAGGTGAATTGATTGAACAAGGGGAATTTGCGCCCTACCAAATAGATGCAACGCGCTATTCTCCTGTTTGCAGTGGCTCGGATAATCAATTTCATATATCTTATTCAAGTGCCATTTTTTGGCCTTTCACTAATACGACGCAATTTGTGAGCATGGATCAACATGGACAGATTCAAAATGAATTCACTTTGCAGGATAGTTTTTTCCAAGGAAATGTGCGTATGGCTCATGTATATGAAGCATCGACTGCAAGCTTTAAAATAATTGGGAGCATTAGTTTGGGTCTCTCAAGGTTGTTTGGCAAAGAAGAGCTTAAAATATTTATTGCCACGGTGCCACGTGATGGTGGCATTCCCACCTATTCGATATTAGACACGGCAGAAAATACAGAATATGATTATATGAATGCCTATGCACTTACCAATGATGGTGGCGTTGCTTGTGTTTCAAGTAACCAGCTTTATTATGCAACCGACTATTACGATAATGCCTTATCGGAAATGGAGGTATTCAAATTTGATATTAATCAAAACCTTGATTGGAAGGCAGAGCTTGATATTGGCGCATTAAGAGTAAGCCCTACAGGTATGGTTTCACTAGATAATGGAAACTTACTCGTATTTGGACATTGCAGTACGGCAGATGCCGGATCTGCGTTTAAACCCTTCATGGCTGTATTGGATGAATCGGGAAATCTTATTCAGCACCGAATTTACGCAGAGCTAAGAAACTCCTACTTTACGGATGTAAAAGGTCTACCTGATGGTGGGTATGTCTTTTCTGGGTTTACAGGTGTTTTTGGAAATGGAAAGGATAAGTCGGATGGGTTTGTCTTACGTACGACCGCAAGTGGCGACTATCATCCTTAATTTATTGATGCTTGATAAACCCGATGAGTTAGCGCGAAAGTATAGGCTAATTTGAAGTGCAATAGTCTCATTTTAAGATCATCATTCACATATTCAGTATTCATGATAAAATCTTGGTCCAGGAGTCTTTTATCGGAGTCAATGGTAGTTTGAAAATAGTGGCTATAGGCTATACTCAGAGAAATTAGGCTTCGATTTATCCTATAATCAATACCTAGTTCAATACCCATATTTGGCTGAAGTTTGTTTCGGTATTGCAGTCCATCTTGGCTATAAAGAAAAATCTCTTCATTATTCGCAAAGCGGGTTGAAACGGAAACTTTGGCCTGTTGGAGAAAGCTAAAACCGACGTTCAAGCCTCCGTGAAGTCTTAATTTTTTTGAAATGGAACCATGTGTAAATGCGCCAAGGCTGCTGTTGAGGTATTGCAAACGCTCTGCATAGTTCTGTTGAAATCCATCATCCGTTTTGAAAGCCTGGTTAATCGTGCTGGAGGCCAGAGTTAAGCCGGCCTTGAAATAGAAGGGAAGACGCAATTCATAAGTCCCAAAAACACCAAGTTGATAGCCGATTGAAGGGGTATATAGTTGGGGCAATTGGTTGGGAGAATAACTTTTTATAAGATGGACAAAATTAATGTTCATCCCAGAATGTAAGCCAATAGAAAGCTTGGGCTTAATACCATAGTTAGACAATAATTTAGCAAAACTTCCTGTTTCTATATTTGGATGTAAAATGTACTCTGGCCTTTCCAAGAGCATCAGCCTCAAATAGGTGTCGCAACTATTTTCTTGGTTCAAGGTATGATAGGAGATGGCCAAAAGACGGTACGCTTCAAAGCGGGCAGTCTTGTCTTTAATACTGGATAAGCAGGGGAGCAAATTGTCGATGCAGGATTGTATGTTTCCGCTGCTATAGTCTCGATAAGCGCCAGGCAAAGGGTCTGAGCAAATTGTTTGAGCAGTTGTACTTTGACTCATAAAAGAAACCCAAAGGCAAAGCGTAATAAAGGTTAACCTACTTATTCTTTTCACTTTGATTCTATTTTATAACTTAGAAAATGACTATACCCGAATGTGAGGGCAAGATTATCTAGCTGAAAGTTATCGTCGATATAGAAATAGTCGTATTGGAGTTCGCTGTACTTATATCGGGCGGAACTATTGACGAGGTCATTCATGCTTCGGAAATAGGTGAGCTGCACAAAAAATTCCCCATTCCTTTTTCTATATTTAGTACCAAATGCCGCTTGAATGCCATAGTTAAAAACCATTCTCCGGTCTTTCGATTGAATATTTGCTAATTGATATTCAGTGCCGTCTTCTTTAAATTTCGCATAAAAGCTTGATTCCCCGTATAGGTAGTAGCCTATGAATGCCCCGGCTTGAACATAAGGTAGGAAGGGTCCTTTCAAACTGGGGGAGAATTCAATACTTAGCGGAATGTTTAAATAAGTCATTGACTCATTCATGTGTAGATCCCAACCACTTATTGAATAATCAATTTTATAGCGATTGGCGCTCGCTAAAACGCCGAACTGAAGCGCTAAGGAAGAATGCATTTGATAGCTCGAACTTATTCCAAATTGATAAGCAGCTAGACCCGTATATTTCTTTGTTAGTTCCACATTGCTGTAAATCTTATTGATTCTGGGGAGCGTTAAATTGCTACCAGGGGCAATGGAAATCCCCAGTTTCCATTTAGGGAGTATTAGGAAACTCTCAAGAAGTTTTCGGAATTCTGCAGGATCTCTTAATGCACTGCTTCGGTAAGTCGGCGCAATTGTTAGCATTGACTTGGCGGCTTTACGCGCATTCTCTTTTTGATTTGATGCCAAATAGTTAAGGCATAAGAGTCTTTGAGTATTCCACTTTAGATTATCATCCCCTTGTTCAAGCCTCCTTAGTAGTGTGTCTATGGACGCTTGGAAATTTCCTAATTCATACTCTTTTTGCGCGTGAATAAAGGATGGGTCACCAATTTGGGCAAAAGTAGATAGAGGTAAAATGATACATAGAAGAAGACCCCCTAAAGGATGGGCTAGCTTAAAAAGTGTGAATTTCCATTGAATCATTCGTGTTATCTGTGGCAGCTTTTATTGGAACTATTTGAAGATTAAGGTAAGCCAATATAAATAGAAGTCAAGAAAAATGAAGGGAATTTAGAATCACAACGAGTAGCGCTTTTATCTATACATAGATTTTTTACCGAAGCGAACAGAGCTGCTCTAAATGAAATAGTACTAATCTTGCACTCCGAATAACCTATTCGGATGAACATCGAACTACTTCTTGAAAACCTTAGTAACCCTGCCCTTTTATTCTTCTTTCTCGGAATATTAGCCATTCAGCTAAAAAGCGACCTTGAAATTCCACCTAGCTCTTCTAAGTTTATTTCCCTTTATCTGCTCTTTGCCATTGGGTTTAAAGGCGGACAAGAACTGGCACATAGTCACCTTGGTCTCGAAATTCTCTGGGCAGTATTGGCAGGAATAGTGCTTGCGCTGATTGTACCTATCTATACTTTTTTCATACTCAAGAAGAAATTAAGCGTTGAAAATTCAGGAGCCATTGCCGCTGCCTATGGCTCGGTTAGCGCAGTGACCTTTATAACAGCCATTGCCTATTTGGATATGCAAGGGGTCGAGTATGGTGGACACATGGTAGCCGTTATGGCCCTGATGGAGGCGCCATCCATCATTATTGGGGTGTTATTGGTTTCGCTTTATTCTAAAGTCAATGAGTCCAAGATGTCGCTCGGAAAGATTATTCATCATTCTGTAACAAATGGAAGTGTCATACTCATTCTTGGCTCACTCTGTATTGGCTTTGTGGCGAGTGAGGCACAGGCAGAAGGAATTCGCCCGTTTACTACCGATATCTTTAAAGGATTCTTGGCTTTGTTCCTACTCGATATGGGGATTAGTAGTGGCAAGAACTTAAAAAGTTTCTTTCAGAATGGCTGGTTTACGGTACTCTTTTCCATCTTGGTCCCTTTAATCAATGGGTGCTTTATTGCTTATGTGAGCCAGGCTTTTATGGTTGAGCCGGGGAATAGGTTACTTCTTTCCATTCTTGCAGCAAGCGCTTCCTATATTGCAGTGCCGGCTGCCATGCGCTTAGCCGTTCCTAAGGCAGATCCAGGCTTATACATTCCCATGGCCTTGGCGATTACCTTTCCATTTAATATCAGCATTGGTATGCCCATCTATTTTTGGTTGATTAATGCATGAGGTAGAAAAGGGCACGATGGACGGTTTTAAGCTAATTATTTTACATGAGTCACCGCTCTCTTACCACTATATTTCTTTATTTCAACATAAATCGAACACTGACGCTTTTTTGACGCGGAAGACCCGCCGTTGCTAATCGCTATGGCGGACGGAGCGCAAGAGTAGGAGACGCAAAAAGTACTTGAATATCTGTTTGTCAATTGCCCTTCGCTATTTTAGATAATCACCACATTCGTTTCCATCAAGCGCGTGCAGCATCAAAAGAAAGCGTTGGCCTTGTGCGGCAGATCGCCTAGGATATTTTTCAGAAGGGCTGGCCAAGCGGGTGCGCAGCGGGGAAAAGGATCCCAGCGATGGGATTCTTTTGATGCGGGTTGGCCTTGAGCGATGGAAAAGCGCCTAGAGGGAAACTGTCTTTTTTTGGTTCTTTTTTGGACAAGCAAAAAAGAACGGAGAACAACCGGGTTGAAACGAGGTTTTGATTTCTACGAGCAATGGTCAGGAAATAACCGCCTAATCCAGAGAAAAATGAAAAACCGACTTGATTATCAGGTCCTCAGTTCGTAAAATTCCAGCTTTTGGTAAAATAACGGATAGTCATATTATTTTATTCATAATGCGTATCAAGTCAAACCTTTAACTTTTTTTTACATTAATTAGTGTATTTTTGGCATGAACCTATTGCCAAAGCTATGCTACGATCTTTCGCCTTTCTGGGTCTTTTGTTCATTCTTCTTGTATTGCCAGCATGTGAGAAAGAAAGGACTTCGCCAAGTTCCAATTCAGCCATTCATTATTATGCGCATAGTGGCACAGAGATTATCCGGGATGCTATCTTTTTAAAGGATGGAGGAGTCGCTTATGCTGGCACTGCTTTAAGTCAAGGCTACCTTTTTGTTTTAGATGCCGATGGGAAAGAGCGCTGGAAGGCTTATGTAGGTGGTCAGGAATTCGAGGAATTTAAGTCGGTGATAGAGCTAAGAGACGGCAGCTTGCTAGGAATCGGGTATACCGATTCAAAAAGCTTAGGTGTTGTAAATGCCAATGCTGACGCGTGGATAGTCAAGTTTTCTTCAAGAGGAGAAATCCTTTGGCAAAAGGTCATGGGTGATAAGTTTCGGGAGGTCTTATATGCAGGTTTAGAAGATAGCCAGGGGAATCTTTTTTTGGTGGGTATGCAGAATTATTCGAATGCAAGGTCTCTTTACGCAAAACTTGATGCCAATGGAAATGTGCTCTATGTGAAAACATCGGATATTGGTCCATGGCATTCCTTAATGGGCGGTGTATCAGAAACAGCAACAGGTGATTATGTGATTGGAGGGATTAATAGCAGCAGTGTAGTTAGTGCGGAAGCTAATAATTATGTAACGAACCTAACAGTCGTACAATCGAGTAATGGCAGTATTAAGCATATCGAGATTTTCGACGCCTATGTGAGGTCGCATGCACTTTGGCTTGCGGCTCAATTTAGAATGGATGTACATGTTACATTGAATCAGGCAACCATTGCATCGTTTTTCGAAGTGCCAACTGCCAAGGGTCGCGTGCAAATTATTCGCGCTAATTTGGATGGATCACTGGTATTCGAGAAAAAATATCAGGGCCTCGGGAACCTAAGCTTTTGCAATTTGGAAAGGAGTACAGATGGTGGCTACCTGCTTTGCGGGGCCAGCACGTCCAAGGTATTGCAGCCAAGGTTAGGTTTTCAAAATGGTAAAGCAGTATTGATAAAATTGTCGCCAGATTGCGAGCAAGAATGGATTTCCACTGTCGGTGAGCCAACCCAGTATCAATCGGTTAAGGCAGCAGCAGAAATACCGTCTGGTTATACTATCGCCGGACAATCCATCAATGTTAAAAGTGGGGTTTATAAAATGATGACCTATAAACTGAATAAGGAAGGAGAACTTGTTTATGAAGCACACTAGAAGCAATAGCCTATTTCAGTCAAGCGGGTTCGTAATATCACTGATCTTATCTGGGTTCCTCGGACTAACTTCTTGCACGAAAGAGGTGCAAACGAATCAGGCAGATCAATCAAAATACTTGCGAGTCTTTGGTAATGAGAAATCTGAAAATGCCACCTATATCGGCGAAACAATGCATGGGGGTGTCTTTATTGGGGGAGGAACGTATGATGACTCAAGCATGACTGGAATGCGCTTCGATAAAAATGGTCACTATTTAAATTCTAGTGCCATTCGTTCTTCTAGGTCGGTGTATACAATGGGTATTCATTTAAAATCAGGTGGGTTTATGATGAGTAGTGGCTATTCTTCTCAATTAGCTAGATTTAGTGAAGAAGGCAATCTGTTGGCAAGCAAAATGTTTGATGTGAGTCTAAGCGCATCGTTTGTTTTTTCAAGCTTATATGAAGGTGACGATGGCTTGCTCTATAGTGGATACTGTGATGGCCCAGCATCAGGAGCTCCTTCACAATCGTATATTTCTCAGTTAGACTTGGATGGAAATGAACTTCAGTATTTCGGCTTTACTGATTTTGCTATTGGAGGTAAAGTACTGCAAGTTCAAATTATGGGTAAAAAGGACAATATGCTTTATATCGCAGGAAGTTTTGTCCCACACCCATGGACCTGGTCGGATAATCCAAAGCATTATGTTTTGAATTTAGATATGCAGTCTGGACAGATATCTAATCTTAAGACCTTTGACTTATTGGACGATAGTGAAGAAGATTTGCTTGTAAAAAGCCTCACGCTAACAAATGGAGAAATGGCAACCTTAATTTCCCCCAATATGTTTTTACGAAATTCCGTTGAGAAGCAGCGTGTTTTTGAGGTATTCAAATACGATAATGCCTTAAATACAATTTGGAGGAAGCGCTTTGATATTGGTGCGACAGCGGTAGTGCCAACAGATATTGTGAGCACTTCTGATGGTGGAATGCTGATTACGGGCTTTTGTCATACTCCTGAATCGGTGGATGAACATGCTTTTTTCTTAAAATTAGATAAAAGTGGAGGAGTAAGCGCACAGAAGATTTTTCAAATTGCTGGACGTTTGCGATTTTCTAGTTGTATTGAGTCTAAGGATGGACGATTCTTGTTCACCGGTACAAGCAATAGTTTCGGTGTGTTAAAAGACCTTTCCACCCCTATTATCCTTGCCACCGACCGGCAAGGGAATTTTGAATAGCTTTAATGATGGGACTTGAGATAATGGTACCTGCTACCATGAACCTTTAGGTATGAGGCAGAAACAAAAAGCACTAATAGGAGACGATTTTTAACATATACCTTATTATGCCTTAGCAGCTGGAACGAATGCTCAAGACTGGAAACGCACCCAAAACTGGTATTTTGGAGATGGTGCTGGATTGTCTTTTGCTACCGATCCACCAACTCCTTTAACAGATGGGGCGATGAGTACCGTAGAAGGCTGCGCAACGATTTCCGACACAGCAGGGAATCTTCTGTTTTATACCAATGGTTTGACAGTATGGAATAAAAATCACCAGGTGATGGAGAATGGAAGTGGCCTTTTGGGTAGAGAATCTTCAACTCAGGGGGCTCTAATTGTCCCCTGGCCGGAAAATGACAGTCTCTACTATATTTTTACGACACACGGGCGTGGATCAATACAAACAGGTTTTAGGTATCACATTGTTAATCTCAACGAAAACGGAGGCTTGGGTAAGGTTATTTCAAAAAACAATGAGTTGGTTGACGTGGTGTGTGAGAAGCTGACGGCCACTCACCATGCCAACGGTCGAGATATTTGGGTATTGGTACATGGTTTTCCTAATGATTCGTTTTACGCTTACCTCGTTACTGAACAGGGTTTAATAGACTGTCCGGTAGTAACTGAAATTGGTTCCGTTCATGGCATCCCCAACCAATTCGGTCAAATTGATGTAACTGACGCTCAGGGTGCTATGAAATTCAATATTGACGGAAGTTTACTTGCCGTGACTGTTTTTGGTTTAAATAAAATAGAACTTTTCGCATTCCATAAGAGTAAGGGTAAGATTGAATATAAAGCATCGGCCATTGGAATATTCTTGCCTTACGGTGTCGAGTTCTCACCAAACTCAAAATTTTTATATTGTACTGACAAAGGCTTTTCCCTAAGTCAGTTTCAATTAACGCATTGGGATAACGATTCAATTACCAACAGCAGGAAGTTTTTGGCCAATTATTCCAACGAGGTTTTCAATCAGCTTCAACTAGCTTCGAATGGAATAATCTACGTTTCAAAGGACCCGCCTCCTTATTACCCTTATGATACATTAGGGCAGATCATGAATCCCGACCTTGAATATCCTGCCTGCAATTACGTCGATTCAGTTGTTAGCCTCCAAAAAAATGCTTTACTGGGTCTTCCGAATTTTATCACCTCATATTTCAGGAAAGAGACAAAAGAAATTCGGTATGCATTGAACTGTGCGGCAGATTCAGGCAAGTTTTTTGGGTATTCGTTGCCTCCTGTAGGCTCCTGGGCTTGGGAACTAAAGAACAGGCAGGGAATGTTGATCGGTTCTGCTTACTTGCAAAATGCTACATTTTCTTTCACGGATTCCGGACGGTATACGGTACGTCTGATTGCTGATGCCGATACCCTTTTCAAAGAAGTGTATATCGAACAGCCTTTGAAAATAAGCCAGGACACCCTATTGTGCAGCCCTTCGCAATTGGTCCTTTCTATCCCTGCAAATTTCCGATGCCTTGAATGGCAGGACGGCTCCGACACGAATAACTATAGGATCACCCAAAGTGGTAAATACTATATCAGTGCATATAACCTTCAAGGATGCAGGGTAAGTGATACGGTGGAAGTGCAATTTATAAACCTTCCTACGCCGCTTATTACTCGGAGCAATGACACCTTGTTTACTGATAGCGGATATACTTACAGTTGGTACCTGAACGGAAACCTGATAAGTGGGAACCAACGATTTTTAGAGGTCTCAACCAATGGGACCTATAAGGTGGAAATAACGGATTCCAATACCTGTTCTTCTTTTTCGGATAATGTTCTAGTGAGCGGACTATCAATTCACACTATTGAAAGCCACGGATTCAGGGTCTATCCAAATCCGTCAAGCGAATCGGAAGGAATATCAATTGTTGGCGAAAACCTGATAAACACCGTTGAGGTCTTTGACCTGTTAGGCAAACGAGTTTATTACAAAAGCGCTATTAACAGCCAAAAACATACTATTGAACAGCTTCATGGGGGAGTGTATATCTTAAAAATTAACGAATCAATCAGTTTGAAAATAATGATAAAATAAACCCCCATTACCCATGAAAAAGCTTTTATTCTTAACGGCATTAATAATACTGAACGGGAGTCTTTTTGCCCAAACACTGCCATGTGCCAACGACTCACTCCAATATCGTTACAGTCTGGCAGACCCCAATTATCATTCTCAAAGGCAGTCGTATATTGAACGAATCAATGACTACCGACAGAATCCCCCTACAGGAAGTTTTATCGACTATGGTGACCCTTCCACCGCGCTCGACCTTGGATGCAGAACCACTCGTTATGTTATACCGGTGGTGATCCATATCAATCATGATACGCTGGTTCAGGTAACAGATACTCAGGTATACCAACAATTACAAATACTGAATGATGCTTTTCTCCCCTTTAACGTCCAGTTCTGTCTGGCAAAAAAGAGACCGAATGGAATAGGTTTTAATGGTATAAATAGATTTTCCAGTATCCATAATCCAACGGATAATGAGTCGGCAAACCAGATGGTTAACCTGACCAATGTGGCGTATTACAACCCATCCAAATATCTGAATATTTATGTGGTCAAGGAGATACTCGAAAACGGACAGCCAAGTGGATATATTGGGTATAATTCGAACTATCCTTTTCAGAATTATCTGGACGGTATTGTGCTCCTGCATACCCGTTTTGGAGATAGTACTTCCTGCTACGATTGCGGGCCACTTGCTGGGGGATCCCGTGGTAAGGTGTTGGTACATGAAGTAGGCCATTACCTCGGACTTTTTCACATATTTGAAGGAAGTTGCACAGGGGGAAATACGGCAGGTACTTGCGATAAAGAAGGTGACCTGTGCTGCGATACACGTCCGGTACTCGGACCACTGGGTAGCTGTAATATTGACACCTCGATCCGTTCATGTTTGAACTATCACCTGAGTATACCGGAAAACCGCAGCAATTACATGGAGTATAGCGGCGAGGCCTGTATGACTAATTTCAGCCCGGATCAGGTGAGCATTATGCATGCCTCCCTTGAATTATACCGTTCAGGACTCATACGAACGGAGAATGTAATTATCAGCTAGTGGGCACCACGCCAACTTTAGTGTCGGGTTCGCCCGCATACCAATGGTTCTATCTCCTACCTGATTCTGCTTGGGCGGAAGCTCCTTTCGGCGAGAATAAGGATATTACCCAAGTGCTATTCGCAGATAGTGTACAGCTATTCAGAAGAATTACCGCTGTGGGTTGTACCAGCTATTCTGATACAATCAAGGTTAAACCAAGTATTACTATAACCAGAGACCCAGAAAATTTTGCAACCTGCAATAACAGGATATATTTACTGTAGGGTATGACAATCCTTTAAATATCCCTCTCCAGTTTACATGGATGTATAGCGATACCATTGGAGGTATGATTGAAGGAGTACTTGCAAGTGGTTCTCAGAATACCGATTCACTTGACTATAATGAAAGTACCTTTTATGGTGATTATTATGTTTGCCAAATAAGTACGGTGAACTGTGCTGACCGCAGCGGGTGGGCTAGGTACACCCGTAACCCAGACACCAGCGTTTTTATTTTGCAACACCCCTTTGCACTGGATACCATGCCCTTCGAGTGGGATAGTGCTGTAATTGTTGTTAGAGATAGTTCTATTAGTGGCGGTTCGAATGCGTTTAATAAATCCTATACCTGGCAGAAATCCTATGATAACGTGACATTCTTTGCCATGTTTACGGACAGCGCATCCATTGCCCAACACAATAATGATACGTTGGTGGACTATGATTTATACCCAGCTACCAGCAGGTATACTACCGGGTACGCATTCAGTCAGCAGAAAACTGCGATTACGAAACAAGCAATAGCGCGGTTGTCCATTTGTACGGGACCTCAGATATATGGTCACAGGATTCACCTGCTGATACGGGGGCTGAGCCAAATAACCTGTCTGCAAAAGATTATTGGAACTCACCAGATATATGGAACAATGTGGACCCTCAATCGTATTCCTCATTGCATCAAAACCCTGAATACAAGAATTTCTCGCCAAACAGAATTCATGTACGTGTTCGCAACAAAGGACAATCCTATACAAAACCTTCCAAAGTTTATTTATTTTGGACATTGCCCTCTACCCGCGAAGATTGGTATGAAGACTGGCGATATGACTTAGTATATAACGGTTTTTATAATGCCGACTCAGGTCTTTCCTATCCCTTAGGTAGCGAGATTAATGATACCGGAATTATTATCGGACCGCTAGCCCCAAATGCCGATACAATAGTGAGTTACGATTGGTGGCCCCCTAATCCAGCTTGGTATTATACCGATACATCAGGTACGCGTGTATCATTTTCGGAAAGAATGGTATGCTTACTATCCCGAATTGAAGAAAGCGACTTGGCCCCTTTTGGTATGGCCACTGCCGAAGTAATTGAAACTACTATAAATGTCAAGAACAATAACAATATTATTACCAAGAATACGACCCTGTTTAATAAAAATCAAGGGGATATGGTGCTGCCCATTCGTTATCATTACCCTATTGTGGTTGGAAGGCATTATGACTTCATTGACGAATTAAGGCGACAACTTGTTTCCGTATACAGTCTGGACTTCTATAATTACGCCAATGTAACAGTGGTACTTGATGATAGTTTGTATGCCGCCTGGGTAGCAGGTGGCCAGCAAGGTAGGGTTCACAGCCAACGACCATAGGTTGCTCATAACTGACCCTACTACGTTTGAAATTACCGATATATTGGTTAATTCCAATCACGCTTATCAAGCGGTCATCGAACTTGAGTTTTTTGCCTTGCCAGAAACGATGCCGTTGCCGTTTAAATTCAATTTCATGCAGTATTCTGAAAATAACCTTAATCCAGACGGAGGTGTGTATTTGGAAGGACAGATACCGAATAGGCCTGTAATTATTGAGGATTATGTATTGCAAAAACCTACAGAAATTACCAGTGAACAACAAGCAGGAACAGAAGTCGCAGTGGAAAAATTATTGATTTCTACTAATAAGGATTCAGTTACAGTAGAGAAGCCTCTTATTAAAAATGCACAGGAAATTTCGCGAATTGAAGTCAAAGCCTTCCCGAATCCTTTCACGAACGAGGTAAATATTCAGTTTGTTTTACCGGGTGAATGTCAAGTAAAGCTAGAGCTATTTAATGCGATAGGAGCTAAAGTGGCCCTGGTAAATGAATGTACTTATTCAAAAGGAACTCACCGCATAGTGCTTGATGGAAGTCTTCTTGCACCTGGAATGTATCTTTGCCGGGTTCAAATTGGCACTGAAACAAAAACCCTTAATCTTGTGATCGCTCGATAACATCGTATGTAAGTGGAGAGAAGAATAAACCCTGCCGGATGCTTACTCTGGTCGGGTTTTCTTGTTTTACGATCACAGCCCAACTTGCTTTTTTCAAAACGTAATACACAGGTAATATATGTACATGTATATCCGTCAACTTACCACCAGTTCTAATTCCGATAGCTATCGGAACCAATTTCCAATAAGAATCAGGGCTATTTTGGTCCCGATACGAATCGGGAGGAACTTTATTATTGGAGCTTAAATGCTCATAGTGGTATTTAAACGGATAGTCATGTAAAATAATTAAGGTTTCTTAATCCGGTAAATACCAGGCAAGGTATAATTCAAGCTAAGCTGGAATACGCGCAACTTAATATCATCGGCCGTATACTGAGCCAAGAATATAAAGTCAGGGTCTGAAAAACGCTGGTCTTTATTAGTTACGTTGCTGAGGTACCAGTCGTACGAAACTTCGAGTTCCAAAGCACCTCTTTGTAAGGGGAAGTTAAAACCAGCTAGCAGTCCAAAATGTGGCTGCATCTTGTTTTTGTCGGTCAACCCATCACGGGTATTATACTCGGTGCTGTTTTCCTTTACATTATCGGTTTTTACAATCACGCGAGAATTGGAGATCAAGCCTAATCCAGCATTCAGTCCTCCATATACATTTACCTTCTTGCTAAGCGCGATAATATAGCGAGGGGATACTGTCAAGCTCATCATACGTAGATTCTCCGAGTAGTTCTTGTTCCATCCGTCCTCACTTTTAAGCTCATGCTGTATGCCAATACCTTTGAAACCCAAGGCGCCACGAAGCTGTAACTTGGAGTTAATATGATAATTTGCTGTTAGGGCTAAACTAAAACCCGGAGCAACGTCATATGCCTGAGGTACATTAAACATGGAATAGCTCTGAACAAGGCTTGGGTTATTGAAAAGCGCTCCTATTTGAATTCCATAATCGAGTTTCGGACTGACTACAAACTGATCCACTAGGCGCGTAAAATCAGCGGGGTCATTATTCGGCACTTTTTGATAGTCTGGTTTTTGGTGAAGCATCTTCTCAATATAAATTTTTGACTGCTCCAGTTCATTGATATTTTGATAGGCGATGGCCAAAAAACGAGAGGCTTCAAAACGTTCTTCGCTAGGCATCTTGGTATTCATACAAGGAAGAAGACGTTCGATTGCTTCTTTTACTTTTCCTGTTTCGTAAAGTACGTTGGCCTCATAAAGTGAATTTTTGCAATTCTCTTGAGCCATAGAAAGGGTCACAAAAAGTAGAGCGATTACTGCGAGTAGGGTACGGTTCATCATTTGGCTTTTTTGTCTTTTAATACTTTGTAATCGAGATAGATGCTGTAGCCAATGCCCACGGCAAGGTTGTTCAAGTTTAAATCGTCGTCTAAATAATAATAGGTATTCACCAGTTCACTATTTGCATAGCGCTCGGAACTAAGCGTAATATTATTCATGGATTGATAGTAGTTTATATCTATAAAAAACTGACCGTCGCCCAACTTTATGAATGCACCGATGCCTCCACATAAGCCATAATCGATGGAATTTCTTCTTTCAAACGAACTCATATGCTCGAGTTGATAACTGGATTGATCGGGTTTATAGGTGGCATAGAAACTATTATCGGTATACATCAGAAAGCCTACGTAACCACCTAGTTGTGCATAGGGGCGAATTAAAGTTTTCATCTTCGGGTAGTAACGTGCCATGATTGGGATATTTAAATAGGTGAGGGCCTCCTCTGATTTGAGGTCCCAATTCCCAAAAGAATAATCAATATCAAATCGCTTGGATGTGGCCATCACCATTCCATGCAGGGCAAAGGATTCATTGAATTGGTAGGAAGAAGAGATTCCAAATTGAAAACCGCTTTTTCCCGTATACGTTTTCCTTTGATCGCTAACCATATACACATCATTGATGCTTGGAATTGTTAGGTTAGCTCCAATAGAGAGCGCAAGGCCAAAACTAAATCGAGGTATAATAGGAATACTGTTGAGCAATTTTACCAATTCATTTGGATCATGAATTCTGCTTGGCTTATAACGCGGATTTAATTCGAGCATTTTTCTTGCCGCATCCCTAGCTTGCCCACTATTGTTTAGGGCTAAATAATTCATGGCTAATAAGCGTTGGGACTGCCACTGAATTTTACGGTCGTCACTTTTACCACAATTGGCTATTCGTTCGATTGATTCGCTAAATTTCCCTTGATTATACAAAGAGGTGGCGTCTTGAATTTGAATCGTACAGTCTTGGGCTTGCGCCTCTTGGAGGCAAGCAAATAGACCAAAAAATAGCACGAAAAAGAGAATTTGCGGGAATTGTATGTTTCGCTTCATACTCATAGGTTTGCTCATAGGTTTGGTTTCAAGTTCAATATACTAAGATTTATTAATTCTCAGTCAATTTTAGGCAATGATTAAGGTCAGTCTACTTGGTATATAATGTTTTATGGGAGTTTGCTTATTGTTTTTTCATAAGGAATATCCTCGCTCACTAATTTTTTCCACTCGTCAATAGTGAGGTTTCGTTTTATCTCGTCTTTTAAGCGGTCAATCAAGATGTCGGTCTGCACAGGATACGTTCGCACTGTCTTATCTTTTCCACAAGAGGCCAGGTATTTTCCATTCGGACTAAATACTACATCCATTACCCATGAATCATGTTCACTAAAAACAATCGGAGGCACTTCGGTATGACGGGTATCATATAAGCGTACCGTTCCATCCCAACTTGATGTGGCTAGGAATGGGGAATGCGGACTGAATCGCACATGCGTTAATCCTGCCTTGTGTCCCGTTAATGCGTAAGATTCATAAGGGTTTACCAAGGAGTAAATCATACATTTCCCATCTCCGGAACCGGCAGCAATTTTTGTTGATTTTTTATTGATGCTGAGGCATTTAATGGTTCCTGCATGCATGTCGTGGAACATTTCAAAATCTGCCGCCTCCTTAATATTGGTGATATAGATTTTGCCATCGTCACCCCCCATTGCCAAGGTTCCAAATTCATGATTGAGGTCGATGGCATGCGGACGACAAGGTGCTTCATAAACACGAGTAACCGTTTTGGTAGCCACATCGATCATGCGAATTTTATTATCGAAACAAGCAGTGATAATATTGGGGCCATTCCATTCAATGGCAATAATATCCTGTGGGTGAATGCCTTCAATCAATGAAACTGGAGTCGTAAGATTGTTCGGGTCATAAATCTGAATGCTATAATTATCACAGGTAATGGCAATCTGACTTCCATTATCGCTAAATACTACATTATCCAGAATGAGTTCCGTTTGCTTGGAACGCAATATTTCCGATGGATTATCTGATACCGAAATGATCACTTTTCCATCGCTGCCTGCACTGGCTAAGTCTCCTGTATTTGGGTTGAAACAAATTGATTTAACAGATTGACTATGGTGGCGATAAACGTATTCGCTTTTGTCTTGAAAGAGGCGATAGGAAGAAAATAACGCACCAAAAATCTCGGGATCCATTTCTCGTCCCCCATATTGTTTATTGTAGGAATAGGCTTGCAGGGCCATGAGCGCTTTTACATTTTCCCCATAGGTATTGCGGTCTGCTAAATTTGATTTGATGGCTAAGTTCTGTGCCAAGGCCAGCATTTGGAGGCGCTTCGAGTTTTTCTCCGCAGCCATAGATATTATGCGAAGGGTATCTGAAATACTTTTTTGAAGTTCAGCTAATTCCCGGTCTATTTCTGCGGATTTTCGGGCAATATTGGCATTGATATATTCTCTTTCTGCCCGCATCTTGGCCACTTTTGCTTGTTCTTCATTTTCCAAAGCAATTTTTCTTTGTCTCTCCGCTTCGAGTTGCTGTTCGAGCGCTTTTTCTTCTTCCTTTTTTGCCTTAAGCAAGTTTGTTTCAGCGATACTTTTTTGCTCTTCGGCTATACCTTTTTGTTCCTCAGCCTTGGTTTTTTCTTCAATTGCTTGTTGGGCATTATTGGCGGAGTTGTTCCGTTCCGTTACGGCCCAAATGCTTAATACGCTAAGGGCCAGAAGAAAACCAACCAAAACAGCATTTGTAATCTTGCGTCGCCGTACTTTTTCTGCTTGGGCAAAACGTTTTTCATTTTCACTGGCTTCAATAAATTGAATGGCCGATTCAAATGCATCATTATACAAAGAGGCCCAGGCCGCATTTGGCTGAATTTTATTCCTCCAATCCACAGCAATTTGTAAATCGGGATCTCTCCATAGTCCAGCTTTTTCTTGCTCGAACCACAGCGCACTTTCTGTAATACGCTGATATAATTGAGAAGAATCTACTTCCTCTTGAACCCATTCACTTAATCGTTCCCAAACACGCATTAAACTTTCATGCGAAATATCGAGCATGCTGTTTTTGTCGAGATTAACGCCATCAGGCGGCATGATAAACCCACGCCCCAGTTTACGGAATACGTTGGCAACCTCAATAATTTCTTTTTCACTTGAATTGGCTATCGCTGCCACGAGTGATACAGACGATGGCCGACGAATTCCACGGTTATCGGGGCCTTTAACAGTGATTGTTTTAAATAAAAAAGCCGCTAATTCTCGCTGTCTATCCGTTTTTAAATCGGCATAGGCTTCCTCGGCATGATTTGATAATGCCTTCTTTAGACCTCCTGTTTTTTGATAATGGGTGATATCAAGCGGTTGATCAATTTGTCCCTCTTTTTTCCAGACTTCCCAAGCACGCATTAAGGAATGTTGCAGGATAGGAAGTTGATCTGGATTATTGCCGATTTCATTCAGAAGCTCCTGAACCAAACGAGGTGAAATTTTTCCATTCGCCACATCAACAGGCCCTGTCAAACTGAGTTGTAATTCTTCGCGATTCATTCGAGGAACCAAAAATTGGCCATCATTAATCGCTTCTGGTAAGCCCATAAATTGCTCGCAATCTCCCAAGTAATCGGAACGCAAAGTCATCATTATATAAACGGGAACATCCTTTTGCTGAGCGGCATTCAAGAGGAGGTCAACAAAATGTTCGGCGATTTCAACGGCACTGCTGCTATCGTAGATGGTATTGAAGCGAAATAATTCTTCAAATTGATCCACCATAATTAAGAGGCGGCGATTATCTGCAGCATAAGGACGAGCAGCCTGAACAAGGCCTAAAGAATATTTTCTAAGTTTATCAAGAATAACCTCTTGCTTAGTGTCTTCATTCGCATCACCAAAAGGGTCTAATTGCGATAAGGCATGCGCTAATTCCTTCACCGGGTCCTTGCCCGGTCGCATTTTACAGATGAGCCACTCCGTTTCTGCATCTTTTATTAGTGCGGGCAATACCCCCGCCTTTACCAAGGAGGATTTTCCACTTCCAGAATTCCCTACAACCGAAACAAAACGGAAAACGTTAATCTTACGTTCTATTTCTGCGATATGCCTTTCACGACCAAAAAATAGGTGTGCCTCATTTGACTCAAAAGGACGAAGTCCGGGGAAAGGATTGGTTAATTCATGCATGGGATAGACGCAAAAGTTATATTCTTAGTAAAAATATACTTAATTTATCAAAAATTTTATTTTTATGGGACTAATTATTGGCATTGTCGTCATCTCACTAGCATTGCTCTTTCTTCTATTCAAAAGTCTCACCTGGAATCATAAATCTCAGGAGCTTAAATCCAAGACTGACTTCGCTTTAAGCAGTGATGCCTTGATGAAAGTTGTCTATGAATCGAATGGTGTTTTGGGCGATTTGGCTACTAATTTTAATGCATTAATCGAAAGGTATCAGTCACTACGTAAAGACAGCTATGAATTAAAGGCTGAAAGTGATGAAAAACGTGTGTTGGATGACAAGGTTAAATCATATGAAAACTCCTTTTCAAAAATTAATTTATTAACTGATATAGGCCGGAAAATAACGGCTAGCCTGAATGTAGATGAAATATTTCAGACAGTATATCATTTCATTCGTTCGAGTATGGATGTAGAAGAATTGGAATTGCTTTACTATTCGAATAATGAACTCATTTATATAGGTATTGATAAATCGAACAAGCTTAGTACTTATTCGAAAGAGCAGGTGAAATCCGGGGCGAATGTGATGAATTGGGCCATCAAAAATAAAAAAGAAGTTTTTCTTAATGATGCGATAGCAGATTATAAGCAATATGTTTTTGATCAGATTATCACCTTTCAAGGATGGGCTCCCAATGCTGTGATTTGTATTCCGCTATTTCTTCACGAAAACCCCGTTGGAGCCATTGCGGTAGTGAGCAAGAATAAGGAGGTGTTCAATGAGTATCATTTGGAATTCTTGCGCACCTTGGCCTCGTATTTAGCAGTTGCTCTGGATAACTCCAATGTTTACGGACTATTGGAACTTGGCAAGAAGGTCATCGAAGAAGAAAAGGCAAAATCAGATAAGCTCCTCTTAAATATTCTACCTGCGGAAATAGCGGAAGAGTTAAAAGAAAAGGGAAGTGCTAAAGCACGAGATTTTGAAGATGCGAGTATACTTTTTACCGATTTTAAAGGGTTTACGCAAATTTCGGAGAAATTGTCTGCCGTAGAGTTGGTTGGAAAAATCAATTTTTGCTTTCAACACTTCGACCATATTTGCGAGAAATATGGTATAGAAAAGATTAAAACCATCGGTGATTCCTATATGGCGGCTGGAGGTATCCCTGTTCATTTTGAGGAGTGTGTTAAAAATACAGTACTTGCAGCTATCGAGATGTGCCAATTTATTTTGGATCAAAAGAAAGAACACGATGCACAAGGTAAAATCTTCTTTGAGATGCGGACTGGAGTGCATACTGGTTCTATCGTTGCGGGTATCGTAGGTGTTAAAAAGTTTCAATATGATATTTGGGGTGATACGGTAAACACAGCGTCTCGAATTGAAAGCACAGGTGAAGTTGGCGAGGTGAATATTAGCTATACTACTTACCTGCGTATTCAACACGAACCGGAATTTGATTTTGTACATAGAGGCAAGTTGAATGCAAAGGGCAAAGGGGAGATTGATATGTATTTTGCACGTAAAAAACGGAACAGCTAATACCATTGCATGCGGCTTGTCAATGCCACCTCGTCATTGGTCAAAATAAATTGAGGGAACATGCTGTGGGTTTTGGTTTTACATTCATAAACCAACGGATTGTAAGATTATGAAAACGAAAAATGCTTACCTCACCGCGATTTTGATTTTTTTTTATTGGCCTAGGTTATGTGTACTTAGGAAATAAGCGCCTTTTGGGAATAGGGATGACCATTGCTGGAGGATTATTAACCTATGTTGAAATGAGCATCAAAGACCAAAACATGCGGCTCTATTTGATTATGTTTTTGGGTATTTTTATTCTCAATACTTGCATGGCCATTGATGGGTATTTATCGACAAAAACGCAAAATGATGATTTATGACGAACAATGCTAGTGTAGCTATCTACGTTATACTCACACCAATGAGCGTTCCAATACCATAGGTTATAGCTGCAGCAGCCAATCCGAAAATGACCTGGCGCATACCAGAATACCAAACGTTTTTATTGGTAAACAAGGTGATGGCAGCACCAATAAGAAATAAGCCAAGGGTGCTTAGTGCTGTGCTAATGAGAATGGCCTTGGTCCCCCCGAAAAAGAAGAAAGGAATAACAGGCAGAATGGCTCCAATCGCAAACATCACAAATGAGCTAATGGCTGCTTCCATGGCTGAACCTTTCAAATCTTCCGCATCTATGCCTAATTCTTCTTTGACCAATACGTCATGGGCCAAACCTTTGTCTTTCATGATCTCAGCAGCCATCTCCTTGGCCTGATCAGCGGGGATTCCTTTGGATTGATAAATAAGAGCCAACTCGCGTTCTTCTCCCTCTGGATTATGCTCCAGCTCCTCCATTTCAATATCCATCTGATTCTCATATAGTTCTTGCGAGCTCTTCACTGATATCCATTCACCGAGGGCCATGGAAAGGGCGCCTGCCAAAAGTCCGGCGATACCTGCAAGCAATACCTGTTGCTGTCCGCTCATGGCACCGGCAATACCCATTACCAAACTGAAATTCGAAACGAGCCCGTCATTCCCGCCTAAAACAGCAGCCCGTAAGGCATTTCCGCCAACGGAACGGTGCTTCTTTTCAAAACGTGCTACATTTTGACCTCCTACTTCTGGATGGTGCTTGAGGATATTCTTGACGATTGTAACGTGGGCGGTATCGGAAATTGACCGTTTTGTATTGGTGGTTTTCCGCGCGTGCTGAACAGAAGAGGAGAGACTTTTTTCCGTATCTAATAAAATCCCCAAAAGCAAATTATAGCCAAATGTACGGGCAAGGAAATGGAGAATTTTTGCGCGCATTGAAGGACCAGGCAATTGAGAAAGGGGCAGTCCTTTGCTTTCCAAAAAAGCAATTGCATGACTTTTTTCAATCTCACTCATCTGTGAAAAGACGTCCGCAACGCTAGGGTCTGCTTCATTCTTTGCCAATAGTCCATATAGAAAACTGGCATCAACTTCCGTTTGAATACTCTTTAAATCAATCATGATACTAAGTCAAACAAAGATAGCCGCAAAATGAAGACTTAAAGGCTTAATCACACTTATTCTAGCTCGTTTAAAATATGCTTCAGCTTGTCTGCAGTTATTGGTTTGATGATATAATTATTCACATTCTCGTAGTGTTTTACCTTTTGGATATCAGCGGGGTCAATGGAGGAAGTGATGATATAGATGAGAATTTTCTTGGAAATAGGAATTTTTGTGAACTCATCTAAGAAGCCCCATCCATCAAGAACAGGCATATTGATGTCTAATAGGATAATATCTGGTGTCTGCCCCCCTGCTTTGATGATGGCTTTTAATTTGTCTAAGGCTTCTCTTCCGTTTGGGAAAATGAGAAAGCTTTCACAAAAGTGGGCCATTTCCATGATGCGTTTGGCTCCAAAAACAAAGATTGGATCATCATCAATAATACAGGCTAGATCAATTTTTTTCATGGTTCAGTAGTATGGTAAAGGTGGTTCCTTCATTTGGTTTACTCTCTGCTTCGATGCTTCCGCCCATTGCCTCGATTTGATTCTTTGTGATAAATAACCCAATTCCTCTTGCATCCGCATTCCCGTGGAAGGTCTTGTACATGCCAAAGAGCTTGTCGCCATGCCTTTTTAGGTCAATGCCTTGTCCATTATCGCGAATGCTAATCTTCACCTTCTCACCAAACAACTCGGCCTCTATCCGCACAAAGGATTCTCTTTTATTTGAACGGTACTTGATTCCATTGCTTATCAAATTTATCAGCATGCTATCAATATAGGCATCCAAGCCCCTTATAATGAGGCCTTCATCCACCGCATTTATGAGTGCTACTTGGGCCTCTTTTGCAGTACCCGTAATTTGATTGATGGCGGATTGAACCGATTTTCCTAATGAAATAGGCGTTAGGTTTTGGTCGACAGAACCACTCATAGCTACGACTTCGTTCAAATGGGTAATGGTATCGCGCAAATTATTGGAGGAGGTTTGCAGCATTTGAAACATTTCGTCTTCTTGCCAAGTGGGGTGGGTGTCAATAAGCAGGTCGATCATCATATTAATATTTCCTGAATGCGAGCGCAGGTTATGAGAAACGATATGCGCAAAGTTGCGAAGTCGCTCATTTTGATCGGTAGAAATGCCTAGCATCGTATTAAGGGCTAACTCGTCATTTTTCCGTTCCGTAATGTCTTGAAATATCCCGGAAATTTTATTCGTATTTCGAGCACCCGCATCGGAACTTCCGATAGCCCGCACCCAGATAACATTTTCTTTTGCAGTAAGGAGTTCCACTTCTAAGTCGAAAGATTCACCCGTTTCGAAGCAGGTATTTATGGCTTTACTAATGGCATCCCGACTCCAACCTTCCTTATAAAAGTTGACACCAGAGGCAAGATCTGGGATATAGCCTTCGGGAACCTCGTGAATTTGACGAACCATCTTACTCCAATGAATGGTGCTTTTTTGGAGGTCAAGTTCCCAAGTACCCAATCGGGCAATTTGGTTGGTTTTGTCTAGGATATTTTCAATTTTCAATCGTTCCCGAATACTCTCTTTTTGCTCTGTGATATTGGCCGTAATCATAATCAAGCCGCCAATTTCATTTTCAGAGGTATACCACGGCCTTACATCCCATGAAAGCCATTGTGAAGTACCATCTTCTCGTACGAATTCTGCCTCATCTTCGGAATTGACGGCGCCTGCTAAGCACTTTTGGTGAATCTTCTTCCAATCCTCCCCGATTTCCGGAAAGATGGAATAATGGGAAACGCCAACTATCTCTTTTCCGGCTATGTCATAGTCGCTGATCCATTTTTTTGAAACAGCGATATAATGCATTTTAGTATCCAGCATGGCAATGGCAATAGGTGCCTGCTCTACGAAAATTTGGGTTTGCTGATGGCTCTTTTCCAAGGCTAATTCAGCTTCTTTTTCCTTCGTTACGTCCCAGTTGGTTCCGAGCACACGGAAGGGTATTCCATTTTCGTTTTTGAAGACTTTTGCCTTGGCTCGAATATGCAATGTATTGCCTTCGGAACTTCGAATGCGAAAACTAGTGTCAAATTCCTTTTTCCCACTAAGGGCATCTGCAAATTCTTCTCGAGCCAGAGGGAGATCTTCCGGGAGTAGGGTTTGCTCCCAGGCTTCAAAGTCGCCTGTAAAATCTTCTTTCTTGATATGAAACAACCTGTACATGCTCGGGGCCCATTCAAGTTGGTTTTTTAATATATCGTATTCCCAGAATCCAATTTGTGAATTTTCTGCAGCAATAGTGAGCTTCTCATCATAAAGGTGAATTTGGCTTTCTAGGGCCTCCTGTTCTGTCAAATCACGCAGAATGGCGAGAAAAAATACTTGATCGCCTAGGTCGCCCAAACTTGTGGCCGTGAGATTGAGTGCACCAAAAAAGTCATCCCCATTTTTTCTCCGAGCAATAAGCCGCCGTTTTTTGACAAAGGAGGGACTGGAAAAGTCTTCCAAAAATTCCTTGCTAGGAATGGATGCGCTCGATTCGAAAATGTCTGGAATCAATTCGATAATGGCCTTTCCGTCTAATTCATCAGATTCATAGCCAAATTGCGTATAAGCCATGCGATTTTGGTTGCGAATCTTTCCTTGAAGGTCAATAACAAACAACGCATCGGGGGCGGATTCTAGAAAGGCACGGCTCTTATCTAAATCTTTTTGAACGACCTGTCTGGCATCATCTACTGTATTTAATGCCAACGACATACGACGAACTAAGGCCAAGAATACCCAGATAAAGATGACGCCAAAAAGAGCAATACTAAATTCTTTATTGACTACGCCATTCTTTAAAATAAGGAGCTGCAGAATGCTCAAGCCAGAAATAAGAAGCACTATGCGAATGAATAAATTTCGAGCCAGTCTATTTCCCTTTCCTTCACCCATAAACAAACCCACAAAGCCCAAATTTTTATGCAATAGACTTAAGCCTATAGAATAAATTAGAAAACTTACCGAGGTATGGATGGCCATGCTCTCAAAAATTTTCAGGAGAGAGTCAGTTGGTACAAAAAGTAAATAAGCGAAAATGGAGACTGAAGCTAGAAAGCTTACAGTCTGCAGCATAAACTGGGCTGTGCGCTGTACATTTTTGGATTTTAATGGTAGGCTAGCTAACGCCAAAAAGCATAAGATAAAGCAAATGGCTGTGGCTTGAGTCATACGCCCAGGAAATGGGGCCTGAACTTCTGATGTAAAAGTTACAGAAACGAGTTCGTCAATGCCAAGACTCACTCCTGCTAAATATTCGTAAAGGGTTAATAGAGAAAGGATCAACCCTGAACTTAGTAGCAATGCACCAATGGCTTTGTTTAGTGGTCTTTGACTGGTATAGAAAAGGGAGGCGGCACCTAAGAATGCAAAACTCAATGCCGTATTAAATTTCATACCGGGAAGTCCTGAAACCAGTTGGGTAGCGGACTCATTCAAAAAAACCCAACCCAACATAATAACTGCGCCCATAAGAAGCACCATTAAAAAGACGAGTTGCAGGTAATTCGCGTATTTGGACTTCCTTATCAATTTCAGGCAAAATAGCTCTATCCCCGAGTTATTTTCAAGCTATTTTCTGAAAGTCGGCAATAAATGGCTGAATTGCTCAATTAGAAATATATATATATATATATATATTGAAATCTAGCCTTAAGCGTAGAAATTAGCGTGCAAACGGACGATCAGCCATGGCGCCAAATTTTCCGGCCAGAAATTGATGATATGCGGTAATTCCAATCATGGCGGCATTGTCGGTGCAGTATTGAAAGTCGGGGATATAAGGGTGCCAGCCTTGTTTTTTTGCCAATTCTTCAACCGCATTTCTCAGTCGGCTATTGGCAGATACCCCACCAGCAATACCTATATGTTTAAGGCCAAGATCCAACGCGGCGCGCTTCAGGTTTTTGATGAGATACCCGACTATGGTCTCTTGAATAGAAGCGCAGAGATCTGCTAAATTTTCTTCTATAAAGGCAGGATTCTTTTTCATCTCATCCTGAACAAAATAGAGAATGCTCGTTTTTAATCCGCTAAAGCTGAAATCATATTCAGGCATTTTGGAGCTGTTAAACTGAAAGCGTTGCGGGTTTCCTTCTTTTGCGTACTTATCTATTAAGGGACCTCCCGGGTAGGGTAATCCGAGTAGTTTTGCGCTTTTATCAAAAGCTTCACCTGCGGCATCATCTCTTGTTTTTCCAATAATTTCCATGCTTACAGCGTTATCCATACGAACTAGTTGGGTATGTCCGCCAGAAACAACAAGGCATAAAAAGGGAAATTCCGGCTTCGGGTCATCAATAAAATGAGCCATCACATGCGCATCCATATGATTAACAGGAAGGAGTGGTATAGAACGCGACAAGGCCAATCCCTTCGCGAAAGAACTCCCTACCAGCAAGGAACCCATCAATCCTGGACCGCGTGTATAGGCCACGGCATCCAAGTCTTCAATGCGTATTCCCGCTTTTTTCAAGGCCGCATCAATAACAGGTACAATATGCTGCTGATGCGCGCGAGAAGCCAGCTCTGGAACCACGCCGCCAAACTTTTCGTGAACGAGTTGGCCGGCCACTTCGTTCGACAATACCTTGCCATCTACCAATACAGCAGCAGAGGTATCATCACAGCTAGATTCTATGGCAAGAAGTTTGACTTGTCTGTTCATACTGCAAATTTCCTATTTTTGGCAAGAATCGGTGAGAAGAATCCTTAAAATAACTTTAATAAGCCTCTTTTCTCTGTTATTCCTCCTTTTATTGATGCTTTCTGTGCTGTCGAGTGATGCAGGACAAAAAAAAATCAGGGCTGAAATTGCCGATAGACTGGGGAAAGAATGGAATACGAAGGTGAGTGTGGGCAAGATTGGGTGGAATCCCTTGAACGGAATCACCGTGAAAGATGCTTTTATCCGCGATCAGCACGACGATACCTTGTTTTTTGTGGGAGATATTAAAGCCCGACTCGCCTTATTCGATCAAGACAAGCATTTTGTCTATCTAAAAAAGGTCAGCCTCGATCAAGTCCTCGTAAATTTCAGACAGTATGCAGGCGAAGAGGAATTTAATTTTAATTTTTTCTTTGAGGCCCTAAATGGAGGCCCAAGCGATTCAAGCAAAGCTCCGGTAACTTGGACCCTGCTCTTTGAAAAGGTCAAGTTACGCAATGCGTGTTTTCATTTGCGCATCGACGATGATACGGTCACTGGGCGAGCGTTTAAGGAAAATGATATGCGCTTCGACTATTTGAATGCGGATTTGAGTGATTTTTATGTGGTCGACGATTCGCTGAATTTTCAAATCCGGGATATGTCGTTGAGGGAGCATAGTGGCTTCAGTGTCTTGAAAATGAATGCCCAGGCAATTGTCTATTCACAAGGCATGCATTTCTCAGAGCTTTTGATAGAAACGCCGAATAGTACTTTGAGCGATTATTTTGCGATGGAATATTCGCATTGGCGCGACTTCAGTAATTTTAATGATGCTATAAGAATGACGGGGCATCTTGAAAATAGCAAGGTGAGCTTTAAAGATATTAACCTCTTTAGTGATGTTTTGCTCGACTGGAAAGAAACGGTTTATCTAGCGGGTGATGCTTCGGGAGTGCTGAGCAATATGCGGGCGAAAAATTTGCATATGAAGTTCGGACAAATTTCGGAAGTGATTGGCTCTGTGAACATGAAGGGGCTTCCAAATATTGATGAAACCTATATAGAAGCCAAGCTCGAAAAGGCAACTGGAACCCGCGATGAACTCGCCGCATTAATACCTTTAGACGTTTGGCCAGAGGAATTATCCCGCTTAGGAACTATTAGCTATAAAGGCCGATTTACTGGGTTTATTTATGATTTTGTAGCCTTCGGTGATTTTCACACCGACCTCGGATTCTTGCGATCGGATATCAATATGAAGCTACAAGAACCTGAAGAATATTCAGGGACTTTAGAAACCATAGATTTTGATTTAGGAAAATTCCTAGACTTACCAGATCTGGGTCAGGTAAGTTTTAATGGGAAGTTAAAGGGGAAAAGCTTTGACCTCAATACCATGGAAACAAGGGTTGAAGCAAAAGTTTCTAGGATTGATTTATTTGCTTATTCCTATCAGGATTTATCAATTAATGGCCTACTGAAAGATGAGTTTTTTGACGGAAGTCTTCAGGTAAATGACCCGAATCTGAAGATGAATTTCGACGGAAAAGTGAGCTTCTCGGGTGATGCTCCGGTTTTTGACTGTGTATCAAAATTCTATTATGCAGATTTAGCAGCCTTAAAATGGGCGCCCGACTTTCCGGCAACAGCTTCTGGGGAATTCTATCTTGATTTTGTCGGTACTGAGTTAGATGATTTTGAAGGGAACATCCGCATGACGAAAGTCGAGATTGAGCGGAACCTGCGCGTATATGCTATCGATAGCATGGTTTTGACCGCTTCACACCAACCAGGGTATAGAAAAATTACTTTAGAGGGGAATATCCTCGACGCACGTATTGAGGGCGATTTTTCACCTTCTTTATTGGATAAAAGTTTTAATAATTTCTTGTCACAATTGCTTCCGAATACCCTCGCGTTTAAGCGTGTGGAGATGGCGCCTCAAGATTTTATTTTTGAAGTAAATCTGAAGCGAGGAAAACAAATGAGTGAACTCATTTATCCAGGCTCTTGGGTGGAGAAAGGAAAAATTTCAGGTTTCTTTAACTCAAACAATTCGAGTATGGCACTTAGTGTCCGTATTCCAGAGGCTAACTATGAGGGAATCATGTTCCGTCAATTGGGTGTTGAAGCCGATTCATCTATTGGCGATGAAAAATTTGGCTTGCAAGTTTTCTGTGGAGAGATTGGCAGGTCTGATTCTGCCTTGGCGCATGGGGTTAATTTAAATTTTCAAGTGCTCAAAAACGATGTGGAATTTGATATAGTCGCCTATAGCGATTTTTATTCCAGTGAAGTGAACCTAAATGGAAATCTGCTTTTTACCGACTCTAGCGTGTTCAGCAACTTCAAACCTTCTTTTGTCCGCATTGATTCATTGACCTGGGATATTGCAGATCATTCACGGTTAGGGATTTTGTATGATAGCATTGTCGTGGTAGATAGTTTTCAGCTTAGTTCCTTGCAACAGTCTTTGACCTTTACTGGAGCGCTTTATGGGGATGATCGAGATCGACTGCTCCTAGACTTCGAGCATTTTGACCTTTCGGTTTTGAATCCTTTCATTTTCACTGGCAATGAAGGAAGCATACAGGGCATTGCAGAGGGAAAAATCCATATTAAATCTTTTAAAGGAAGTATTCCACTTTTTACGTCGAATCTGCACATTGATAGTCTGGGTATAAATGGGGATGTTTTGGGAAATTTGGAGCTAAATGCCCGAGTACCTCAAGGCTATGAATTAATAACAGTGCACGGTCTCCTCAAAGATGGAATGACCCAGCGCATTGCCTTATCGGGCTTTGTGAATACAGCCAAAGATAATGGGAGCTATAACCTCAAACTAGATATGGATACCACGCCACTCCATTTATTTGAGCCCTTTTTGGTGGGTTTGGTTTCAGAATTGAAAGGAACAGGGAAAGGCAATGTTCAAATCAGTGGGCCATTGAATAAACCAGTTTTAAAGGGTAAGATATACCTCGATAATGCAGGAATGAAGGTTGATTACCTGAATACGAGTTATAGCTTCAATACGGTAGTAAATATTAGCAGTACACGCCTCGACTTAGGTCGCTTTAAGGTGCTGGATGAACGAAATAATTCGGGCTATTGCTCAGGCTATATTGGCCATGATTTCTTTAGCGATATCTATCTGAATATTGAGCTGAATAATCTGAAGAATTTCTTGTGCTTGAATACGCGCTTAGAGAATAATAAGGACTATTATGGAACAGCATTGATGTCTGGGTCGGCCCATTTTACTGGGACTTTCGATGATTTGAGAATCGATGTGAAGGGAAAAGCCGAAAAGGGTTCTGCGTTTTTTGTGCCTTTGGAAAATTATGGAGGTTCAAGTGAAATGGAATTTATAAGCTTTGTCAATTTTGATGAACCGAATATCTCCCAAACCTACCAAGATTTAACAGGTATTCAGCTGAATTTCGACCTAGAAATTACTCCGTCTACTGAGATACAACTCATCTTTGACTCCAAGCTTGGCGACATCATTCGTGCACGGGGTTATTCGCATTTGCTTATGGAAATTAACAGCAATGGTGATTTCAAGATGTACGGAGAATACGAAGTGGAGGAGGGGGATTACCTCTTTACGGCGGTGAACCTGATTAATAAGAAATTTGAAATTGAGCGGGGTGGAAAAATCACTTGGAATGGCGACCCCATGCAGGCCAATATGAATTTGGAAGCTGTTTATCATACCAAAGCCTCTGTTGAAAATTTGGTGATTGGAGTGGTGCCTGCAGATGATTTGCCGGCTTACCGACAAAGGACAGATGTAGAGGCCGTCATGAAATTGCGGGGCCCCTTAACCGAGCCAGAAATTCGCTTTGATTTCCGCCTTCCCAATATGTCGAGCATCAGTTCCTCAGGAGTGAATGTCACAGCCTTAAATACCATCATACGTCGTATCGAATCGGATCAAGAAGAAATGACCCGACAGGTATTTAGCTTATTGGTAGCCAATACATTTATCCGTCCAGCCGTGAACCAACAATACACGGGTAATGGAGATATTCAAGCTGGTTTATTCTCGTCGAGTGTAGGTGATTTGCTCTCGAATCAGGTAAGTAATTGGCTCGGACAAATGAATACCAACTGGAACTTTGGGGTGAATTATGTGATGGGGAATCAACAATCCGACCTGCTCTTTAATGCCAGTAGAAAGTTTCTCGACGACCGTTTAGAGATTGAAGGAACCTTTGCTACCAATTCGAATTTCTATAATAATATCAGCGCCATGTATAGCATCACTCCCGACGGGAAATTACGCGTACGTGCCTTCAACCGTACAGGCACCATACAAGGAGCGGATCAGAATAATCCCGCGAGTAGCAATTTGAACCGAAATATAAATACACAGGGCCTCGGTTTATACTATAGCATTGAGTTTGATAATCTGGATAAAGACCGTCGCGCCATTCGCAAAAAGCTGAAAGAAGAGAAAAAAGCCGCGCAGAACCCCTAAGATTCCTTAAAATTGTAAAAAGAACGAACAATGGAAGACGTGAAAAAAGCAAGTCCATGGGCCACTGGTCTCAAGTGGGGCATAATAGCGGGTATAGTAAGTGTTATGCTGGGCTATCTCATGAGCTTGGGGGTTGATTGGAACAGCTTTGATAGTATAGAGGCATCCCGAAAGTCTCCAGTTCAATACCTGACTTATGTTATTCTGGCAGGGATGATTGCGCTGGCTATGTTTGAACACCGGAAAAAAGATTTGGGCGGAGTAATGAGTTATGGCCGCGCAATTGGTGTAGCCGTTATCGTATCTATTGCCTCTGGAGTTTGCTCCGCAATTTACGTGTATGCCTTTTTTGGCATTTTGCACCCTGAGTTTCAGCAAATGATTCTTGATCAAGCATTGAGCAAGATGCAAGAGGTATCCCCGGATCAAGAGGATCAGGTAGTGAGCATGATTAAATTAACGACAAGTCCAGGTGCTATGGCCATATTTACCATGCTTGGAAATGTGTTTTTAGGCTTAATTATCGGTCTTATCGTAGGACTATTTGCGCAAAAAGCGGAACAATAAATCAGAAAACCTTTATTTACGCCCAGAATGGACTTATCCCTTGTTATTCCTTTATTAAACGAAGAAGAATCACTTCCTGAGCTAAGTGCTTGGATTCACCGTGTGATGGTCGAGCATGACTATAGCTATGAAGTGCTCTTTATTGATGATGGAAGTACGGATAATTCATGGAAAGTTATCCAAGAAATTCAGGCATCAAATCCAAATATCCGGGGCATCCGTTTTCGTAGAAATTATGGAAAATCAGCGGCATTAAACGAAGGGTTCGCTGCCACCAATGGAGATATAATCATCACTATGGATGCGGATTTACAAGATAGCCCAGATGAAATTCCTGAATTACGCAGGCGTATTATTGAGGAAGACCTTGACTTGATTTCGGGATGGAAACAAAAGCGTTTCGACCCCATTACTAAGACCCTACCAACTAAATTATTCAATTGGGCTGCGCGTAGAATGAGTGGTATCTATCTGCATGATTTTAACTGCGGTTTAAAGGCCTATCGTTCTGAGGTAACCAAAAGTATCGAGGTATACGGCGAAATGCACCGCTATATCCCCGTAATTGCAAAATGGGCAGGATTTCGTAAGATTGGCGAGCAGGTAGTGCAGCATCAAGCACGGAAATACGGATATACCAAATTCGGGTGGGATCGTTTTATCAATGGATTCCTCGACCTATTGAGCATTTTCTTTGTAGGAAAGTTCGGCAAGAAACCCATGCATTTTTTCGGGCTCTGGGGAACCCTCATGTTTGTTCTTGGATTTTTGGCCTCTGCCTATATTGGCATTGGCAAATTGGTCGACCTTGCACAAGGTGAGCCTACAATCAAAGTAACCGATAACCCTTGGTTCTATATTGCTCTCGCTACAATGATTCTTGGAACCCAACTATTCCTCGCTGGGTTCATTGGCGAACTCATTGGTAGAAGTTCAGCCGATAGAAATCACTATTTGGTGAAAGAACGTTTATAGGTATTTATGATTTGCCGTGCCCGCCGAAACTGACGTAGGAAGTGAAGGTGGGTGATTTGTGATTTGCGGATTGTGTTTTATGGTTTCAATAAAACTTCCATCAAACGGTCCAGGCCTTTTTCTCTTCCACGGCTTCTTTCATGGTAAAAGCCCATGGTCAACTTCAGAAAGTCTGCTTCATTTTCAAAGAAGACTAATTCCATGGTCAAGTTCCCATAACGTCGATCGATAGGGAGACCCAATTTCATGGCTTCAAACACATCAGGCTTCATATAATGGCGCTCGATTTTTTCATGGACACCGCCGTCTAAAATATCATGACGCTTGTCTGACATATAAGTATAATAGCCTTCCTCTAAGATGCGCTCCTTCCAGAAGTCCATGAGGTAGCGGTAGTCGTCTGTATCCCAGTCGTCGAGGGCATGGATAATAAACATAGCATAGGTGGGCGTTTGAATGACGTCGCAATCTGCACTGCGTCGGCCAAGCATGTAAAGTTCATACATTTCACGAACACGTCGAAGCGCAGAATGCCTATCAGTCCCTAATTTCCACGTTTCATAGGCAGAGTCGTACTCCTCTTTTCGGATTAGTTGTTTTGATGTTTGCATGGCTCATAGTTAACTGCCTAACGTGTTTACTCCGGATTTAGTATGACAAGTTAGGTGTTTTTTATTCGTGTATTTTTTTCTCATAAAACCATTTACTATCTCCACTTGAGGGGTATAGATAACTGTCGTATTTTAGCAACACAGTCAAGATGAAAAATGTTTTAGCCTTCTTTATGATTACCACCGCCTTAGTGGGTGCCGGAGTGTTATTGCAAGCAGAAAACCCTAAATCCATACAAGGAACGGTTTCTGAATCAGGAAATCCCCTTTGGGTAGCACAGGTAGCATTATATGATAGCAGCCATCAAAGTATTCGAAAAACCTTCACCAATGAATTCGGCCAATTTGTATTTGACTCACTCCCCACAGGTAGGTATTTTCTTGAAGTTTCTCATCCATCCTTCCAAAAAAGCCAGCAAGAAGTTAGCGTAGATGATGGTATAACTTTAGTGAAAATTGAACTGGTTTCGCTCCTTGTGGAGAAGGAAAAAGAAGACGATATCAGAAATTTGGAAAAAGAGAAAAGAATGCTAAGTCCAAAAAAACCGCTAAAATCCAGAGGGGAACCAGTGCCCAGTGAAATGGACTATATTTCGGAAACATATGAAAGTCTAGCTGCACCAAGAATAGAACCTGGCGAAGCACCAAAAGCGAGTCCTGGTACCTTGACGGCTGGCGAAATAAATGATTTTAGTAAATGGGTGCTCTGGGAAGACTTGACTGAGACCAAATTCCAGAAATTTCAAGAGCAATGGGGCTTCTATGCCAAGAATAGGTATTCGGTACAAGCCACTCTTGAAAATGGACAGCCCATTGTTGATGCAGTGGTGCGTTTGCTCAGCGATAAAAATGAGGTGGTATTTTTGGCGCGAACCGACAATACAGGTAAAGCAGAATTATGGGCGGATTTGATTCCAGAAATCAAGAATCAAATGGCTCGTAGGTATAAAGCGGTGGTTCATTACCGAGGAAAAGAGTATCCCTTCCCAAAACTCGATGCCTTCCCGAATGGCATCAATACGTTAAAAATTAAAGGGGTTTGTGAGATTTCAGATGTGCTCGATATTGCGTTTGTGGTAGATGCCACAGGTTCTATGGGCGATGAAATCAATTACTTGAAAGAAGAGCTTAAAGATGTTATTGAGCGGGTTCAAGCGGATAATTCCTCCCTTTCAATACGCACATCCTCAGTTTTTTACCGAGATCATGGCGATGCGTATCTGACCCGCCTGAGTCCATTTAGTGGGGATATTTCAAACACTTTAAACTTCATACAAAAACAATATGCCGGTGGTGGTGGAGATTTTCCTGAGGCTGTGGACGAGGCACTCGATGCAGCGCTCAATAAACTCTCCTGGAGTCCAAATGCGCGTGGCAGAATCTTGTTCCTCGTTTTGGATGCTCCACCCCATCAGGCAGATTCGGTGGTTCAGCGGATGCATCAACTGGTTATAAAAGCCGCTGCCATGGGGGTGCGTATCATCCCTATCACGGGGTCAGGCATTAATAAAGACGTGGAATTTTTAATGCGCTCCATGGCATTGGCTACCAATAGCACCTATGTTTTCTTGACGGATCATAGTGGGGTAGGTACTAAACATTTGGCCCCATCAACGGATGATTTTGAGGTGCAAAAACTAAATGATTTAATGGTAAATATCATCAATCGTTATGCGGCTACAACACCTTGTTCAGTGGTCCTAGAAACTCCTACTGCAGATTCTAGCAATACCGAGATACCCGTACATGTGAGTAGCGACAGTACGAACTTGAACTACGAATTGCTTGAATTGACCTGCTATCCGGTGCCGAGTTCCGGTCCGATTACCTTTGAGGTGAGTCATGCGGGAGGCTTTATCTATATCGTTGATGCCAATGGAAAAATGCTCCTTCGTTATTCCATGACTGAGCAAAAGAAATGGCAGGCCAACCTAGCAAACCTTTCTTCGGGCTACTATTTTGTTCGCTATGAGCTCAATGGGAAATGGGTGTGTCAGAAGATTTTGCTTATTCATTCTTGAACTTGCCCGCGAATACTTTCCTCCGTAAAGGCTGCACCGAAGAAAATAGATTACTCACCTAGATTCTTTTAGCTTTGTGGTCAATTTTTTTAAGGGATGAAGATTACATTTTGTGGAGCAGCGAGACAAGTAACCGGCAGCATGCATTTGTTGGAACTAGATAGTGGATACCGTGTATTGATAGATTGTGGTCTCGATTATGAGCAGCTTCGTGAATTTCATCGTGGCGCCAAAGTAAACTTTCCCTTTATGCCTTCGAGCATCGATTTGGTTATTCTTACCCATGCCCATGTTGATCATTCAGGCAATCTACCCACTTTGGTCCGTCAGGGCTTTGAAGGTAAAATTCTATGCACGCCTCCAACTGCAGAACTCACGAGTTTCTTGCTGCTTGATTCCCTCAAAATCATGGAGATTGAAATGCGTAAAAAGGAGGCCAACCGCAAGAAAGGGAAGAAAGGATCGAATCAAGGTTCAATCTATGGATTCCGTGACTTGAATGAAGCCCTCGACCGCTTAGTTACCCTCCATTTCAATACCGACTTTGTGGTAAATGAAAACCTGAGCATCCGTTTCCAAGAGGCCGGACATATTTTGGGTGCGGCATCAGCCAAACTTACCATCACTGAAAAAGGCAAAAAGCGGGTAGTTGGTTTCACGGGGGATTTAGGGAACTATGGCTCCAAACTCATGAAAGATCCTACTCCTTTCGAAGGCATTGATTACCTTATTACGGAGAGTACCTACGGCGGAAGGGTGCATGCCGCAACACGCAGTCCGGAAGAAGAGTTGATGCATTTTGTGGATGAGACCTGCGTCAAACAGCCAGGAAGACTCGTTATTCCAGCCTTCTCTGTTGGAAGAACCCAAGCAATCATCTTTGCCTTGAATGAATTATTTGTGCAAGGAAGATTGCCTGACATTAAATTTTTTGTGGATAGTCCGCTTGCCATTCGCACCACGGATACCTATACCAAATACAGTGAATACATGAATGAAGAATCCCAGGCCTTTATGCGCCAATACGGGGCTTTATTTGATTTTGAATACCTGCATTATATCGAAGACAAAAAAGGCAGTGAACGCCTCGCAGATCATTATGAACCGTGTGTGATTATTTCTGCTGCGGGTATGGTTGAAGGGGGGAGAATTCAAGAACACGTTCGCAATAATATTCGCAATACACATTGCACGATTTTGATTGCCGGCTTCTGTGCCGACGGTACCTTAGGTCATCGTTTATTGAGTGGTCAAGATCATATCCATATCAATGGAAAGGAATTCCCCGTATTTGCAAAAGTTGCCAGGACAGATGCCTTCAGTGCCCACCCGGATCATGCAGGCTTAAAGACCTTTATTGAAGCCAGTGGAGGAAAGAATCTCAAAGGAATATTCTTGGTGCATGGAGAGGAAAGTTCCATGTTGAGTCTCGAGAGTGATTTACAGCTTCATGGGTATGATAACGTCTTTGTTCCGGAGAAAGTGGAGCAATTCGAGATTCTCTAATGAGGGTGATTTGTGAGTTATGATTTACCATCTTATGGCCTCACCGCCTAACCATCTCATCGTCACATTGTCTCATCGTCTCATCGTCTTCGTTATAAATTAATGCTTCATAACCCGAATACGGCGAGTGGTCCCATTGCCTTGGGAATTAGACAGTTCTAAAATATAGATTCCAGTTTCAAGTCTTTCAAAATCAATGCGTTGATTGGTGATTACTCCCGAGCCTAATTTTACCCCACGAAGATCAAATAAAGTATAGGAATCATAAACTTTGGTGCTTTCAATTTGTATGGAATTGGTGAATGGGTTGGGGTAGATTCCAACTTCAGGAATGCTTGTGACATGGAGAGGAAAGTAGTTGAGTGTATCAGGAAGGGTGTCGTTCAAGGAATAGAATCCATATAATTTACCCTCTCCGACGTATTCAAATATTCGGTTTAAATAGAAATCAATTTTGCCATTTATAAAGGCCATTTCTACATCAATTGTGACTTTGTTATTCGGCTCAGGAATTTTGAAATAGCGATTCGCACCAATTTCGCCATTAGAGTATATATAACGCTCACTGAACCAAAAGCCGCAGCTGCTATTTGATGCGTAACATGGAAACATGATTTGAGCCGAGGAACTGTTGACTTCGAAGGCAAAAGGACGATAGTCAATCATTCCAGATGGCCGAATAGTTTGTTTAATGAACGGGTTAACGGATTTTTCATAATGACTTTTTTTATAGACGACCGTGTCGTTGAAGTAATTTCTATGGTTGTACGTGTATTCATGAGGGTCTGAGCTTGATTTCGAATCTTGTCTATAGATTTTCCTGTATACCTGAATTGAATCAGCACTTCGGATTATTTTTTTATGGATTATTTGAGAATGTTTAGTTCCTCCATGTGCATAGCCATCGTGATAGCCATACGTATCATAAAACTTGAACCATTGGTTTTCATTCAGTTGATAGAATTCTGAGAATGGTGGTATGAAAAGGTGGTTCCTTAATTGCTGCGAACCTAGGTAGTGGTAATAAAAATCATGCTCTGATTGAATCTTGTAGGCAATGAGCCCATGGTTCTTCGCCAAACGAATGGAATCGCCTTTATTCGAAACAAAAAGCATAACCGAGTCAAGACTTCCATAAATACTGCTTGTATCACTTGAAAGATGACGCATTGAATCCATTGTAGATGCCCTATACAACCATGCGTTTCCTATTCCAACGAAAGGGTACAGTGTCCAAGCAGTTGAATCATATCCTCCTTCGATATGCCCATCTGGAAAGGTGAGAAGTTGATTTCCTAACCAAGGCATTTGATTTTCGATAAAGTGAAGGCCCCGCAACCCTGTGTCGCAATTGGAGCAGGGCACCCAAGTGGGTTTAATTATCTGAACATGAATGCCGCTTGAATCATAGCTCGAATCGGTTCCTATAACATATTCTGAGAGCTCGAAATTGCCCGATTCTGATGGGAGTTGGGCCGAAAAAAAGAGGGTGTCATAATCAGCAAGAAGTTGCCAAGACTGAGAAAATGATTGACTTGTGATGAAAAGTCCAAATGTTACCAGGATTAACTTCATGGCTTTGCTTTGATTAAATGACATAGCTTTATGGATAATAGTTGCTTCAATTCACCGACAAGATATGACACTCTGTCAGTTTTTTCTTTCTTATGCTTGATTAGCAATGTATTTTTGTGCGGAATATGGAATTGCAAGCGATTAAGCAGCGCTTCGAGATTGTAGGAAATTCGACCAAGCTGAACTTAGCTTTGGAGACTGCCCTCAAAGTAGCGCCAACCGATATAACAGTATTAATCAATGGAGAGAGTGGGGTAGGTAAGGAAGCCTTTTCTAAAATCATCCATTCTACCAGTCCAAGAAAGCACGGCCCTTTTATAGCTGTGAACTGCGGGGCTATTCCAGAAGGAACCATCGACTCGGAGTTGTTTGGTCATGAGAAAGGGTCCTTCACCGGAGCGCATGATACCCGCAAAGGATATTTCGAAACCGTAAATGGTGGAACCATCTTTTTGGATGAGGTAGGAGAATTGCCACTCGATACCCAAGCACGTTTGCTTCGTGTATTGGAAACGGGTGAATTTATTAAGGTAGGTTCTTCGAAGGCTCAAAAAACCGATGTACGCGTAGTAGCAGCCACCAACCGCGATTTATTGGAGCGTGTTGCTCAAAGTAAATTCCGCGAAGACCTTTACTACCGACTTTCAACGGTGCCGATTCGTGTTCCAAACCTCAATGAAAGAAAAGAAGATATTTATCTCTTATTCCGCAAGTTTGCTGCGGTATATGCGGAGAAATACCATACAAATCCTGTGGAATTGGATGTGGAAGCTCAGCAAATAGTGGAGAATTACCGCTGGCCAGGAAACGTTCGTCAGCTTAAAAACATGGTTGAGCAGATTTCCGTATTGGAAACCGAAAATAAACGTTTGCACGCACGAGATTTGGCGAAGTATATTCCACAAGAGGGGAGTAGCTTACCCGCTTTGTCGAAAAAAGAGGATAGCGGTTTTTCAGAGCGCGACATCTTCTATAAGGTATTATACGACCTGAGGAATGATATGTCGGACCTCAAGAAAGTGGTGATTAAGCTAATTGAGAATGGCGGACCACAGGAAGACTTTATCGAGAACAATGAAGAATTGCTGCAGAAGGTGCTCGACTATAATGAAAATGGCACACCGTCAGCTCAAGCCTCTCATAATGGCGGCTCATCAAGCCAAGTAATTGTTCGTCAGAATAATGTTTCTCAAGAACATGATATCCATGAAGTGTATGTAGAAGCTCACGAGGCACATGAAGAAGAGAATCTATCTTTGGAGGACAAAGAAAGAGAAATGATTCGCAAGGCCTTGGAGAAACACCGCGGACGCCGCAAGAAGGCAGCCACCGAGTTGGGCATTTCGGAACGGACCTTGTATCGCAAGATTAAACAATACGAACTCGAAGAAATCTGATGATTAAAAAGCTGCTGATTTTAAGTTTAGCTCTGTTTCTGACACAGGCCTCCTGCAAGATGAACTACAGTTTCACCGGTGCTGAAACGGGTACAGCACAAACGGTAAGTGTTCGGTATTTCACCAATGTGGCGCCTTTGAATAACCCATCCTTAAGTCAGGTTTTTACGGAAAAATTGAAAGATAAATTCGTGCGACAAACGGCCTTAAAGCTGATTGATGATGAGGGGGATATGATGCTGAGTGGAAAAATCATCGATTATAATATAAGTCCGGTGGCTATTCAACAAAACGTTACTGCCGCTCAAAACCGATTAACCATCGCTATTCAGGTAAAGTTTGTGAATAAAACGGATAGCAAATATGATTTCGAAAAAACTTTCAGCAACTTTGAAGACTTTGATGCCACCAAAAGCTTAAGTGCGGTGGAAGGCGATTTAGTGAATGCGATTTGTGATAAGATTGTCCAGAACGTATTTAACGACGCCGTAATAAATTGGTAAGAATGGATGCACGCTGGCTTTTAACTCGACTCAAAAATCCAAGCCTCCTTGAAAAAGGCGATGAACGGATATTGCGCGAGCTCATCGCAAGCTTTCCCTATTTCTCGGCCCCCTATTTAGTACTGGCTAAAAGCCTAAAAGACCAAAATCATCCTGCATTTGATGATCTCTTGCCTCTCATTTCTTTGCAAGCCTATGATCGGAAGCGGCTGTTTAAGTTGGTGAATGAGCCCTTCGGCTCCGCTCATGATGACGACGTTGAGGTGCTGGACTCCGGACATCAGCTACCAGAAGTGATAGACCAGGCGCAAGAAGAAGAGTTGGAACCTGTTTCTTCGGTGGCACATCGTTTTGCGGTTGATTTCTCCGAAGTTGAAAAAGCAGAAGAGGAGGTTAAGTCAGATGAGCATCAAGAGATGGAGGAGATTCCTTTTCTGGTTTCCAGTTTGAAGGAAGGGGAGATGCCAAATGACGACCACTTTGACTCCGTTCGAGATGACGAGCCCTTCGACTCGGCGAAAAGCCTCGACCAGGATGACGACTTTGAGAAGGCAGTCTACCTAGACCAGAATCCAGCGTTCAGGATAGAGACGCCTGAAAAAAATAGGGAAGCTATTTTTGATAGTAATCAAAAACAAACCCCAGAACCCGTAACCGCTGACCCAGAACCCCTTCCTGAGAGGGTCGACTTCCTGCACTGGCTTGATAAACTTGCGCCAATCAGCAAGGAAAGCGGGGTGTTTGAAATAGAGGCGGAGACGCCAGATACCAGACACCAGATGCCAGACACCAGAGGCCAGATACCAGAAGTCAGAGATCAGGTGCCAGAGGAGCTTATATCTCAGGTTGAGGTGCCAGAACCTGAAATCGAATCGGTAGTATTAATCGATAAATTCATCGAAACCAATCCGAGTGTGTCGCGGGTGAAAGAAAGAATGTATGATCCTGTGGTGCAGGCCAAGGAAAGTGAACGCTTAGATGATACCCTGATTACAGAAACAATGGCTCGAATTTTCGCTAAACAAGAGAAATTTGAACGTGCAATCGATGCTTATATGAAATTGCAGTTGAAATATCCGCAGAAAAGCGATTACTTTGCAGCCCTTATTGAGGAAATTAATAGAAAGAGAAGCTGATGTTTACAGTTATAAGTGTACTAATAGTAGTTGCTGCCATCCTTTTGATTTTGGTAGTTTTGATTCAAAATCCGAAAGGTGGCGGTATTGCCTCTAACTTTTCTGCAGGAAATAATATCATGGGCGTGAAACGTACCACTGATTTTATCGAAAAATTAACGTGGGGACTAGCTATCGTAATTATCGTATTGACCCTAAGCTCAAATGCATTTGTTAGCACCGCAACTTCTGATGAGGCTCCTGAGTCTATCATGCAAGATCAAGTAGATGACGCTCCTGAGGCACCTGTGCAAGCTCCAGCTACTCAAATGCCAGGAACACAAGCACCAGAATAATATTTTACTCGTAAGAGTAGGTCGGGAGAAGATTTCGGCCATAGAAAGCAGCATTTCGGATAAGGGGATGCTGCTTTTTAGGTTAAGGCAAAGGGAAAGGCTAAGGTTTAGGCTGAGGTTTAGGTTAAGATTTCCGCTGTCGCCTCATATTTCGGCTATGGCGGACGTGGAAGGTTAAGGTATAGTCCCGATGGCTATCGTGTGAGGATTCTTCCGTCCTAACCCCTAATCGTTAGGAAAAAAAGCCCCTCAATTCAATTTTCATTGAACCAAGGGGCCGACTCGCGTATGAAACCAAACCAATCAATCAGCGTATAGCCTGATAAACGTAATTTTTTATCTCCTTGCCATCGGTGAATGTTTTCGTAAGTGGAATCATGACTTGCTTTCCATCTATGGGCTTAATTTCTTCGGCCTTCTTTACGGCGATCTTATTTCCTTCTAGCAAGAGCAGTATAATTTCATTGCGGCCTTCTGATATGAGGACATTGTATGTTTGTCCGGAGTTATGCATGTAAATCAAGCCTTTGTCTTTGGTCATCACACAGTAAGCGGTGATCACGTTTAGCGGCTGTCCGTTGCTATCTACAAAAAGGCAATTTTCTTTCCGATCCGGACGCAGGCGTGGATTATCGCAGTTCCATATACCAAATCCATTTATAGAGAACGATCGAGTTAGTTCCGCTTGCATTTTATAGACATCCTTTTGAATGCGCTCTTGGTCCTTGCGTACTTCTTCTAGAGCTTTGGCCTCTTCTTCCGCTTTCTTTTTCAGGCGAATTTCTTCGGCTTTCTTTTGACCAAGCTTTTGATCATAGTCCGCCAAGAGGTTGTCGTATTGTTTTTTTGCTGCCTCATAGTCTTGTTCAGCAATCACGGGAATAACAATCAACTCAATTTCTTGCTTCGGACTGCCCTTGGTTGCTACTTTGGTAAGAACCATTTTATAGCGGCGGTCGGAATAGCGTTTAAGTTGCACATTATTCCAGTTCACTTTATAGTGCTCAGGGGTGAAGGTTTTGTCTTCCGGGGCCACTTCAAACTGCATCTTTTCGAAGCTTGATAGTTCAGGAAAGTCTTTAAGGTCCACTTCTAAATTGAATCGAGGCCGGGTAATATTGGCCTTTTGAGGAGCCTTCGGTTTTTGGGCGACTAGCTTTTCAATTTCTTGACCGAGTTTTTGGACTTCAATCGCAATGGGTTGTATTGTTAGTGTCTCAGACTGTTCATCCACTGGTTCAACGATGATGAAATTACTACCGGGAGCATTCATTGGGTCTCCTGAAGGTGTGGTGAGTATGCTTGTTGTTGTGCCTCTTGCTTGCCATCCTTTTGCTTCATCCAATTGGTAGAGGGTATACTTTCCTTTCACCTCATTTTTTAAGGTGATAGCTATTTGCTTTCCTGGGGCCATTTTGAGCTCTTTATTATTTTGGAAGGCACGGAGTTCAGTCATGCCGGCTGTTTCAAAATAGTATTTGGTTCCAGCGGAATCATACTCCATGGAAATGCCACTTAAGGCGATATCGATAGGGTCAATAAATTCGCGGAAGCGGTATTCTACTTCGCCTTTTACTAAATCATTATTTTCATTTACAACACAAGAGCCAGGTATGCGGATTATTGTTCCGCTTGGGAGTTTGATTTCGCCTCCTTTTTGGGCATTGAGGGTATGACTGCTAAAAGCCATATCCCATTCTTTCACCGGAAGACGTACAAGAGGCGCTCGTACTGTATCTTCTGAGTCCTCTTGCGTTCTGGGCATCGTCTCCGGAATATTTTGCTCTACCTGTCGTTGTATAGCTTCTTCTTTATTGGATGGAATTAAGGTCCAGGTTACTAAAGCTCCTACCACCAAGAGACTAGCTCCTGCGATATATAGCCAGCTGCTAAAGCCGCCGCTTCCTGTTCCTCCATTCGCTCCTCCTCCTGCAGCTCCTTTGAGCACCGCATTAAAGTCTTGCATGCGGTTTATCTCTGCTGAGCTGAGAGGTTTTCTATTCATGGTATGTTTCCCGTTCGTTTTCATTTCTGTCTTCTTAAGCAACCCTGGTAATGATCAATTTTAATTTGTCGAGCAGGCGATAAAGACGCACTTTGGCATTGTTCTCCGTGAGTTCGAGTATTTCACCGATCTCTTTGAAGCTTCTTTTTTCGAAAAAGCGCATTTCTAATAGTGCCTGGTTTTCAGGTTCAAGCTGATCCATCACCTCAACTAATTTTTCTATATAGGGTTCATAACGGTCTTCATTCATTTCCTCCATCAATGTGTCAAGTCCCGCACTCTCCAAATTCAAGCAACGGTCTTTGCTATGGTCCCGAAAATGCTGATTCAATTCATTCAGCGCAATTCGGTATAACCAAGAACTGAAGGGGAGTCCTCGTTCTTCGTAGCGGTCTAATTTTTCCATCGCCTTGATAAAGGTCTGTTGAGCCAAATCTTTTGCAGTATTTTGATCATCGAGGCGTTGGTATATAAAGCGGAATATGGGTTCAAAATAGCGTCGATACAGGGGTTCAAAGGCTTGAGGGTCGCGGCGTGCTGCTAGGAGCATTTGGCTTTCCTCTTCCAGTCTTTCCTGGTCGAGATGATATTTTGAGTTCGTATTCATTTTTTCGTTTGCTATAGTCTGCACCACAATCCGAGTATCAAGGTCTTGTTTCTTCCTGTGTTTTCAGTTTTTGGTCCCAATGCTATGGAGTAGCCAGTATTAAATTGAAAACGTTGGATTCTTCCGAAGGGTATGCGCCATCCAATATAAGGTTGTATCGCGTGATTTTCTGCTTTACTGAGTGCAAAATCAGCGCTCAGCCCAAGAGAAACAAATGGGCGATTCGCTAATTTGATCACTTTTGCCTCTCCAAATACACGAAGTTTGGCTCCCTCTTTTTTTGCGATTTGCAGCAAAACTCCGGCACTTCCTTTATGTTGAAATAGTTCCCTTTCTACCCCTAGTTCTGCAAAAAACTGAGGGTTAAATCCGGCCCCCACAATCACATAATTACGAATACATGGAGAAGGTAATAAGCAATATCTTCTGCTCGGTGTGGGAGTTTCTCGCATAAACTCGCGATAGCCTTCCTTACGAATCTTTATCGTTCCAACTTCGCTTTGGGCGATGGCGCTGGTTTCGATTAAGAGGCTTGCTATGAGGAGTAGACGATTCATTTTTTCTTGCTTTCTATACCCATAATGAAAAGCGACACAAAAAGATACAAGAATTTCTGAAAGTATTTTTCAGAAGATTGATAATCAGTTGCTAAAGTTTCTATTTCTGGATTGTTTGAAGGGCTTAGAGTCCCGATTGCTATCGTGACCAAAACTCCTTCCCCCAAGGCCCTAGCAGTCAGGTAATTGCAGCGGATATTATTGATAACCTGTTATTTAAATAAAAATATAGGTAAGATTGCCTATATTTGCAGCGCTGATGCAGGCTATCGACGCGTTGATCTTCCTGGTCTATATGGCCGCCATGTTAGGGGTAGGATTTTTCTACCACCGAAAAAACACCGAAACAGACGATTATTATGTTGGCGGGCGCTCAATGGGTGCTTGGCATATTGGCTTGTCTGTGGTGGCTACTGATGTAGGTGGAGGTTTCTCTATCGGACTAGGTGGACTGGGCTTTGCCATGGGCTTATCTGGCTCTTGGATGCTTTTCACCGGTTTAATTGGTGCATGGATGGCTGCGGTATTTTTGATACCACGGGTAAAAGGCAATCCTGCATTTGCAAAATTCCTCACCTTTCCTGAGATCTTTCGTTATTTCTTCGGAAACCGCGTGGGGCTGATTGCTGGATTGATATCCTTGATAGGCTATATTGGCTTTACTAGTTCGCAGCTGCTCGCTGGGGCTAAATTAGCAGGGTCGACCTTTGATGTGATTACTTTAGACCAAGCCTTATTAATCATGGGCTTCGTGGCGGTAGTTTATACTGTTCTTGGCGGACTAAAAGCGGTAATCTATACCGATACCATTCAATGGATTATTCTTATTGTAGGGCTAGCTGGAATTGCGATTCCTATGGCCTGGGTATCAGTTGGGGGCTGGGAAACCATTAGCACGAGTTTGCCTCCAGAAATGCTTCGTCTTGATAATGTTTCTTGGCAGCAATTGCTCTCATGGTCCTTTACCATTATACCAATTTGGTTTGTGGGCATGACCCTCTATCAAAGAATTTATGCGAGCAAAGACGTAAAAAGCGCCAAGAAAGCGTGGTTTTTCGCAGGACTGCTTGAATGGCCACTAATGGCTTTTATGGGGGTGCTGCTCGGAATGCTTGCCCGCGTGGCGGTAGAAACAGGACAAATGGAAGCAGCTGGAAGTGCAATGGATTCAGAATTGGGTTTGCCTTTATTGCTCAAAGCCATTCTTCCTGCTGGCTTGATGGGCTTGGTATTGGCCTCCTATTTTTCGGCTATACTTTCTACGGCAGACTCTTGTTTAATGGCTGCTTCAGGAAATTTGACTACAGATATCCTGCATCGATGGACTTCTAAACTTCCCTTAAACAAACAGTTACGCTATTCGCAATATTTTACTTTAGTGATTGGGGTAGTCGCTTTATTAATTGCAGAGGTCAGCACAGAAGTACTCGACTTGATGCTTTATTCCTATGCCTTTATGGTCTCTGGCTTGCTTGTGCCTTTATTGGCGGGAATATATACGAAAAGCAGAAACGCATATGCCGCAGGAATTACTATGCTCGGTGGTGGCTTTACCACTATTTTTCTTCAAGAATCAATGAAGGTGGGACTTATTAAGGAACTGCCTCTTCAGTTAGATGCAAATATTTATGGCCTATTAGTAGCCACAGTTCTCTATCTTTCTATATCTAAATTATTTCCAAATGACAAATTCCAACATGAAACAAGCTGATTCCATTACTTATAATACCCTGAGTGCGGTGAATCAAGTAACCCAAACAGAAAAGCTTCGGATTGCAAAATTCCTTCATGCGCATTTGGAAGAGTATGGCGATTCGAAAACGGATATTCTCAAATGTCTTGATTACGCCACGAGCTATTTTAACCATCAAGGAGGATTTATCATTTTGGCGGAAGAGAAAGGCGAGATACTGGGAGCAGTGGTGATGAATCAAACGGGTATGGAAGGGTATATTCCAGAAAATATCTTGGTATATATCGCAGTGCATAACGGCCAACGAGGAAGGGGTATTGGCAAGGAGTTGATGACGCGTGCGATTGACTTCGCTAAAGGTAGCATTGCCTTGCATGTTGAGCCGGATAACCCTGCACGATTCCTATACGAAAAACTCGGTTTCAGCAGCAAATACATAGAGATGAGGAAAACGAAATAATGGCCTACCTGACTTTATACCGCGACGCGCTGGCGCATAATTATCAGTTTCTCAAGAATTTATTTGATGAGGACAAGTTACACTGGGGTGTGGTGTCGAAGTTGCTTTGTGGCAATAAGATTTATTTGCAGGAGTTATTGGATTTAGGTGTTCGTGAAATTCATGATTCACGGGTGAGTAATCTCCAAACCATCAAGGAAATGAATACAGAGGTGCAAACCGTCTACATCAAACCTCCTGCAAAACGGAGCATTCCAAGCGTTGTGAAATATGCCGACGTGAGCATGAATACGGAATTGAGCACCCTTAAGCTCCTTTCTGGGGAAGCGGTAAAGCAGAAAAAGACTCATAAGGTCATCATCATGGTAGAGATGGGCGATTTGCGTGAAGGAGTAATGGGGGAGCACTTGGTGCATTTTTACGAGTCGGTTTTTGAATTGCCAGGAATCGAAATAGTTGGTCTCGGCACCAATTTGAATTGCTTGCATGGCGTAATGCCCAGCGCGGATAAGCTCATTCAATTGAGTCTCTATAAGCAAATTATTGAACTCACCTTCAAGCGCAAGATTCCATGGATATCTGGAGGAACAAGTGTAACCATTCCGCTCTTGCTTAATAAACAATTGCCTAAAGAGATGAATCATTTTAGGATAGGAGAAACCCTTTTTTTTGGGTTAGATCTTTTTACAAATGAAGTGATACCTGGAATGCGCGATGATGTGCTCGAGCTCTTTACCGAAATTATTGAGATTACCGAAAAGCCAATGCTACCAATTGGAGAGATGGCTGCTAATCCGCAAGGAGTAACATTGGATATTGATCCGGAACTCTATGGGAAAACTTCAGTTAGAGCCATTGTTGATGTCGGTTCGCTAGATATAGATCCGAAATATTTGGTATATGATGAGACCGACTTCGAAATAGTAGGAAGCAGCTCCGATATGTTGGTATTGGATTTAGGCCAAAACCCCAAGAAACGTAAAGTAGGAGACCTTATTTCCTTCCGACTCAAGTACATGGGTGCACTTGGCTTATTGAACTCATTTTATATCGGGAAGAATGTAGTTGAAATGAAAGGCGGTAAGCCTGTTGTAATTAAAGAAGCAGCACAATCAGCAAAGAGGTAAAGCAAACTAAGGCTACTGCTAGAAACCACCATTTTGAATGAAGGGTGTCAGAAAGTCCGCGTTTTTTTTGTTCGCGGTATTCATGATAAAAGGATTCTGCCTTACTCTGTTCATCTCTACCTAAAAGACTTGGCTGAGCAAGTTCTTTGCGTAAGGCTTGCTGAAAACGCAGAAGTCCTGCAAATTCTTCATCATGCATGCGGATGCGAAACAGCGCCAACTCTTCTTGGCTCAGCGTTTCATCTAGGTAGTTATCTACCAATTCAAAGTCTTTATCCGTAATTTCCATCGACCGCTATTCTGTCTTTCTATTAACAGGATGCCTAAAGTTTCATTTTTGCTGCTTGGCCTTTGTCATTTTTTCGTCCAATTTGTCAGTTACCTGATTTAAAGTCGGTAATTTTTTCCTGATTTAGGGCTTGGCATAACTCGTGACCATTAGAAGGAAAGTCTATAAATACTATGGCAGTGAATATTAAACCTTTGGCCGACAGAGTTCTAGTTGAACCTGCGCCAGCCGAATCAACAACAGCTAGCGGCATTATCATTCCTGACACCGCAAAAGAAAAACCTCAAAGAGGAACTGTAGTAGCGGTTGGAACCGGAAAAATTGACGAACCAATGACCGTAAAAGAAGGCGATACCGTATTGTATGGAAAATATGCAGGTACCGAACTTCAGGTTGAAGGCAAAGATTATTTGATTATGAGAGAGTCCGACATCTTCGCGATTCTTTAATTAATACATCCATCTAGCATTTATTTAAGAACAAGAAATGGCAAAAAAGATTCATTTTAATATTGAGGCACGCGACTCCATGAAAAAGGGAGTTGACGCATTAGCCAACGCAGTAAAAGTAACCCTCGGACCTAAAGGACGTAATGTCGTTATCGAGAAAAAATTCGGAGCCCCTTCTGTAACGAAAGACGGTGTTTCTGTAGCCAAAGAAATTGAACTTTCTGACCCAGTTGAAAATATGGGTGCTCAAATGGTGAAAGAAGTAGCTTCTAAAACTGCTGATCAAGCAGGGGATGGAACAACTACTGCCACCGTTTTGGCTCAAGCAATTATCACTGCAGGCTTAAAAAACGTAGCAGCTGGTGCAAACCCGATGGACCTCAAAAGAGGGATTGATAAAGCGGTTGCTGCTGTTGTAAAAAGCCTAAAAGCTCAATCAACGACAGTTGGCGACGACTTCAAAAAAATCGAACAGGTAGCAGCAATCTCTGCTAATAACGACGATGTTATCGGAAAGCTGATTGCTGATGCGATGAAGAAAGTTGGTAAAGACGGTGTAATCACTGTAGAAGAAGCAAAAGGAACAGAAACGGAAGTGAAAACCGTTGAAGGAATGCAATTCGACCGTGGATACCTTTCTCCATACTTCGTAACCAATACAGAGAAAATGGAAGCGGACCTTGAAAACCCGTATATCCTTATCTACGATAAAAAAATCAGTAATATGAAGGAACTGCTTCCAATCTTGGAGCAATCTGTTCAATCAGGACGTCCTTTGTTAATCATTGCTGAAGACATCGAAGGAGAAGCTTTGGCTACCCTCGTGGTGAATAAAATCAGAGGCTCGCTCAAAATTGCTGCAGTGAAAGCTCCAGGATTTGGCGACCGTAGAAAAGCCATGTTGGAAGATATCGCCATCCTCACCGGTGGAACCGTTATCAGCGAAGAGCGTGGGTATAAACTAGAAAATGCCGACTTGAGTTTCTTAGGTCAAGCAGAGAAAGTGACGATTGATAAAGACAATACCACCCTTATTAATGGAGCTGGTAAAAAAGAAGATATCACTTCACGTGTCAATCAAATCAAAGCACAAATTGAAAGTACTACTTCCGATTACGATCGTGAGAAATTGCAAGAACGTTTGGCTAAACTTAGTGGAGGTGTTGCCGTACTTTATATCGGTGCTGCTACTGAGGTAGAGATGAAAGAGAAAAAGGACCGTGTGGATGATGCGCTTCATGCAACCCGTGCTGCGGTTGAAGAAGGAATCGTTGCCGGTGGAGGTACTGCCTATATCCGCGCAGTTGATGCTCTTGGCGACATGAAAGGGGCTAACGACGACGAAACTACTGGTATCGCTATCATTAAGCGTGCTATCGAAGAACCGTTGCGTCAGATTGTATTTAACGCAGGTGGTGAAGGTTCTGTCGTGGTGCAAAAAGTAAAAGAAGGAAAAGACGACTACGGATACAATGCACGCACGGAGGTGTACGAAAACCTTATCGGAGCTGGTGTTATCGATCCAACTAAAGTGACCCGTGTAGCATTAGAGAATGCAGCTTCTGTAGCGAGCATGCTTTTAACTACCGAGTGCACTATTGTTGAAGAAAAAGAAGAAAAAGGATCCATGCCTTCAATGCCAGGTGGTGGAATGGATATGGGATATTAATTCTCGAAGCCATAAAATTCTCGAAACCCCGAGCACGAAAGTGTCTCGGGGTTTATTTTTTTTAGGCAATTAGAAACCCTAAATGGCAAGGCGAGCGGATTGCAGGATTATCTTGCCTTCCTTATGATACATTGAATTTATATACGTATATTGAATTATAAAATGGAATTGGATTATCGCAGTCGTGGCCTGCGGAATAGTATTTCCACGTTTATCTCAAGCTCAATCTTTGCCAGATTCAGTGGAAATTTATAGTGTCAATCAAATAGACTCTTCTCTGACGCCTATTTCCACTTCCATCTACCAATATGACCAACAGGGAAACATACTTGAAGAAAGTATCAAAAGTCAAGGTATTCTATCTGAAAAATTTGAGTACCAATACACCATGCAAAATGTCTTGCTGAGCCGCACAGAATTATGGATGGACGATCCAAGCGCAAGTTTCTTACCGGTTAAAAAAGAGGTGCACCTGATTAATTCCATGGGAATGGATACAGGTACAATGCACTATAGCTATTCTAAAAATTCGCAGAAATGGGAGTTGGATTTTGGTCGGCTTTTGTCCTATGCCATTGATGCAAATGGACGCTATACTGAAGCTGTTCACTGGTCATTGAGCGCGAGTACGCAGATGTACACACCAATCAATAAGACTGAATATAGCTATTTGGATGCAGATAATTTGCCAGATGCTTACTTGTCCTTTGAATTCAATAATGGAAACTGGGTGATGGTTGAAACGGGCTCTCAACTCGAATGGGCCAATGGATTTACTCCAAATCCTTTTTTACAGCGCCCTAGCAAAGTGTATACTCAGGAGAGCGATACAGTATAGGGGCGAAGGCTGCTTTTGATTCTTTAGCCATCATTAACCCATATCACAGCATTCGCTATTTCGCAACCAAGCGAAAAAGCGAAAGTGAATATACCTTCCAAACTAGTCATGAACTTATTTTCGATAAGCAAGGGAACAAAGTATACGATGAGCGATTCTATCTCGCTACGACTCCACCTACCATAGATAAACGGACGATTAGTAATTATAATTATACTACAGACGGAAGCATAATCACCCGACTTGACTCCAGTTCCTATGGATCTTCGCCGAATGGTTTTTCAATACGCAAGAGTATTTATTATTACAGCTTTACGACTGGGCTCAACCAAGAAATTAACCCGATACATTGTTTTCCAAATCCAACAAAAAATGGTCAATGGATTTCGCTAGGCGAGAAGACCAATTGGAAGGAAATTCAGTTAATTGATTTGAATGGAAAAGTTTTAAGCACTTGGACTCAGGATTTACAAAATAGAATTTTGATTGAAGGAGTCAAATCAGGATTATACTTTATCGTAGCACGCGATAATTCCGGACAGGTTTATAGCAGCAAAGTGCAGGTTTGGTAGTTTTATATGCTGAATACCAAGTGAAAGGAATCTTATTAGAACCCGGGATTAAACAAGGCACGTTATATGTATTATTGCACGTGCTAATAAATTACTATGAAGAATATTACCAGAGTTTTATGCCTCACGTTTCTATGTGTAGGCGCTGCTGCTCAAGGGCAGACTAATCACTTCAAGGACCGTATTCAGAAACTGTCCCAACATCCTACAAAAAGTAATGATCTTTCTTTTCAGGCCAAAAAAGCCATGTATCCTGATTCAATTGAGCACTATTCATTTGATCCATTTAAAGAATCCTATGAAAGTGATCCAGGAAATACCTCTTTCCCGAGCTATGATGTTAATGGTAATTTGATTGAAAACATCACCGTTTTTGTGTCGAATATGAGTTCAAATAGGAAGAATACGTATCAATATGATGCATTTGGTGAAACCAGTGAATCCATTTATTACGGATGGAGCATACAAGACAATGATTGGGAGCCTAAGAATAAATCCCTTTACTATAGAAATGACAAGGGAGCAGATACCTTGGAGGACTACTATGACTATAATCCTCTAACTACGCAATGGGAGTTGCAGAGTAGGTATGGATATGGCTTGAGCTATGGTTCTACCAATCTGTTGGAGAGTGTTATATTCAAACAATATGATATGCAATCGAACGACTGGAACTCTAGTGAAAGGATTCGTTTTATTTATCAAGGTGCAGATACGGAACCATTTGAAGTATACCTCGATGAGTTGGATAGTCAGGGAGTATGGCAGGAAATGATTTATGGAAGTCAGCTCGCTTGGGGTTTAGGCTTTAATGGGAATATCAATGATTTTGAACCAACTATTTATTTGATTCAAGAATGGGATGGAATGGATTGGCTCCCAGCAGAGTATGACAGTAGCATAGTAGACAATGGAAATATTATTGAATCCTACTCGTATTCATACGATGCTATTTCAACAAGTTTTGTTTTAGATTATTCTCGGTTTTATCAGTTCAATTCACAAGGAGAACAAGTGTATTCTTTGGACTTGAGTTGGGACAGTGGAATAGCTGACACGTCTTCCATTGAAATCGATTCCTTTATTTATGGAAGCAATGGCGAAAGGTTGGAGCATGTGAATGCCCGAACCTCTTTTTTCGGCGGTAATAGTATGGAGTTTAAGTACAAGGAGATATACTACTACGGTAATACAGGCCTCGAGGCAAAGACACAACTAAACTTGCAGGTATACCCGAACCCGGTTGCATCACAAGGATTATTGTATATCCATTCAATGGCTGCTATGGAGCAGGTTCAGTTGATTGCTTTGGATGGACGAATTATCAAAGAGTGGAAAACAGAATTGACTACAGGAATGTCGATGGAAGGAATTGAGCATGGACTCTATTTTATCCGTGCGATGGATCAAAACGGAATGCTTTATTCCGGTAGGGTTCAAGTGAAGTAATTCTACTTTTATATACTATGTAGCCCCGAACTCTAAGGAGTCTCGGGGCTTTTTGTTTGAATACGACTAGCGATAGCGCTCAACCGAAGTAATAGGTTTACTTGGCGCAATTTGTACCGCAAAAAGCAGGAAAAATAAAAGACCTCTAAAAACCAACATCGGAGCAGGGGTATCACTGTTTATTTCAAAGTAATTACTAAAAAGGGAAATATATAATAGGTACTCGTTGAGGGAGTTAGGTACTCTTACCTGATTTTATGTAGTTTAGCTATCTTGCGTCTATGCGTGCTAGCTTATTTTTAATCCTGTTTTTGGTCCTTGGCTCCTGGCTTTTTGCCCAGTCATATCGAGGATTGGCGCCTTTCAACGATACGATTTGTTGGGTTTCAGGCTCTTCGGGAAGTGTGATTAAAACCATAGACGGCGGAGCGACTTGGGATACAATTTCTCCCACGGGATATTCGACCAAAGAGTTTCGAGATATTCACGTTTATTCAGCCAATCATGCCTTGGTAATGAGTTCGGGCGCAAATGCGGTCATTCTGAGTACCCGTGATGGAGGTAAGAACTGGGAACTAGTCCATAGCACTAGTCGTCTGGGGGTATTTTACGATGCCATGGGTGTTTTTGGCCCCTTTATTTGCGTGGTTGGTGATCCCTATAAGCCCTCTGTAGAAAGTGAACTCCGCATCGATATGATTCTTTCATGTGACTCAGGAAAGACCTGGGATTGCACCTACGCCAATGTTTGGGCAGGCATGTGGGTACCAGATTCGGCCGAAGCCTTTTTTGCCGCCAGTGGAACCAATATTATTTTGAGCTATCGCGGCAGCTATTCAGCTGAAACCTTTGAGCCTAAAAATTTGCACTATACCCTCGTTAGTGGTGGTTCGAACCCACGGCTCTATACCAACGGAATACGCATGGGATTGCCTTTTAATAGAGGAGAAAGTGCAGGAGCGTATGGGCATGCATCGGCCTCTGGTGCGCGTATGGTGATTGTGGGTGGAGATTATAGAAAACCATATTCCACCGAATTGAACTGCGTATACTACGATACTAAATCGCATACTTATGAGCTCTCAGCTATTCCTCCAAATGGCTACCGAAGTGGAGTGGCTGAGTTCAATAATGGTCAAATGTGGGTATGTACCGGAACCAATGGCACAGATTTTAGCTTGGATGATGGAAAAACATGGCGGGCTACGTCGCTTGCTGGATTTAATGCCTGCGCCTTTTCATCCAACTACCTTTGGCTATGCGGAGATAAAGGGAATGTTCAAAGAGTAGAGGCTCTCCGCATTGTGCATTAGTGGATTGTCGTACTTTTTTCTTCTCCCAATCGACAATCTCCATTTGGAATTTGTTTTTTGGATTCGGAACTTCTTACGGCTTAACTGTAAGCGCTACAATTTCCTTAGTGATGAGGAATTTGAAGGGCCAGAAATTGAGGTTCAAGCCTTTGATTACACGGTTTACCTTGCTATGACTCAATCTTCGTTCAATATGCAATCCAGCTTCCGTGATAATTCCTTTGAGCATGGAATGGTTCAGATGATTGAGTTGCAGGTATTCGCCCAATAAATCAGATTCGCCTACCAAGCGAATATTCCGTTTCTTCAACAGGGGCATCAAGATGAATTCGGGAAGCTTTTGGCTCCAAGGCAGCGGAATAATTCGGTTAAGATGAGAAGCATACGGTCCTTCCCAAGGTGGGTAGCTTACGAAAATGACTCCACCTTCTTTGAGTTGTTTCCCTAATTGGGTGAAAATTGGAACGAGGTAGTCCGGACGAATATGTTCAGCCACATCATTCAAAAAGATATAGTCGAACTTTTCATCAATAGGATTTTCCACCACATTTTGCAGGAGAAAATCGACCTGATTCATACCATGCTTCGCCTTTAACATTCTAGCGATTTCTATATGATGACGATCGATATCAATCCCAGTAATATGGCATTGGTAATGTTTGGCCATCCATAAAGTCATACCCCCCATACCGCAACCGAAGTCGAGCACACGTTTGCCATTGAGGTCGTAATATTTATTGATAAAGGCTTTGTCTAGCTCAAGATGGGAATTTTCTGAGAGGAAATTTTTCTCTGCATACGCCATCCCTTCTTTTACCAAGGCATCATCCAAATTGAGCTTCTCGTTCATGTTCTAATTTTTCTATCTCCGAAGAAAATACTTCTACGCGCGCTTTCCAAGAGTTTCCTCTAGCGAAATCTTTGCGGGCATGTCGTTTTTCCTTGGAATCATTTGTAATTTCTTCTTCTAAGGCAGCAAGAAACTCTTCCCTTGACTTGGTGATGCTGCTAATGTCCCCAAATTCACTCAATAAGCCGAAATCGGTGAGCACCACTGGAATGCCCGCAGCCAAGTATTCATTAATTTTTAATGGATAGATGCCACGTGTAAAGTTATTCTTAACAAAAGGAATGATACCCACTGAATAATGGGGAAGGAAAACAGGTAGATCGCAGCTAGCCTTGGCACCACGTAGCAGCACGTTTTTTCGTCCACGTAGAAATTTCGCTGTGTTTTCATCTGCAATTCTACCAACAAACTCAAAGGTCCATTCTGGGTGAGCATCCATACAAAAAGCCAGCAAATCGAGATCGAATCGATCATCAATACTTCCAATATATCCTACAACGGTATTCTCTGGTATTTCCTCGCGAAAGCCTTGACTGAACAAGGTATAGTCAACGCCATTTTTTACGAGTGCAATATGCTTTGCCAATTGCCTTTTGTTTTCTAAGAGCCCTTCAGAAGTCACCACCGTAAGGTCCACATCCTGCAAAAGCTGAGGTTCAAGAATGCTTCCGTGGTCTTTCATATAAAGGGCTGCGGAAATTTCGTCATAACAATAATAGACGGTGGTAGCTTCCTTAAATTTATGCATGGTATGAAGCGCTAACATCGGGTTGAAGGCATTGATATGGATGAGGTCGTCTTGCATATTCAGCTGTTTCAATGCGCGATGAACTTTTACTAAAACAACCTTATTGTTCCATTTCAAAATGCGCTCATACAAGGAGTTATGTGGGAGAAAATTGATTGGAATAACCGGCCCTGGGTTCAAAACATATACAAAGGAATTTTGCTCCTCTATTTTTTTCGGATTAGCGCTTAAAAGAAAAAATACCTGACTCCATTTGCCCTTGGCAATAAGTCGGAAAAGATCCAGCCAAGTAGCGGGGTTCTCCACATAAAGCACCTTGTTTTCCTGTGCGAGAATGCGCATCATTTCTACGATGGTTTTGGCGTAGTCGCCTTCCCATGAAGGAGTCGACATGCAGAGAATATTACGACTTCGAATCACAGGGTGAAAGGTAGGGAAAAAGTTTTCTTCTTCCGCCATCCGCCATCCGCCATCCGCTTGCGCTAAAGCTACAGCGGAGGCGCTAGCTTTTTTCAAGCGACGGCGAAAGTGTTCTGAGTTCAGTTTTCAGTGAGGGTGAGATTTCCGTAGAGAAGTTGCAGCATGTCGAAGAGCTTGATTCATAAATCAAAACTCACAAATCATAAATCCTTGCAGTCTCGGGCTGGCTTGTGTAATTTTGAAGCATGTCATTAAGCAATTATCAATCGTCTGTCGCAGAGCGTCTGATGCGCTATGTTCAAGTTTATACGGAATCGGACGCGAATTCGGAGACCTGTCCTTCAACGGAGCGTCAGAAGGATCTTAGCCGCATCTTGGTGGAAGAGATGAAGCAATTGGGGATTTCTGACGCGGCATTGGATGAAAATGGCTATGTGTATGCCACGATTGCTTCGAATGTGGAGGAAGATTGTCCGGTTATTTGCTATTGTGCACATGTAGATACAACAGCTGATGTGACGGGTAAAAACGTGAAACCGAGGCTGCATAAAAACTACCAAGGACAAGATATCTTCTTTCCTGATGAGGAAGGCATTATGCTTAGCGCAAAGGATCATCCATACTTAAAACAAAGAATTGGTGATGATCTTATCACTGCTTCTGGGATTACCTTATTGGGTGCTGATGACAAGGCAGGTATAGCTGTTATTATGGATTTGGCGGCTTATCTGATGTCAAATCCAGCAGTTCCACATGGAAAAATCCGCATCCTCTTTACACCAGACGAAGAAATTGGCAGAGGCGTAGACAAGGCTGATATGCCTCGCTTGGCCGCTGATTATGGGTATACCTTAGATGGAGGTCCACGTGGGTCATTGGAAGGAGAATCGTTTTCGGCAGATGGAGCTGTCGCCACTTTTTATGGAGTAAGCGCGCATCCAGGCTATGCGAAAGGAAAATTGATTTCCGCACTAAAAGTAGCCGCTCAGTTTATTGATCTATTGCCAAAGGATAGCTGGAATCCAGAAACAACTTCAGACCACGAAGGCTTTGTTCATCCTATGCATATAGAAGGAGGAATTGAAGAATGCAAAATCACTTTCATCGTTCGCAATCACCAAACTTCCAAATTGGCCGATTATGAAAAACGTTTGGATGGCATTGCTAAGCAGTCCATTGCGAATTTCCCTGGCTCTTCCTATAAAATAGATATCAAGGAACAATACCGCAATATGAAAGAGGTGCTCGACACGGTTCCTTTTGTGATGGATCTTGCTGCTGAAGCATACAAGCGTGCTGGAATCGAGCCGAAAATTGAAAGCATTCGCGGCGGAACAGATGGATCGCGCCTTTCCTTTATGGGATTGCCTTGTCCGAATATTTTCACCGGAGAAATGGCCATTCACTCCAAATTGGAATACGTGAGTGTGCAAGACATGGAGAAAGCCACGGAGGTTTTAGTGCACTTGGCTGAGCTCTGGACAAAAGAGAAGAGAAGCAAGTAGGCTTTCTTATTATGGATGTCGCTTTATTGATATGTATGTGCAAGAGGAAGTGGGTAAGTTCCGCATGGTGAGCAAAGAGGCGGACAAATCATCCAAAATGCCGAAGAATAGAAACCAATATCGGAACTTTACCTCTATCCAAATCCAGCAAAAAGTGGTAATGGCTTACGTCTATCCTTAAATGAACCTTTGACTGAAACCATGGAGTTGTATTCCATGCAGGGACAGCGGATTATGGATCTGGTCTTTATAGAAAGGGAGGCTTCGTTTAATCATCCACTTTCACCTGGGAGCTATATCCTAAGAAGAGCAGAAGGTCCGAGCTTACGGCTTATCCTGACACCATAAAAAAAGCCGCTGTTAGGCGGCTTTCTTCGTTGATAAAATGCTATTTATTAGACAATCGTAGTCTTTGCTATTTGGTTAGGAATCCTACCTTGATACCCACGGTACCTGCCAATGGAACTCCATCACTACCTATCATAGACCCATAGGTTCTTCTTATGCCATAATACTCAGTAGATACATTTGCTGGAATATTAGTGCGGGTAGTATTATTGAAACCCCAACCGAATCCAGCATAGATATCGAACAAGAATACATTGGAATAAACAGCTTGTTTGCCCAATACAATCATAAGACTTCCATAGGTAGTAGTTTGGCGTGTTGTATAGCTCTGGCTATTCATGGTAATTGGGTCGTAAGTATAGTACCTTTCATCCGCGGCAAATGCGCCAAAGGTAATAAGTGGCTGAATATAAGCGCCTTTTAAAACGTGGTAATAACGCAAAGAACCTTGACGGAAATCGGGGGTTTTCATAAAACGTGGTCCAAATTTCACGAGTGCACCTCGAGGTCTGATTTCTTCAAAGTCCATGCCTGCGCCGATGATTCCGATACTTGCTTCTAGGCTGAATCCAGGTTTGATAGAACGCTCATAGCTTAAAATGGTAGAACCAAATAATGGCGACATGAAATCAATTTTCCATGCATTTTTATTATTGTCGGCATATAAGTCAGCATCTTCAAGTTCGTCTTGGAATTTTTGGATATTTCCGTCCGCAAACTCAATTTTCTTCACATCAATCTTTTTAACAGCAAAGATTGCCGCATCAGCTTCTGTGCTGATTTTATATTTAATTTCTTCGGTGCCAACTTCTGTCACTTTGCATTCGATGATCTTACCGTTGGTCATAAAAATCTTGTCCTGAGCAGAGGCAAATGCCACGCTACCAAGTAATAGGATAAAGGTCAATAGTGTTTTCATACTACGGATATTTTAGGCAAGGTACAAAGAGATTTGAATAGAAATGTCATAGTAATGTCAAAATTGATTTTTAGGACGTTTTTTCGTTGAAATCCATAAATGGTGGATAAGCGAATCAGGAAAATCCTTTGGCATTTCCTAAGTTTGAATGGATGATTGATACCCGAGAACTCAGCGCGATGGTCTTATTATTAGACGACACGGATGAGGAAGTGGTGCGCCTAATTGAAGAGCGTCTCCTCTCCTTGGGTGAAGAAGTAGTGCCTTTGCTGGAAGATCAATGGAGCAAAGACTTCAGCGTAATCCATCAATCAAGGCTTGAAGATTTGATTCGCCGGATTCAGCAAGATTGTGTGAAAGCGGACCTTAAGGAATGGCTAAGTTCAGAAGAACAAGACCTCTTTGATGGCATCATAATCCTTAGCCGCTACCATTTTCCGAATATCAATAAGCAGGAAATCAGTAACCGCATCGATAAAATTAAGCTCGATGCCTGGTTGGAACTGCATTATGACTTGACTGCTTTGGAGAAGGTGCGTATCCTGAATCATATTTTTTATGAGGTGAATGGTTTTAAAGGAAATACCGAAAATTACCATGCACCCGCTAATTCCTATATTCATAGCGTACTTGAGCAAAAATCAGGGAATCCAATTTCCTTGGCAATACTTTATTGCATCGTAGCCCAAAGACTCGGTATTCCCATATTCGGGGTAAATCTGCCGCAGCATTTTATTCTCTCCTATTTATTTGACTCAAGCCTAGACGAATCATCCATACCTGATCGCAATAAACTCTTGAAAGAGGGGAGTTTGGCCAAGGTGATGTTCTATATCAATCCATTTAATAAAGGACTGGTTTTTACCCGTCAGAATATTGATGAGTTTGTGAGTCAGCTCAAAATTGAAACGATGCCCGAATTTTATCTGCCCTGCAATCATGTGGAAATCCTGAAGCGGGTAATTCGTAATTTGGTGAGCAGCTATTCGAAGCTTGGTGATAAAGAAAAGGTGCTTGACCTTGCCGATTTAATGGAAATATTGGGTGGCGAAATGGGTGATACTCCCAGCGATGAGCAAGAGTTATAAACGAAGCGTCTATTCTCTAACGCCCAATCTTGATTGTAAGATGATCTATTGCAAGTATTTCGCAACGATTGGCATACGGCGACCCATGCCGAAAGCCTTGGAAGAGACGCGTAAAATAGGGGGTGTTTGAAAGCGTTTGTATTCGTTCAGGTTCACCAATCGTATGATACGGCGCACGAGGGCTTCATCATAGCCTTCAGAAATTAATTCTTTGGGTCCTTTCCGGTTTTCGATATACTGATAGAGAATTCCATCTAAAACTTCGTAATCGGGGAGTGAGTCGGAGTCTTTTTGGTCCGGACGTAATTCTGCCGAGGGAGCTTTCTCTAGAATATGAGTAGGGATGATTTCTTGGTCGCGGTTAATGAATCGCGCGAGTTCGTATACTTGAACCTTGTACAAATCGCCAATTACAGAGAGGCCTCCGCACATGTCGCCATACAGCGTTCCGTAACCGACTGCATTCTCACTTTTATTGGAAGTATTGAGCAAGATGGAGCCAAACTTATTACTCATGGCCATGAGGATAACAGCACGCGAACGGGCTTGCATGTTTTCTTCAGTAATATCGGCTTGTCTTCCGGCAAACTGAGGAGAGAGTGTTTCTTCAAAGGCCCCAAATGCTTTTTCTATGGAGATGATTTCATAGGGATTACCCAGATTTTCAGAAAGCTGTTTGGCATCGTTCACTGAATGGTCGGATGAATAACGGGATGGGAGCAAGATGGCCTGAACATTTTCTCCTCCCAATGCAACGGATGCCAAGGCCAAAACTACGGCAGAGTCAATGCCACCCGAAGAACCTAAGAGGGCTTTTTTGAATCCGAGTTTATGGAAATAATCACGGATGCCAACTACGAGTGCATCATGAATAAGTTCGATGCGTTTTTCAGGCAAGAAGCTGGTGTCGTGGCCAATTTGCTGCAGACATCCATCTATAAAATCATACAGCTTAAACTCTTCATTAAAATAGGCCATTTCATCCACAATGCTTCCATCGGCATTCATGGCCATGCTACCTCCATCAAAGATGAGCTCTGTTTGCGCACCCACATGATTTAGGTAAAGCAGAGGTAGGGAATAGGTCTCGCAGTTGGCTTTTAATACGGACTTGCGTGTTTCGATATGGTCTCTGCTAAATGGAGAGGCCGCAATATTGATGAGGAGCTCTGGATTTCCTTCTTGCAGGGATTCCATAGGAACCGAGCCATAGAGTCCGTTTTCTCCTACATTCCAAAGGTCTTCGCAGATGGTGAGGGCAATTTTATGTCCTTGTACATTGATACAATGGAAGGACTTATTTGCTTCAAAATAGCGGTATTCATCAAAGATATCGTAGGTAGGCAAAAGTGCTTTATGCACCACGTCTTTCACCAATCCATCTTCGAGCAAGAAGGCTGAATTATAGAGGCGTTTCCCTTTTTTTTGCACATTCCGAGACGGGGCACCTAGAATGCAGCTGATGCCCGTGCAATGGGAGGCGATATGCTTAATTGCTAATTCACACTCATCAAGAAACTCGCTAAATTCTAAGAAATCTCTTGGCGGGTAGCCGGTGAGGGCCAATTCAGCGAATATCACCAAATTGGCCTTTTCCTTCTTTGCTTTTTCAATATGTTCCAGAATGCGTCTGGTATTCTCAGCGAAATTTCCTGTATGATAATTTAGCTGTGCGAGTGCAATTTTCAAAGGGTAAATGTTTTATTGTTTAGAAGCGTACGCCAGCCACAAGGTTAAAGACATTTCTTCGAGCTACCGCGTTTTCTGCTTTCATCATGTTCAATAATCCGTATTCATACCGAATTCCTATTATTACTGCCGTATTTCCGGAAATAGTCCATTCGCCTCCAGCCCCAATTAAGAGAGGCATGCGGATGCCAAGAACATTGTCCTCTTCCAAGAAATTATCACGGTTTCCATCAGCAATTAAGCTTGGATCGCCATAGATAAAATCATTTTCCGCATCGTTTACCAATCGGTCCGTATTATCGTCCGCACGCACAAATACATTGGGATCGAAATTTGCTTTTACCGAACGGTAGCTAAATGCTGGCGCGATTCCAATTTGGCCATAATACCGCCAGAAGCCGATTTCATTGGTCCGAAGTTTAAGGGTAATAGGAATTTGAAAAGAACGCATTTGATAGTTGATAACAGCATTTCCGGTTTTTTTGTATTCGTTAGAAGCTTTGTCGAAGGTAAATATCGAGTCGGCTTTGATTTTATAGCCTTGGGTAGAATGCAGGGCTTCAATGGATACAGCGTAGTTTTCCGCGAAGAAATAATCGCCATAAATTCCAAAACCTACACCAGCTTTTACACCGCCACCAGAAAGGTTTTTAGTGTCGGTACTCATCCAGCCATAGCTTGAGGCACCTATAAATCCGAGGCGTAATTTTCTTCCATTTGAATCGTTTTGTGCTTGCGCTGCCAAAACAAAGCAAATACTTACGAGTAGTGCTATTTGTTTTTTCATACTTTTGGTCTGTTCTTGATTGATATAAGTTATGCTTGCAAAGTTGGTGAAAAAAGTACAAAAATTATTTTTAGTCTTTTTGATGATGCTGGGGATTTTGACATCCTGTGGTAATGAGCCACTACAACACGTAAATGTAAATGAAATTCCGGCGAATCTGGAATTAAAACGCTTTGATAAGGATTTCTTTTCTATGCGTACGGAGCATCTGGAGGAAGATCTTAGTAAACTCAGGGAGAATTACCCTTTGTTCTATCCATTTTATGAACAAGAAATTATGGGCTGGAAACCCGGTGAAGTGGAGCAGAACTGCAAAATGCTGCTTTCTGATACCAATGTATTGAAGCTTCAAGATACTATCCAGCAGGTTTTTGGTGATTTCTCGGAGCAAATGGAAATATTGGATCCTGCCTTTAAGCGCTTTTCCGCTCATTTTCCTGGAACACCGATGCCGAGTCTGGTTTTGGCGTATACGGAATTTTTATTTCGCTCGGGTACGGATAGCAGTTTACTGGTGCTGCCATTGGAGATGTATTTGGGAGAGAGTTATCCTGTCTATCCATTCTTTAATATTCCAGATTATATGCTCCGAAGGATGGATAAATACCATTTACCTACCGTTGCAATGATCGCATGGCTTGATCAGAATTTGGGCAGCATTCCATCGGGAAATCGCTATCTCGACCAGATGATCAAGGAGGGGAAACAGCTTTATTATTTACAGGCCATGTTGCCTAATACGGCAGATACGCTGCTAACTGGCTGGACGGGCAATCAACTGAATTGGCTCAAGGAAAATGAGTTTCAAATGTGGACTTTCTATATCAACGATAACTACCTCTATAGCACAGATGGCGCCTTTTATATGGCTTTATTGAGTGATGGGCCATTTACTTCCGCTCCGAATATTCCACCTGGGAGTGCTCCACGAATTGGTGCCTATACCGGTTGGCAGATTGTGAGGGCTTTTATGGATAAAAACCCATCGATGAGCTTGCTTGATTTGATGCAAGAGCTGGATGGAGATAGGATTCTGCGCGAGTCGGGGTATCGACCGTAAGGGTTTTGTTCCAGTTTCCTAGTAATACTGGTTCTGGCCATTCGAGTTGGCGAAAAGCCTCCCTCAGGATGACAGGTTAGGGGTTTTTGGATAGGGTAAAAAGCCCATTGGTTATTTTCAAAAAGGGGATAAGAGGTCGAAAATTGCCTGTTTTACGGAATTCTATTTTTTGTTGTGTACTGTTTTTTTGTAGCAATTCATAAGCTGATGGGTCACTCGATCGGCGGCAAATGTTTCATGGGCATATTCATATCCTTGCTCGATCATCTTATTCCTAAAATCCACATCTGTTAGAATTTTGGTGATGGCATGGGCAAGTTCCTCCGCATCATTCGGATTTATATAAATTGACCCTGGACCTCCAGCTTCTGGCAAGGAGGAACTATTTGAGGTAATAACCGGTGTTTTACTCAATAAAGCCTCAACCACAGGTAAGCCAAAACCTTCATAAAAGGAGGGATAAATTAATGCCATTGCATTTTGATAGATAAGCTGCAAGTGATGGTTGTCCTTCAGTTTATTAATCCATATAACGTTCTTCTCCAGTCCTGTTTCTTGAATTAAACGGACTATTTCATTTTTATATGCCTTACCTCCTCCAATTATAATCAGCGGAATTCTGCATTCAGGAGTTAGGTGCTGGTAGGCCTCTATAATTACCTTTAAATTCTTCCGTTTTTCGACCGTTCCTACGTATAAAAGGTATTCATTGGGTACATCATACTTGTTGAGAATGGTATCCCTTTCGCTATTCTGCAGGTTCTCATAAAACAAGGGATTACAACTTGGATAGATGACGTCAATTTTATCTGGATCTATAGTGTAATACTGAACGATATCTCTTTTTGTACTATTGCTTACCGCAATGATTCTATCCGCGTTAAGACAACTCTTCCGAACTTTTAAATCATAAACTTTGCGATCTATATAAGGATATGTTTCAGGAAGTACCTTAAAGATCAAATCATGAATGGTAACGATACTTGCAATTTTAGTTTTTCTCAAATTGGCAGGTATTTCGTTGCTCAGCCCATGATACAATTCAATGCCGTCCTTTTGAAGCTGTTTAACGATTGAATACGTTCTCCAAAAAGATTTAAAGACCGTTTTTGCTAGGTAGGTTCGAAAAAATGGACTTTCATAAAAAAAGGCTGTTTCGGCTGATTGTTTCAGTTTTGGTGTGTATAGATTGTATTCATTATTTGGATAAAGCTTTTGGAGGTTTTTTACTACCGACCGGCTATAATTCCCTAAACCCGTAAAATTGCTATAAAGTCTTTTTGAATCGAATCCTATTTTCATTTTTTAAACAGTCTCTTCCTTAGGATTTGCTCCGTATTGGTTTTCGCCAACATTACTATCAGTTGCCAATAATACCAATAGCCAAATAGCGCCAATCAACGGAATGAATGCGATAAGAATCATCCAGCCACTTTTCCCGATATCATGAAGCCTTCTAACAGCCACTGCCAGGCCAGGAATAAACATGGCTACAACATAGAGGCCATATAGAGGTCCATATCCCATTTCTTCCATAGCTAATCCAAGAACATTGTCAAGTATAATAGCTACTACGGCAAACAGTATATTGAATAGAATAAATATCCAATATTCTTTTCTTCTTGCCCTTCCGTTGAAGTCGGCATATTGCTTTAAAACCTTTAAATACCAATTCATTGTTTCATCTATTTATTTCCCTACTCATATGGTTTTTCGGTTTCACCCCGTTTATTCATGTGGGTTCTGGTCTCCACGTATTTGTTTTTTTAAGTTTGGTTTGGCCTCCTAAGATGCACGTTGGATTGCATATAAAAGTACCTGATTTAAATACTATTTGCAAGTGGCTCATATACCTATGGTTTTTTAATACGCTTCAAGTGCTAATGTTCTCGCCATAGACGATGATCCTAAAATTATTCATTCTTGACTTTTAGCAAGTTTAGCACCTTTTTAACCGTTAAGCCTTGAACAATGATGCTGAATACAACTATTATATAAGTTATTGCCACAATGAGTTCACGGTTCATCTCGGTAGTAAGTGAAAGGGCTAGCGCAATAGAAATACCACCTCTTAAGCCTCCCCATGTCATTATTAAGCCTGTTTTAGGAATAAAATCAAGTTTCTTTTTAAATAGTTGTATAGGCCACAAAAGCGCTAAATACCTACAGATAAGAGCTACTGGAATAAGTATCGCTCCTGCCAAAATATAATTGCCTTTAAAGCTCAGTATCAGAATCTCTAATCCAATTAATACAAAAAGAAGGGCATTGATAAAAACGTCTAGTAGCTCCCAAAACTTGTCTACATAGCGCTCGGTTATTTCGCTCATTGATGATTCTTTGCGGGTATCATTTCCTATGAACAAACCAGCTACCACCATGGCCAAAGGGCCCGAAAAATGGAGGCTGCTGGCTAATAAATAACCACCCATCACCATGGCTAAGGTGAGCATTACTTCGGCCTCGTAGTCGTCTATTGATTTTAACATCAAGTAAGTGACATAGCCTAAGGCTAAACCTAAAAGGATGCCTCCGCCTACTTCTTCTAAAAACAAGAAACCGATATGACCAAAGGAGATATCAGCATCAGGACTTGCAGCTAATTGAAACAGCGTTAAGAAAATAACCACACCTATTCCATCATTAAAAAGACTTTCGCCTACAATTTTGCTTTCTAGTTTTTTGGGTGCTCCAGCCTGTTTTAGAATACCTAATACTGCGATAGGATCAGTGGGAGATATTAAAGCGCCAAATAGTAAGGCTTGCAAGTAGCTGATCGGTAACTGCATGTAATTGAGCAGATAATAAGCTACCGTTCCTATTAAAAAAGTAGATACTAAGACTCCAACAGTGGCAAACATCAATATAGGATATCGCTGAACTTTTAGTTGCGTAAAGTTGGTATGCAAGGCCCCTGCAAAGAGCAAGAAACTGAGCATCACATCAATCAGTACGTCATGAAAATCTATTGAGCTGATAATACCAACAGCATTATTTAGGATAACATCGGTAAAGAGTGATGAGATGGAAATGCCCACGGTGAAAATCATGGCCATAATCATTAAACCAATGGTGGTTGGCAATTTAAAGAAGCGCACATTTATATAACTAAATAGGGCAGAAATAACGGTTAGCAAAGTGATTATTTCAAATATGCTCATATTAAGGTATTGGTTTATTTTACACGAGTCACTGCAATTATACCACTAAGCTTGAATTCTACGGCCCGAGGATTTCAATCACTTGATAATCAATTCCCTTTTTCAATTTTAATTCACGCGGGAGCGGTTATTTACTGACTATTATTCTTAGAAGTAAAATTTCCGTTTCAGCTCGGTCGTTCTCCGTTCCTTTTTGCTTGTTCAAATACGAAGTATTCAGCGAATACCTTTGAAAAGCAGAGTTTCCTTTCATGCCTTTTTTTGCACCTCTACTCTCGCGCCAGCCCCACCATTGCGGCTCCGTCTACGTCCGCCGAAGTTAAGCGAAGTATGAGCTGAACGAAGGAGGAGCTACGTCCGCCATAGCGCTAGCGAAGGCGGATCAAAAAAGCGTCAGTGATTGATTTATGTTATGATAAATAAGCCCTAGTGGTAAGAAAGCGGTGACTCTTGTTATTTTACATGATTTCTTTTAATATACTGAGACATCAAATTCGTTTGAAAGAAGGCCATCCAAATGCGCGAGGTCCGCTATTAACTCAAGATGATTTTGCGTTAAGGAGGATTCAGCCTTGTTTTTCTCCAATAACTTTTTCAATTCGACCATTCTAAAATAAAAGGATGGGGAGTGTAATTCTATGTTCAGCAGGGCTACATTTTTTGCTATAGCGCTCCTTTTTTGTTTAACCACATTGACTATTTCAAGCGCCGATTCAAATTTGATTTCTTTTTTTTCGACGGATTTTAATAGTCCGCATTCAAAAAGACCGCATTGTTTCGGCCTTTGAGAATAAATAGTGCAGCCATCGCAATACTTCTTGCAAGGTTGTAGAAAAAAGCCATTCCCTTTTTCATCCTCTATATCCATTATTTTTTTTAGTGCAGGCATCTCATCATTATCCAGCTGCACAAAACCTAATATGGTACCGTCACAGCAGAGTCCACAAGACAAACAAATATTTGATGAATCATCCATATTTTTTAAATTTTGATCACTAGCATCCGAAAGTCTTAAAAAAAAGAAGCCTGAGAATCCCGTATTCTTGTTTTGAGAAAAAAAATACTTTATGGGCCTCTTCAGGCGAAGCAAGAATACGAATAAGCCACTAATACGCCAAATTATAGATTTAGTACCCCGTTGGATGCTGCACCGCATAGCCGCTCATACTACATTCGTAACGCGTATCAAGTCCAACACCCAGTACGAAACGGTAAAAGAATTTGATCAACCGAAAGAGTGTGAACAGGATATTCTCAAAGATGAAATTATACAACTGACAGGAACAAAAGCAGTAGAAACTGGCATGGATAAGATACAACTCAGGCTGGTACACGTATATAAAGAAGATGAAAACAAGGTGATTGAAATTATAAGCAACACTCTTGATTGGAGCGCACGTACAATAGCTGATCTATACAAAAAACGATGGGACATCGAGTTGTTTTTCAAGGCTATCAAGCAAAACTTGCAGATTAAAACCTTCGTAGGAACCAGTGAAAACGCTGTGAAATCGCAGATATATATAGCCTTGATTACCTACCTGTTGCTGCAACTGATTCAAAGAACCATGACCAAAAAGGCCTATGCCTTTTCAAATTTCGTGGAAAAAATAAGAATGTGTCTCTATTTTTACCTAACCCTTGACTACGCTTGTAATCAGGTGGGCGAAGGCGCCAAACGAGTCAAGACACAAGCTAAAATGGATTTTGATGTTGGTAAAGACTTATTTTCTGCTAAAAACTAAAAAACACGCCTGTTTACAAGGGCTTGCGGCTGATTATTGAATTTTTGAAAAACTTTCGGATGCTAGTGATGTATTTTTAATTTTGCTATTTGGTTTTCATCTGTCTTTAACAGATTTATTTTTTTTAGTGTCTACAAGGGCAGCGTTGGCAAACTGACAAGTTCTATGGCAGGTTTTGGTGAGGAGATGGCTTGTGCGACCTAGCATTGTGTTTGGCTGTGTATGATATGATTAAAAATAACGCCTTACAAATTGCAAGGCGTTTTTTATATTATTTTTCACATGACTCACCGCAATTATACCACTACGATTAAATTCTGCGACCCAATGAGCTAAACCGTTAAATCTGCTTCACCATTTTCATTTTTAACTCTCCTAGGGAACGATTATTTCCCGACCATTGCCCGTAGAAATCAAAATCTCGTTTCAATTCGGTCGTTCTCCGTTCCTTTTTGATTGCCCAAATGCTTTTCGCATTCAGCGAATACCTTTGAAAAACAGACCTAGACATGAGCTAAAAACGAACCCAAAAAGGACAGTTTCCCTCTCGGCTCTTTTCCACCGCTCAAAGCCAACGCTTTCTTTTGATGCTGCACGCGCTTGATGGAAACGAATGTCGTGATTATCTAAAAGGACACCCCGCCGCACTGGGCCTCGCGATATCGGTTAATCATAGAATTCGGGCAAAGAGCCAAGCTCCAAATTCCAAAAGTCAACACAATTGCTAGCGTCTTCAAGTCGGTTGGCGAGACGCCTGACCGACTGAAGATTCTGGTAGCATTCTAACAGCCAATTTTCAGTGTTAAGTGTTCAGAAGGAAGAGGACAAAGAGCACAGGGCCAAGAACAACAACTATATAAGGAACTTAAAAAGTCAACACAATTGCTAGCGTCTTCAAGTCGGTTGGCGAGACGCCTGACCGACTGAAGATTCTGGTAGCATTCTAACAGCCAATTTTCAGTGTTAAGTGTTCAGAAGGAAGAGGACAAAGAGCACAGGGCCAAGAACAACAACTATATAAGGAACTTAAAAAGTCAACACAATTGCTAGCGTCTTCAAGTCGGTTGGCGAGACGCCTGACCGACTTGGAGGTACAGCCAAGCTCCAGTTTTCAGTAAAGTGTAAATAATAAAATCATGGTTCCTAAAAGAGGACTCCCCGTCCTTTTTTAAGCCGCACAAAATAGGCCGCGAAACATTGCGCCTCCACTCTCTTGCCAGCCCCCCTTTTGCGCCTCCTTTTTTAGGCCGAGCAGAATTATCGCGTCAAAAGGAGAGAGTGCTTAATTTTTGAAATAAAAAAGTCCTAGTGGTAAGAAAGCAGTGACTCATGATTTTTTAATTTATCAAAGTTCTGATTCAACATTAATCGCACACTAATTTACCGGATTGCAATATTTTGTCGTTGCTGCTCACTTGGTAAAAGTAAATGCCCTTTGTGAGATTATTTGTTTCAATAATGCTCGATTTCGACATTAAAAATTTGCTCAAGACCTTTACACCGACAGCATTATAAATAGAAATTTCTAAATTAGTTTGTAGAATATCTTTTACAACTACATTTATTGAACTTGTAAAAGGATTTGGAAATACACGTACGATTTCAGATGTATTTGCGATTTCAGAAGTAACGATTCCTGATACAAGTGTAATACTAAGTGATGCATTTTGTGATATAGTATCATTGAAGCATATTCCGGAAATTACGACATTATAATTGCTACTGGTATCTGCAGAACTTACAGCAATTATTGTAAGAGTATCGGTATCGGCACCAGCAATATTACCATTATTGATAAGTGCTGTCAGCCCTTTTCGCCACTGATATGTATGACCTGTTCCTGTTAATTCAACAGAAAACACTGCAGGAGTCGCAGTTAACACTACTTGATCAGCAGGTTGTGTAGTAATATTCGGAGAAGTGTTTACCAAGACAGTGACGGAATTTGATTTTGAACAACCGGTTGCTACAATCGTTTCTGTTAAGGTATACGTTATTTTATCTGTGGGACTTGCTATAGGGTTGGAAATTGTAGGGGAGTTTAAATCTATTATGGGTGCCCAGAGGTAAGTATTACCCGTAGTTGAATTCCCACCTATAGCCACACTCTGGCCAGAGCAAATAATAGTATTCGTTATGGTTTTAGCCGAAGGCAAAGAATTAACTGTTACAATAACAGAATTTTTATTAATACAACCTGTTGCCGTATCTGTTTCTGTTAATGTGTAGATTGTGGATATTAAAGGACTGGCATAAGGTTTTGCACTTGTTATTGAATTTAATCCGATTGCCGGTTGCCATAAATAGGTGTGCCCGGATAGTGGAGCAGCGCCAAGCGATGCAAAGTTTCCATCACAATAAGAAACATCGCTTCCTGTTATTGCTGCTGGCTGCGGGTTAACGGTTATTATAATGTGATTGGACATTACGGTATTACAGGCATTTGTGTCCGTAACAAAATAGTCGCCACTTGTGTTAACGGAAAGAGAAGGTGTTGATATGGAAGCCGTGTTGCTCCATGTTCCACCATTGTTCCCTGAAAGAACTACATATTCGTTTCCGCAAAAGGTTGTTGGACCACTTGCAGATATTACAGACGCAGATAATATATTGTCAACAGTAACAGTAATAGAATCTGTATTCATACAACCAGTGCTCGTAACAGTTTCTGTTAATGTGTAAGTTGTTGTTGCAGAAGGATTCGCCACAGGGTTGGCAATTGTTGAAGAACTTAAGCCTGTAGTCGGTGTCCATGCGTAGGTGTTTCCTGCAACAGCAGCGGTACCAAGTGTTACATTATTACCATTACAAATAGCTGTGCTGTTCCCAACTGTGGCCGTAGGTAAAGGATTTACTGTTACATTAATATGATTAGATTCTACACTGCAAGATGCATTCGAGTTTAGTACAAAATAATCACCACCGGTATTAACTGTTATTGAAGATGTAGTTTGAGTATTGCTCCAAACGCCATTCACGTTTCCTGAAAGCACAACACTGCCTCCCGAACAAAATGTTGTTGATCCGATTGCCGAAATTACAGATGCTACAGGTGGTGCAGCTATAGTAATACTATTATTGGTAAGTGAAATTGCTCCGGCTGTTGTAAAGGCACGACCCGAAAGCTCAGCGCCATCACTCAAGGTAACTGCCCCATTACTGACAAACGTACCCCCGAAAACAGAATTAGCACCCAAGACAACTGCACCTGTTACATGCCAATACACATTACATAATGAAGCCGAATTAATCAAAATTAATTTTGATGAAGCGGCGCTGGTAAAAGTACTATTAAGCTTAATTATAAATATAGCATTCGCATCCCCTTGAGCATCTAAAGTTAAATTACCCGTTAATGTGGATGCAGCTGTTTGACAGTATACTCCGGGAGTGATTACTTGACCATTTCCTAATGCTGGGTCAATGGTTGTTCCGCAAGTAATTCCTAACAAAAAGGTATTTGCTGTGGCTAAATCTTTAGCTGCTTGTTGTGAAGTTGTATCTATAGTATGAATTTGTCCGATTAATGTCCCGGGAGGAAATGCAGTGAATGCACCAGAATTATTACCAACATCACCTGTTACACTTGTTGATCCAACATTAGCAAATGCTCCTGCAGAGGAGAACACAGCAAAGCCAGAAGCAGCTCCAAAGTCAGGTGTTTGACCAAAATTTACTTTAGGAAAAAGCATGAATAAAAAGAGTGCTAAGACAAATAGGTATAATTTTGTCATTTAATTTTGTTTTACATTGTGAATACATTTTCACAACAGAACAAATATCTGAGCGTTAATTAATGAAAGTGTTATACATTTATTAATTGAAGTTACATGATTCACACATTTGGGGAATTTGGCTCTTTTGGTTTTTTCGGGTTTGCCTGTGTGTCGACAAAAATCAAATGTGCTATTTGTGCGTTTGGGCAACGGTAAAAAAGACCGATACGTGCTGCTGTCCAATCTGCTGGCTCGAAAATTCTATGAATACCTGGCAGCATGTAATCCAAGGGTATACCTGTTTGAAGGACAGATACCCGGTGAACCGATGGGTGAACGCAGTGTTCAGTATGTGATCAATGAGGCGTTAAAGCGCACGGACATCAAAAAACAGGTTTCTATGCATACCCTCCGTCACAGCTATGCCACGCATCTGTTGGAAGATGGGGTGGATATCCATTCTATTCAACGTAAGCATCCGGCCATGCACATCTTGCATTGACATATCATCACGCAAGAACTTGCGTGCATGAAAAATAGAGAATCAAAACAGGCTTGTATGCGGGCTTTGATTGAGGAATATCAAAATGGCGAA
>Ga0209491_10000046_pt1 | contig 188028 bp, 181 predicted proteins | sample BON02_FD_187213 | JGI IMG/M metagenome (GOLD analysis project Ga0209491, IMG submission 187213) | Freshwater microbial communities from Lake Bonney liftoff mats and glacier meltwater in Antarctica - BON-02 (SPAdes) (version 2) | ecosystem: Environmental > Aquatic > Freshwater > Ice > Glacier... | reverse complement strand
TTAGTGATGAAGAAAAGATTGTTGCAGATAATGTAATAGAACAGGAGTTAGTCGTATAACAACAGATTGACTTATTAAACAGAAGGACTTCCAGAAATGGAGGTCCTTTTTTTTATTTAAAAATGAAACGAAATAATCAAATAAAGTATAATATCTAATTTTTAAAATTATGAAACTAAAACAAGCACAACGCCATCAAGTAAAGTTGAGGTTAGGATTGAGTGGTCCAAGTGGCTATGGCAAATCCTATAGCTCATTATTACTTGCATTTGGAATTACCAATGATTGGACTAAAATTGCAATAATTGATACAGAAAATAATAGCGCAAGTCTATACTCGCATTTAGGGGATTATAATGTCCTAACGTTAGATGAGCCATATAGTCCAGAACGCTACATTGAGGCTATTAAAGTCTGTGAGAATGCTTCTATTGAGGTATTGATTATAGACAGCATTTCCCACGAATGGAATGGTAAAGGAGGCTGTCTTCAAATACACGAAAGTTTAGGGGGTAGATTTCAAGATTGGGCAAAAGTAAGTCCAAGACATCAAGCTTTCATTGATGCTATCTTGCAATCAACACTTCATATTATAACCACTGCAAGAAGAAAAGTAGATTACTCACTTGATAGTGATATGAATGGACGCACAAAGGTGGTTAAGCACGGCACTAAGGAAATCACTAGAGAAGGCTTTGAATACGAACTTACGGTAAATTTTGAGCTAATCAATGATAAGCATCTTGCCAGCGCATCAAAAGATAGAACAGGTCTTTTTATGGATAAACCTGAATTTATTATTAACAAAGGAACTGGCAGGAAATTAATCCAATGGTGTAATGAAGGAGTTTCAATTGAAATTGCTTTTAAAGAAATTGAAGATTGTAATACTGTAGAAGGACTACGTGAAATTTTTAAGAAATATCCAAGCCTTCAAAAACAAATCCATTCTGAAATCTTAAAAAGAAAAGAGGAGATTGAAGCAGGCTCCCAAATAGTACAAAAAGAAAACATTGTTAAACCACAAATAACTGAAACAGATGCAACTAATAGCTAATAATAATCCTTTAGAAATGATTCAAGAGGAAATCGAAATAATAAACACCAAATCCAATAATTTTATTGAGGCTAATACACAGAAGGTCTCTCTTAAACATCTAAAGAATGAATGCATTATTCCAGTTTTCTCGAAAGATAACGAAAGCACCATCAGTCATTTTCAATTTATTGATAGGACAATGGAGGTTGCTAAATCTTTATTTCCAAATCAGAAGATTGCAGAGCCTGAAATAAGGATAAGTCATATTGTAAAAGGAAGAATACCTTCAGCCATTGGAAAACCAGCAAAGGAATTATTGGAACAAGAAAAAACCATCTATTATGAAAGATGTGCTTTTGTAATAGAGGTTCCCGAAATGACTCAGAAAATTAATAATAGCCTTCTAAGTTTAACAATAGGCGGGGTAAGATCCTACAGTCAAGAAAATCTTTATGGCAAAAAGTCATTGGAGAAATTCAAGGTTTTTATTGGTTTCAATAATAAGGTATGCACCAATTTATGCATCAGCACCGATGGGTTCTCAAATGAAATACGCATAGGTTCAATTATGGATTTGGGAGATCAAATTAATAATTTGGTTTCAGGTTACAATCAGCAAAAGCATATTGAAGAAATGTCCAACATCGGTAATTACAGCCTTACGGAAACACAATTTGCACATTTGGTTGGAAAGTTGAGAATGTATGTTTCAGCGCCAAAATCAGAATCCAATCTTGCTTTACCAATAGGTCTTACTGATAGCCAAGTTACAAATGTTGTGAGGGAATATTATAGCTGTCCCAACTTTAAAAGAGGAGCAAATGGCTCAATAAATCTTTGGGATTTGTACAATCTATTTACAGAAGCCAACAAATCCAGCTATATAGATAACAACCTCGAACGGAATGTAAATGCGTATGAGCTTATAAATAACCTGGGAGATTCTCTGCACAATCATAGTCCTAGTTGGTTACTATCTAACTAATACTATAGCTATTTCAAACATTTCATTCCTTAAATCAATACCGATATGAATAAAAATGAACTAGCAGAATTTTTGAAATATAGTCATCCTAAACAACTATATGTAGTTGATTGGAATAACTCTTTATTGTTATTAATATGTCCCTTTAAAGCTATTGTAAAGGGCGATATTGGCACATTGAAGAAGAATTCAATCGTCTATATAGATGAGGTAAAAGTAACCTTAGAATTAACCACTGTATTTATAGTTGGTGAAAAGGCATACTACTATTATCATTTTGAAATAATTGTTGAGGATTAATTGTATTTGAATATTACAGGTGTTATGCTGTATTTTGGATGAAAAGCTTTTGAGACGGTTTCACCTTTATAAAAAAACCACTGAAAATTGAACATTTATGTATTTATAAAGTGGCGTAATCTAAAAATTTGCGTCACTTTTTTATGATTTTGGGTCCGTTTTTTCAAAAATACGTGACTGAAAAAGAACGAAATAGCTATTAGGCTAGGATGCCAAAAACGTAGATAATTGGATTTTAGATTGACTTTAGGGGTGTAGATTTCGTATATTTGCATAAATCATATATTACTACTCTCCCTCACTTTTTAATCACTCTCATTAAAAAAGGTATCTTAATTTAAATAGTAAGAAAGTTGACAAGTTGTCAAGTTTTCTATTCAACTTCCATAATAACCTTTTTCCCCTAAAAAATTTAATAACAACTAACTCTTAAAGAATATGGCTATGAAATAAACCAAGAAAAAAAAGACCTGAGTTCTCTGAAGTAATATTAACTCTCAGAAGCAATAAGGGCTAAATAATTTTTAGCAGCTATTCGATCCAGTATACTTCTTGGCGAATAAGGTCAAGATGTATAAGAAAAAATAAAGGAGTAAATTAAAATTAAATATAAATGAATAATAATAAAACAATTGAATTTTGGTTTGAAGAAAAAGATAAAATAAGAATTTCACAATCCAAAATATTAGAATTTTTACAAATTAATGGCTTTGCCAGGGTCAAACTAGCAGATGATAACCACGAAAATGTCAGGTTAAGAAATAATAAAATGAAGATAGTCTCGAAAGAAGAGATTACAGATTTTATAAAAAATTATTTGGTAAATACAGTTAAGAGGATAGACGTATTTGAGGTCTTTGCAAGAGGTGTTGGTCAATATGTAAATGATCAAAAAATTTCTCTATTAGACAAAATAGAGAACATTGATGATAGGGATCCAAAAAACAAAGCAACTTTTTACTTTAAAAATGTTTTCTGTGAAATTACTACCACAGGAATAACAGTTAAGCCATATTCAGATCTTAAAAATCCCATTTGGGAAAAAAGAATTATAAAGAGGAATTTCAATATTCCACAAAATCAAAGTCAATTTAGAGCCTTCTGCAAGTTGATTTCAAAAGATGATGAAGACCGATTTAAATCGTTGCAAAGTATCCTAGGATATTTGTTGCATCGTAACAAATCCAATTCTGGTAAAGCTATAATCTTATATGATGAAAATATGGGCTTGAATGGGAAAGCCAATGGTGGAACAGGCAAAACACTGCTTGGACAAGCTTTAGGAAAGTGCAGAGAAACGGAAGCATTTGACGGAAAAAATTTAAAGATAGGAAGTTGGTTCAATCATCAACGAATAAATTTGACTACGGAAATTCTATTTTATGACGATTTTACTAAAGAGGTAACTTTCGAGATTTTCTATCCTTTAATTACTACAGGTATTGAAGTTGAAAAAAAAAGAAAACAGGCATTCTTTATACCGTATGATAGAAGCCCCAAGGTATTAATTAGTTCCAATTATCTTGTTAGAGGTTCAGGTGGAACTTCTGAATCACGAAGAAAATTCGAATTTGAATTGGCAAATTATTTTGACGATAAGCGTACTCCGGAAGATGAATTTGGAAACAGATTCTTTGATGATTGGACTCAAGAACAATGGAATGAGTTCTACTATTTTATGATGGAATGCGTCCAATTTTATTTAGCCAATGGCTTAGTGGAAACTGAACCTTTAAATTTAAATAAGGCAACACTCGTTGCAGATACAGATGCCAAGTTTATTGAATTTTATGAACAATATGTTCAGTCAGATACGTGGTTGGATAAAAGAGAGCATCTTAGCTTATTTAGAGAAAATTTCTCTCAAGATATTTCATCACACCTCTTCACTAAATATTTAAATGCTTATGCGGAGCATCAAGGAAATAAATATGATGATAAAAGTAGTGGAGGAAATTACAAATATATAATTCACACAAAAAAACCACACAATGGAGAAAAATTACAATAAAGAATACATAGGAATGATTTATAAAGCCACGAATAAGGAAAATGGCAAATCATACATAGGCGCAACTTGTCATTCAATAGAGCAAAGGCAATTAGACCATATTGAAAGAGCTTTGCGAGAAGAAGATGGCAAATTTCAAAATGCAATTGCAACCTATGGAAAAGATGCATTTGAATGGACGGTAATTGATACTGCAAGTAGTACAAATGAATTAGCGGAAAAGGAAAAACGCTATATTTTAAACTACTCCACCAAAGAAGATGGATATAATTCAGATTCAGGCGGTGGATTCCAGAAGGAAGTATATCAATACGATGTTTACACTGGTTTTCTGTTAAATACGTTTGATAAACTTAACGAAGCTGCAACTTCTGTAGATGCAACAAAGCAAGATATTTCCAGAGCTTGTTTAAGCGTAAATAAGCGCTTTAAAAACTATTATTGGAGTTACTCCTATTTAGAACCATTTGTGCCAGATAAGGACAGTAGGAAGAAGAATGTGTTGCAATATTCATTAGATGGAGAGCTATTAGCTCAATACAAATCTGTTTCGGAAGCATCACGCCAAACCGAAATTTCAAAAACCTGTATTTCAAGAGTTTGCAGAGGCGAACGAAACCATACAGGAGGATTTATTTTTATGTACGATTAGCTTAGGCTATAATCTAAAAGAGCAGTTGTAATGACTGCTTTTTTTGTGGGGTAAACCTAAATCCCCAATTCTTTCCAAAATGTTAAAAAACCTCTATCTTTAACATCTACAAAAAAACATAAATGTTCGAACAAACATTCAAAAATATTGATGATCTCCTGTTTAAAGACGCAGGAGCAGATAGTGAACTAGATTATATAGGGCAAACCTCGTGGATAATGTTTTTGCGATATCTGGACGATCTAGAAAAAGACAAAGCCGATGAAGCTGCACTGGAAGGAAAAGATTACAGTTATATTCTAGACGAAGAATTCCGTTGGAACAATTGGGCAATGCCTAAAGATGCCAAAGGAGAATTAGACCATCACATAGCCTTAACAGGACCTGATTTAATCCAGTTTGTAGACCTTAAGCTGTATCCGTATATGGCGAGCTTTAAGCAAAAAGCGGATAATCCACAGACTATTGAATATAAAATAGGCGAGATATTTTCCGAGCTGAAAAACAAAATCCAAAGCGGTTATATTCTTCGTGAGATTTTGGGATATGTGGACGAGCTGCCATTTAGAAGCTCAAAAGATAAGCACCAGTTAAGCCATTTGTATGAAAGCAAGATTAAGAATATGGGGAATGCTGGGCGTAATGGTGGACAGTATTACACGCCAAGACCACTTATTAGAGCGATGATTGAAGTGGTAAACCCACAAATTGGGGAGAAAATTTATGATGGAGCTGCGGGTTCCTGTGGTTTCTTAGTAGAGTCTTACGACTTTATGAAGAAGCGTATGGAAAAATCCACCACTAACCTTAAGATATTGCAAGAAGATACTTTTTACGGCAAGGAGAAAAAGAACCTTGCCTACGTAATTGGTATTATGAATATGATATTGCACGGCATTGAAGCCCCAAATATTATACACACCAATACTTTAGGCGAAAACATTCGCGACATCCAAGAGAAAAACCGTTATCACGTTATTTTGGCAAATCCACCTTTTGGCGGAAAGGAGCGGAAAGAAGTACAGCAGAATTTTGATATTAAAACAGGGGAAACTGCTTTTTTGTTTTTACAACATTTCCTAAAGAGTTTAAAAACAGGTGGCCGTGCTGCAATTGTTATTAAAAACACTTTTTTGAGTAATACAGACAATGCCTCCGTTGCGCTTAGAAAACTATTATTGGAAAGTTGTAAGCTGCACACCATCTTGGATATGCCTGGAGGCACCTTTTTGGGAGCGGGTGTAAAAACTGTAGTGTTATTTTTTGAAAAAGGAGAACCTACCAAAAACATCTGGTATTACCAGTTGGATCCAGGACGTAATATGGGCAAGACCAACCCGCTAAACGATAAAGATTTAGCAGAATTTGTTACTTCAGCAAGCTCAGTAGCCAAAACTGGAAAAGGTCCAGAAACAGAACAATCGTGGAATATTAAAATAGCTGATATAGACGAAACCACTTTTGATCTTAGTGTAAAAAATGCCAACACGCCAGAAGAAGCACCTTTGCGAAGTCCAGAAGTTATTTTGGAAGAAATGGAACGTTTGGATTTGGAGACTAGTTCTATTTTGGAATCTATTAAAGAGTTGATATGAGAGAAGGTTGGAGAATAGAACTTTTAAAAAATGCTTGTAAAGTATTTACAGATGGAAACTGGATAGAAAGTAAAGATCAATCTTCAGAGGGAATAAGGCTTGTACAAACAGGAAATATTGGTTTTGGCTATTTTAGAAACAAAGATGATAAATCTCGATTTATTTCCGAAGAAACTTTTGAGCGACTAAAATGTACTGAAATTCTTCCAGGTGATTTATTGGTTTCTCGCTTACCTGACCCAGTTGGGAAGTCTTGTATAATACCAGATTTAGAAATTAAAATGATTACGGGTGTAGATTGTACCATTATAAGACCAAAAGACTTTTTGATTTCTGAATATCTTGGTTATTTTCAAATGTCAAGGGAATATATAATGGACGTACAATCTAGAGTTAGTGGAACAACAAGGAGTAGAATAAGTAGAAAGAATCTTGGTTTGATTGAACTCCCAATCCCCTCCCTCCAAGAACAACAACAAATCGTAACCATTTTAGACCAAGCCTTTACCGCAATAGACCAAGCCAAAGCCAATATTGAAAAAAACATTACCAATGCGAAGGAGTTGTTTCAGTCTAGATTGAATGAAATTTTTAGCCAACGGGGTGATGGTTGGGAGATTCTGTCATTAGACGAACTCTGTGAAGTAAAGGATGGCACACACAATTCTCCTAAATACGTTATTGAAGAAATTGGGATTCCCTTTGTTACTCAAAAGAATATTTTAGATGAAGGATTATCATTTGAAAACACAAAATTTATTAGCCAAGTTGACCACGACGATTTTTATAGGAGGTCAAATGTTAGTGAAAATGATATTTTATTCTCAATGATTGGAGCAAATAGAGGTATGGCTTGTATAGTTGATGACGATAGAACTTTCAGTATTAAAAATGTTGGTTTAATAAAATCAAGTGAAAATTACAGAAGTAAATATTTGTTATACTTTCTAAAAAGTCCAATCGCAAGAAATTATGTTGCAAATAATTCAAGTGGAAGCGCTCAAGGGTTTATAGGACTTGGCAAGCTGCGAAAATTCCCAATTCCAATTACAGAAATTAACCAGCAAAAGTTGATTGAAATAAAATTAGATGAGCTAAATGATAAGCTTATACAAATAACTAATTTTAATTTAACGAAACTTAAATCACTAGAAGAACTCAAAAAATCCATTCTTCAAAAAGCATTTTCGGGGGAGTTAACACAAAAAGAGGTTGTGGTAAACTAGACGAAGAATTGTTTTGTGATGAATAAGTGATAATAGGATTAAAAATTAATAATAAAATTATGTCAATAACCCAATCTGATTTTAATAGTATCATCAATGAAGAAAAGGTTTTTTCTGATTTAATTAATCCATTAACATTAAGTCCTGTTCCCATAAATTGGAGCAGGGAAATTAAAGCTGTAAATAGCAAAAATACTTTTTATCTAGATTTCTATCGAGGTAGTTTTGAACTTACACGGTACACATACAATAAAAGATATAGGCAAAGTATTATACTCATACGATATGATAGTGGCGGGAGACATACAAATCCTGATGGTGCAAGTTTTGACGGACCTCACGTTCATTTATTTAGGGAGGGATATAATGATAAATATGCTTTTCCCATATCTGAATTAAATATTGACGACGAAAATACCATTGATGAAGTTCTCAATAAATTATTGCAATTTTGTAATATAACCAAAAGACCAGCAATAGAAATACCAATGTTCTAAATGAATTGTGAATTAGTCATACAAGAATATCTAAAATGGATTAAGGACAATACACTCGTTAAACGAATCGAGGGAAACGATATTTGTTCCATTTCAACTCCATTTCTTGACCGACACAATGATCATTTGAATATCTATCTTGTCAAAAACGGAGATAACTTTATTTTAACCGATAATGGTTATACCATAGCTGACCTGAGGATGTCAGGAATGGAAATAAATACTCCTAAGAGAGAAAATATCCTCAAAACCTCCTTAAATGGATTTGGAGTTAACATTAATGAAAACGACGAATTATTAGTTCTTGCAAACAAAACTAATTTAGGGCAAAAAAAACATTATCTGATACAAGCTATTTTAGCTGTAAATGATATGTTTAATTTATCTCAAGAAACTGTTACTTCACTTTTTAAAGAAGATGTAGAATTATTTTTGAGGAGTAACGATATCTATTTTTCTAAAGACATTAAACTAACAGGTAAAAGTGGATTTGATCATAACATAGATTTTTTAATACCCCAAACTCGCACCAAGCCTGAAAGACTTATAAAGACAGTTAACTCTCCTAAAAAGAATAGTATTTTAAACGCTATTATGGCATTTAATGATATAACGCAGACAAGGGATACCAAGACTTCAAATTATGTTATTTATAACGACTTTGAAAAAGATGTGTCAACTGATATTATTAATGCTTTGGATAACTATAATGTGCATCATATACCTTGGACACATAAAGAAAAAAGAGTGTCTGAGTTCTCTATGAATTAAAAGATCTGGTTGTTATTACAAAAGTTATATCCCTTTTTGGGCATAATTCTTATTTGATGGTTATTTGATTTACTGCGTATAAATTAAAAAATAATGAATAGAACAGAACTCAAATTTAGAGCGGATAAGTGAAAAGCAACGAGATACAGATGCACTGTATATGTTTAAAAAACAGTAATTAGTAATTAAGCAACACATAAAACAAGCTTGGGATTCCTTGTTTTGCAGGGGTTTCAAGAGGTTAACCAACAGTTATCAACAAATAACCAACATTGTAAACAATTTATTAGCGTGATTCTAATATGAACGAAGCCCAGACCAAACACGATTTAATTACTCCCGCGTTACAAGATGCAGGCTGGGGCATTGTTGAAGGGTCGCGCTTGCGTTTGGAGTTTCCTATTACCAAAGGACGCTTAATAGGTCACGGAAAACGTGCCACACCTATTTATGCAGATTATGTTTTAGAATATAAAAACAGACGTATAGGCGTAATAGAAGCCAAAAAAAGAGATTTATATTATACAGATGGTTTGGGTCAGGCAAAAGACTATGCAGAACGTCTAAATATTAGATATACCTATGCCACTAATGGTCTAAAAATCTACGGTGCAGATATGGATGAAGGCACGGAAGGTAACGTGACCAAGTTCCCCACACCAGATGAATTATGGGAAATGACCTTCCCTACCCCAAAAGAAGAATACAAAGTTGAAATTGCAGATTGGAAGGAACGTCTGTTTTCTGTTCCTTTTGAAGATAGAAGTGGTACTTGGCAACCACGTTATTATCAGGAAAATGCCATTGCCAAAGTATTGGAAGCCATTGCCGCAAAGAAAGACAGAATTTTATTGACGCTTGCAACGGGAACAGGGAAAACTGCAATAGCTTTTCAGATTGCTTGGAAATTATTTCACGCCAAGTGGAATCTAAGACGGGATGGCAGCAGAAGACCGCGAATCCTGTTTTTGGCAGATAGAAATATTCTCGCAGATCAAGCCTTTAATTCCTTTAATGCTTTTGAGGAAGATGCCTTGGTAAGGATTGCTCCTTCAGAAATAAGTAAAAAGAAACGTGTCCCCAAAAATGGAAATATCTTCTTTACCATATTTCAAACCTTTATGAGTGGACCAGAGGAATCCCCCTATTTTGGTGAATACCCACCAGACTTTTTTGATTTAATAATAATAGACGAATGTCATCGCGGAGGTAATAAAGACGAAAGCACTTGGCGTTCAATTTTGGAGTATTTCAGTCCAGCAGTTCAGTTGGGATTGACAGCTACTCCAAAAAGGGATATCAATGGCGATACTTATAAATATTTTGGAGAGCCAGTTTATATCTATTCTTTAAAAGAAGGGATAAACGACGGTTTCTTAACCCCGTTTAAGGTTAAAGAGATTAGTACAACATTAGACGAATACACTTATACCTCTGATGACGATATAGAATTTGGAGAGGTAGAAGACGGCAGGGTTTATACCGAAGCAGATTTTAATAGAATTATAGAAATCAAGGAACGGGAAGCCTATAGGGTAAAGCTTTTTATGGAGAGCATTGACCAGAACCAAAAGACATTAGTTTTCTGTTCAACACAGATACACGCTGCTGCCGTAAGAGATTTAATAAATCAGTATTCAATTAGTAAAAACCCAAACTACTGCCACAGAGTAACCGCAGACGACGGAAAAATTGGAGAAAGACATTTACGGGATTTTCAAGATAACGAAAAGAGCATTCCAACCATACTTACAACTTCACAAAAACTAAGCACAGGAGTAGATGCCCCAGAAATTCGGAATATCGTTTTAATGCGCACCGTAAATTCAATGATAGAGTTTAAGCAGATTGTTGGCCGTGGCACACGATTGTTTGACGATAAGGATTACTTCACCATTTACGATTTTGTAAAAGCCCATAAACACTTCCAAGACCCTGAATGGGACGGCGAACCTTTAGACCCCGCAGAACCAACAGGAGATGGAGGCTCAGGAAAATGTAAAGATTGCGGAGAGAGACCTTGTATTTGCGCCAAAGAACCTGAACCACTTTGTTATAAATGTGAGAATGATCCCTGTGTATGTGATGAACCACCTAAACAACTTATCAGAATAAAGTTGTCAGATAAAAAAGCTTTGGAAATAGATTCAATGATTAAAACCTCCTTTTGGAATTCCGACGGAAAACCTATTTCTGCGGAAGAGTTTATCAGAAGTTTATTTGGTGATATCCCGCAACTATTTAAAAGTGAGGATGAATTACGAAAAATATGGAGTATCCCCAGCACCCGAAGAAAACTACTTGAAGAGCTATCTGAAATGGGTTATACTGCCACCCAATTAGAAGATTTACGCAGATTGGTACAGGGACAAGACAGTGATTTATTTGATGTTTTAGCATTTATCGCCTATAGCAAAAACTTAACGCCTAGATTGAACAGAGCGGAAAAAGCTAAAATCCATTTTAATGATTACAATCCAGAACAACAGGAGTTTCTTAATTTCGTATTGGAACAATACGTGAAAACTGGCGTTGAGGAATTGGATGAAAGCAAATTAGGTGATTTACTCATATTAAAATATCACGCTATTGCAGATGCCAAATCCAAATTAGGAAGCATTCCAGAGATTAGAAACGCTTTTATTGGATTTCAGACACATTTATATTCTTCAGCGAGCTAATTATAATAGAAGAAAACTTGAAAACCCAAGCAGATATTTATAACTTGCATTATATTTAAAAATTAAAATAAGGTACACAATTCGGATACCTAAAAAGTTGACAACTTGTCAAAGGACTGATATACAATTGCTTAATTTCCTTGGTTCGAGCCCAAGAGGAGGAGCGAAATAAAAGAGTTGTACGAAAGTACAGCTCTTTTTTCTTTTAAAAACTTCCCGTGGTTTTATGAGAAAAAATATGAAGGATTTAAAAAGGCATTAAAAAACATTTTAAAGTCCATAAAGCCTTTACTTTACTTTAGTCTATTTCTTCAAAATTTATTACTTTCGCAACCTTATTGCAAGACAAGGTTTTATGAGCACAAAATTTAATGAATACAAGAGTTTGGACCTTCCCAAAGTTGCGGAAGAAATACTCGATTTCTGGAATGAAGAAAACATTTTTGAAAAGAGTATTTCCATTCGTGAAGGAAGTGAGCCATTTGTGTTTTTTGAAGGACCTCCTTCGGCAAATGGATTGCCGGGAATACACCATGTGATGGCGCGTGCTATAAAGGATATATTCTGTCGTTATAAAACTCAAAAGGGCTTTAAAGTAGATAGAAAAGCAGGATGGGATACTCATGGACTTCCTATTGAACTTGGTGTGGAAAAAGAACTCGGTATCACAAAAGAAGACATTGGAAAAAAAATATCGGTAGAAGCCTATAATAATGCTTGTAGAAAAGCAGTGATGCGTTATACCGATGTATGGAACAAAGTTACCGAAGGCTATGGTTACTGGGTGGATATGAGCGATCCATATATTACCTATAAGCCCAAATACATGGAAACAGTTTGGTGGCTTTTAAAAGAAATTTACGACAAAGGCCTAATATATAAAGGCTATACCATACAACCTTATTCTCCAAAGGCTGGAACCGGTTTAAGCTCTCACGAATTAAACCAACCGGGAACCTATCAAGATGTTACAGACACAACCGTTGTTGCTCAATTTAAAGCCGTGCCAGACACACTGCCGGATCTATTGGCCAATATTTCAAATAATATTTGGTTTCTTGCATGGACAACAACTCCTTGGACGCTGTCTAGCAACACTGCACTTACCGTAGGTGCAAAAATTGATTATGTGTTGGTAAAGACCTATAATCAATATACATTTCAACCTGTAAATGTAGTTTTGGCAAAAAATTTAGTCGGAAAGCAATTTGCAGGTAAGTTTGAAGAAAAACCGAATGAAGAATCACTTGAAGCCTTCAAACAAGGAGATAAAATGATTCCTTATTTTATTGCAGAAGAATTTAAAGGGCAGGATTTATTAGGTATTAGATATGAGCAATTACTAGATTACGCAAAACCTTTTGAAAATCCTGAAAATGCCTTCCGAATAATTGCCGGAGATTTTGTTACCATCGATGATGGAACAGGAATAGTGCATACAGCACCTACCTTTGGAGCAGATGATGCAAAAGTCGCCAAAGAAGCAGTTCCTGAAGTGCCTCCTATGTTGGTGAAAGATGAAAATGGAAATTTAGTTCCTTTAGTAGATTTACAAGGTAAATTCCGCCCAGAAATGAATGAATTTGCCGGAAAATACGTAAAGAACGAATATTATGATGATGATAAAATTCCTGAAAAATCTGTAGATGTAGAGCTTGCAATTAAATTAAAGACCGAAAATAAAGCGTTTAAGGTCGAAAAATATGTGCATACATATCCTAATTGCTGGCGTACAGATAAACCCATTTTATATTATCCACTAGATTCTTGGTTTATAAAAGTAACCGATTTTAGGGACCGTATGTTTGAGTTAAACCAAACCATAAACTGGAAGCCCAAAGCAACTGGCGAAGGTCGTTTTGGCAATTGGCTTGCCAATGCCAACGACTGGAACTTATCGCGCTCTCGTTATTGGGGAATTCCGCTTCCGCTTTGGCGTACCGAAGACGGTAAAGAAGAGATCATTGTTGGTTCTGTTAAAGAATTAAAAGAAGAAATGAAAAAATCTGTTTCTGCAGGTTTTATGGAAAAAGATATTTTTGAGGAGTTTGTAGCCGGAGATTTTTCAGAAGAAAATTACGATAAGATAGATCTTCATAAAAATATAGTTGATAAAATCGTGTTGGTTTCAGAAAGCGGAAAACCTATGAACCGCGAAGCCGATCTTATTGATGTATGGTTTGATAGTGGAAGCATGCCCTACGCACAATGGCATTACCCTTTTGAAAATAAAGAGAAAGTTGAACAAACCTGGCGTAAAGCCGATTTTATTGCAGAAGGTGTTGATCAAACCCGAGGCTGGTTTTATACCCTTCACGCAATTGCTACCATGATCTTTGATGATGTAGCCTATAAAAATGTAGTTTCAAATGGACTTGTGCTAGATAAAAATGGGCAAAAAATGTCTAAACGTTTAGGAAATGCCGCCGATCCTTTTGAAATTTTAAATACTTATGGGCCCGATGCGACACGTTGGTATATGATAAGTAATGCCAATCCGTGGGATAATTTAAAATTTGATTTGGACGGAATAGCAGAAACACGCAATAAGTTTTTCGGCACCTTGTACAATACCTATAGTTTTTTTAGTTTATATGCAAACCTTGATAGTTTTGACTATTCTGAAGCAGATATTCCTCTTGAAAAAAGACCCGAAATAGATCGTTGGATACTTTCAGAATTACATACACTTATTCAAAAAGTAGATGCTTTTTATGAAGATTATGAACCTACCAAAGCAGCAAGGGCAATTTCAGAATTTGTTCAAGAAAATTTAAGTAACTGGTTTGTTCGATTAAGCCGAAGACGTTTCTGGAAAGGAAGTTATGGCGAAGATAAAATTTCAGCCTATCAAACCTTATACACCTGTTTACTAACTGTTTCAAAACTGGGTGCACCAATAGCTCCTTTTTTTATGGACAGATTATATAAAGATTTAATCAAAGGAGTTAAAGGAAAAGAAAAAAAATCGGTACATTTAAGCACTTTCCCGGTTGCTGACACATCATTTATAGACAACTCCTTAGAACGAAAAATGCAAAATGCGCAAATAATATCTTCCTTGGTATTATCGTTACGTCAAAGAGAAAAGATTAAAGTAAGACAGCCTTTGCAGAAAATAATGATTCCTGTATTGGATGAACAAACCAAAAATGAAATTGAAGCGGTTTCAGACTTAATTAAATCTGAAGTAAATGTAAAAGAAATTGACCTGATTGATGAAGGGTCTGGGATGCTTGTAAAACAAATTAAGCCCGATTTTAAAACATTAGGACCTCGTTTTGGGAAAGACATGAAGATAGTAGCTCAAATAGTTAATAACTTTACTCAGGAACAGATAGCGCAATTAGATAAAGACAAGGAAATTACTATTTTTGTTAACGGAGAAAGTAAAATATTGAACCTTACCGATGTGATAATAAGTTCACAGGATATCGAAGGTTGGTTAGTGGCAAACAGTGGAGGTATCACAGTCGCCTTGGATGTTACACTAACTCCACAATTAATTAATGAAGGAATTGCCAGGGAATTGGTAAACCGAATACAAAACATACGAAAAGATTCTGGTTTTGAAGTTATGGACAGAATAGATGTAACCATTTTAGATAATGAAAAACTCCAATCTGCTATAAGCCAAAACCTTGAATATATTAAACAAGAAACATTAACTGAAAAGCTGCAGTTTGAAGAAATCCTTAATGAGGGCACAGAAATTGCATTTGATGATATCGCTACTAAGTTAAGTATCAAAAAACATTAAAATCATGACAGAAGAATCAAAAGTTAAATTTTCTGATGCTGAATTAAAAGAATTCAGAAATATTATTACTGAAAAAATCGATAATGCAAAAGCCCAATTAGAACTTATTCAAAGTTCTTATAAAAACGATAGTAATAATGGTACCGACGATACTTCACCTACCTTTAAGGCATTTGACGAAGGAAGTGAAGTTATGAGCAAAGAAGCAAATTCGCAATTGGCTATCAGGCAAGAAAAGTTTATTCGCGACCTTAAAAATGCCTTAATCCGCATCGAGAATAAAACATATGGTGTTTGCAGAGTTACTGGTAAATTAATTAATAAAGAACGTTTAAAACTAGTTCCTCATGCTACTTTAAGCATCGAAGCTAAAAATATGCAAAAATAAAATTCATTTATTTTTAGAATTTTTTAAAAACAACCCCATTGATCAAATGGGGGTTTTATGCTAAACAAAACTATTTTTATATTATTAATAGGATTTTGCATACCTGTACATGCGCAAAAAGTACTTTTCAAAGAATGGGAAGCTTCAGGAATTTCCACTTTGAAAATCAATACTGATGATGTTTATATTATAAATATTCATACTGTAAAAACAGACAAAATAAAAGTAGAAACCAGTGTGGAAGGAGAAACTTATGAAAACGTTGTTTTAGAGGTTTTCCGGGAAAAAGAGGTACTTGTTCTTAAAACAGGTTTTTCGCCTTTTTTTAAACCCGAAAATGATAAGCTAGCCGCAAATAAAGCACTTTCTATAGAAATGAATATTACCTTACCAGAAGAGATGTCTATCGATATCACTTCTCAACTTGCCTCTGTGATTGCTAGTGGAAATTATAAAAACTTTTATTCAGGTTTGGGAAATGGAACGTGTTTATTGAAAAACTTTAAAGGGAACGCCATTGTAAATACAAAACAAGGTTTTATAACGGTATATGCACAAAACAATGTTAGAGGAAGTGCTTTTTCTAAACATGGCGAAGTAATTAACCAGCTTCCATCAAGTGGGAAATACAGTATTAAAGCTGAAAGTATTTCAGGAAAAATCACATTGCTTCAAACCAAATAATATCCTTATTTTTGTCGCGGAAAAATATACCTTATGTCTCTTAAAAAATCTGTTTTTATCATTATTCTGGTTTTATTGATCGATCAGATTTCGAAGATTTATATTAAAACACATTTTGTCTTAGGCGAAGAAGTATTAATACTTGATTGGTTTCGCATTTTGTTTGTTGAAAATGAAGGAATGGCTTGGGGTGCTAAGATACCCGGGACCTACGGAAAATTGTTGCTTACACTTTTTAGGCTTGTTGCTATCGTGGGAATAGGATATTGGTTATGGGATTCTGTTCGCCAAAAGGCTCCCCGAATTTTAATTATTTCAATTGCCTTGATCTTTGCAGGAGCATTTGGGAATATTATAGACTCTGTTTTTTATGGAGTAATTTTTAATGATAGTCATCATCAAATAGCAACTATGTTTCCCGAAGATGGAGCTTACGGGACATTATTTCATGGTAAGGTTGTAGATATGCTATATTTCCCGTTATGGGAAGGGTATTTGCCCAAATGGGTGCCTTTCTGGGGAGGAGATTATTTTAAATTCTTCGAACCTGTATTTAATGTTGCAGATACCGCTATAAGTGTAGGAGTGGGATTGCTAATATTCTTTAGTAAAAGGGCTTTTCCAAATCGGGAAAAACCAAGTGAGGTAGATCAATAAAACTTAAAACTTTATATTAAAAACAGTTCCTTCTCCTATAATACTTTTAACTTCAATACTTCCTTGAAGTGTTTCAATTTGATTTTTAGTTGTAAATAAACCTACTCCCACAGCATCTTTATTGCGATGGAATGTTTGATAAATATTAAATATTTTATTTCCATATTTTTCAAGGTCTATTCCTAAGCCATTATCTTTAACTGTTAAATAGGTTATGTCATTTACAACCGAAGAATACAAATCTATTACGGGGGATCTGTCCGGATGTCTATATTTTATAGCATTAGAAATAAGGTTTTCTAAAATATCTATTAAATAGGAAGGGATATATTCAATCTCGGGAGCTTCAGAAAAATCTGAAAAAATTTCTGCTTCTGTTTCCATTATTGATTTATTTAATGAATGGGAAACTTTTTGTAAAGTTTCAGAAAATGAAACCATCTTTTTATTATCACCTGCTCTGTTATGTACCGACACAATTTCATTTAAATGAGAAAGTGTATTGTTGATGCTTTCAGAAATAAGGAATAAATTATCCTTAAACTCTAACTCTTCTTCACTTGAACTTGCAGTATTGAACAACTCTAACGTCATTTGAAGATTACTGGCGTCAGATCGCAATTTGTACGAAACCAAAGGTGCAAAATTCAATAAATTTGTATTTTGAGACTCAATAATTTTAAGGGATTTTTCTAGATTTAACTCTCTAAGTTTTTCCTTGTTTATATCTTGAAAGATTCCTTGAATACCCACAACGTGATTTTTTTTATCAAAAATAGGTTGCCCTATAGAACGCGCCCAAAATATGGTATCATCATAAGTCTGCATTTTAAAAACAGTATTAAAAGGAATGCCTAAAGAGCAATGATAGTAAAGGTTTTGAACTTTTTCCTTTTCATCAGAAGTATAAAATTCCAATCCCTTTTTTGGGGATAAAATATAATCATCAGGAGTATTTAATATTTTTCTTCCTTGAGGATCAAGAAAGCTTGTCTTTTCTTCGAAATTAATGCTCCATCCACCAATATTGGTAAGTTTAGCAATTTCTTTATAATAAAATTTATCAAAAAGATCGTGAGGTATGGATGTTTCTTTTTTATCAGGCATGAGGATTTTACGCCTCTTTTGAGCTAAAAAATTCATATACATAAGATTTGGGATGCGAAATATATGAAAATTTTATTAAATAATTGTTAAAACATTAAAAATGAAGTTATTCTGCATTTAAATGTCTACTGTTTTATTTAAAACTTGTATATTTTTTTTGGAGTGATACAGTAGCCAATTACCACATCGGTCTGTTCTTTAATTATTAAATTTTCAGGTTCAAATAAGGAAAGACCTACAAAGATTGTATTAGGATTACACTGGGCTAAAAAACGATCGTAAAACCCCTTTCCGTAGCCAATTCTATTGCCTTGTTTGTCGTATGCTAACAACGGAACAAAAATTACATCCAATTGTTTTGCGGGAACTTCAATCCCAGAAACGGGTTCCGGAATTCCATTAGACGATAATTTTAAAACAGTATTTTCCTGAAGTAAATAATGTTTCATTTCACCGCTTTCAAAATTAGACTTTGAAATAATTACACTTTTGTCTTTTCCGTGTAGGATATGTAAAAGATATTCGGTGTTTATTTCTTTTTTTTCTATAATTGGAAGGAATAAGTGATAATATGTATGTTGCCAAATGGGAAGCTGTAAAGCCATATTGGCAATTTGAAGACTCTGCTTTTCAATTTCTTCTTGAGACAGGTCTTCACGAAGTTTTTTATATCGAATTCTTAATTCTTTTTTTTCCATTAAAATTCTCTTTCCCCATTTTCATCACTTTCTTCATTATCTATAACATCAACATTTACTGTTGAAATATGAAAAATGGCATCTCCTTGATTTACAATAGGAGCTTGGTTTACATTTATGATATATCCTTCGTTTGGCGCAAGGACTTTAAAACGCATTTTTCCATAGGGATCTGTAATCGTAGCTAAAAATTCTCCTTTTTCAACATGTTTATTATGTTCTATCTTTACGTGTAATAAACCACTTTTTTGAGCTCGTATCCACCTGCTTTTTTCAATGAGAACAGTTTTAGCATGTGCCTCAGGCCTTTGGTGCTTTGTAGATAACATATCTAAATATTTTAAAACCCGCATAACGCCTTCTACTCCTTCTTTTGCAATTTCCTTATTACTGTCCAAGGCTTTTCCTCCTTCAAATAATAAGATTGGGATCCCCTTTTTACTACAAGTAGCACGATAGGATTTGTCAATGTTTGTTGAAAAGACAGTAAAAGGGGCGTTAAATACTTGAGCGAGTTTGAGTAGGTTTTTATCCCCCGGGTTAATACGTATCTGTGCGGCATTAAATCGGCTGGCACCTCCAGTATGAAAATCTATACAATAATCTACATGGGGGAGTATATTTTTGGTGAACTGAAAAGCTACCCTGCTGGCCAAAGAACCTGTTTTTGTTCCCGGAAAAACCCGGTTGAGGTCTCTTCCATCAGGAAAGGCACGTTCAGCATTTAAAAATCCGAAAACATTTAAAATAGGAATACAAATAATAGTTCCTCTTTTTGGTTTGTTGATCTTTTTTGCAATTATCTGCCGAACAATTTCCACACCGTTTAGTTCGTCGCCATGAAGGGCGGCTGTTAATAATACAGTAGGACCGGAAGTTTTGGCCCTTTCAATAATAATAGGGATTTCAACCTTGGTTGAGGTATATAATTTTGCAATACTGAAATCGATGATCTTACTTTCGCCAAGACCAATCTTTTCCCCTAGAATTATTAAATCTTTGCTGTTTTTTTCGATCATTAAACGTTCCTTTCAATATATTTTATAATTGTATTGGCAATATCTTTTCCAGTTGCAGCTTCAATTCCTTCTAAACCAGGAGATGAATTTACTTCCAAAATAAGAGGTCCTCTGGCAGATTGCAGCATGTCTACACCTGCAATCCCTAATCCCATGGCACGCGCAGCCTTTAATGCTGCTGTTTCTTCTTCATCAGTTAATTTAATAACCGAAGCCGATCCGCCGCGATGCAAGTTACTGCGGAATTCTCCTTCTTTACCTTGACGCTTCATAGCACCCACAACTTGACCGTCTACAATAAAGACACGAACATCTGCACCACCTGCTTCTTTAATAAATTCCTGAACGATAACACGCGCTTGTAAATTGTTAAATGCTTCAATTACAGATTCTGCTGCTTTTCTGGTTTCAGCAAGAATAACACCTATTCCCTGAGTTCCTTCCAATAATTTTATAATTACCGGAGCACCACCGGCCTGATCTACAATTTCTTTAACGTTTTTTGAATAGTTTGTAAAAATTGTTTTTGGAAGTCCGAGCCCAGCACGAGAAAGAACCTGCAAGCTTCTTAATTTATCGCGAGAACGCACTAAGGCCTGAGATTCAGTAGTGGTAAAAACATGCATCATTTCAAATTGCCTAACAACAGCAGTACCATAAAAGGTTACCGAAGCCCCAATTCGTGGGATGACGGCGTCTACATTCTCAATTTTTTTTCCTTTATAGAATATAACGGGATTTTTCTTTTCAATAACAATATCACATTTTGCGTGATTTATTACTTCAATCGTATGATTTCTTTTTTTTGCTGCTTCAACGAGCCTTTTTGTAGAATACAAGTTGGGGTTTGCAGATAATATTTTAATGTTCATTGTTTCATTTTTAGTTTGTAGGATAAATTTGTTTTGTTAATATCCACTACAAATTTCTTGTTTAAGAATTTTCTGCCCAACAAAACAGGATATCGCATTTCTTCACGATCGCTTAGGGTTAAAAAAATAGGATAGTTTTTCCCGAATAAAATAATTTCAGTTAATATTCTATAACGGGCTTCAGCCTGTCCATTACTACTTTTTACTACTTTTACATCGTATTCGCTAAAAATAATCTCTTTTTCGTGATAATTAGGGTGCTCTTCATCTAAAAAAATACATTTTAAATAGTTGTCTTCTATTTTCATATTTTTACAATGAATAGAAGAGGTGTATGCCCCGGTGTCAATTTTTACATCAATGTCAGATAAATTAAGCAAGGGGAAATCGGCCTTATCTATCCTTCCTATATTTCTTTTCAAGTTCTAATGATTTTAATAGATGCAAGTTACTAAAAAGCTTATTTAATATAAATATTGAAAGACAGCTTAATTTATTTTTTGAGAAAAGTTTAGCGTTTGCTTCGTTCTATATATCCAATAATACTCTTTGCGATGTTTTTTCCTGTAGTTTTTTCAATTCCTTCTAAACCAGGAGTTGAATTTATTTCAAGTACCACGGGTCCTTTACTAGATTGTAAAATATCTACCCCGCATACGCCTAACCGCAATGCTTTTGCTGCTTTTAAAGCTACTTTTTCTTCTTCTGAAGTTAAATGAACAACCTCTGAGGTGCCTCCGCGATGTAAGTTGGAACGAAAGTCACCACCTTTACATTGCCGTTTCATAGCAGCGACCACAACCCCATCAATCACAATGGCTCTTATATCAGCTCCTTTTGATTCAGAAATATATTCTTGAAGTAAAAACTTTACTCCTGCAGTATGCAGAGTTTCTACAGTAGCCAATGCATTTTGTTTCTGCTAAAATCACCCCGTGACCGTGAGTTCCTTCCAATAACTTTATAATGACCGGGTTTTCTCCAAAATCTTTAAGCTGTTCTTCCAGATTAAAACTTCCTCCAAAAATTGTTTTAGGTAAAGGAACATTTGCTTTTGCCAAAATTTGAAAACAAGTCCATTTATCTCTTGACTGTAAAATAGCATCTGAAGAAACGATAGAAAACACCTGCATTGCTTCGAAATGGCGTACTAAAGAGGAACCAAAATACGTATTTGAAGCTCCAATTCTAGGAATAATTGCATCTAGATTGTCTACAATTTTATCCTGATATAATACTACGGCTTTTCCATTCTCTATAATAAGTTCACAATAGGTAGGATCAATTATTTCCATGGTATGGTCTCTTTTCCCTCCCGCTTTTAATAAGCTTTTTGTAGAATAAAGGCTTTCACTTCTAGATAAAATGGCAATGTTCATAGCTGTTTATTAACTGCCGCAAGTTAACCAAAAAGAATATTGGTAATCTTTTTGATTAAAAATTAATCTTAACATTATTTCAAGGCTTAATTTTTACCAGAAAACAAAACATCAAGTATCTTTGGGTTATGGCAGATGCTTCAGTAACACTTCAAATTTCCACACTTCCGCAGTTGCCCGGCGTATATCAATATTATGATAAAGAAGAAAAGATACTATATGTAGGTAAAGCAAAAAACCTTAAAAAAAGGGTAAATTCTTATTTTACAAAGCACCATGATAACGCCCGTACACGCATTCTTGTAAAGAAAATAATTACCATAAAACATATTGTTGTTGCCACCGAAACCGATGCGTTGTTGCTGGAAAACAATTTGATAAAAAAATATCAGCCACGGTATAATGTCTTGCTGAAAGACGACAAATCCTATCCGTGGATTTGTATAAAAAACGAACGTTTTCCCAGGGTATTTTCCACCCGCCGGCTCATAAAGGACGGTTCTGAGTATTACGGCCCATACACAAGTATGAAAACCGTACATACACTACTCGATCTTATAAAAGGGTTATATCCGTTGCGCACGTGTAATTATGACCTTTCAGAAGAAAAAATCAAGAATGGGAAATATAAAGTATGCCTAGAATATCATTTAGGAAATTGCGCAGGCCCGTGTGAAGCATTTTATACTGAAAAAGAATACAATGAAAATATTGAAGCGATACGAAATATAGTAAAAGGAAATTTTAAAGAGTCGCTACATACATTCAAAACGCAAATGAAAACGTTTGCAGATAACCTCCAATTTGAGGATGCACAACGTATTAAAGAAAAAATTGACACCCTTCAAAACTATCAATCTAAGTCTACGGTTGTAAACCCTAAAATCAATAATGTGGACGTTTTCTCTATAATTTCAGATGAAAGTTATGGATATATAAATTTTCTGCAACTCTCCCATGGGGCTATTATCCGTTCTCATACATTGGAAATAAAGAAAAAACTCGATGAAAGTGATGAAGAATTATTACAGTTGGCTGTTATTGAATTGCGACAACGGTTTAATTCACAATCAAAAGAAATATATGTACCTTTTAAAATTGATGCCGAAGAAGGAGTAAAAGTTCATATTCCAAAAGCAGGTGATAAAAAACACATCTTTGATCTTTCCCTTCGAAACGCAAAATATTATAGGATGGAACGTTTTAAACAGGCAAAAATCGTAGATCCCGATCGCCATGAAAAACGTATTATGGCACAAATGAAAAAAGACCTTAGGCTTTCAGATGAACCCCGCCATATTGAATGTTTCGACAACAGTAATATTCAAGGAACAAATCCGGTAGCCGCTTGTGTGGTGTTTAAAAACGGAAAACCAAGCAAGAAAGACTACCGTAAGTTTAACATAAAAACAGTAGAAGGGCCAGATGATTTTGCCTCTATGGAAGAAGTTGTCTATAGGCGTTATAAAAGATTAAAGGAAGAAGAGCAACCTTTACCACAACTTATCATCATAGATGGAGGGAAGGGACAATTATCCTCTGCTTTAAAAAGCTTAGATAGGTTGGAGTTACGTGGAAAAATAGCTATTGTAGGAATAGCAAAACGCCTTGAAGAACTATTTTATCCAGATGATACCATTCCGTTGTATTTAGATAAAAAATCGGAAACCTTAAAAATCATCCAACAACTCCGAAATGAAGCTCACCGTTTTGGGATTACATTTCACCGCCAAAAGCGTAGTAAAGAAGCATTAAACAACGAATTGGAATCCATTCCTGGAATAGGTGAAAAAACAGTAATAGAGTTATTGCGGAATTTTAAAAGCACAAAACGGATCAAAGAAGCTGGTTTTGATGAAATTGCAAAAGTAGTTGGAGCCAGTAGGGCTAAAAAAATTGTAACACATTTTCAGTAAGTAACATAATGAAAAACACCTTTTTTATACTATTCTTATTAGTATCGGCCTTGGTTTTTTCTCAGGAAAAACCCCAAGAGGATATTAAAGTAGGGCTTGTTTTAAGTGGTGGCGGTGCCAAAGGGTTGGCTCATATTGGAGCTTTAAAGGCAATTGAAGACGCGGGAGTTCGCATAGATTATATTGGCGGAACTAGTATGGGGGCAATTATTGGAGCTTTATATGCCTCAGGATATTCAGCAAGGCAACTGGATTCTATCTTCAATCAAGTAGATTTTAATATTCTTATTCAGGACGAAATACCCCGTAGCGCAAAAACCTTTTACGAAAAAGAAGAATCTGAAAAATATGCCTTAACGTTGCCTTTTGATAAATTTCAAATAGGATTTCCTTCAGGATTGTCAAAAGGTCAAAATGTGTATAATTTAATGTCCCGACTTACCGCTCATGTAAGTGAAATTAGGGATTTCAGTAAATTACCCATTCCATTTTTTTGTGTAGCTACCAATATAGAAACCGGTAAAGAAGTGATTTTAGACAAAGGGTATCTTCCCCGAGCGGTTTCGGCAAGTGGAGCCTTACCTTCATTATTTAGTCCTGTGGTTATAAATGATACGGTAATGGTAGATGGTGGTGTTGTAAATAATTACCCCATCGATGAAGTAAGGGCAAAAGGCATGGATATTATTATTGGGGTAGATGTACAAGATAGTCTTAAAACCAGAGATAACCTTAAATCGGCTTTTGAAGTACTAGTGCAGATCAATAACTTCAGGACGATTAAAGATATGGTTGAGAAAAGAAAAAAAACAGATATATATATTCAACCCAATATTGATGATTTTTCGGCGGTTTCTTTCAGTGATGGCAGAGAAATTATAAAAGCAGGTGAAAAAGCAGGGCAGTTGTTAAAAGGTGAATTGGAAGAATTGGCCTCGCACCAAAAATTAAAGGAGACCGAAAAAATTAAATTTTATGATGAAGATTCGTTTTTTATAAAACACTTAGAAATTCAAGGCAATGAAAATTATACAAGATCCTACATTTTAGGAAAGCTTAAACTTAAAATTCCTGCAAAAGTATCGTATAAACTTTTTAATGAAGGAATCAATAACCTTTCTGCCACTGGCAATTTTCAGGATATAAACTATAGGGCGATAAAAGACGAGAACAACCAGTATACTATAATTTTCAGTGTACGAGAAAATAATTCAAAAATGTTATTGCGGTTAGGGGCTCATTATGACGATCTTTTTCGTACGGCAGCCTTAATAAATATTACTCGCAAGCGACTTTTTACAAATAATGATATTGCTTCTTTCGATTTTATTGTTGGAGATAATATTCGCTATAATTTTAATTACTATATAGACAAAGGATTTTATTGGAGTATTGGTCTAAATTCAAGTTTTGACTTTTTTGACAAAGATGTTTCCATCAATTTTATTGATCCTGAATTGACTTCAGATGAAAATACCCAATTAAATGAAATAGAGCTAGAATATGGCGACCTAACCAACCAAATATATGTAGAAACACTTTTCAGAAGAAGTTTTATATTGGGTGCAGGTTTAGAGCATAAATGGTTACGCTATCTTTCGAAAACTATTGGGATTGATGAAAATGATAACCCTCGTACTATTTTTGAAAGCACCAATTATTTTAGTACCTATGGATTTTTAAAATACGACACTTACGACAATAGTTTTTTTCCGAAAAAAGGAATTTATTTTGATGGAGATTTCCATTTATACCTTTTCTCTAAAGGACGAAATAAAGATTTTGATCAATTTTCTATCGCAAAAGCAAAAATTGGATATGCACAATCTTTTTCTGAAAAAATATCGGCTAGAATTATTACAGAAGGCGGATTTAAAATAGGAAACAATGCTACAAAATCATTTGATTTTTTTCTGGGGGGTTATGGATATAAACAAATAAATAATATAGTCCCATTCTATGGTTATGAGCCGTTAAGTCTTCGGGGAGATACCTATTTAAAGACAACTTTAACGTTGGATTATGAGGTTTTCAAAAAGAACCACCTTAATATTTCAGGAAATATTGCCAATATAGATGACGATCTTTTTGAATCGGGTCAATGGGTTGATAGAATTCAATACAGTGCTATTGCTTTGGGTTATGGAATGGAAACTTTTTTAGGCCCCATAGAGGTTAAATACTCTTTTTCTCCTGAAAGGGATGAAGGCGAATGGTATGTAGCTGCAGGCTTTAGGTTTTAGCATAATCTTACAATAAAAGCAGTATATTTTTACGATATTTGTGTAATAAATAGCACATTATGCCATTCTATCATAAACTGGGAAAAATTCCTCCCAAAAGACATACTCAATTTCGCAAGCCCGATGGCTCTCTGTATTCCGAACAACTTTTCGGGACTATTGGTTTCGATGGCATGTACTGTAATTCGTATCATGAACATCGTCCTACCCAGGTAAAAGAAATAAAAAAACAATACAGTGTTGCTCCAAAAATTGCGAAAGCAAATAATATGCAATCGTACCGTTTTCGAGGGTTTCAAGTAAAACCTGAAAACGATTATTTAGACAGCCGAAAAACAGTATTGACCAACAGCGATTGTAGTATTATTTTAGCAGCACCTAAAGAATCCCAAAAAGACTATTTTTATAAAAATACAGATGCCGATGAATTAATTTTCATTCATAAAGGAACTGGAAAATTACGCACACATTTAGGAAACCTCGACTTTAAATACGGGGATTATTTATTGGTCCCACGTGGTATTATCTATAAAATAGATTTTGACACCGAAGATAACCGGCTATTTATCGTAGAATCCCGACGGCCTATTTATACACCCAAAAGATACCGAAACTGGTTTGGACAGCTTTTGGAACACTCGCCGTTTTGTGAGCGTGATATACGCAAACCACAGGATTTAGAAACCCACGATGAAAAAGGCGAATTCCTCATAAAAATCAAAAAGAAGGATGAAATTTTTGAAATGGTCTATGCCACGCATCCTTTTGATGTAGTGGGGTACGACGGGTACAATTATCCATATGCCTTTTCAATTCACGATTTTGAACCTATTACAGGCCGCATTCACCAACCGCCACCGGTACACCAAACCTTTGAAACCGATGCGTTTGTGGTTTGTAGTTTTGTGCCGAGAAAATACGATTATCACCCCCAAAGTATTCCCGCGCCCTATAATCACAGCAATATAGATAGCGATGAGGTTTTGTACTATGTAGATGGCGATTTTATGAGCCGTAACGATGTCGATGCCGGGCATATTTCCTTGCACCCGGCGGGCATCCCACACGGACCGCATCCCGGCGCAACCGAACGTAGTATAGGAAAAACCGAAACAGACGAACTTGCAGTAATGGTAGACACCTTTAAACCCTTGCAAGTAACCGAAGAAGCCATGAAAATAGCCGATGAAAGCTATTACCAATCTTGGCTCGAAGAATAAAAATAAGGAGCAATTCCTGCTTTCCGCTGTATCTTTTTTTACCATTTATCAAAGTAAAAAAAGGATGCCGCTGCAATCAGGGCTAAAAAAAATAACAATGAGTAAAGACGTAAAATCAGTAGACTACGGTTTAGAAAAAATATTTGAAGGCGCTCAAGACTTTTTGCCTTTATTAGGAACCGATTATGTAGAATTCTATGTAGGAAATGCCAAGCAGGCTGCACACTTTTATAAAACCGCTTTTGGGTTTCAGTCATATGCATACAAAGGATTGGAAACCGGTTCAAGAGATTCGGTAAGTTATGTGCTTAAACAAGACAAGATAAGGCTGGTGCTTACATCTCCCCTTAACAGCAAATCACCCATTAACGAGCATATTGTAAAACATGGCGATGGCGTAAAAGTAATAGCCCTTTGGGTAGAGGATGCCCGTAGCGCTTACGAAGAAACTACAAAACGAGGCGCAAAATCTTTTATGGAACCAGTAGTGGAAAAAGATGATAATGGTGAAGTGGTGCGCGCTGGGATTTATACATACGGCGAAACGGTGCATATATTTGTGGAACGTAAAAATTATAAAGGGAAATTCCTTCCGGGCTTCCGCGAATGGAAATCAGATTATAACCCAGAACCTACCGGCTTAAAATACATTGACCATATGGTAGGAAATGTAGGTTGGGGACAAATGAACAAATGGGTAAAATGGTATGAAGATGTCATGGGATTTGTAAATTTCCTTTCATTTGATGACAAACAGATTCATACCGAGTATTCAGCTTTAATGAGTAAAGTAATGAGTAATGGGAACGGCCGGATTAAATTCCCAATAAATGAACCTGCCAAAGGAATAAAAAAATCACAAATTGAAGAATACCTTGATTTTTATGAAGATTCAGGGGTGCAACACCTCGCAGTGGCGACCGACGATATTATTAAAACAGTAAGCCAGTTAAAAGCAAGAGGAATTGAGTTTTTGCCACCCCCACCACAAGCTTATTATGACGATATACCACGAAGATTGGGCGAACACATGAAAATGATGAAGGAAGATATTAAAGAACTACAGAGGCTTTCTATAATGATTGATGCCGATGAAGAAGGGTATTTACTTCAAATATTCACAAAACCCCTTGAAGATAGGCCAACCTTATTTTTTGAAATAATTCAAAGAATGGGTGCCAAAGGTTTTGGGGCCGGAAACTTTAAAGCCCTTTTTGAATCTATTGAACGTGAACAAGAATCTCGCGGAACTTTATAGAGATATAACAAAAAATAAACTCCATCGTTTAATGATGGAGTTTATTTTTTGGAATAGAAATTGTTATTCTATCAGGGAACTTTAAAACTCCAAATTTTATGAAAAAGCTCTTACTGCTTTTAGTCTTGCTAAATTTCACCTTGCTTTCAGCACAAAAAAAGGCCTATGGCGATGGGGAATGGTTTAAATTCAGGGTGCATTATGGTTTTGTAACAGCTGGGTATGGAACACTACAAGTTGAAGAGACTGTACTTAATGGCAAACCTGTTTATCATGTAAAAGGATTTGGTGAAACTGTAGGTCTATCTTCCCTTTTTTTTAATGTTAAGGACGACTACCAATCTTATATTGATAAAGAAAAAGATATTCCCTACAGGTTTATTCGGAAAATCGATGAAGGAGGCCATACTAAAGATATTCAGATAGACTTTAACAGAGATAGTAATATAGCTGTTATAAAGAATAAAAAACATAATAAAACTGATGCCGTTTCTTTTCCAAAAGACGCACAGGATATGGTTTCCGCTTTTTATTATTTACGAAATCATATTGATGCAAAAAATATAAAAGAAGGCGAAAGCATCGATATGGATATGTTTTTTGATAAAGAAAATTATAAATTCCGACTTAAATTTTTGGGCAGGGAGGTAATAAATACCGAGTTTGGTAAAATCCCCTGCTTGGTGTTTCGTCCATATGTACAAGCAGGAAGAGTTTTTAAAGAAAAGGAAAGCCTTACTGTTTGGGTAAGTGATGATGAAAACAAAATGCCACTTCTTGTTAAAGCAGATCTTGCCGTAGGTTCTTTAAAAGCTTCCCTTATAGAATTTAAAGGGCTTCAACACTCATTTAAAATCTTGGTTGATTGAGAAAAGTTGTAATGAACTTATGTCTACATTCAAAAGAAAATACATTGCGTAAGAAAGCTTATCAAAAAAAGAATTTAAAATAACTCCCTTTTAATAAAAGATTTCTACAAATTTAACGTTAGCGTAAATAAACTTGGTTTGTTGATTATATTACCAACTAAATAAAAAGTGAATTTTATAAAGTGGCAGAAATTATAAATTTATGTTGTCAAGTTTTTAAAATATTCTTTTTTTTCTAATCTTTGAGCCTTGAAAAAAAAAGAGTTATAAAAGGTAGCTCTCTATTTAATATAAAAGCAATAAAAATATTGAAGAAATTACTTCTATTATGGTTATTGGCATTTTTATTTAATGCCTGTGATCCCGGAAAGGATGATTCTGTTGAAGAGTATTCTGAAGAAACGCCTACTATTGTTGAAGAATACGGATATATATTAAATGATTTTAATGTTATAAGGGATACCATACGTCCCGGAGATACTTTTGGGGATATATTAGATGCCAATGGGGTAGCCCAAGAGAAGATTCTGGAAGTTGCCAATAAATTCAGAGACAGTTTTGATGTAAGAAGGATAGTTGTAGGAAAACCCTATGTTCTGCTTAATTCTAAAGACTCTATAAACTCAACACAGGTATTTATTTATGAAAAAAACCGTGTTGATTATGCAGTAGTTGATTTTCGTGAAAATGTTACCTGTTATACAAATCAAAAATCGTTAAATTATCGAGAACGGGTTGCTTCCGGTATTATTACAAGTTCTCTTTCTCAAACTATGGAAGAGCAAAATTTAAGCGCGAATATGACAGATCAACTTGCAAAGATCTATGCTTGGACCGTTAATTTTTTCCATCTACAAGAAGGAGATCGCTTTAAAGTAGTATATACCGAAAAATACATCAATGATACCATACCGGCCGGACTTGGTGAAATTAAAGCGGCTTATTTTGAACATCGTGGCAAGCCCCTATATTCTTTTAATTTTGAAACGGATTCAGTAAATAGAATACGTGATTATTATGATGAAAAGGCCGATAATTTAAGAAGAGCTTTTTTAAAAGCTCCGGTAAAATTCAGTAGAATATCTTCTCGTTACAATTTAAATAGACGCATTAAATACTACGGTTACAAACTTCGCCCTCATAAAGGAACTGATTTTGCAGCCTCTATTGGAACTTCTATTTTAGCAACTGCGGATGGTACGGTTTCAAAATCTGAATACAGAGGTGGAAACGGAAATTATGTAAAAATAAAACATAATGGCACATTCGAAACCCAGTATTTACATATGAAAAAGCGCAATGTACGCGCAGGGCAATATGTGAGACAAGGTGATGTAATAGGATGGGTAGGAATGACCGGAAATACCGGAGGCCCTCACGTATGCTATCGTTTTTGGAAAAACGGAAAACAAGTAGATCCTTTTAAAGAAGACCTGCCATTGTCTAAACCATTACCCAAAGAACTTCAAGAAGATTACTTTGCTTTTATTATGCCGCTTAAAACACAGCTCGATTGTATCGTATTTTAAGGTCTTCACTCCTAATTTGTTAACAACTGTGTTATTAAATAAACACCACTTTATCAGTAACTTACACTTTTCTTCCTAAATTTAATTAGAAATAATTTCTTAGCGTTTTCTTAACTTTTGAATATCTTTTGAGGATATCAAATATGTAATTTTGTTCAACAAACTAAATTCAACAATATGAAAAAACTATTACTTTTTATTTTTCTAATAAGCAGTGTTACTGCTTTTTCACAAGGAACTATTACCGGGAAAGTTATGGACACTGATATAAGTGCACCCTTACTCGGCGCCAATGTTATTGTTCAAGGAACAAATAATGGAGCAATTACCGACTTTGATGGTAACTTTTCTTTAAATGTTTCAGCTAATTCAGGATCAGTAGTAATCTCTTATGTAGGTTACACAAGTATGACGATTCCTTTTACTTTAACTAATGGAAGTGCAGATTTAGGAGTTGTAAATTTGTCTCCTAATGCAGATGCCCTTTCTGAAGTTGTTATTACGGCTTCAGGATTAGTAGATATTGCGAAAGACAGGCAAACACCAGTAGCGGTTTCTACCATTCGGGCCCAAGACATCCAAGATAAGTTAGGATCTCAGGAATTCCCTGAAATTTTAAACAATACACCTTCTATATATGCCACAAAGCAAGGAGGAGGTTTTGGAGATGCTCGAATAAACATTCGAGGTTTTGATACACAAAACTCAGCCGTCCTCGTTAATGGTATTCCGGTAAACGATATGGAAAACGGTCTTGTATATTGGAGTAACTGGGCAGGCCTTTCAGATGTTGCTTCAGCTATACAGGTGCAACGTGGGTTAGGATCTTCAAAGTTAACTGTATCTTCAGTAGGAGGAACTATTAATATTGTAACACGAAGTTCAGAAAGAAAACAAGGAGGTTTTTTCTCTGGAAGCGTAGGAACTAACGATTACTTAAAAAATGTAGTTTCTTATTCTACAGGACTTTCAGAAAATGGTTGGTCCGGTTCATTTTTATTCAGTAGAACTGAAGGAGATGGCTATGTAGACGGAACTGAGTTTGAAGCATATAATTACTATATAGGTGTTGGGTACAAACCAAGTGTTAAAAACAGTTTTGAATTTACACTTACAGGAGCACCACAACAACACAACCAACGTGGATTTGCACCTACTATAAGTGATTATATTAAATATAGTAAAACTGGAAAACCCAGAATAAAATACAATAGTGATTGGGGTTATAGAAACGGGGAACAATTTACGTTCGCAGGGAATTTTTATCATAAGCCTATTGCTTCCCTAAACTGGGAATGGAAAGTTAGTGAAGCTTCACAATTGAGTACTTCAGTGTATGCATCTTTTGGTCGTGGAGGTTCTGTAGGTTCTATTGGAAAAATAAATAATAAGCAGTCTTTTCAATTACCGAGAACGCCAGATGGTTTAATTCGTGTTGATGATATTATTGCCTATAATTCTGGACAAAACGTTCCAGACTTAGGGGGAAGCAGAGATGGTTATACGGGAGGAGGTAATGCTTTTCAAGGAGCATATGTAAACAGTAATAGCAGGAATTCTTCTTATGTAGATGACAATGGATTTATAAGAGGGTCTCAAAATGGTATTTCACAACGTTCTTCTGTTAATTCTCATAACTGGTTTGGATTGATCTCTAATTATTCCACAAAGCTTAATGAGAATTTTACATTAGATTTTGGTATTGACTTAAGATCATATACCGGATATCACTACAGAAGATTAGTAGATCTTTTGGGAGCAGATGTTTATGTAGACAATGATAATATTAATAATCCATACCGTTTTAGTACTGAAACTTACAAACCTACTGCAGGAAACACCTTAAATGTTTTTAAAAGTATTAGTGATGAAGAAAAAATTGACTATTACAATGACGGAAAAGTAAGCTGGGCAGGTGTTTTCGGCCAATTAGAGTATGTAAAAAATGATATTTCTGCCTTTATACAAGCAGCCTTTTCAAATCAAGGTTTTAGAAGGATAGATTATTTTAACTATGCAGATTCAGATCCTGATCAGGAATCAGATGTTGAAAACCTTATAGGAGGAAATGTAAAAGGAGGCGTCAACTGGAATTTGGATGAACATAATAATATTTTTGTAAATGGAGGATATTATTCAAAACAACCATTATTTGATGCGGTTTTTCCGAGTTTTGTTTCCAATGAAATTAATGACAACCTTCAAAATGAAACCATCATTGGTACTGAAATAGGGTACGGTTTTCGTGCAAAAGGATTTCGTGCAAATGTAAATCTTTACCGTACCAGTTGGGCCGACCGTTTTGAAACAACATCTCAAACCTTTACAATGGGCACTGAAGACACTTCTGATGACATTAGAGGTACGGCAAACCTAGATGGCATTACGCAAGTGCATATGGGTGTTGAGGTAGACATGATAGCTAGAGTAGGTAGCAATTTAGAAGTTAGGGGAATGTTCTCTTATGGCGATTGGAGATATAAAGAAAATGTAACCGCAGCTTATTTTGATGAAAGTAATCAGCCTATTATTGTTGATGGACAAGCACAGGAAGAAATATTATACCTTGACGATGTAAGGGTTGGTGATGCGGCACAATTTACTGCAAGTGTTGGGGCAGAGCTGGAAATCGTAAAAAATCTAAAAATAGACGCCAACTATCGTTATTCAGATAATTTATTTGCTGCTATTAATGCGACAGATTTTAGTGATGCCGATAATTTAGGTTCTCTGGAACTTCCAAGTTATGGCTTGCTTGATGCAGGTATGTCTTTTTCTGTTCCGTTTTTATATAATGAGACCTTAAGTTTTAGGTTGAATATAAATAATGTGTTGAATGAAACATATATTTCAGAATCTGAAACAAATAAATTTGCTGCTCCGGGAGACGACACCTACGATGGTATCGCTACTTCTAACAGAGTTTTCTTTGGATTTGGAACCACATTTAATACAAGTGTGCGCTTTACCTTCTAAGAAAAATTAAATTGTTATAAAACCGCCTCAAATTTGAGGCGGTTTTTTTATACAAAATATCGCTACCTTTGAAATTATAATTTTTATTAAATACTTTTCTATGTATACAACCGTACAATTTATTCACTCTTATTGGGCCTATTTAGTGCTTTTAATAGTACTCTTAGCTACTTTAAATGCCCTTGTTGGTTACTTTTCTAAGAAAGAATATGGGCCGAATGATTTCAGAATTTCACTATTTGCATTAATCGTTACCCATATTCAGTTATTAATTGGACTCGTATTGTATTTTGTTTCCCCTTTGGGTTTACAGTCAATTACAAATAAAGGGATGGGCGTTGTGATGAAGGATTCTCTTTTAAGATTGAATGCTGTCGAACATCCAATCGTTATGATCTTGATGGTTGTTTTTATAACAATAGGCTACTCTAAACATAAAAAGAAATTAATATCCAAGGCAAAATTTAAAATGCTTGCTGTTTTTTATACCATAGCACTATTATTAATGCTGAGTAGAATTCCGTGGGGACAATGGTTTTAATAAAAAAAGGCGCTCACTGAGCGCCTTTTTTATGATTATAAATTATAGGTTTCTTATTTGGTAGTTTCCTTAATTAGATAAATATATACCGGAAAGTGATCACTATAACCTCCTGTAAATCCACCGTCAGCAAAACTCCTGTATGGATATCCTTTGTACTGCCCTCTTGGATTTGCTAAATAATTTTTATTATAAATCCCGGCTTTAAAAAAACGGTATGATGAATAATCTTTTTCAAGTAAAGGTTGTGAGATAATTATTTGATCGAACAAATTCCAGCTATCTCTATACGCTAAAGTCCCTAGTCCTTTGCTGAACATTTCTCCCATTGGGTTGTATAATTCTTTAATTTTTACATCCTCACGATCATCCTTCGCTTTTAAATAGTCTTTTACACTAGGACTGGTAGGATCGTCATTAAGATCCCCCATAGTAATAATCTTGGCATAAGGATCTACACTGTATAATGAATCAATGATTTGTTTGTTAAGCTGGGCTGCTTTAATACGTTTAGGACGACTTTTTTCTTCGCCACCACTTCGTGAAGGCCAGTGATTAACAATAAGATTAATTTTCTCTCCATCTAACATTCCTGTTACCAATAATTGATCCCTTGTATATACACGTTTAGTAACATCATTATTATCATAAAGATAAAGTGTGTGAGCACTAGAACTGGTAGGGGTAAACAATTTCTTTTGATATAAAAGAGCGACATCTATTCCACGCCTGTCAGGTGAATTAAACTGAATGATACCATAATCTTTTCCTATAAGTGTTTTTTCATTTACTAAGTCTTCTAAAACTTTTCTGTTTTCAACTTCTGACACACCAATAATTGCAGGGGAAGTTCCAGTTACATCACTTCCAATTTCCGAGATAACCTTGGCCATATTGGTTAATTTCTTCTTATAAACATCTTCTCGAAGTCCTTCGCCCATTTCCATTATGGGGCTTGCTTCGTCATTAATGGTAGTATCATCTTCAGGATCATACAGGTTTTCAAGATTGTAAAAGGCGATGGTATTTACTTTATACGTTTTTTTATCTTGTGCTGTTAATGAAAAAGTACAAATAAAAAGCAGTAAAATAGAATAGGTAAGCTTCATTGATTTAAGGATATTAAATTTACGTAGAATTCATTTCAATTGTTGCGCCAAAAGTAGTTAATTCATTTAAAAAACGTAGATTTGCACCCCATTATTAATAATTTTTTAATCTAACAAAACACAAATTACAGAATGAAAAGATTCATTTTTACTTTTTGCGTAGCATTAATAGGTGGTTTTTCACTTATTGCACAAAATGCTACAGTAAAAGGGAGAGTAGTGGAAACCAACTCTAGTGAGGCCATTCCTGATGTTGATGTTCAAATTCAAGCGAGCATTTTTAACTCAATGTCCAACGCAAGTGGAGAATTTTCTATTACCGGAAACGAACTTCCGCAAGGAGAACAAATTTTAGTAATTAGTAAAGACGGGTATATTACCCTTCGAATTCCAATTACGATTCAAAACGGGAATACAGTTGATCTAGATCCTGTTTTAATGGAAATTGATATTTCTGCTGTAGAAGCCCAAATTGGAATTATTAGTCTTTCAGATAATGAGCTTAATGAAGACGAAGGAACATCTTTTAATGTATCGGGATTGCTACAAGCATCAAAAGATGTTTTTCTGAATGCTGCTTCCTATGATTTTAGCGCTACATTCTTTAGGCCAAGAGGGTACGATTCTGAAAACGGAAAAGTACTTATTAATGGTATTGAAATGAACAAACTCTACAATGGGAGACCACAGTGGGGAAATTGGGGAGGTTTAAATGATGCCCAAAGAAACCAAGTTTTCTCTATGGGAATTTCAGCCAATGATTACACTTTTGGTGATCTTGCCGGAACCACTAATATTATAATGAGAGCTTCCCAATACCGCGAAGGCGGTCGTGTATCGTATGCAACTTCTAACAGAAGTTACCGCGGGCGTGTTATGGGATCTTATAATAGTGGATTAACAGCAAGTGGATGGTCATACTCAGTATTATTATCAAGACGTTTTGGAGAAGAAGGTTTTAATGATGGATCTTTATATGATGCCAATTCATTTTTTGCTTCTGTTGAAAAGAAAATTAACAGCGATCACAGCTTAAACCTTACTGCTTTTTACACTCCTAATCGAAGAGGAAAATCTTCTCCAAATACTCAGGAAGTTTATGACCTGAAAGGAATACAGTATAACTCTTACTGGGGAAAACAAGATGGCGAAATAAGAAACTCAAGAATTAAAGAAGTGGCTGAGCCAGTAATTATGCTGAACCACTATTGGGATATTTCAGAAAACACACGTTTAAATACAAACGTAGGTTACCAATTTGGTAAAATAGGTAATAGCCGTTTAGGATATGACAACACAAGAAATCCAGATCCAACCTATTACCAAAAACTACCAAGTTATTTTCTTGCTAATCCCGAAGGTCCCGATTTAGAAGGTGCCTATACAGCAGAACAAAGCTTTTTAGACGATGGACAAATTGACTGGCAAAATATTTACGAAACAAATATTTTCTATGGTGGAACTTCAAGATATTACTTATATGAAGACCGCAATGATGATAACCAGTTAACGGCAAATACAATTTTAACTTCTAAGTTAAATAACAACATTACCTTGAATGCCGCTATAAATTACAGAAACTTAAATTCAAATAATTTTGCCAGTATGATTGATCTTCTTGGCGGAAATGGATATTTGGATATCGACACATTTAACCAAGGAGATGCACAACAAAATGATTTAAATAACCCAAACCGTGTATTAGGCGAAGGCGATACATTTAAATACAATTTTGAGTTGGATGCCAGAGTTTACAGTGGTTTTGCACAAGCACAATTCACCTATTCAAAAATAGATTTTTATTTAGCAGGGAACGTTGGTAAAACGACCTATCAAAGAAATGGTTTATACCAGAATGGAAGTTTCCCTGATAATTCCCTCGGAAAAAGTAAACAACTCGACTTTACAACCTATGGCGCCAAAGCTGGAGCTACTTATAAAATAACAGGTAGACATTTATTAGATGTTAATACATCTTACTTTACAGATGCACCTACTTTAAGGAATTCATTTTCAAATTCACGCCAAAATAACAGTACGGTTACCGGCTTAACTGAAGAAGCTACTTCAAGTATTGACGCAAGTTATATTTATCGTTCTCCTATTGTAAAAGCCAGATTAACCGGGTATTATACTGAAATGAAAGATGCTACTGAGATTTCTTTCTTTTATGCCGATGGAATTTCAGGAATTGGAAGAAATGTAACCAATGCTTTTGTGCAAGAAGTTTTAACGGGAGTAGATAAAAGATATATGGGTGGAGAACTTGGTATAGAAGCCCAAGTTACCCCTACCATTAAATTAAAAGGAGCCGCTGCTTTTGGTCAATACACCTATAGCAACAATCCTAATTTGTACTTAACTTCAGACGATATTAAGCGTGATGAAACAAGTACAGGTTTTACCAGAATTAATGAAAATGACGAATTGGTTTATGGAAAATCGTATCTTAAAGATTACAAAATTGCTGGTGGACCTCAACAGGCATACCAAATAGGTTTTGAATACCGTGATCCAGATTATTGGTGGTTTGGAGCAACAACAAATTACTTTTCAAATGCATATGTAGATGTAGCACCAATTACCAGAACCGAGAACTTTTACTTAGATACTGACGGAATCCCTTTTAATGATTACGATCCAGCCGTTGCTAGAGAATTGCTAAAGCAAGAACAATTTGACGACTATATATTGGTAAATGTTGTAGGTGGAAAGTCTTGGAAAATAGATGATTACTTTGTTGGATTTTTTGCAACAATTAATAATATCTTTGATGAAGAATACAAAACAGGAGGTTTTGAACAAGGAAGAAGTTCAAATTACAGAACACTTTCTGAAGATGCAGCTAACGACACACGTGTTTTTGGCCCTAAATACTGGTACGGATATGGTACCACATATTATTTAAATGTTTACGTTAGATTTTAATAAAGAAGAAAAAGAAATAAATTTATAATTATGAAAAATATTAAGAATTTCAAATTTTTAAGTTTCCTATTTGTTTTAGGAATGATCGTAACATCTTGTGTACAAGATGATGATTTTGAAACTCCAGAAGTAAATGCTGTAGAGCCCAATGTTACTGTTAATAGTAGTATTAGTACAGTAAAAGCTATGTACGGAGGTTTTGAGCCTGTTTTAATTGAAGCGGGTGCAGATTCACAAACACCTGTATATATTGAAGCATACGTTGTTTCAAGCGATGAATCTGGAAACTTTTATAAAACATTGGTAATTCAAGATACGCCGGAAAATCCAACTGCTGGAGTAGCTATCTCTACAGATGCTACAGATACATATACATTTTATGAGCCGGGAAGAAAAGTATATTTCCGAGTAGATGGATTATTTATCGGTGAATATGCAGGACTACCTACTATAGGAACTCAAAATATAGATGAAATCGGACGAATTGGAGTTGATGATTTTGAATCTAGAATACTGCGTTCTAATGAAGTTGCAGAACTAGTTCCAACACCTATAACTATTGAGCAAGCTTATAATGAAGCAAGATTGAATACATTAATTCAATTACAAGATGTACAGTTTCCTAATGATTTGCTTGGGCAAGCTTACGGAAATCTAGACAATACCTTTAGTGTAAATAGAACTGTTGAAGATTGTGATGATAATACCATCATTTTAAGAAACAGTGGTTTTTCCGATTTTAAAAACCTTTTATTACCTGAAGGAAATGGAACTTTAACAGCGGTTTTAAGTCTTTTTAATAATGATTTCCAATTGTTCATTAGAAATACTAACGATGTAAACCTTGATGGAGCTCGTTGTCCTTCACCAATGTTTGAAGAAGATTTTGAAGGTATTGCAGTTACAGGAAACGGAGAGTATGTAGATCTTCCAGGATGGACGAATGTAAATATCACAGGAGGAACTGAAAGATATGAAGCAAGAAACTTTAATGGACAAAATGCATATGCTCAAATTTCAGCTTTCAACACAGGAGAAAGTCCTTTGGAAGCTTGGTTGGTAACTCCCGGTATTGAACTTATGTCAAGTCTTTCGATTGCTACTTTAAACTTTAGTACAGTAGATGGATACAATAATGGTGATGTTTTAAAAGTATATGTATCAACAGATTTTTCAGGTGATGTAGAAACAGCTACTTGGATTGAACTTGATGCAAATATCTCTACAGGACACCCTTCAAGTTATGCAAGTACTTTTACAGCATCAGGCGATGTTGACTTATCTACATATATTGGTCAAACAGTGTATATAGGATATCAATATGCAGGATCTTCAAGTGGTGTTACTACCACCTATGAAGTTGATAATGTTTCAGTATCTGTGCAATAGAAAATAGTATTTAGATTATATTAAAAACCGCTTCTTTTAAAGAAGCGGTTTTTTTATGCTATTTTTAAAAAGATGAAAAGAATCCCATTTTTATTAATCTATAGTAGAATACTCCTCGCTATTTTAATTGCAATATCCGCACTTTATAACGCGGCTTCTTCTTCAATTTTTATTGTAGTTTTTATGACCGTAGGATTATTGACTGATGTTTTTGATGGTATTATCGCAAGGAAATTAAATGTTTCATCCGAAAAGCTCAGGGTGTGGGATTCTAATGTCGATCAATTTTTTTGGGTTGTAACCATAGGTTCCATATTCTATTTGAATATTGACTTTCTTAAAAGAGAATATATATGGATACTACTTATTCTTTTTCTAGAAGTAATATGTTATATCACAAGCTATCTTAAGTTTAAAAGAACTATTGCCACCCATTCTATCCTTTCAAAAATATGGACACTGACCTTACTTGCTTTTTTAATAGATTTGACCCTTACTTTAAATAGCGATATCCCTTTTTTAATATGTATTACTTTAGGAATATTGTCAAGGCTGGAAATTATCTTAATTATATTTAAATTAAGAAAATGGACCACCGATGTTCCTTCTATATTTTCCGTTTCAAATATAAATAGGGGAATACCCATTAAAAAGAACAAATTATTTAATGGTTAGAAATAAAAAAACCTTCACGATTAAGCGAAGGTTTTTTGTTGGTCAATTAGGAGTTTTTATTGCTTTACAATTTTAAACTCAGATCTTCTGTTTTTTTGATGTTGTGCTTCAGTACAATTGGTGCCACAATCTATTGCAGGGCGACTTTCGCCAAAACCTTGTCCACTTATACGGCTTTTATCGATTCCTTTTGAAATTACGTATTGCACTGTTGATTGAGACCTTCTTTCAGAAAGATCCATATTGTATGCATCAGAACCACGGTTATCTGTATGTCCTTCAACTTTTATAACCATTTCGGGATACTTTTTCATTAAGGAAACAAGTTTGTCGAGTTCAAAAGCAGCTTGTGATTTGATATTGTGTTTATCAAAATCAAAGAATATAGGATTAAGTACTACGGCATCTCCTTGAATTATTTCTTCAATAGGTCGAAGGGCAATGGTAACAGAAACTTCATTTTCAGAAGAAGCATCAACAGTAACCGCATTACTTTCATAATTTTCCAGTACAGCTTGTATTACGTGTTCTTTATCACATTCAGCAGTAAAACTAGTATTTCCGTTTGCATCTGAAGTAGTCGTATTTAATAGATTCTCAAATCCATCATACATTGTTACCGAAGCTGCTGAAAGAGGTGCTTGATTTGTTGCATCCACAACTGTTACATTAATTGTTACGTCACATAAAGGCTCCAGTTGTTTCACTAGATAAATATCATCACTTCCCTTTCCTCCCTTTCGGTTAGATGAAACATACCCCATTTGTGTTTCAGGGTTTAATTTAAAGGCGAAATCATCATCGGTACTATTAACTCCTACGCCCATGTTTTTTACGCTTCCAAATGCGTTGCCATTGGCTTCAGTATAAAATACATCTAAACCACCAATGCCTAAATGTCCATCACTTGAAAAGTATAAGGTTCCGTTTGAGTCTACATATGGAAATACTTCTTTCCCTTCTGTATTGATATTATCACCTAAACGTTCTGGCTTTCCTAATGAACCATCTTTATTTACAGTTACTTTATATATATCAGATTTTCCTTTTCCACCGGGCATATCACTACTAAAGTATAGAGTGTTTCCATCAGGGCTCAAGGCAGGATGTCCTGTAGAATAATTGTCGTCATTAAAATCAACCGAATGAATATCTTTCCATGAGCCATCTACATTTTCAGCATAAAATAAATTTATTTGATTAATACCTTCTTCACTTTTATCGTAATGGCCATCATAATAATCGTTCCTGTCAAAATACATGCGCTTTCCATCAGGACTAATGGCCATATTTCCCTCGTGATATTTTGTGTTTACATCACCTTTAAGCAAATCGGCATCTTTAACTGTTTCTCCTACTATATTGGCTTTGTATATTTCCAAATAAGGTTGTTCATCCCAGCCGTAGGTTTTACGAGAAGTGTTTCTTGCAGAAGCAAAATAAAATTGATTTCCAACAATAACACCACCAAAATCTGAATACTTACTATTTATATCCTGTAGATTTGTAGTTGAAAACTTAGGTTTCTTGCCCATTATTTTTGGAATATAATTTGGATTTCTCATAAAATCCATTGATCTGGAATCAGCTGGTTTCATTTCAGCAAATTGCTTCATCCAGGTATTGTATTCTTCAAATTTACCATTTGCCTTTAAGCTTTGCGCATAATTATAAACGGTTTCGGGATCTACATTTTTCCCTTTTACAGCACGGTTATAATAGGTTTCAGCTTTTTTGGTATCATTTATATAAAAATAGCTATTGGCCAGTTGTTCAAAAACATATTTATCGGCTTTGCCTTTTTTAATCAGCTTTTCGTATGCATCAGCAGCATCAGTATACGCTAATCGCTTATATAAATCGTCGGCTTTTTTTGTGTCTTTATTTTGAGCAGTTACCATTGTAGTGGTTACCGCGATAAGTAATAGAAATGTATATATTTTTTTCATATTGAATGAAATTAAATTAATGGTTTAGAAGTATCTCGGTGAACGTAAGGCGCGTTTTGCAAAAAATAAATCGAATGTTAAGATAATCTCGTGAGAAGAATCTGCAACCGATTTTATATCTGAAGTTACCCTGTCATAAGCATATCCTATTCGGATATTTGGCGTTACCTGAAAACCTACCAAGCCGCTAAATGAATCATCGAGACGGTAGGAAGCTCCAATTTCAAATTTTTCAAAGAAAAGTGCATTTAAGTTTGCATCAAAAGATACAGGTGCATCAAATGCTGATTTAACTAGAAAAGAGGGTTTTAATTTTACGTTTTCAGAAACTTGGAAAACATATCCTGCAGTTGCAAAATAATGTCTGGTTTCCGATCCGTATTTAAGTCCGTTTTCATCTAAATGAGTTGTGGTTAAAATATTAGGAACAGATAGTCCTATATAAAAATTATCTCCATAAAAAAACGCTCCCGCTCCCACATTAGGAGAGGTATTGTTTACATCTTCTGAGAAGAAAGGATCATTTGGATCTTGTAACTCTAAAGATGTTAGCCCAACATCCAAAAATGTAACCCCGGCTTTTAGACCTAAAGCAAGATTTAAACTATTTCCTAACTCTAAGGTATAAGAGAAGTCGGCAAATACATTGGTTTCTTTAACAGGTCCCAATTCATCTTTAATTGCTGAAAGCCCTAACCCTACTTTATCTCCAATTGGAGAATGTGCTGAAAACGTAAAGGTTTCAGGGGAGCCATCAAAACCAGCCCATTGTTTTCTATATAAAGCGGTAAGTGAAAGGCTTTCCTTCGAGCCTGCATAGGCAGGGTTTACCACATTCATATTGTACATATACTGTGTATATTGCGGATCTTGCTGTGCTGTTGCATCTTGAAAAAATATCAATCCAAGAAATAATGTTATAATATATATATTTTTCATTTGTATCTTTTTGATCATTGAAAAGTTTTTCACTTGAAATTAGTTTGCATCCTGATTAAGATAGATCCATCCAGAAGCTTGCATTCCATAAACTGAATCTTCGCTATTTAAATCTATTACATAGAAATAAGTTCCTGTTGGTAAATCGTTTCCGTCTTTAGCCTGACCCCTCCATTCGTTGATGTAATTAGTTTTATCAAAAACTAATGTGCCAAGTCGGTTAAATATTTGAACTTTAGCAATACCTCTGGCACGATCTGAAAGAAACTCAAGATCTAAACTATCATTGAAGCCTGGTGAACCGTTTGGTGAGATTCCCTGCGAGATGATACAGTTTCCGACATCGTATAAGGTTACGTCTAAGTCGTCTGTGGCGGAACACGTGCCTATAGAAATTTTAACACTATATGTATAGGCGCCCATTGCATTCTCGGGTATTTGAATATCAAGGGTAGTTGCGGTTTCACCGGTTAAAATATCTCCGTTTAAAAACCATTGAAAAGAAACCCCTGGGTTAGTTGTTGTGGCCGTTAAGGTGTGCGTTTCATTTCTACAAGATTTAAAGTCAGGTCCCAAATCTACTGAAAGAGGCTCAGATATTGTAATATCTGCACTATCTGAAACGGAACAAGGTCCAACTGTGACCGTAAGTGTATACGTTCCAGAAGATGATACTGTAATTGTGGGTGTAGTTTCTCCTGTACTCCAAGAGTAGGTAGCACCTGAAGTGTTTCCGCCTATAGTGGGAATTATTTCATAGCTCTGCCCTTCACATAGTATTTGATCCATTCCGAGGTCTACTGTTGGAGGATCTGTAAAGGTGACAGTAATACTGTCGGTTGTAGAACACGAACCTACGGTTACAGTTAATGAATATGTGTTGGTTGTATCTACCGTAATGGTTGAGGTTGTTTCACCAGTACTCCATAAATAGGTTGCACCTGCAGTATTACCTGTTAGTGTAGGGACAATTTCAAATGTATCTCCATCACAAAGAGTTTGATCATTTCCCAGATCTAGAGTAAAATTTTGATTACTGATAACATTTATATCATCTGAGACAGTTACAACATCACCATTACAGTTTGTGTAAATTACCTGCGCCGTATAGGTTTGAGTTCCCGATGGGCAAACATTAATAGTTGGTGTATCTCCAATAACAGCACCTGATTCGTCCATCCAAGTAAAGTCGGTTACACTTGCACCTGCAGGAGTAAATCGCCACGCTTCATTAGTAGTTTCCCAAGGGGAGTCTGAAGTATTTCTTCCCGGCGGAACAAATGCAATAGTACCATCGTTGTTTTGAATACCAACAACAGCATTCCCATCATTCCAAGATGGACAAACCGGTTTATCTTGAATATAAACATCTATAACATTGGTAGTTTCGTAGAATACTACCATTTGAGTCGCCAAAAGATTGTTACAACTTCCAGAAAACATAGGAACTTCAAAATAGGCAACTACCAATACACGGTTAGGGGCTGTACCGATTACTTCGTAACCTATTTGTTCTGTATCTGATGCAAATGGATCTATATCATGCCCAGGCAAAAACACATTTGCTTCTCCTAATGCATCATCACTATTATTTGGAAGGTTATCTGTAAAACTCCAATCGTTACTTGTATCGGTGCCATCAACATCAAAACGGATTACTCCGTTTGAACCTACTTGAAATTGGGTAATGACATCCCCAAAAAAACAAAAATCAAATGGAAGATCAGCAACTGGTGACCAGGCATCATCAATATTTGGATTTAAAGAGTTTGCTAATCCGTCAAAAGCAAAAGGAGGTGTGTAGTCTATTTGCGATACAGTATAAGTATCTGTTTCTCCAATATCTAAGAAAGCGGCGTTAATATCTGTACAACCACCTGCAGCACAATCTATTGTTATATCGGGCCCGGCATCTACATTGGGATTTCCTGGAGCCTGCCCTAGCGCAGAAAACGAAAGGAAAAGAAAGAATAAAAAACTATAAGAAAATGTTATAGTTTTTTTCTGAATCGGTCTGAATAAGTAAAAAATGTAAGACACATTGAGGTGTAATAATTTATTCATATAAATGGTATTGAAATGATTTAATTTAGCACTAAATTAACTAAAATTTTGCTTTTTTTAAGGGTTGTTATGAATTTTAAGTTTTTACTTTGTTAATTTTTAAATATAAATCGCCTCTAATGCTGTTATATTGGATTTTAGCGGTGTATTTTTTTATTTACGGTATATAAAAAATTCTACCATATATGCCCAATTAGCTCCAAATTAAAAAATGTACCTACCGTAGGTTTTGTACATTTGCATAATTAATCATTTATATGCTCGAACAATCCACAATAGAATATGAAAAAACGGTGCTTATTGGTCTTATAACCCAGCATCAGGATGAAGAAAAATCTAAAGAATATCTCGACGAACTTGAATTTCTTGCCTATACTGCCGGCGGGGAAGTTTTAAAAAGGTTTATTCAAAAAATGGAAATGCCCAATCCAAAAACCTTTATGGGAACTGGGAAAATAGAGGAGGTCCGTGTTTTTGTAGAAGAAAATGATATTGGAGTGGCCATTTTTGATGATGAACTTTCTCCCGCTCAACAAAAGAATATTGAAAAGATACTTCATTGTAAAATTATTGACCGTACAAATCTAATTCTGGATATTTTTGCGCAACGAGCACAAACCAGTTATGCTCGTACTCAAGTAGAACTCGCTCAATATGAATATCTATTGCCTCGACTTGCGGGGATGTGGACTCACCTTGAAAGACAACGTGGTGGTATTGGAATGCGTGGTCCCGGAGAAACCGAGATTGAAACCGATAGACGTATTGTTAGAGACCGAATATCACTCCTCAAAAAGAAACTTGCCAAGATAGACCGTCAAATGGAAGTGCAACGTGGAAACCGAGGTGCTTTGGTAAGAGTCGCTCTTGTAGGGTACACTAATGTGGGGAAATCTACATTAATGAATGTTATTAGTAAAAGTGAGGTTTTTGCCGAAAATAAACTCTTCGCTACCTTAGATACTACAGTTAGAAAGGTGGTTATAGGAAACCTACCCTTTTTGTTAACAGATACAGTAGGATTTATTAGAAAACTTCCTACCCAACTTGTTGAATCATTTAAAAGCACATTGGATGAAGTGCGAGAAGCTGACCTTTTGTTACATGTAGTAGATATTTCGCATGCGTCTTTTGAAGACCATATTGCTTCAGTAAATAAAATTTTGGACGAAATAGGAAGTGCAGATAAGCCCACTATAATGGTCTTTAATAAGATCGATGCTTATAAACCTGAGATAATTGAAGAAGACGACTTGGTTACTTTGAAAACAAACGCTCACAATACTCTTAAAGATTGGGAAAAAACCTGGATGAACACCACAAATGGTGATGCTATTTTTATTTCAGCTTTAAACAAAGAAAATTTTGAAGATTTCAGGAAGTTGGTCTATGAAAAAGTACGGGAAATACACACAACCCGATTTCCGTATAATACTTTTTTATATGACGATTATAGCGAAGAGGAATAGAACCTTTATAAATAAGAACTAGATAAAAAATCCCCGCCATCTGGCAGGGATTTTTATTTTTTAAAAGAGAGTGGAATTAAAACGTATAATTTACTCCAACTCCTAATGCTTCCCTAATTTGAAAACCTTTTACAGCATTGTCGTCATATATGGCTTGAAAAGTAGCATTTGCTGAAAGGAACTTGTTCACTTTCATAATAACATTCAGCGTGTAATCTATATCTACATTTTGAGGGTCTTCTAAATAATTAGAATATAGATTTAATATATTTTCAATAGTCACATTTTCCATCGCATCAAATTTTGCATACCCTGAAATAGAAGCGCCAAATTCAAATCTGGTAGTTTCATTAGCTTCCACTCCAAAATATGGATTTTCGTTAAAAGCAGCAATGGCGATAGGATCATTACCAACATCTGTAAACTCACTACTTACAAAAATAAGTTTTGCTGCAGCAGGTGAAATATTCACTTTTAAATTATCACTTTTTTTCCAAAGCATACCAGGGCCAAATTGTAAATATCCAGGTGACATAAATTTGGTAACTTCAGTGCGCATTTCTTCGCCATCTGTATCGTCACTATATTCATAACCAGAAGAGAATTGTGTTTTAAAATTTGAAAATAATGAATAATACCAATTGCTTTCATTTATTTGTCTTCCTAAAATTGAATTCAATTCAAGACGGTCGTTTGTCTTACGCGAATATTTTGTGCCTTTGTTCTTTGTAATTCCATAATCGCCGAGAATACGGTTGTCCCAGGTAAGTTTTCCTTGGCGGTAATTAAAATCATAGGTTAGGGAAAGATTGGCAGCATAATTAGAAGTTCCGCCACCGGTCCACTCGGCATTAAAAGCTGCTTGATTAAACAGTAAAGAAATGTTCCCGGATTTTGACCAACCATCTTTTGGCGGTTCTTTTTCTTCGGTATCTTGCGCAAAACAAGATAGAGTTGCAGAGAGCAACAATGAAACAAATAGTATTTTTTTCATGTATTGGATTTTTTTAAAAGCAAAACTACTTAAATTTTTTTTTTGCTTTTTTGGAAAGGGAAGGAAGTTTTATTTTTTTCTTTTGAAAAGTGGCACCGAGGAACACGCTTCACCATACATAATACTTTTTGCAATAGGCTGAAGTTTTTGAGCCAAGAGTACAAAAGCATTTTCTGGAATAGGTTTGTGGGCACATCCTTTTATAATTACAGGTTTTTCAGCAAACTCTGAAACATCCATTTTTTGAATGATTTCTGTGTATAAAATTGTTTCAAGTTCTACTAAAGAACCCACCACAACTTTTTTAGCAAAAGAGGCCAATTGAAGCGATATGAGCATATATGCCCAACCCGGAATTATGGCATCGGTGGAGCAATGTAATGCTACATACTGATCTTTATATTGTGACCAGTCATGTTCAGATATGTATTTTCTGAAATCTTGTTCTTTTAGCACAATGCCTTCCAGCAGCCATTGAGAAATATCAATAGAGGTTCTATGGCCTGAAGGATAAAATTCTTCAAGATCCAAAGTGACCAGTTTGCTGTTCGCAATGCGGTTTATTATTTCTTCGTTCATATTGTTTAATTCTCACGAGGGCTTCGACTGCGCTCAGACTGACATTTTAACTACCCACGACTACTGAATACTACGTACTGAACACTGCATTCTGAACACTGAACACTTTTTTTAGAGCATTCCCAATTCAAGTTTTGCTTCTTCACTCATGAGTTCTTGGGTCCAAGGCGGATCGAAAGTGATCTCCACTTCGGCGTCTTTTACCATTTTAAGCGATTTTACCTTGTCTTCTACTTCTTGGGGAAGGCTTTCAGCAACAGGGCAATTTGGGGTTGTTAAGGTCATTAATATCTTCACTTCACAATCTTCGTTTACAAAAACGTCATATATTAAACCCAGTTCGTAAATGTCTACAGGGATTTCCGGATCGAAAATGGTTTTAAGGACTTTTACAATTTTTTCACCTAATTCGGCTGTATCTATTTCTGCAGGAGTTGTCATTTTTTTAATTTTTAAGTTGTGCCTGATAGGCAGCGGCATAAAGTTTCATTTGTTTTATCATAGAAACCAGACCATTTGCCCGGGTAGGCGAAAGGTGTTCCTTTAATCCAATTTCATCAATGAAATTTGTATTGGCATTTAAAATTGCTTCAGGTGTTTGGTTTGAAAAAACCCTTATTAAAATAGCGATTATACCTTTTGTAATAATAGCATCACTATCGGCTGTAAAAACTATTTTGTCATCTTTTAATTCAGATTGTAACCAAACTTTAGACTGGCATCCTTTAATTAATTTGTCTTCTGTTTTTAAGTTATCTTCTATAAGCGGAAGCGATTTTCCAAGTTCTATCATATATTCGTAACGTTCCATCCAATCATCGAACATTGCAAATTCATCAATCAATTCTTCTTGTATAGCTTCAATCTTCATAATAAATTATTGTTGCGTTTCTTTATTCGCGGTAAGCAAAACAGTTCTATCAGTTTTTGAATATAGTGTAAGTATGTTATTTTGTAAATTATAAGATCCAGTATTTGCTAAAGCCTGTAAAAATGAACTTTCATAAGTCATTGCAGATTCTGAACAAGCTTTTTTGGTAGCTGCAATTTCACCAAAGGTTAAGGTGTAAAGGTCAATTGTATAATTTCCGAAAAAAGTATTACATCCTGTACTTCCATTTATCGATTTATCTAAGGCCGCAAAAGTAATATTGGCTTGGCTTTTTGAAGAACTCATAGAAGAAACCCCTTCAATTGATGTTACTGTATAATTCCCTGAAAGCTGAATACTGCCTGCAGTATCAATTACTCTTTTGGTTTCTTCACAACCGGTAAAAACGAAGGCAACAAACAATAAACTTACAATAGCTAGATTTTTCATAATTTAAAGTATTAGGTTAACATCATTTTAGCCTTTTTTACAGCGGCTACTAAACTGTCCACTTCTTCAAGTGTATTATAAAACGCAAACGAAGCACGAACAGTTCCCGGAATTTTAAAAAAATCCATAATGGGTTGTGCACAATGATGTCCCGTTCTTACTGCAATTCCTAATTTATCAACAATAGTTCCAATATCATAAGGATGTATTCCTTCAATATTAAATGAAACCACTGAGGTTTTATCGGGTCCCGTCCCATAAATTTTTAAGCCTTCAATTTCCATAAGCTTTTGGGTGGCATATTTTAATAAGCTGTTTTCGTGAGTTTCAATAGCTTCAAAACCTACAGTGTTAAGATAATCAATTGCAGCGCCAAAAGCAATACCGCCGGCAATATTTGGTGTTCCGGCTTCAAACTTATACGGAAGCCCTGCATAGGTGGTTTTTTCAAAAGAAACTTCTTTTATCATTTCGCCACCACCTTGATACGGAGGAAGTTTTTCGCCCCATTCTTCTTTCATATAAAGCATTCCCACTCCTGTGGGTCCACACATTTTATGTGCTGAGGTTACATAAAAATCCACATCAAGTTTTTGAAGATCCGGTTTTATATGCGAGCAAGATTGTGCACCATCTATTAACACGGCAGCGCCAACTTTATGTGCTTTTTTGATGATTTCTTCAATAGGATTTATAGTTCCTAATGCGTTTGAAATATGGTTTACAAAAACCAATTTTGTTTTTTCAGAAAGTAATTTTTGGTATTCAGAAAGAATTAAAACTCCTTCTTCATTCATCGGGATCACTTTTAGTTTTGCACCCGTACGTTCACACAGCATTTGCCAAGGAACGATATTGGAATGATGTTCCATCGCGGAAACTATAACTTCATCATCTTCATTCAATAAAGTTGAAAAACCGGTTGCCACTAAATTAATACCGTGTGTTGTTCCCGCAGTAAGAATTACTTCGAACGGATTTTTTATATTAAAATGTCGTTGTATTTTTTGACGGGCAGCTTCATACGCATCTGTTGCTTCCTGTGATAAGGTATGCACACCCCGATGAATATTTGCATTGTAATTGCTGTAGTAATCAACAATACTATCTATAACCTGTTGCGGTTTTTGAGACGTAGCCGCATTGTCCAAATATACCAATGGATAGCCGTTCACCTTGCGGTTTAGAATAGGGAAATCTTCCCGTATTTTTTGAACGTTAAAAGCCATGGGTTTTAAAATTTTAAAGAAAATTACAAATCAAATCCTAAATTAACACCAATTTTCTCGGCAATCAATTTATTGATTCGGTTTTTTAATTCGGGAATTTTAACGCTTTCTAATACTGTATTTGCAAAGGCATACATTAACAAAGCGCGGGCTTCTTTTTTAGCAATTCCGCGGGAACGCATATAAAATAAAGCGTCTTCGTTTAACTGTCCAATGGTGCAACCGTGAGAACATTTTACATCGTCTGCAAAAATTTCTAATTGTGGTTTTGCATTAATTGTAGCTTTATCATCAATAAGAATATTGTTGTTTTGCTGAAAGGCATCGGTTTTTTGGGCATCTTTTTCTACTACTACTTTTCCGTTAAAAACCCCGGTGGAAGCATCTGCAAAAATCCCTTTATAATCTTGGTGGCTTTCGCAATTTGGTGCAATATGATGTACCAACGTATTATGATCTACATGTTGCTTATTTTCCAAAATGGTAATTCCTTTTAAGGTAGAATTACAATGTTCGCCATTCTGATAGAAATTAAGGTTGTTTCGTGTTAATTTTCCTCCGAAAGAAAAGGTATGCATCTTACAATTACTATCTCTGTTTTGCGAAATATAAGTACTGTCTATTAAAGAAGCAGTATTTCTATCGGTTTGTATCTTATAATAATCTAAGATTGCTCGTTTTTCAGCAAAAATTTCTGTCACACTATTGGTAAGCACTTCATTTTCTGAAAGACTTTGATGGCGCTCAATAATTTGTACTTGCGCATTTTCACCTACAACGATAAGGTTACGCGGTTGCAACAAAATAGCAGCTTCATTTCCCGTTGAGAAATTAATGATCTCTATGGGTTTTTGCGCTTCTTGATGCTTCGGAATATTTATATAAGCACCTTCTTTGGTAAAAGCAGTGTTTAATGAGGTAAGACTGTCATTCTTCGCAATTTTATTGAAATATGCTTCAATAACTGGTTTGTATTTTGGTTTGCTTAATGCTGATGACATTAGACAGACATCGATTTTATCGTGCGTAGTTTCAGAAAGAAAGGAGCTGTAAACACCATCTATAAAAACAATTTTATAGGTGTCGATGTCATGTAAAAAATATTGTTTTACATTTTTGAATTCAACATTGTTTTCCTGTTTTGGGAAGATGCTGTAATCATTTTTAAGCAACGCATTTAAGGAAGTATACTTCCAAGCTTCTTCTTTTTTGGTGGGAAATCCTTTTGTTTCAAAATCCTTGATTGCAGTATTCCGAAGCTCATGCAAGGGAGAGTCATCTTCCAAATGATCTTCGAAAGCTATATAAGAGGAAAGTAATTTATCTTTTAAGCTCATAACGAGTTTTAAGTTTCGTATTTTTTTGAATCAATTTTTTAAAGGGATTTTACCTCTTCCTTGATCCAGTCGTATCCTTTTTCTTCCAGTTCGTAGGCTAGTTCTTTGGTGCCGGATTTTACGATCTTACCATTCATAAGTACATGTACAAAATCGGGTACTATATAATCCAGAAGACGTTGATAGTGCGTAATTAAAACTACCGCGTTGTCTTTGCTTTTTAATTTGTTGACTCCATTGGCCACAATTTTTAAAGCATCAATATCCAAACCAGAGTCGGTTTCATCCAAAATGGCAAGTTTGGGTTGCATCATAGCCAATTGAAAAATCTCATTTCTTTTTTTCTCACCACCAGAAAAACCTTCATTTAGTGAACGCGACAAAAATTTACGGTCAATTTCAAGCATATCTGCTTTTTCCTTGATCATTTTCAGCATTTCACTGGCAGGCATATCTTTTAACCCTTTTGCTTTTCGGGTTTCATTAATGGCAGTTTTAATGAAGTTGGTAACTGAAACCCCTGGTATTTCAACAGGATATTGAAAAGACAAAAAGATGCCTCTATGAGCTCTTTCTTCAGGATCCATTTCTGTGATATCATCACCTTCAAACGTAATTTCTCCTTTAGATACTTCAAACTCTTCTTTTCCTGCAATCACAGAAGCAAGCGTACTTTTTCCAGAACCGTTAGGTCCCATAATAGCATGTACTTCCCCTGCTTTAACTTCAAGGTTAACGCCATTTAAAATATCTTTTTCTTCCACACTTGCGTGTAAATCTTTAATATGTAGCATAGTTAATCTTTCTTTTCTTCAATTTTTATATCTGCAACCGCAGGCTTATCGCCAATATTTACGATTTTTGTTATTGTAATTATTTCATCCCAGCCTTCACCACCATTTACTACTACTGGATTCTTACGTACACTTCCCATTACCTTTACGGGTACCATATCTAGTTCTTCAGTTTTAATGGGCTTTACTAAATTTGCTAATTTTTCAGACATTTTATCTATAACAACACCATAAATAAAATTATTTCCCTTTAATACAGCAGCTCCATCTGTATAGATAAAATCGCCGCTATACGTATTCATATCATTAATTTCTTCGGGGGTCATCTCTTCATTTTCCGTGTTTTTTTCTTCGGAATTTTTACAAGAAAAAACAACTACTGAAAGGGCTAAAAACAAAAATATTTTTTTCATTCTTTAATTTAATTTTTACTGAATTTTCAATGAAATTTATGATCTAGTGACATAAACAAAAGAAGTTTTTTATTATCCAACGGAACCTTCTAAGCTTATTTCCAATAATTTTTGTGCTTCCACAGCAAATTCCATAGGAAGTTTGTTCAATACTTCTTTACTGAAACCGTTTACAATTAAAGCAATTGCCTTTTCAGTATCTATTCCACGCTGATTGCAATAAAAGATCTGATCTTCTCCAATTTTACTGGTCGTTGCCTCGTGTTCTATTTGGGCTGTTTTATTTTTCACTTCAATATACGGGAAGGTATGTGCGCCACAGTCGTTACCCATTAACAGGGAATCGCATTGTGAAAAATTACGTGCATTATCGGCCCTTGGACTTATTTTAACCAAACCTCGATAACTGTTTTGTGATTTTCCTGCTGAAATTCCTTTAGAAATAATAGTACTTCGGGTGTTTTTACCCAAATGAATCATTTTAGTTCCGGTATCTGCCTGCTGAAAATTATTGGTAACAGCAATAGAGTAAAATTCCCCTATGGAATTGTCTCCTTTTAAAATACAACTCGGATATTTCCAGGTTACGGCACTTCCGGTCTCAACTTGTGTCCAAGAAATTTTTGCGTTCTTTTCGCAAAGACCTCGTTTTGTCACAAAATTATAAACCCCACCTTTTCCTTCTTTACTTCCGGGATACCAGTTTTGTACGGTAGAATATTTTATTTCGGCGCCATCTAAAGCTATTAATTCTACTACAGCTGCGTGTAATTGGTTTTCGTCTCTGCTTGGAGCAGTACAACCTTCTAAATAGCTTACATAACTTCCTTCATCGGCAATCACCAAAGTTCTTTCAAACTGTCCGGTTCCTGCTTGATTTATTCTGAAATAAGTTGATAATTCCATCGGGCAACGTACGCCTTTTGGAATATAACAGAAAGAGCCGTCACTAAATACAGCGCTGTTTAAAGCGGCATAAAAATTGTCTTTTTGGGGAACAACTGAGCCAATATATTTTTTTACAAGTTCTGGATGATTTTTAATCGCTTCAGAAATAGAACAAAAAATAATTCCTTTTTCACCCAATGTCTTTTTAAAGGTTGTGGCTACAGAAACAGAATCCATTACAATATCCACGGCTACACCGGCAAGTTTTTTTTGTTCATCCAAAGAAATACCCAACTTTTTAAAGGTTTCCAGTAATTCTGGATCTACTTCATCTAAGCTGTCGTATTTTGGTTTTTTGTTAGGAGCAGAATAATAAGAAATAGCTTGAAAATCTGGTTTTGTATAATGTACATTCGCCCATTCTGGTTCTATCATTTCCTTCCAATATCGAAAAGAATCCAGTCTCCATTGTGTCATCCATTCGGGCTCTTCCTTTTTTAAAGAAATTGCACGAACTATATCCTCATTTAAACCTATTGGAAATGTATCAGATTCTATATCGGTATAAAATCCATATTCATATTCCTTGGTTTCGAGTTCTTTTTTTAAATCGTCTTCAGTGAATTTTCCCATAGTCTTTTTCGGCAATATTTAAAGTGAAAAGCTTTCTCCGCAGCCACAAGTCCTGTTCGCATTTGGATTGTTAAAAACAAACCCTTTTCCATTTAGTCCGCCACTGTATTCTAGGGTAGTGCCTACCAAATACAAAAAGCTTTTTTTATCAATGGCAATTTTAACTGATTGATCCTCAAACAATTTATCATTTTCACCCAATTGGTGGTCAAACTTAAGTTCATAGGATAAACCGGAACATCCTCCGCTTTTAACGCCTACGCGTACAAAGTCTTCGACAACATTAAAACCTTCATCGGTCATAAGTTGCGCAATTCTAGTTTTTGCAGTTTCGCTTACTTTAATCATTTAAAATAGATTAATTCTAAATTAGGATACAAATATACGGTAAATACTACGTTATACCATATATGGAATAACAATTTAAACTTATATTAATATAGTTTTAAGTAATAGTTTAGAAGACTTTTTTTAATTAACAAAAGGTGTTTTTGCTTAGAAAATCTTAAAAAAAATGTTAATTAGGATTCTGAAAAGAGGGGTTGTTTACAAAGCCGGGATCTGATAAACTAAGAAGAAAAGCCTTTAAGTCATTTTTTTCTGTTTCTGAAAGTTGCACTCCGCCTTGGGTAACGAATTTCATTAAAGGGTCCAAAGTTTCAGAATAGACTAGGCCTTCGCTATAATGATCTATAACTTCATCAAGTGTTTCAAAACGGCCGTCGTGCATATAGGGAGCAGTAAATGCCAAATTGCGCAGGGAAGGGGTTTTAAAAAGGCCAAATTGTCTAGGATCTCCAGTTACTTCACCAAGACCCTTATCGGTTATTACTTCATCCAGACCATTATTATGAAAAATATTATCTGTCCATAATGGGTTATTATCACTTCCATGGCAATGGAAACAATCACCTTTTTCACTTCCCATAAAGACGCTGAAACCATTTAGTTCAGATTCTGTAAGAGTACCTTCCCCTAAAAGATAACGATCAAATTTTGAGTTTCCTGAAATAAGGGTCCTTTCAAATTGTGCAATCGCTTTTGTAACCATTGTAGAATCAATGGTTGAGGTTCCAAAAGCTTCCAAGAAAAGTTCTGGATAAACCTCATCATTTTGTAAACTAGACACGGCATTTAGCCATGTATTATGCATTTCAACTGTATTAGTAACTGGTTCCAATGCTTGGTTTTCGATAGAATTTACCCTTCCATCCCAAAAGAATTTTTCGTTGAAGTTCCAAGCGAGATTTTGTAATGGCATTGAATTTCTAAAACCTGCTATACCATCAATGCCAACACTAAATTGGCGATTATCGGAAAAGGCATTTCTGGGGTTATGACAATTGGCGCAAGCCAATGTATTATCTGCTGAAAGAATAGGATCGAAAAACAGTTTTTTCCCTAAAGCGACACCTTCTTCAGTTAGTGGATTATCTTGAGATATTAAAGGAGATGGTAATTTTTGTTGAAATATAGGAGGTATTTGTAAGCTCATTGGGATTGGTGAATAGCCATCTGTTCCGTCGTCTTTTTTAGAACAAGAGAAAAGAAGGAAGCTAAAAAATAGTATCAGTCCAATGTTTTTCATTATTCAAGAACTAAATTGGTTATTTCCCCGAGACTAAATACAGTAGCTCCGTTTTCAGACATCATTACTTGTGCATCAAAATTAGGCATTAGAGAAGAATTTAGCACATTCAAATCCCATACATTGGGGTTTTTATACCATTCGGCTATATTCATTTTAACTTCAATCGATGAACTATTATTTATGATTGCTTCGCCTAAATTTACTGTAAAAAAAGTATCTTGAAAAACCAATTCAGGTCCTGTATTATCAACGGCTTTAATAGTATGATACTGATAAAATGTAGAAACGGAATTATCATTTATAAAACTGCCTTCCATCTGCATGAAATGATAACCACCTCCCATCATCTGGGGTACATTCCAAGAAGCAGCATTTAGATCGTTATACACTCCATCGATATTATTTTCATTATCAAATCCAAAAGTAAAAGAGACAGTGTAAGTCCCGGCGGGAATTTCAATTTGCGGATAATATGTTAGATTGCTATTACTAGTAAGATCAACAAGATTATAACCTTCGAAAATTGTTGTTTCACCATCTTCATTCGTCAATGCTATATTTGAGATAAGGTATCTTAATTTATCAATACTCAATTGTTCGCCATGAGCATTTGTATATTGTATTTCCCCAAAATCTGAAGAATTCACGGGAGTATCATCCCAATTATGAGTAAAGTTAAAAACTACTGTAGCATTGGTTTCATTAGGGGTGTCATCCTCTTTTTTACAACTTAGAACAGTGATAGCAATTGCAAGTAAAAGAATTATTTTTTTCATTTAGTTATTGTTTAAATTTTATAACAAGAAAGTCTTTGCTTCCCTTATTTTCTAAAATATCAAAATCATTACTTTCGGTCTCGCCAACAACCAATATTTTATTATCGGAAGTTTGTATTGCTTGATTTGCAAAATCGAGCCCTGAACCTCCTACAGAATACTGAAAATCGATGGTTCCGCTTTCGGTAATAATGAAGATCCAAGCGTCATTTGCGCCATTGTTATCTGTAAGGTCGCCACTTAAACTTCGGCTATTTCCTGCAATTAGGTAATTGCCTGTATTCATTTTCGAGATGCTTCGTGCCGATTCAAAATTAGAACCTCCAAAAGATCGTTCCCAAAGCAAATCGCCATCACCATTAAACTTAATTACCCAGGCATCAGCATTTCCTAAAGAGGTGGAAACATCTTGATCTTGACTTCTTGAGTCCCCTACCATAATAAAATTACCATCGGCCGATTTACAAACGGAATATCCAATGTCAATTTCTGCACCTCCAAAGGATTTTGTCCACATTAAATCACCTTCCGAAGTTATTCGAACAACCCAAAAATCATAGCTTCCTTTGGCATCTGTAATATCAAAATCGTCACTTTCTGAAGAGCCAACCATTAAAAAATCTCCATTGTTAGTTTCTAAAGCACTATAACTACGGTCATTATTAGTTCCTCCAAAATAGCGACGCCATAATTTAGTACCTGAATTATCCAAACGCACCGCCCAAAATTCTCCCACACCATGAAGTGTACTTTTTCCAAGATCATTTCCTTGTCCGTCACTTGCAGAAAAATCGAAAAAGCCTGTTACAAAAAAACCGCCGTCGCTGGTCTCAAAAACATCAAATGCTTGGTCACTACCAGCAAAACCCTCATTTTGTTCCCACTGAATATTTCCGGAGGCATCCAACTTGACTATCCAATAATCGTGAAACCCTTCATTGCCTGATACATCGCCGTCATTACTTCGGCTATATCCTGAAACGATATAACCGCCATCGCTGGTATTTGAAATGTGAGTTGCGTTATCATCGGCACTTCCTCCATATACTTTGTTCCACAGCTTCTCACCTTCAGGATTAAGTTTTAAAATCCAATAGTCGCTATCGTTTGTAGTTTTGTTTGAAACATCACCATCATTGCTTTTTGTAGAACCTAGAATTACATATCCTCCGTCACTGGCTTCTACTACTGAAACAGCATTATCTTCACCACTTCCACCAAATGTTTTTATCCAATCTATCTCAGGGTCGCCCGGAATGATTGGGTCATCATCTTCAATTACTGTTGTATCATCTTCGGGATCTAACGTATTCTCTTTATTACATGACATAAAAAAGAAAATAGAGCAAATGATAATTGCAGTGTGATAAAGCTTCTTTTTAAACATTTTTAGAATTTGATTGCATTCAGCATTTTTCATAAAGTATTGAAAGACAGTATAGGTTAAAACGGAATATTTTAAAAATTAGTGCTAAGACTATAAAGAGTCTTAAAAGCCTTAATAAAATAACAAATTGTAATTACATCTTTAGAATCCTCTTAGTAAAACGATTGTTAATCTTTAAAAAATAGACCCCTTTTGATAAAGATGAAATATTTACAGAAGTGCTTATTGTGTCAATACCTGATGTTGATAAAACTTCGGCCCCTAATACATTATAAAGCGTAAGGTTTCTTATTCTGCTGTTTTGCGAGCTTATTGTAATATTTTCTGAAGTAGGATTTGGATAGATTTTAAAATCATCAATAACTACAGTATCTACGGAAAGTGGTTCTCCGACAGCTAAATGGAATATACAGTTTGCAGTATTTCCTTCATCGTCTGTTGAGGCGAAAGTTATTGTATAATTACCTTGAGACAATTGAGTGCCGGGTAATGGATCTTGTAAAGTAACCGGTGTGGAACTGCAATTATCTGTAACCGTTACTGAAGAATTTGCCACATAATCAGGCAATGTATAGAAATTTTCACCGTCATCAAACATTGTTGAATCATCATTTGGACATATAACTTCTGGAGCCATAGTATCAACGATACTTAACGTTGCAGAACAAAAATCCCTATTTCCAAAATCATCATAAACCTCAAGCTCAACTATGTTGTCCCCTATATTTGAACAGTCAAATGTATTTGTACAAAGAATGAAATAAACATTCCCATTATTATCTGAAGAAGCATTATCAATGTCATTTTCAGAAATAACAGCCGTTCCGTTTTCGTCTAAAGGAACTGTAATATCTAAACAACTTGCCACAGGAGGGGTAGAATCTCCGACAGTTGGTTTTACCAAAATAAAACCACTATTAATATCACTAATAATAATATTGCCACTATTTAAGTATGGGTATACGTTCCATGCACCACTAAAACCTGCACTATCATTATTTGGGAAACTGTCAAAAAACCCTTCCTCTGAAATATTTCCGTTAGCTATATCAGATATGTCTAAAACACGCATCCCGGCACGGTAATTTGCCATATAGAATTTGGTGCCTTTAACATAACCATTATGGTCTATCGCAGGTTTTGGCCCTTCATATACAAAAAAAGGTTGGGGGTTATCTAAATCGGTAAAATCAAATACAATAGTTCTTGTGGGTCCTCCAAAATCTAATTCGTCCAACTCATCCCCCAATATAAAATAGCTTTGATCTTCTGTAAACCATCCTTGATGGGTATAGCCTATATTTGTGTATGTAGTAGTTGCGATATTAATAGGATTTCCTTTGTCTGTAATATCTACTATTACAACCTCATCTGTGTTACTACCTATTAAAATTTCTCTTCCGGTATAGTTCTTATCTGGACCACAATAGGTTACAACTTGAGCGTCATGACTATAGTTATCCATTGCGTACCCTCCTGCAGCGGTTGGGTTTAGTGGGTCACTAATATTTATAAAATGTGGACCACCATTAAATGTTGAGGTTCCTACGGCATACGCATAGCCACTCTCTTCATTAATAACTATATTATGGGCATTTCCAAACCCATCATAATGCGCATCTTCAGTAAATGTTTGGGGAGGTGTAGTAACATTTCGCAGTCGGGTTAAATCAAAAACTTGCATACCATGACCGCTGGCTTCACTAACAACAAATGCAAAATTATTATAAACTTTAATATCCCTCCAAGTGCTATTATTTGTGTGGGTAGGAAGTTTTCCTAAATAAATTGGAGCTACCGGGTTGGTTACATCAATAAAGGCAGTCCCATTTGTTAAACCTATCAAGGCATATTCATTTCCATTTGTTGGATCTACCCAGCCCCATGAATCGTTGGCTGCAGATGCACCAAGTTGGGATAGGGAAAATTCAGATTGTAAATCGTAGCCCCCACAAGGGTAAGGGCCGGCAGCACCTCCATTACAAGGTGTTTGGGCATTTACATAAGAAAAAAATAAAAATAGGGAGAGTAATAAATATTTCATTTATAATATATTAAGTAGGTTAAAAGGTTTTAGTTTTTTTTCTTTATTACGTAAAGGCCTGTATTGATATCGCTTATTATTATGTTTCCACTATTAAAATAAGGATATACACTCCAAGCTCCATTAAAGGAAGGGCTGTCGTTAGTTGGGAAGGTATCAAAAAATCCCACTTCAATTAGATTGCTGTTTTCAATATCTGAAATATCAATAATGCGAACACCACCAGTATAATTTGCCTGATAAAATAGATTTCCTTTAACATAACCATTATGGTCTATCGCTAAAGTAGTCCCAAAGTAATTCATTTTAAATACGGGGTTATCAAGATCTGAAAAATCAAATATTATTGTTTTGGAATTAAACCCGAAATTTATTTCATCTAATTCGTCACCAAGTATAAAATATTTCTGATTTTCAGTAAACCAACCTTGATGTGTATATCCAACATTTTCATAGGAGATAGATGAAATATGTTGCGGATTGACCTTATCGGTAATATCTACGATTACAACTTCGGTTTCATTGCTGCCTATTAAAATTTCTTTTCCTGTATAATCTGTATCAGGGCCATTATAGGTTACAACTTGTGCATCATGACTGTAATCATCCATCGCAAATCCTCCGGCTGCAACAGGTGCTAAGGGATTTTGAATATCTATAAAATGAGGTCCTCCATTAAAGGTAGAGGTTCCTACTGCGTAGGCATAACCTGTACCTTCATTTATAACAATATTGTGGGCATGACCAAAACCATCGTAATGAGCATCTTCAGTAAATGTCTCGGGAGGAGTTGAAACGTCTCTCAATCGTGTAAGATCAAAAACTTGCATTCCGTGGTTACTAGCTTCACTAACAACAAATGCGTAGTTGTTATAAACTTTAATATCTCTCCAAGGGCTTGATTGTGTATGGGTAGGAAGTTTCCCCAAATATATAGGTTCTGAAGGAGTTGAAATATCTACAAAAGCAGTCCCGTTGTCTACACCCATTAAAGCATATTCTTTTCCGGTAGTAACGTCTGTCCAGCCCCAACAATCATTTCCTTCTTCTGCAAATAATTCACTTATGGTTACTTTTGAAACCAGATTGTATTCTTCGCAAGGATAAATACCCGCAAGTCCGTTTATACATTCTGATAAAAGAGGAGTCTCTTCTGTTTCTTCTTCATCTGGAATGTTGGTTGAAGTTTCATAAGTTTCATTTGTACAAGAAGAAAAAGCAAATAAAATTATGGATAAAAATAAAAATAGTTTATTCATTTTAATTTTAATAAAGCTTAAAAGTAATATTTTAATTACTGAATTGTCCCAATAACTTATTTAAACTGAAAAAATTGTATTTAAGCACATCTATTTGAAAATGAGATTAATATTAAAATAGTGAGTATTTACAATGTGAACTCGTATTTTTGCATCAAAATAATAACAACGCTTACGAAGAATATGCTTGAAAATAAAGACACATCTAAAACTAGTATTTCTCAACTTGGAGAATTTGGATTGATTGACCACATTACTAAAAACTTTAAAATAAAACAGGAAACTACTGTAAAAGGGATAGGTGACGATGCTGCGGTTTTGTCATGTTCTGCTGAAAAATATAAAGTAATAACTACCGATCTTTTAGTGGAAGGTGTTCATTTTGACCTTAGTTACATGCCGTTAAAACATTTAGGATATAAGGCAGTTGTCGTAAATCTTTCTGATGTGTATGCAATGAACGCAATTGCTACTCAAATTACCGTTTCTATTGCTATTTCGAATCGCTTTCCAGTAGAAGCAGTTGAAGAATTGTACGCAGGAATTGAAACTGCCGCAAAACTTTATAACATAGATTTAATAGGTGGTGACACTACTTCATCAACTACCGGATTGCTTATAAGTATTACCGCTATTGGAGAAGTAAATAAAGAAGATATTGTTTATAGAAGCGGCGCAAAAGAAAATGATTTGTTGGTGGTAACCGGCGATTTGGGAGGTGCTTACTTAGGAATGCAAGTTTTGGAACGCGAAAAACAGGTTTTTAAAGTAAATCCAAATGCCCAACCCAATATTGAACCTTATTCCTATTTAGTGGAACGACAGTTAAAGCCTGAGGCACGACAGGATATTCCTAAACTTCTGGCAGATCTTGGGGTAAAACCAACTTCGATGATCGATATTAGTGACGGACTATCTTCTGAAGTCATTCATATTTGTAAAAGTTCTAACGTTGGCTGTAATTTATTTGAAGACAAGATCCCTTTGGACCCACAGGCAATTACTACCTGTGAAGAATTTAATATAGATAGCACTACAGTTGCACTTAGTGGAGGTGAAGATTATGAATTACTCTTTACTGTTTCTACAGAGGATTATCCTAAAATTAAAGCAAATCCCAACCTTACAATAATTGGACATATAACCCACGAAAAAGAAGGAATGCATTTAATTACACGTGCGAATACTAAAATCCCTTTAATTGCTAGAGGATGGAATTCGATGGAAGAAGACCAATAATTTAGGAAATTACTCTTTTCTTGTAATACTTTTCAAAAAGCTGGTGATTTTTCTTCCAGTATTCTGTAAATTTTACCATCCGGTCATATCCATCTCGGGTAAATTGTTCTTTGCAAACCGAACACTCATATTTTTTAATGATGATGTTCTTTGTGTGCATACGAACAAAATGATGCCCTTTTATCTTACATATAAAATGTGTCATTTTTTTCTAAGTTGAATATATACGCTGTTTTTTTTTAAAAAAAGTAGAGAGTGTTTTATTGACTTTCTTCTTCTTATAATTTAAATCTTCCAAGCTCCCCGACATACTATCTGTCATTTCTTTACCGCAATTTTTACATTTATATTCATTTATGTGATTTGTAATTTTAAGTGTTATCTTAAAATGATGTCCAATTAATAAACACACAAAGTGTCTGGGAGAAACCGATGTTTTTGGGGAAGAATTCATATTGAAGAGTTTTTTGTAATCGTAAATATAACAAAATATATTTAAAAAACCGACAAAGTGTATAATTTATCCGATTAAAAGCAATATTTCTTTTATTTCTTTAAAACTTTCTATATGACTCATATGTCCTCCGGGAACTTCTATAAGTTTTGTATGCGAATATTTGGCGAGTATTTCTGAAGTGGCAATAGGCATTATAGGATCATCAATTGCGCAGATCATATATTTTTCTTTACTGAAGGTTTTTAATTGGGAAGTTCTGTCTTTTCGAATCATCATTCCTTTTATGGCAGCTGTAATTCCTTCTAAAGGATATTGATATGCTTCTTTTTTTAAAGCATCTATTTCTGAAGTAAATTTTTGACGGTTTTTATCTGAAAACAAATTACTTATTGCCATACTTATAAATGCTTCCGGATTTTTAACCAATACTTTTAATGCGCGTTTACGGTTTTCCTTTCGTTCTTCAGAATCTTCCGCAGGAGAAGAATTCAGCAAAATTAATTTTTTAATTTCTGAAGGAAATTTTTCTGCAATAGCTAATGCAACATATCCTCCCATAGAATGTCCTATAAGTGTTACCGAAGCCAAATTAAGATGCTGTAATACAGTATGTACAACATCTGCCATTAGTTCCATAGTATGGGTTTCACTAACAACACCACTTTTCCCATGCCCCGGAAGATCTATAGAAACAACCGTATTTTTTTTTGAAAGTTCGGGAATTATTTTTTTCCACATGGTTGAACTTTCCAAGAATCCGTGAAGTAAAACTACAACCGGGCCTTTCCCTGTGGATTCATAAAAAATAGGAGTATTGTAATATTGAAGAATCATTTTTCTATATTCGGGAACAAATATCTGTTAATGAATTTCAGTAAACAAACCTTTATCACAGCTTTTGCATTATTTTCACTTTTTTTTGGAGCTGGAAATCTTATTTTACCTCCATTTTTAGGGTATAACGCAGGAGAGAACTGGGTTTGGGTGGTTTTGGGATTTGCTGTTTCCGCAGTGGTAATACCTATTCTTGCAATATATGGTCATGCGCGTCTGCAAGGTACTTTACTTGATTTTGCCAATAAAGTATCTCCGGTTTTTGCAGTAATCTATTCGGGAATTGTTTATATAATTTCTGTATCGTTGCCTTCGCCACGTACAGCTTCCGTAACTTATGAAATGGCCATTCAACCTTATTTTGATATATCATCTTTATGGGTTAGTGCTATATATTTTGCCTTGGTCTTGGTTGTTGTCCTTAATAGGTCTACCATAATAACTGTAATTGGAAAGTATCTAACACCGCTTATTATTCTCATACTTTTATTAATTATATCCATTGGAGTGTTTATGGATGTTCCTGCGTTACAAGCTTCAATTTTTGATAATTCGTTTACAAGTGGAATTCTGGAAGGGTATCAAACTTTTGATGCCATTGGAGGCGTTGTTGTTGGTGGAGTGATTGTGATTTCTCTTGCCATACAAGGTAAATATAATTATAAAGAAAAAAAGGCGATGATTGCTAAAGCAGGATTATTGGCAGGCTTTGCACTTTTTCTCATATACGGCGGGCTCATTGCGCTAGGCGCTTTTAACAGCAGCACATTAGGAATTGAGAACCGAACCGAGTTATTAACCCTTTTAAGCACACAAACCTTAGGAAATATTGGCACTGCATTTTTAGCAGTTTTAGTGGCATTAGCATGTTTTACTACTGCAGTGGGAATTGTAACAGGAACTTCAGATTTTGTAAAGGGATTGTTGGGAAATTCACAAAAAGCCTATTACATAACTGCTGTTTTGGGATGTATTTTAGGGGTTGCTGTTGGGCAATTTAATGTCGGGTATATTATTGATATTGCTCTGCCGGCCTTGATGTTTATTTACCCCATTACCATTGTGTTGATTTTACTGAATATACTCCCAAATCGATTTGCTTCAAAACTGGTTTTTAGAAGTGTGGTTTTTGTTACATTCATTTTCAGTATCCCAGATTTTCTGCAGTTTATTGTTTCTGAAGAAAGCCTAGTTCCCTTAAAAGAACTTATTCCTTTATCAGCCTTCAGTTTGGGATGGGTGTTACCGGCCTTTATCACATTTTTAATAACTACAACATTGACTTTCAGAAAAGAAAAATCCGGTAAAGAAATGGTGTAATTTCAGTACCGGAATTTTATATAAGATGAAAAAAAATTATTTATTCATCAACTCTTCTATTTCATCAGCTTCAATAGGAATGTTTCGCATTAAGTTGAAAGGTTCTCCTTTTTTCTGGATTACCACATCATCTTCCAAACGTATTCCGAAGCCTTCTTCAGGAATGTAAATTCCCGGTTCAACCGTAAAAACCATATTGGCTTTCATAGATTCCCAAAGGATTCCGTAATCGTGAGTGTCTAGACCCATATGGTGAGAAGTTCCGTGCATAAAATATTTTTTATATGCAGGCCAATCGGGATCTTCGTTTTTTACATCGCTTTTATCTAAAAGACCCAGGTCAATCAGTTTTGAAGTCATTAATTTTCCTACCTCTATATGATATTCTTTCCAAAGTGTTCCCGGAACCAACATCTTAGTAGCTTCTTTTTTTACATCATTTACAGCATTGTATACTTCTTTTTGACGTTTGCTAAATTTTCCACTAACGGGAATGGTTCGTGTCATGTCACTACTGTAATTTGCATATTCGGCACCAACATCTATTAGGATGAGGTCGCCTTTTTTACATTGTTGGTTGTTCTCAATATAATGTAGTACGTTGGCATTATTTCCACTGGCAATAATGGGTGTGTATGAAAAACCACGAGATCGGTTACGAAGGAACTCATGCATAAATTCGGCTTCAATTTCATGCTCCCAAACGCCAGGTTCAACAAAATCGAGAATTCTTTTAAAACCTTTTTCGGTAATGTTACATGCCTGCTGAAGAAGGTCTAACTCAACTTTATCTTTTACTGATCGTAGCCGTTGTAATATAGGATTGCTCTTTGCAACTTTATGAGCTGGGAATCGCTCTTTAGTGTTTTTAATAAAACGTGCTTCACGGGTTTCAGTCTCCACGTTGGCGCGGTAATGTTCGTTGGTATTAAGGTAAATGGTTTCGACCTGTGTCATTACCTCAAAAAATATTTTTTCAAATTCTTTAAGCCAGTACACTGTTTTAATACCACTTACTTCCAATGCCCGCTCTTTGGTTAGTTTTTCACCTTCCCAAACAGCAATATGCTCATTGGTTTCCTTTAAGAAGAGGATTTCCTTGTGTTTTTCTTCAGGAGCATCTGGAAATAAAACCAAAATACTCTCTTCTTGGTCCACACCACTTAGATATAAAATGTCACGAGCTTGTTGAAACGGCATCGTGCTATCTGCACTTATGGGGTATATATCATTACTATTAAAAACCGCTAAGCTCTTGGGCTCCATTTGTGCCATAAAGTTTTTGCGGTTTTTTATATAAAGTTTGCTGTCAATTTGGTGATATTTCATTGTAATTTTTTCTGAATTTTTTCAAAATTAAAGATAAAAAATGGAAGGGCTTAATAGGATTGGTTAAAAAGTGGAAGAGGAATGTTAAAACACAAAGTAAATCTAACTTCAATGTATTAAGAGTCAGATTTTAATTTTTTTTAAGCCTTGTTCAAAATCCAAGAGAAGATTATTAATATTACTGCGAAGACTTTTCTGCTCATAATCCTTCAAAATTAAAAAAAAGAACCTTTTTTTTAAATCCAACTCCTTATTTAAGATGGCAATTCGCAGCTCTATTCTTGTTTTCTGTTGTGTAAACCGTGATATTTCAGTAATTTCAAACTTTTAAAATCAACTCATGAAAAAACACTTCTACATACTCTTCTGTTTTATTTCATTTTCAGTTTTAGCGCAACAACCTGCTTCAAGTCCAACTTCTATAGAAATGGGACTGGAAAACAAAACAAAACTCGCCCAAACGTCACTTGTTAAAAACCTGCCTTTTAAAAATATTGGTCCTGCCGTAATGAGCGGACGGGTGGTGGATTTGTCTGTAAATCCTGCAAATCCTATAGAGTTTTACGTGGGCTATGCAAGTGGAGGGCTATGGCATACAAATAACAACGGAACTTTTTTTACGCCTGTTATGGATAAGAGCCCAACACAAAACATAGGATGTGTAACAGTTGATTGGAAAAATAACATCATTTGGGTTGGAACCGGTGAGGTGAATGCTTCCCGTTCCAGTTATGCAGGAATTGGGTTGCTAAAATCGATCGATGGTGGAGAAACATGGGAAAATATGGGACTTCAAGATTCGCATCATATAAGTAGTATTATTATTAATCCTGAAAACCCAAATGAGTTAATAGTAGGTGTGGTAGGGCATTTATATTCTACTAACGACGAACGCGGTGTATTTAAAACCTTAGATGGCGGAAAAACATGGACGAAAACCTTATTTGTAAACAATAGTTCTGGGATAGTTGAAATGGCTGTCAATCCTAATGATTTTAATGAAATCTATGCCTCATCTTGGGAGAAAGACCGAAAAGCTTGGAATTTTACTGGAAACGGCAATGGGAGTGCACTTTATAAAAGTATGGATGCCGGAAACACTTGGGAAAAAGTTTCAAAAGAAGGTAGCGGGTTCCCAACAGGGGATGGGGTAGGAAGAATAGGTGTTGCTATTTTTGATGCAAACACTGTATATGCTATTGTTGACAATCAATTCCATAGAAAAGAAGAGGCAAAAAAAGGGTCATCAGACCTTCTGAATAAAGAGGATTTTAAAAAAATGAGCGTTTCAGAATTTTTGGCATTGGACAATGCAAAACTGAAACAATTTTTACGAATGAATGGTTTTCAAGAAAAATATAAAGCCGAAAATGTAAAAAACATGGTCCGAAGCGGAACCGTAAAACCTGAAGATCTAGCAAAATATCTGGAAGATGCAAATTCAAGTTTGTTCGATACACCTGTAATTGGCGCTGAGGTTTTTAAAAGTATCGATGGCGGGAAAAGCTGGAAGAAAACTCATGAGGGGTTTTTGGATGACCTTTATTATTCATATGGCTATTACTTCGGAAAAATCCATGTAGCTCCCAAAGACGAAGACAAAATATACATATATGGAGTCCCTATTTTAAAGTCAATTGACGGTGGAAAAACATTCACATCCATTGATGCTGAAAATGTGCATGCAGATCATCATGCGCTTTGGATAGACCCTAATTTGCCAGGTCATTTAATCAACGGTAATGATGGTGGTGTAAACATTTCGTATGATGACGGTGAAAGCTGGATAAAGAACAATGCTCCTTCTGTAGGACAGTTCTATTCAGTAAACGTAGATAATGCGACGCCTTATAACGTCTACGGTGGCTTACAGGACAATGGTGTTTGGGTTGGTCCACATACCAATGTTGAAAGTAAAAGATGGGAAGCTAGTGGTAGATATCCTTTTGAAGCTATTATGGGTGGAGATGGGATGCATGTTCAAATTGATAAACGTAATAGAAATATTGTTTATACTGGATTTCAGTTTGGAAATTATTTTCGTATTAATCGTGAAACTGACGAACAAACCTATATTCAACCAAAACATGAATTGGGGGAAACACCATACCGATTTAACTGGCAGACACCAATTTTATTAAGTCCGCACAATCAGGATATTTTATATTTGGGTGGAAATAAATTGATGCGAAGCATGAATCAAGGAGGTGAATGGACTGCAATTTCAGAAGATCTTACGCAAGGGGGAAAAGCGGGGAATGTAGCCTATGGAACCTTGACTGCAATTAGTGAATCGCCTTTTCAGTTTGGGATATTATATGCCGGAAGCGATGACGGTTTGGTACAGGTTTCAAAAAATAGTGGCAGCACGTGGACAAATATTTCAAGCACATTTCCAAAAGACCTTTGGGTAAGTCGGGTGATAGCTTCACAACATAAAAAAGAACGGGTGTATGTTACTTTAAATGGTTATCGTTGGGATGATTTTAAACCGTATGTATATGTAAGCGAAAATTATGGCGCTACTTGGAAAGACATTAGCAGTAATTTACCAATAGGTGCTGTAAATGTTATTAGGGAAGATCCTGAGAATGAAAATATAATTTATTTAGGAACAGATAACGGGGCCTATGTTTCTTTAGATAAAGGCGAAAATTGGCAAGCATTTTCTATGGGTTTACCAAATGTCGCTGTACACGATTTAGTAGTTCAACCTTATGCTAAAGATCTAGTTTTGGGAACACATGGTAGATCGCTATATGTTGCTAATATAGGTTTACTTGAAAAATTAGTTTCTGAAAATCAAGTTGATATTATTGTTGAAGATATAGAACCAGTTCAATCTTCCCGTCGTTGGGGAAGCAAATTTAGTGCTTGGGGTGATGTATATGAACCTACTGTAAATTTTCAGGTTTATAGCCCAGTAAACGGAACAGCAACCATTACCGTTCAAACTGAAGATGGAAAAGAACTTCAGCAAATACTAAAAGATGTAGATAAAGGAGTGAATATTATTAATTACGATGCGAGTATTTCAGAAAAAGGAAAGAAAGCATTAGAGAAAAAAGACATTAAAATAAATAAAGCTGAAAATGGAAAATGGTATTTGCCGGAGGGGAAATATGAAATAAGTGTTCGCATAAATGATAAAACTTCAAAAACAATTCTTGAAGTAAAGTGACGCGGTATTTAAATTAATTATAAATAGCCTGTAAAACAACTAAGAATGTTTGGCGAAAAACCTTTTCAGCCGTACTTTTGTATTCTTAAAATTTTGAAATAAAACCACAATGGGAATATTATCCGCTTCAATAGCTAGAAAAGTTGCCATGGCACTTTCAGGCTTATTTCTTGTATTTTTCCTTGCACAGCATTTTACAATCAATATTACCTCAGTAATCAATCCCGAAACTTTTAACAGTTGGTCCCATTTTATGGGAACAAACGTTTTGGTGCAAGGTGTGCTTCAACCTATCCTAATTCTAGGTGTAATTTTCCATTTTATAATGGGAGTTGTTCTTGAACTCCGAAACAGAAGCTCACGAGCCATTAACTATAAAGTGTATAAAGGAAATAAGAATTCCAGCTGGGCTTCACGAAATATGATAATAAGCGGGTTGGTGATATTGGCATTTTTAGGTTTACACTTTTACGACTTTTGGTTTCCAGAGATATACCACAAATATATTGAAGTAGGACCGGTGGATCCTTCGCGATATTATGGCGAACTGGTTCACAAGTTCCAAAGTCCTGTTCGTACAGGAATTTATGTGATTGCTTTTGTATTGTTGGCAGTTCATTTATGGCATGGATTTTCTTCCTCATTTCAAAGCATGGGGTGGAATAATATGTTTTCAAAATCGCTTAAGGTATTTACAAAAGCATACGCGATTATTATCCCTGCAGGCTTTATTTTTATAGCCCTGTATCATTATTTTAATCAACTTTCCCACTAAAACGCAAAAGCTATGTCGAAATTAGAATCGAAAACTCCCGAAGGACCCTTAGCAGATAAGTGGACAAATCATAAAAACCATATCAACCTTGTAAATCCTGCCAACAAACGTAATATCGACGTGATTATGGTAGGTACAGGATTGGCCGGCGGAAGTGCTGCCGCTACTTTGGCAGAACTTGGTTATAACGTAAAAACTTTTTGTTATCAAGATTCTCCAAGGCGTGCGCACTCTATTGCCGCACAAGGAGGAATAAACGCTGCAAAAAACTATCAAGGCGATGGGGATTCAACCTACCGTCTTTTTTACGATACTGTAAAGGGAGGCGATTATCGTTCCCGCGAATCGAATGTATATCGTTTGGCTGAGGTTTCAGCAAATATTATAGATCAATGTGTGGCACAAGGAGTTCCTTTTGCCCGTGAATATGGAGGATTACTAGATAACCGTTCTTTTGGTGGGGTTTTAGTTTCCCGTACTTTTTATGCAAAAGGACAAACCGGACAACAATTGTTGTTGGGAGCGTATTCTGCAATGAACCGACAAATAAACCGCGGAAAAATTACAGCGTATAATCGTCACGAAATGCTGGATGTTGTTATTGTAGACGGAAAAGCTCGCGGAATTATTGCACGTGATTTAGTAACTGGAGAAATAGAGCGTCACTCTGCCCACGCCGTGGTGATTGCTTCCGGTGGTTACGGAAATGTATTTTACCTTTCCACAAACGCAATGGGAAGTAATGTAACTGCATCTTGGAAAATTCATAAAAAAGGAGCATTTTTCGCAAATCCTTGTTATACACAAATCCATCCAACCTGTATTCCTGTTTCCGGGGATCATCAGTCAAAATTGACATTGATGTCTGAATCCCTTCGGAATGACGGACGTATTTGGGTTCCGAAGAAAAAAGAAGATGCCGAAGCTATTCGCCAAGGAAAAAAGAAACCTACAGAACTTTCTGAAGCAGAACGCGATTACTATTTAGAAAGAAGATATCCTTCATTCGGAAATTTGGTGCCTCGCGATGTAGCTTCAAGAGCTGCCAAGGAACGTTGCGATGCCGGTTTTGGAGTTAATAAAACAGGTGAAGCAGTATTTCTGGATTTTGCTACAGCCATTCAGCGGTACGGAAAAGAACAGGCGGTGATGCACGGAAATGATAATCCAACGGATGAAGAAATAAAAAAACTGGGAACAGAAGTTATTGAAAATAAATACGGAAACCTTTTTGAAATGTACGAACAGATCGTAGATGAAAATCCGTATAAAACCCCAATGAAAATATACCCTGCCGTGCATTACACCATGGGAGGCGTTTGGGTAGATTACAATTTGCAATCTACAATTCCGGGTTGTTATGTAACCGGCGAAGCTAATTTTAGCGATCATGGCGCAAATAGATTGGGCGCTTCAGCATTGATGCAAGGACTTGCAGATGGCTATTTTGTATTGCCTTACACAATTGGTGATTACCTTTCACATGATATTCGTACCGGTAAAATTCCAACGGATAGTGCCGAATTTGAAACGGCTGAAAAAGAAGTACGTACACAGTTGGAAAAACTTATCAATACGAAAGGAACAAAATCGGTAGATTATTTTCACAAGCATTTAGGAAAGATCATGTGGAACAAATGCGGAATGTCCCGTAATGCAAAAGACCTTCAGGAAGCAATTTCAGAAATTAAAGCCTTGCGTAAAGAATTCTGGAATGAAGTTCGTGTTCCTGGAAATATGGATGAAATGAATGCCGAGCTTGAAAAAGCAGGTCGTGTGGCAGATTTCCTTGAATTGGGCGAATTGTTTGCAAAAGATGCCTTACACCGAAATGAATCTTGTGGTGGACATTTCAGAGAAGAATATCAAACTGAAGAAGGAGAAGCTTTGCGTGACGATGAAAACTTTATGTATGTAGCTGCTTGGGAATACAAAGGAGAACCTAGCGAAGCAGTATTGCATAAAGAAGAATTGGATTACGAAAATATTGAAGTTAAGACACGAAGTTATAAATAGGTTATTGAGATTATTACGTTATTGAGTTATTTTTTGATACAGTATAGTGGTTATTATGGGAAGTTTTCAATCTTTTGAAGAATTAGCTTGTTGGAAAGAAGCAAGAAATTTGAGAAATTTTGTAAAAGATTTAATTATTCCTAAAATTCTGGATGTTGAAAAATACGGATTGATTTCACAAATAAGACGTTATTCACGTTCAGTAGGAAATAATATTGCTGAAGGTTTTGGGAGATATCATTTTCAGGAGAATATTCAATTCTGCAGAATGGCAAGAGGCTCGTTAACTGAAACATTGGATCACGGAATAATAGCCTTAGATGAAAAATATATTTCAGAAGAGATATTGAATGAATTAAGGGAAAAACACAATAAAACACTTTTAATTTTAAACGGATATATCAAGTATCTGAAAAGTAAAAAGAAGTAAAATGTACTTAGTAACTGAATAACTCAGTAACCGAGTAAATTAAATAGCGAAGCTATGAAACTAACGTTAAAAATATGGCGTCAAAAAGATGCCAAGGCAAAAGGAAGTTTTCAAACATATCCTATCGATGGAATTGAAGGCGATATGTCCTTTTTGGAAATGCTGGATGTGTTGAACGCCAAATTGATTGACAAAGGTGAAATTCCTGTGGAATTCGATCACGATTGTCGTGAAGGAATTTGCGGAAGTTGTAACCTTCAGATCAATGGGGAACCACACGGACCAAAACGTCATATTACAACCTGTCAACTACATATGCGAAGTTTTAACGATGGCGACACTATTGTAATTGAGCCTTTTCGTGCTACTGCGTTTCCAGTAATAAAAGATTTGGTAGTAGACAGAAGTTCTTTTGACAGAATTCAGCAGGCCGGTGGATATATTTCTGTGAATACTTCAGGAAACACCATTGATGCCAATACCATTCCTGTAAATAAAGAAAATGCAGATGACGCTTTTGCCGCTGCAATCTGTATTGGTTGTGGAGCATGTGTAGCCGCTTGTGTAAATGCCAGTGCTATGTTGTTTACCTCTGCCAAAGTGAGCCAGTTTGCCTTACTTCCACAAGGGAAAATAGAAGCAACCCGCCGAGTACTTAACATGGTAGAACAAATGGATAAGGAAGGTTTTGGAAACTGTAGTAATACAGGTGCTTGCGAAATTGAATGTCCAAAAGATATTTCACTTGAAAATATTGCCCGAATGAACCGTGAATATTTAAAGGCTAGTTTGAAGGAATAATTTTTTCTGAATATAATTATACAAACCCAACCGAATTCGGTTGGGTTTTTTTATATTAGAAAAAAGGATTTTAATGAATATTCAAACCAAACTCCCCAACGTAACCACTACAATTTTTACAGTAATGAGTAAAATGGCTTCAGATTATGGAGCTTTAAACCTATCTCAGGGATTTCCAAATTTTGAAAGTGATCCAGAGCTTATAGCGTTGGTGTTACGCGCTATGGAAGATGGTTATAACCAATATGCCCCGATGGCGGGAGATCTTGAACTTCGGGAAAGGATTGCAAAAAAAATGCATACTTGCTACGGAAGAAATTACAATCCGGAGACCGAAATAACGATGACAGCGGGTGCTACACAAGCTATTTTTACAGCAATTGCAGCAATGATACACAAAGGGGATGAGGTAATTATTTTTACTCCGGCCTACGATTGCTATGAGCCTGCTATTGAGTTGTTTGGCGGAATTACTGTTCCTGTTCAATTAAATTCGCCTGATTATTCTGTAGATTGGGAAGAAGTTTCTTCAAAAATTTCCGAAAAAACAAAAATGATCATTATAAACAGTCCGCATAATCCAAGCGGAATGATTTTTTCTAAAGAAGATATGCTTCAATTACAAAGTTTAGCAGAAGAAAATGATCTGTTTGTTTTAAGCGATGAAGTATACGAACACATTATTTTTGATGGGCAGCAACATCAAAGTGCGGCAAGGTTTCCACAATTATCAAAAAGAACTTTTATTACGGCATCTTTCGGGAAGACATTTCATAATACAGGCTGGAAAATGGGCTATTGTATTGCCCCGGAACTCTTAATGAAAGAATTTCAAAAGGTTCATATGTACAATGTGTTTTGCGTAAACCATCCTATTCAAAAAGCATTGGCCACGTATTTAAAAGAACCGGAACACTATTTACACTTGAGTTCATTTTATCAACAAAAACGAGATTTCTTTTTAAAGCACTTGGAAGGTTCTTCATTTAAATATCGACCCTCTAGAGGGACTTATTTTCAATTGCTGGATTTTTCTGATATTTCTGATGAAAGTGATGTCGACTTTGCAGAAAGACTTACAAAAGAATTTAAGATTGCGACGATACCTACTTCAGTCTTCAATAAAAATAAAATAGACTTTAAACAAATTCGGATTTGTTTCGCTAAAACTGATGCAACCATAGAAGAAGCTGCAAAAATTCTGAAACAATTTTAATTTTAAAAAACAATAGCTTTAATGCTTTAGTATAAGTTTTGTCAATGATTAAATTAAGACTTGCAATGGAAAATTTACACTCTTTCACTATAAAATGGTAACTTTATAAGCATATAGCTTAACAAAAATATTTAATTATGGATAACAATAATAGTAATCATGGTGAAGCATGGGATGTTAACGAATCAGGCGGAAGTTGCCCTTTTTTAAATGGTAAAATGAATCATGTTGCAGGTGGTGGAACAACTAATCGCGATTGGTGGCCAAATCAATTGAATTTAAATATTCTACGCCAAAATTCTTCACTTGTCGATCCTATGGATAAAGACTTTAACTACGCTGAAGAATTTAAATCACTAGATTTAAAAGCTGTTAAAAATGATCTTTTTGAATTAATGACCAACAGTCAAGACTGGTGGCCAGCAGATTATGGACATTATGGGCCGTTTTTTATACGTATGGCTTGGCATAGTGCGGGAACCTACCGTATAGGTGATGGTCGTGGTGGTGCTGGTTCTGGACAACAACGTTTTGCGCCACTTAATAGTTGGCCTGATAACGCAAACCTAGATAAAGCGCGACTTTTGCTTTGGTCTATCAAACAGAAATATGGTAAAAAATTATCTTGGGCAGATTTATTGGTCTTAGCAGGAAACTGCGCCCACGAGTCTATGGGTTTAAAAATGTTTGGTTTTGCTGGGGGTCGCGAAGATGTTTGGCAACCTGAAGACGATGTGTATTGGGGTTCTGAAACTGAATGGCTTGACAACAAAGACCGTTATGCGGAAGATGAATTAGAAAGCACCCTAGGAGCTGCTCACATGGGACTAATTTATGTAAATCCTGAAGGGCATAATGCAAATCCAGATCCAGTTGAGTCTGCACATTATATTCGTGAGACATTTGGCCGTATGGCAATGAACGATTATGAAACCGTAGCATTAATAGCGGGCGGACATACATTTGGAAAAACTCATGGTGCTGCAAACCCGGAAGATTATGTAAAGGAAGAGCCTGCAGCTGCGGGTATTGAAGAGCAGGGTATGGGGTGGAAAAACACCTTTGGCACCGGTAAAGGCGCCGATACCATTACCAGTGGAATTGAAGGAGCTTGGACAAATACCCCAACCAAATGGAGTCATACATTTTTTGAAAACCTATTTGGATACGAGTGGGAGTTAACTAAAAGTCCTGCCGGAGCACACCAATGGAAACCAAAAGACAATGCCGGTGCCGGTACTGTTCCAGATGCTCATGACCCAAACAAAAAACATGCGCCATTTATGTTGACGACAGATCTTTCGTTGAAAATGGATCCTATTTACGAGAAAATTTCAAGACATTTTTTAGAAAATCCTGAAGAATTTGCCGATGCTTATTCACGTGCGTGGTATAAATTAACGCATAGAGATATGGGGCCAAAAGAAAGATATCTAGGTCCTGAAGTTCCACAAGAAGAACTTATTTGGCAAGATCCTATTCCTGAAGTAAATCACGAATTGATAAACGATCAAGATGTTTCTAATCTGAAAGCTAAAATTTTAGATTCAGGATTGTCTATTTCAGAACTTGTTTCAACAGCTTGGGCTTCCGCTTCTACTTTTAGAGGATCAGATAAACGAGGTGGAGCAAATGGTGCTAGAATAAGACTTGCGCCTCAGAAAGACTGGAAAGCAAACAATCCAAAGCAACTGGCAAAGGTGTTAGACAAATTGACTAACATTCAGAAAGAATTTAATAACGCTCAATCTAGCAATAAAAAAGTTTCATTGGCCGATCTTATTATATTGGGTGGATCTGCTGCAGTTGAAAAAGCTGCTAAAGATGCAGAACAACCTGTGAATGTTCCTTTTACCGCTGGACGTGCAGATGCTTCAGAAGAACAAACCGATGCACAAACCTTTGACGCCTTAGAGCCACGAGCTGATGGGTTCCGAAACTATTTGAAAGATAAGTACGATGTTGCTGAAGAAGAATTACTTGTAGACAAAGCGCAACTACTAACACTTACAATTCCAGAAATGACAGTTCTTGTTGGTGGTATGCGGGTTTTAAAGACCAATTATAATGGGTCCGATCATGGGGTATTTACGGATAAGCCTGAAACATTGACCAATGATTTCTTCGTAAATCTCTTAGATTTGGGAACGACTTGGAAAGCTATCGGCAATGACGACCGTGTTTTTGAAGGACGCCACCGAGCTTCCGATACTTTTAAATGGACAGGCACAAGAGCAGATCTTATTTTTGGTTCCAATTCAGAACTTAGAGCAGTTGCAGAAGTTTATGCCTGCGAGGATTCTAAAGAGAAGTTTGTAAAAGATTTTGTTTCAGCTTGGACAAAAGTAATGAACTTAGATCGTTTCGATTTAAAGTAAATTTATTATTGAACCTGCAAGGTTTCGCCCTAGGCAACCTTGCAGGTTTTTTATTGTAATTCACTTACTTTTCTTAATTTTAAAAGATGAAAGACAAATTATTTAACGCCATTAGGGAAAAAAATCTATTGTTGGTTTCTAAAATTTTAAATTCAGAACCTTCCCTTGTTACTCAAAAAGATCAAAGAGGTTCTACACCATTATTGCTCGCTACTTATTATGGGCTTCACGATATTTCAGAAGTTATTTTAAAACATCCCCAAGACATCGATGCGCAAGATGCTTCAGGAAATACAGCCTTGATGGGAGTTTGCTTTAAAGGTTTTGACGAGATTGCCAAGATGCTACTGGACAACGATGCCAATCCCAATATTATTAATTTTAATGGGGCAACGGCACTTATCTTTGCGGCTACTTTTGGCAGAAAAGAAATTGCAAAACTTTTAATTGAAAATGGGGTTGATACCGCTATTAAAGACGATCGCGGACATACAGCTTTGGAGCATGCAAAAATGCAAGGAATAAAGGAGCTGGTTGAATTATTGGAAAAAAAATAATATGCAGGAAAATCTTTCAGTAACATTGATTCAATCCACTCTACACTGGGAAAATGCCGAGTTAAACCGTGCAATGTTTTCAGAGAAAATTAAAAATATTTCTAAAAAAACTGATTTGATTATTCTTCCTGAAATGTTTTCTACAGGATTTTCAATGAATGCCGAAAATCTTGCCGAAGAAAACAATGGCGAAACCTTGCAATGGATGATTTCTGAAGCAAAAAAATACAATTGTGCTATTACCGGAAGTGTTATTATTTTTGAAAATAATCATTTTTACAATCGACTATTCTTTGTTTTCCCTGATGGGAATTATAAAACCTACGATAAAAAACACACCTTCACCTTAGCAAAAGAAAATGACACCTATTCTGCCGGAACAGAACGTTTAATTGTAAATTATAAAGGTTGGAAAATTTGTCCGCTGGTTTGTTATGATCTTCGTTTTCCTGTTTGGGCAAGGAATACGGAAGATTACGATGTTTTAATTTATGTTGCCAACTGGCCAAAAGTGCGCACACTTGCTTGGGATACATTACTTCGTGCCCGCGCTATTGAAAATATGGCGTATTGTGTTGGCGTAAACCGTGTGGGAATTGATGGTAAGGAATTTGATTATTCAGGACATTCAGCGGTATATGACGTTTTAGGGAATCATATTTCAACAAAGGATTTTGAAAATGAATTTACTGAAACGCTTGTGCTTAAAAAATCACACATCCAAGAAAATCGTGACCATCTTCAGTTTTTAAATGATCGGGATTCCTTTACTCTAAAATAAAAGTTTCATTTAAGCTCCAATTGGACCGAACCTCAATTTTTGAAGGATAATATATAATTCTTTCAGGCTGTTTGCGCTCTAAAAAGTTTCCCGTATCCCATTTTCGGTTTTTATTTTCATCATAAATTATACGGATATAATAATCTCCCGGAAAAATAGTACTGAAAAAGACAGGGATGTTTTCAGTTCGATATTTTTCAAATACCACATTAAATTTACTATCAACTAGTTGAACAATTACAGGAAGTGTTTTAAGATTTTGTAGCGTAAGATTGAGGGTCCCGTACTCGGCATTTGGTTTTGTGCGAACCCTAAAATCGATTGTGTCGTTTGTGTTTTCAAAGAAATCTGTAAACGTTCCCGGAAGTAATTGTACGTTATAGGTTTGATCTTCGTTTTTATTAAAAATAATTTCAGCAATATTATATTTTGAATTTATTCGTCCTGTAGCTGCAACTGCAACTGAGTCTTTATTAATTACATTTATTTTGGTAGTGTCTATGGCTATCAATGGTGTATTTGCCTGTAATTTTAATGTATCGAGTATAGTTACTTTAGATGAATTTAGATCTGATATTTTTAATGAATCGCCATACAGCTTTTTCAGTCGCGTAGTTAAGGTATCGATTTTGGTCCTATTTTTTGCAATAAAAATTGCTGAATCCTTCTCTAATACAGGTTTGTACCAATATCTTAAACTGTCACTTTTAATGTCGCGGTAAATCTTATATTCAAAACTTGTAGGTGCTTCAGAAATTAATTGAAGTTCTAAACTATCAATCACACCTTCATAGCCAAAAGTGATTTGATTTTTACCTTTCTGTTTTGGCTTTGCAATGGTATATTCAGGAATCTCTGAAAAAAGAGTGATTGTATACGTACTATCTGTTGGCAAGGTTATAAAATCATCTGCAAAGCCTATTTTATCATTTTTCGGCTGAAATGTATAATTATTGGCTTTGTCTTTTAAAGCGAGTAATAAATAGGTTCCTTCTTTTAAATTTGTAAACTCGAAAGTGCTGGAAGTATCTGTTGTTACGGTAATGTAATTAGGCTTTTCTGAAAAAACAAGAGAATCTTTATAGTCTTCATTTACTTCATATAACAACACCGTAGCCGGTGATTCGGGTTTTAAAAGTTGAATATCGCGTATTTCTCCTGAAAGTTTCAAGCTGTCTATATAAGTGCCTGTTGAAAAAACATATTTATAATATTCAAATGGATTTCCTTCATTATTATCTACAATACTATTTCCAAAGTTGAATGAATAGGTCGTATTTTCTCGTAAAGTATCCAGTATTTTAATCTTTAAAACTTTTGATGTATTTAATGGAGAAATAATAGGAGGATATTTTAAAGGAGGAGAAACAATAAGGTTTTTTTGTATTTCCTTTAATTTGATATATTCGTCAAAATAAATTTCAATTTCATTTTCCTTAAAATTAATACTGTAATTTTCCGGCACACTTCTTACTATCACAGGAGGAATACTATCCTTGTCACCTCCCGTAGGACTGCCCTTTTTAGCACAATCTATAAAAGAAAGTAAAAATAAAAATGCTATGGGAATATACAGCAAGCGGTGTTTCACAAAATTAAATTTAAGGTCACAAAAATAAGGAAACTTTTTATGCTATGGCTATGGTGGCAATACTTAGTTTCACTTGGTTGTTTTTTAATAAATGTATGGCGCAATTTTCTAAAGTTGCACCTGTAGTAACTATATCGTCAACCAATAAAATATGTTGGTTACTTAAATTCTCGGGATTAGCTACAGTAAAGATTTCTTCAGCCTGTAAACGCATAAGTCGAGTTTTAAACACTTGCGAATTCGTTTTTGAAACTTTTAAAAGAATATCATCCCGATAAGGGATGTGTAATGCTTTGGCTATTTCTTTCCCAAAACTTTCAACCTGATTGTAACCTCGCTTTTTTAATTTTTGTTTGTGCAATGGAACTGGGATTACCATATTTAGGGTTTGATATTCAGGAATTTCAGCAAGTTCTGCTCCTAGCCATTCACCAAAAAATGTACTTATTTCCTTTTGTCCTCTGTATTTTAGATTGTGAAGAAGTTCTTGTGTAATCCCCTTTTTTTGAAATTGAAGCATCGCTGTAGCATTTATTAACGGAATTCTTCCATAGAAAATAGCTTTCATAGAAGGGTCTCCTGTACGGTGATGGCAAATTAGTGGGAGTTGGTGCCTGCACCCGCTACAAATCACTTTTTCAGCTTTCAAAAGTACTGATTTACAGTGGCTGCAAACTTTTGGAAATAAGAGATTTAACATAATTTAATTTTTTTTACCATTTTATAAACGTTTAAATGCGATTGCATTAGTAATTTAGCCGCTTAAACAAGGTTAAATTTAATAAGATGAGTACAGAAAATAACAGTACGAAATTTAAAATATTAATAGGAGTTCTTTCTATTTTATTAATTGCGTTGGCTGTATACGCTTTTACACTCTTTAATGATAGTAAAAATACAGTATCGGGGCTTGAGAAGCAAAAAACAGAAATCGTAAATGAACTGGAAGGTTTAAAGGCGAATTATGATGAGATAATTCAAGAGAATGAACTTAAGGATAAAGATCTTCTTGCTGCACGTGAACGTATTGAGGTTTTATTAGATTCAGTAAAAGACGCTAAAGCGAATGTAGCACTTATAGATCGCTATAAGGTAGAAGTTGGTAAAATGAAACTGGAAAGAACAATGCTTTTTAAAAGAGCAGATAGCTTGATTGCTGTAAACCAACGTTTAGCTATGCAAAATGATAGTACAACTACTCAGTTAAACAAAACTATTAAAGTAGTAGACTCTGTAAATGAAAAAAATATGGCAATGGCCGAAACCATTAAAAAAGGTTCTATTGTAAATGCCGTAAATCTTACAGGAGAAGCTGTTATTGTTAGAAATAGCGGAAAGGTTGTAGATACTAGAAGATCCAGTAGGGCCGATAATATTAGAACTTGTTTTTCTTTAACTCCAAATCCTATAGCCGAAAAAGGTGACAGAACATTATATGTGCAGGTAATTAATCCTAGAAACACTTTATTAGGTGAAAAAGGAGTTCTAGAGTTTAAAAACGGAATGCTTAACTACAGCAAATCAACCAATGTTTTTTATGAAAATGAAAAATTGGATGTATGTATTTTAGTGGATGCTAAAGATGAAGAACTTATTGAAGGGCGATATATTATAAACCTTTATGATGGAAGTACACAAATAGCAACCACCATAATGGAACTTAAATAATAAATCCAACAAATAATTGAAACCGCTGCGATTTTATCGTAGCGGTTTTTTTATTTTTGCGCTATGGCAAATAACGAAGATCACTTTAAAAAAGTAATATCACACGCAAAAGAGTACGGATACATTTTTGCTTCCAGTGAAATTTACGACGGCCTTAGCGCTGTATACGATTATGCCCAAAATGGAGCAGAATTAAAAAAGAATATCCGGGAATATTGGTGGCGTAGCATGGTATATATGCACCAGAATATTGTGGGAATAGATGCTGCAATATTAATGCATCCCACTACTTGGAAAGCTTCCGGACACGTAGACGCTTTTAACGATCCGTTAATTGATAATAAAGATTCAAAAAGACGCTATCGTGCTGATGTTCTTATTGAAGATTATGCCGAAAAGCTAAATATAAAAGCACAAAAGGAAATTGACAAAGCAAAAAAGCGTTTTGGCGAAAGTTTTAAAGAAGAAGAATTTGTTACTACAAATCCTCGTGTTTTACGATATAGAACCCAGCAAAAGGAAATCTTGGAACGTATGGCAAGATCTCTTGAAAAAGAAGATCTGGCCGATGTAAAAGCCTTAATTGAAGAATTGGAGATTGCCGATCCGGATACCGGTTCGAAAAATTGGACCGAAGTACGCCAATTCAACTTAATGTTTGGTACAAAACTGGGAGCTTCAGCTGAAACCGCAACCGATCTTTACCTTCGTCCTGAAACAGCCCAAGGGATCTTTGTAAACTTTTTAAACGTTCAGAAATCCGGAAGAATGAAAATCCCTTTCGGTATTGCTCAAACAGGAAAAGCATTCCGTAATGAAATTGTAGCCCGTCAATTTATTTTTAGAATGCGTGAATTCGAACAAATGGAAATGCAATTTTTTGTGCGGCCGGGAGAAGAATTAAAATGGTATGAATACTGGAAAGAAAAGCGTTTAAATTGGCACCTTTCCTTAGGTTTGGGTAAAGAGAATTACCGTTTTCACGATCACGAGAAAATGGCACATTACGCAAATGCCGCAGCCGATATAGAATTTAATTTTCCGTTTGGGTTTAAAGAATTGGAAGGAATTCATTCCCGTACCGATTTTGATTTAAAAGCACACGAGAAACATTCGGGTAAAAAGCTTCAGTTTTTTGACCCCGAATTGAATAAAAATTATGTGCCTTATGTAGTGGAAACTTCTATAGGATTGGATAGGATGTTCCTTGCGGTATTTAGCACTTCATTAATGGACGAAACTCTTGAAGATGGAAGTACACGAACCGTATTAAAACTTCCCGCTATTTTAGCCCCTGTAAAAGCAGCCGTTTTTCCATTGGTTAAAAAAGATGGCTTGCCCGAAATTGCACAAAAAATTATTGACGACCTGCAATGGGATTACAACGTTTTATACGATGAAAAAGATGCTGTGGGAAGACGCTATCGTAGGCAAGATGCCAATGGAACTCCTTTTTGTATCACAGTTGACCACCAAACTCTTGAAGATAATACGGTTACGATTCGGGATCGAGATACGATGGAACAAGAGCGAATCAAGATTTCAGAAATCGCCGAAAAAATAGAAGCCGCAGTTTCTTATAAGAATTGGCTTAAATAATTTAATAAAGAGATAGAAAAAAGAGAGGGTTATTCCTCTCTTTTTTTCATTTCAATAACTTCTATTGGCGTAGCTTTATCACAACGGTTCATTATTCTTAAACCGTTGAATTTTAACCAGATTTTCAGGCTGTCCTTTTTAAAGGAATCTTTAAGATTTGTAGGGTCTAAATAATAAAACTCCATTTTATCGCCTTTCATCTGCACGGTGTATGGACAATCTCCTTCTTTATCAGAATATACCATCACCCCTTGTTGATACCCTTCGGCTATCATTTCTTTATCGCTCATTGTTGTTTCTGAAGTTGTAGTTTCAGTAGTGTTTATATTTTCATTGGTTGTTGTTTTTGTTGAAGTTCCACAGGAAAAAACACCTAACGAAAATAAGAATACAGTTAATAATTTCATCATAATTATAGGTTTTAAAAATCTGAATTTACAAACAAAAGATGATAGGTTTAATAAAAATAAAAATAATTTTAAAAGAAGGCTCTTAATTGAACACTTCCGGTATGAATAGTATTGGAGTTTTCGCTCTTTCTTCCGAAGTATGAAATACTAGCATCTAAATATTTAGTTATTCTTTTTTGAAATAAAAGGTTCCACGTAAAATTTGTCCCCGGCTGAAGTCCTTCCAAGATCTGATAGGCAACAGGAGAAAAAGCACTTCCTTTAAAATCATTTGTAATATAATTGAATTCACCACTTATAGAGCTTTTTTCGACATTGCTATAGGCAAATGAAAACCCTAATTTTTGCTGATTCAGTTTTTCCATTTCTCCCAGTAAATTCTCTTTATTCAAAAACTGGTAAAAAACATCGAAACGAGTCTGTTGATTTAGTAAATATGAAACTTTTGGGTTTATCTCATATGTGTCCAACGTATAATTTCGGGTTTCAAAATTTTCAGAAACGCTTTCATTGGTTCCTAAAGCACTTCTTAAATTGATCAACCAGCTTTCCCAAAATTTATGATTAAAATTAAACTGATGACTTTTCAATTTATTTTTCTGCAATCCCAGCGATAGTAAATTAGTACTCGAAGAAGAAACGTAGGTATAGCTTGAAGTGTAATGTTGTTTTCCACGATTAAAGAATAGCGCATTCCTGAAGTTAAACGATAATCCCAATTGGTCTTCACCACCGTCTAAAAAAGGGTTTAAATTAAACCCGTCATTTTTTCGGCGCACCTTTCGGTCTAAAATATAGGAAGTCTGATTGTAAAAATGAGAAAGCACCTTTTTAAATCCTTCTTTTGAAGACCATTGCTGCGGATTTAATGTAAGGATCTGACTAAATTTATTCTGACGAATTTTAATAAACACTTGATTTGGCAATAAAATACGCACATAATCTGCTTCGTCTTGAAACTGAGCCACTTCAAATTCATCAAGTTCCTGTATTCCATTGTTGTTGTAATCCTTCCATGTAAAAACACCTTGCCCAGCATCTACTTTTAAATAGGTAAATTCTTGCTGTGGAATTACACCGTTATTCGCTTCTACAGCTGTATTTAACCGAATGGCACCATCAGCTAACGATTGGTTATAGAGAATTCTTGAACTCAATGATTTTTCATCTTCAGCGTTGCCATCTTCATCTTTAAGAACACGATAATTTGCAAAAATGGATAGCTGTGAATTTTCAGAATTTAATACCCGAGATTTCACATAATAGGTGTTTGAAGAATTTACTCGTTGTAATAGCGAATTTCGCAAACTGTCATTTACACGATATTGATACCCGGCTTCAACAAAAACCTGTGTACTATCACCAATTCCTGAAAATACTTCATAACCTTGATATCTTTGGCTTGTGGGAGTTAAAGTTTCGGTAGATATTTTGCGTATTTGGTTGTCTTCAAGATTTAATTTTACTCCTACCCACCCTTTTTTCAGGGAATAGGTTGTGATTTGGTTTAACCTTAAAAATTTTGAATCTAAGGAATCGCCTTTACTTTTTAAATAACTTCCGCGGGTTAGAAAGTTGAATTTGTTAAACCGAAGGTTGGAAGTAAGTACATGCCGGTTACCGCTAAAATTTTCAGAAAAATCCAAATTCTGAAATTCATAGCGCGCACTTCCGTTTTTTATACTTGAAAGTTCAAGTCCCGAAATTAAAAACCGTTGGTTTCCTCTAGGATTTATAAGATTCCAATCGCGGTTAAATTCTATATTATACAAACGTTCAATCGTCCTAAAGTCAAGGTTTACAAAATCCAGTGAGGTAAAAGCATCTAATTTTAAAGTATCGGCAGTTTCTAAAATTCGTTGTTTTGCGGCAAGTCTTCCCGCGAAGCCATCATTATCATTATCATCTAAATCTGAAAATAAGTTTAGATCGTTCTTACTCCCTGAAAGCTCAAAATTCACCAAGGTTTTTTCAGTAGGATGATAACTTCCATTTATGCCGCCAATTTGAAGTTTTGTTGGGGCATTTAATTGAACCACAGGCTCATAATTACCTTGAGGGATTCCATTTACTGGCGTAATATATTCAAAAACTCGATTTATTGCATTGGTGTTGCTAAATATATAATTCCCCATATTTTGGCCTACTTGTGTAAAGCGGACACTAAACAAATCATCTTCAGGATTGGTGGAATACACAAAAATTTCTTCTCCATTAACGAACTCTTTTGTATACAAAATCTTATTTTCTGAATAGGTGTCAGCCACAGCAGAAGGAGCTGTCATGGCATCTTGTTCATCTCCGGCTGCTTGTAAAATAGCAACTTGTTCTTCCGATAAATTTTGCTGTAAGGGTTGGTTTTTTACATCACTTTCAGAATATACATACGTGCCCAAATCAAGTTTCTCACTCGTGTAATTTCCGCCGCCATACCCTATAAAACGAGTATAATTTCTATCGGTATATTGGTATTCTACCGTAATACGCATATTACTATTAATGGGGTAGGTTGGGTTAAATTTTATTTCGCCGGCATTATAATCAATTACATAATCTTCATTTTCCCCTCGTTCCAATAAAAGTCCATTTACATACACACGTTCACTTCCCGAAACAACCAAAATATAAAGTTCTCCATTGGGTCCTATAAGTTTATAAGGCCCTTGGTTTCCTTCTTGTCCTAAAAACTCACTTTTTGAGAACACTCCTTTTACCAAAGCACCAGATGCATAGGCACTTAATTTTGAGCCGTCCTTGTTGGTTAAGGTGCCCGAGGCTAAAATACCTTGTACTTTTTTTGAAAAATTTGCAAAATAACTGTTTCGGTTTTCCAGATCTATATCGCCAGCTCGAATATTCCAATTGTCACTGTAAAGCTCCATGAATATTTGGTCGAACTCATTTAAACTTTGCGAATAACCCCCTTCTTGTGTTGGGATATTAGAGTCTTGTATAGATGCCCTAATAGAAACCTTGTCACTAAGTTTTCCAGTAATTTGCAGGTCTAATTCTGAATTTACAACCGCATTCTGATTATTTCCAATGGTGACACCACGAGAAATACTTCCCACGGTATTAAGTCCTTCAAACGGGGTAAACGGCGCTTGTCCACTACTTTCCTGAAGGGAATACAATCTATCTATAGCTCCGGTATTTTCAACAATTATCTTCTTGTCAAATTCAAAGTAATCACGTGTCAAAAAATCGGGGTACCGCAGGTAATTGATAGTAACCGAATCTTTTGATTGCTGAAATACTTCAGAAAAAATAACAATTCCTTTTTCAAAATTCACCGAATAGTTTACAGGATCAACTTGCTCTCCACTCTTGTCAAGTATTTCAAATTTTTCCGAATTTATACTCACACTATCCAGAACAATCGTATCTGATATCGCCACTTTTTTACTTCTGTAGTTAGAAGAAATATCCTGCGCATAGCCAAAACCGGCCATAAAAAGAAAAAAGACAAGCAGATACAATTTCATTATCAATATAACTTAATGCTGGAGATTATATTTTGTGAATATATTATGAAAAATTTTATGACAGTAGTTCGTGTAAAAATACAATGTTATTTACTTTAGCCACTATAATTGAAAATAGCTTACATGAAAATTATTTCTTACAACGTAAACGGGATTAGGGCAGCCATGCGTAAAGGGTTATTAGAATGGTTGCAACAAGCCGATCCGGATGTAATTTGTGTTCAGGAAACCAAAGCAAATATCGATCAAGTAGAAGTTGATGCTATTGAAAAAGCCGGTTATCCTTTTCATTATTGGTATAGCGCGGTTAAAAAAGGATATAGTGGAGTGGCAATTTTCAGCAAAATAAAACCCAAACATATTGAATATGGAACCGGAATTGAATCAATGGATGCTGAAGGCAGAAATTTACGTGTCGATTTTGATGATGTTTCAGTAATGAGTTTATACCTTCCAAGCGGGACCAATATTGCAAGACTGGAACACAAATTCGAATATATGGCGCTTTTTCAGCAGTATATTAATGATCTTAAAAAGAAAATCCCCAATTTGGTTATTTGTGGCGATTACAACATTTGTCATCAAGCAATTGATATTCACGATCCCGTGAGAAATAAAAATACATCCGGTTTCTTACCTATAGAAAGAGAATGGATAGGTAACTTTATAGACAGTGGTTTTATAGATTCCTTCCGATATTTAAACAAAGAACCGCATCATTATACCTGGTGGAGCTATCGCGCCAATGCCAGAAATAATAATAAAGGTTGGCGTATAGATTACAATATGGTGGCCCAACCTTTACAAGAAAACATTAAACGCGCCGTTATATTACCCAATGCCAAGCATAGTGATCATTGTCCGTTGCTGGTTGAACTAGATTTGTAACTTTAAAAAAGAATAGATGGTAAAAAAGATTTTCTTCGGAATTACTTTAGCAATGTTTATGTCTTCCTGTGTTTCCTCAAAACTCTATGAAGATTTAAAAGATAAAAACGCAGCGTTAAAAGCTGAAAATGAATCGTTGATGTCGCAATTAGACGGGCGAACAGGAAATGCCGACCAATATACGGTTGCAAATCTTAAAAAGGAACTTGAAAATTTAAAGTCGGAAAAAAGTAGATTGGCGATGGATCTCGCTGCCGCGGAAAATAATTATAAACGTTTAAAAGATTCTTATGATGCGTTAGAGGCGAATAGTTCTTCAGCATTGACAGACAACTTGAAACTAAATCGCGATTTATTGATTCAACTGGAGGAAAAAGAAAATGCCCTTGCGGCTGAAAGTGAACGTTTAGAAAAATTAAAAAAAGATCTTGCCGCGCGCTCACAACGCGTAGACGAGCTGGAAGGCATTATTGCTGCTAAAGATGCTAAAATGAAAGCACTTAAAGATGCTATTTCGGCAGCGCTTACTAATTTTGAAGGCAACGGATTAACAGTAGAACAGCGCAATGGGAAAGTATATGTTTCCATGGAAAATAAGTTGCTTTTTGAAAGTGGAAGTTGGGCGGTAAATTCACGTGGGCGAGAAGCTGTGGTGGAACTAGGGAAGGTATTAGCACAAAATCCCGAGATTGCTGTTTTAATTGAAGGTCATACCGATAATGTGCCTTACGGCGGAAATGGTCCTCTAAAAGACAATTGGGATCTTTCAACAAAACGGGCAACAGCCATTGTAACTATACTTACTGAAAACTCCGGCATCCCAAAAGATAACCTTACAGCCGCTGGACGTGGTGAATATGCGCCAATTGCACAAAATACAACAGTGGAGGGAAAAGCAAAAAACAGACGTATTGAAGTGATCTTGACTCCAAAACTCGATGAGATTACAAAGCTATTGAACGAAATGTAAGAAAATATTCCTGCTGTTTCAGAATAAAATATGAAATATACCAACCTTCCAAATACCGATTTAAAGATCAGCAAACTATGTTTGGGCACGATGACTTGGGGTCAACAAAACAACGAAGCTGAAGCACATGCTCAGCTTGATCTCGCGCAAGAAAAAGGCATTAATTTTATAGATACTGCCGAGATGTATCCCGTGCCGGCAAGGGCAGAAACGCAAGGAAAAACGGAGAACTTTATTGGGAATTGGCTTGCCAAAAATAAGAATCGTGAAAATTTGATATTGGCATCAAAAATTGCTGGGCCTAACCGGAAGATAAAGCATATCCGTGATTCTTTGGATTTCAGTAAAAAATCTCTTGAAACCGCACTTCATAATAGCCTGAAACGTTTGCAAACCGACTATTTAGATTTGTACCAATTGCATTGGCCCGAGCGTAACACCAATTATTTTGGGCAACGCGATTATACACATAAAGAAAATGAAAGTTGGGATGATAATTTTTCAGAAGTATTACAACAACTAGAAACTTTTGTAAAAGAAGGGAAAATTAGACATATAGGGCTTTCAAATGAAACACCTTTTGGCGTTATGCGTTGTTTGGAAGAATCCCGCAAAGGAAAAATGAAAGTTGTTTCTGTTCAGAATCCTTATAATTTACTCAACCGAAAGGATGAAGTTGGATTGACTGAAATTTTACAACGGGAAAATGTGGGTTATTTGGCGTATTCACCATTAGGTTTTGGAACCCTAACGGGAAAATATTTAGAAGGAAAAAATCCTGAAAATACACGTATTTCTTTATTTCCGCAGTATTCTCGTTACAGTAGTGCCACTGCAATTAAAGCAACTCAAAAATACAATGAGATCGCAAAAAAATACAACATCTCTTTAACACATATGGCGTTGGCTTTTATCTGTCAACAACCATTTATAACGGCTCCTATTTTGGGGGCAACTTCTGTGGTACAACTTTCAGAAAACATTGAAAGTTTGAATCTAACCCTTTCTTCAGAAATCTTAAAAGAAATAAATAAGGTTCATCAAGAAATCCCTAATCCTGCGCCTTAATTTCTAAGGGGAATTTAAATAAGTCTCCTACTCTTTGGGGAGGTCGGGAGGGGTTTATACAAACGCACTATAGCCAGTAATTGCCCGTCCTACAATAAGCGAATTGATCTCTTTGGTTCCTTCATAACTGTAAATGGCTTCGGCATCGGCTACAAAACGGGCTACATCGTATTCTAAAAGAATTCCGTTTCCTCCCATTACTTCTCGGGCCCTGCTTACTACATCGCGGGTTCGCATACTACAAAACACTTTTGCCAAAGAAGCGTGTTCATTGGTTAACAATTCCTGATCCTGTAATTCCGAAAGGCGAAAACACATGGTTTGCATGGCTGTGAGATTGGCAACCATTTCAACTAGATGATTTTGGATCAACTGAAAAGAAGCAATAGGCCTGCCAAATTGTTCTCGTTTCTTAGTGTATTTTAAGGCACTTTCATAAGCACCACGAGCACAACCCACCGCTTGCCAAGCCACAGCTGCACGCGTCATTTTTAAAACTTTGGCTGTATCTTTAAACGAATCACATTTTTGCAAACGATCACTTTCAGGAACCCAGCAATCTGTCATTGTTATAAGAGCATTTTGAACGGTTCGCAAGGCCATTTTATCTTCCATTTTTTCTGTTTTAAAACCGGGATTTTCTTTCCGCACCAGAAATCCTTTCACCTGATTAGAAGCTTCATCTCTTGCCCAAATAATAGTAACATCACTAAATGTGGCATTTCCAATCCATTTTTTTTGTCCGTTTAAAACCCATTCATCACCTTCTTGTCTACACGTAGTTCCTAAACCTCCTGCAACTGCAGAACCAACATCTGGCTCGGTCAATCCAAAGGCGCCAATAAGCTCCATACGTTGCATTTTAGGCAACCATTCTTCTTTTTGCTCCTCACTTCCGCAGAGATAGATAGAACCCATTGCGAGTCCGCTGTGGACACCAAAAAAAGTAGAGATTGAAACATCTACCCGTGCGAGTTCCATGGCAATTATGCCTTCCATTAAAAAGCTTTCATCACGGGTACCCACACCTTTATATGAAATCCCACAAATATTGAGTTCGGCCATTTTTGGGATTATCTGAAACGGAAACTCCGCCTTGTTCCAATATTCATTGGCAATTGGCTTAATTTCGTCTTCCATAAAGTTTCTCACTTTAATTTGAAGTTCCCGTTGTTCAGGTGTAAGCTTTAAGCTGAGGTCGTAAAAATCACCATCTATAGGAGGTAATTTATGTTGTCCTTTCTTTTTACCCTTTTGTTTTAGCATCTTCATGAGACCTTTCAGTTGTCGGTCATCAAGTTCACCCACAGTTTTCATGATTTCAGAAAGATCTACCTTTTTTGAAAGTTTTCCCAACGCATCTAGATCGATATCTCGCATTAGGTGAATGGTTTGTTTAATTTTTGAAAAAATGGACATATAAATTCTATTGAAGATTGAATTCTAAAGATACCATTAAGGACTTTTTAATAGGCTAAAAAAAAGTTAATTTGAAGAAAGCTCTTTGATTGAGGATTCATGTACAAATCCTTTTACACTATCTCGGGTGTGTATATGAAACCAACTACTATTTTTTCCCAATATAGTAACCGTATCATTTTTTGATAATTTTTTAAACTCAGGATATCCCGTTGCAGGACCTTTTCGCAGTTCGGAACGGTTTTTAGATATAACTCCCTGATAGATTAAGTTTTGATTTTTTACTTCCTGAATTTCTGTATTTCTAATAAATGGAAATGGATCTATGGCTCCGTAACGTCTTGTATAGATTCCAAAATGTAAGTGAGGTGCAGTAGTCTTCGCATTTCCGGTGTTGCCAACAAAACCCAATGTATCACCCGGTTTTACTTTTTTTCCTGAATTAGTTGCAATGCTATCTAAATGTGCAAAATAAATAGTTTTACCAAATAATCCATCATGAAGCCATACTTGCTTTCCTCCCAGGCCACGGTCTCCTGTAGAAGAAATTATTCCTTTGGTTACGGCAACAACAGGAGTGCCTCGGGCAGCGAAAATATCAACTCCTTCGTGCGAACGACCACCATCGTCACGCGGATCGGCCCAAAAGCTTTGTATGTTTTTATTGCCACCGCCACTTACAGGAAATTCGTAAAGCGGCTCTGTGTAAATTTTCAAAATAAAGGGAAACTGCAATTGCATTTGTGGTTGAACAATTACTTTGTAATAGCCTGAAATTTCAATTTCCTGTGAAAGATTTGACTGTTTATCTTCGGAACTTTTTAGATGTTCAAATATTTTAAGTGAATCGTTTTGCTTCTGAAAAAGATCAATAAAAACAGCGGCAGTGTCTATTTGCTTTTCGACTTCAATAATAATCTTTTCGCCTTCTTTAAGTTGAACATTATAACTGTACACATAAAACCCATCTTCAGAAAAGACCCCACTTTCAGAATAGGGTAGTGTAATTTGAATACTATCTTTTTTTGCCGTATCAAAAGCATTTTTCCAATTGAGAAGTTCAAAATCATCTTTTTCAAACTTGCGTTCGTAAACCTCGCGAGCAGTTGGCTGAACAAATACATCCGCTACTTTTTGAATTTCTTCTTTGCAGCTCGAAATAATTATTCCCAAAAAAATTAATATGAAATATATTCTCTGATTCATAGCGTTGCCTAACTAGCAGGAATTACACCAAATTTATCCAAAAAGATGATGCACGACATCGTGAACTTTTGCCACTTTGATAATATTTATTTCGTACTTGTTTTTAGGAAGTTTGCAGTATTTTGAAATTACAATGGATGTAAAACCTAATTTTTCAGCCTCCAGAATCCTTTGTTCCACGCGGTTTACAGGACGAACTTCTCCTGCCAGTCCAACTTCGGCTGCAAAGCACATGCCTTTTTCAATGGCGATATCAATATTTGAAGAAAGCACCGCGGCAACCACTGCCAGATCAATGGCCGGATCGTCAACGGTTATTCCGCCTGTAATATTTAAAAATACATCTTTCGCCCCCAATTTAAAACCTGCCCGTTTTTCCAAAACAGCGAGAATCATATTCAAGCGTTTGGCATTATATCCTGTAGCACTTCGTTGAGGTGTTCCATAAACTGCCGAACTCACGAGAGCTTGAATTTCGATCATTAAAGGACGCATACCTTCTAAAGTTGCAGAAATTGCTGTGCCGCTTAGCTCTTCTTCATTTTTGGAAATTAATATTTCAGAAGGATTTGAAACTTCCCGAAGTCCGCTTCCCTGCATTTCGTAAATCCCAAGTTCATTGGTGCTTCCAAAACGGTTTTTATTGGCGCGAAGAATACGATACATATGATTTCGATCGCCTTCAAATTGAAGTACGGTATCAACCATATGTTCCAAAATTTTTGGACCAGCAATATTTCCATCTTTGGTAATATGACCAATAAGAATAACAGGCGTTGCAGTTTCTTTGGCAAATTTTATAAGCTCGGTTGTCGTTTCGCGAATTTGAGAAATACTTCCAGCACTGCTTTCAATATGATCGGTGTGCAAGGTTTGTATGGAATCGATTACCACAATATCGGGTTCTATTTCTTCAATATTTCTGAAAATATTTTGAGTATTAGTTTCAGTAAGTATGTAACAATTTTCGGATATGGGTTGTATTCGCTCTGCCCGCATTTTTATTTGTTGTAAGCTTTCTTCGCCTGAAACATATAATGTTTTGTAGGGAAGTTGCAAAGCAATTTGAAGCATTAGCGTACTTTTTCCGATGCCGGGCTCGCCTCCTAAAAGTGTAAGGGAACCGGGAACTAGACCACCGCCTAATACCCTATTTAATTCGTTGTTTTTTGTATTAAGTCTTGCTTCCGCTTGTGGGGATATTTCTGAAACACGCTGTGGTTTCGATATTTTTTTTGAAGCAGGATCAGCTATTCTCCAACTAGTTTTTTCGGCTTTTTGTATTACTTCTTCGGCAATGGTGTTCCATTCTTTACAAGAGGTACATTGTCCTTGCCATTTTGAATATTGTGCCCCGCAATTTTGACAGAAAAATGTGGTTTTTGTTTTTGCCATCCGAAGGAAATTTTAGCTAAAATAAAGAAAGGAAATTTGAATTCATTATTTTTTATGATCATTCGATTTTCGTTGAATACCAAATTTTATAAAAACAATTCAAGTCTTTGAAATATAATCGTATACCTAAATATTTAAAAAAATAAGTACCTTTCAAAATAACTAAACCAACTTTCTTTTAAAAATAGAATAAAAAAAACATTCTTTTATTTTTTCCTTCTACTATGGACGGCGAATTTCGCTCAAACCGGACGAATATTTCAAAAAACTTACACAAAACAATTGATTAAAGAGTAAATCAAAACCTTATTTTAATTAAAAAGCCTCCTAAACGGGAGGCTTTTTAATTTCTATTGGAATTCCTTAAAAAGTTTAATATCCAAAATCTCTTTTAATTTTATCTGCTCTGTCTAATAGCATATCTATCGTAATAAAATCCACTTCTTCTTTATCAAAAGCACCTTGAAAAGTTCTCATAGCTTTTTTTGTATCCCCAGTTTCTTCATAATAACGTCCTAGATAATAATCTCCCAAGACAGTTTTAGGGTACTGTTTTTTTGCCATAGTTCCTATTTCACGAAGTGATTCCCATTGATGTTTTTTTTCAGCAGCAGTAGCAGTAGCTATAAAATCATTTACACGAATAGAATTTGTAAGTCCAAAAAGATCTTCTATGGTTTTATACTTATCAACTAAATATTGATGGATGGGGGTATTCATTTTTAAGAGTACATCATTGAATTCCTGTTTACTGATAGGCCTGTAAACAGAAAATATTTTTTCAAGTGCATTTGGGATTCCTCTACCTACTAATGAATAGTGAGTAGCACCTTTAAAATTATCGTAATAATATTGAAAGCTTTTATTGTTAAGAGGTGCTAGGAGCGTATTTAAATGCTCGGCACTTTCCATTAAACCTTTAATATCATCTGTTCCCGTGGCCAGATAATAAAATATTTTATTTGGAATTTGAGGAATTCTTTCTGCCAAACGAGAGTCCATCATAGGAGCAAGATCTGGGCTAAAATTAATATATCCATTAAATAATGGAGGGTCTTTAAATAAGTAATAATTGATAAAATTTGCTGTAAAATCGTGTCCTACAGCAATTATAAATTTTGCAGTTCTATATTTATCATCAATATACGGAATAAGTTCTAAACCAATAAATTCAAAAAAATCGGCACCCTTATCTGCAGGCATATAATTTACATCATCGTAGTTTCCGTCATCATACCGTGTGTCACTTTCCATAATGCCCACAACAATAGATTCTGGCATGTCTTCCCAGTAACTGAAATAATCTACGTTCCCGGCCACAGGTTCAAAAAGGTAATCGGCATCAAAAACCAATACAATGGGATATACTTTTTCAGTATTTGTGTCGTAATTTCGTGGAAGCTGAATCTTCAGCCTTCTGCTTTCGCCTAATTTTGTCGAGTTGAATTCTTCGTATTTTATTTGGGCAAAAACGGGATTTGCCAATGCTACAAATAGGAAAAACAAAAATAATTTCTTCATAAAAATGATTTTGAAGCTGAAAGATACTAAAAAATAGAGGTATTTTTTAAAATATAACTTCTGATAAAAAATTATTGTTTTACCTTATTGTAAAATGGAAGAATAAAAAATGAAAGCGCCCCAAAGAAGATAATGGAGGCAATATTAGAGGTCCAAACAATCCAGCCAAATGCAGTTCCTATTGTTTCAGGAACGCCAAAAACAGCTAAAATTCCGGCTACAAAAAAAGGATAAGAACCAAATCCGCTGTTTGTAAAAGCAAAAGCAAAGCTACCTACTACAAAAGCGGTGATAATAGTGCCAAAAGCAATGGCTTGTGTTTCTTCCAAGGCGTGTAATGCGGTGTAAAATGAAAGCAAATATAAACCCCAAATAAAAAGTGTCAAAAGGATAAAAGCCGCCTTTTTTCTCATTTTTAAAATACTAAAAACACCTTCTTTTAATCCCCAAAAGAACTTTTTAAATTTTTGCTGAAGTTGGGATCGGGAATATTTTAAGAATAAAAAGAAAAGTAACATTAAAACAAACAAACCCATTAAGGCGATGTATAATTTTGTTGGGTCTATGATTTCAGTTAAATATGAAAACAGTAAATCAAACTGAAGCAAAAGGGCGATAGTGGTAAAGGTCAATAAGAAAATTAGGTCAACGACCCGTTCAGAAATAATAGTTCCAAACCCTTTTTCAAAAGGGACGTTCTCATATTTATCCAATACAATTCCACGGGATACTTCCCCGCTTTTAGGAATAAAAATATTCATTAAATAGGCTATGGAAATCGCCATAAAATTATTTGCAATTTTAGGACGGTATCCTAAGGGTTCTAACATATAGTTCCACCGTATTGCTCTAAAAAAATGACTTAAAACACTGCATAAAACTGAAAGTAATACAAAGCCATAATTGGCTTTGGTAAAATATTTTCCAATTTCATGAAGTTGTTCTTCCGTGAATTTTGAATAAGAATACCAAATTAAAAAAATCCCCAATGCAAGGGGTAAAATAATTTTTAAGGCTTTAATGAAAGACTTGTTCAAACTATGTAAGTAAGTTGTTTTCTTCGTTTGGAAATACGAGTGCTGGTTTAAATGTTTTGGCATCTTCGGCATCCATAATAGCATAGGAGATTAAGATAAGAATATCGCCAGGAGCAACTCTACGCGCAGCAGCACCGTTAAGCGTAATTTCGCCACTTTTACGTGTCCCTGGAATTGCATAGGTTTCTAAACGCTCCCCATTATTATTATTTACAATTTGCACTTTTTCTCCTTCTATTATATTCGCTGCATCCATTAGATCTTCATCAATGGTAATGCTGCCAATATAATTAAGGTCGGCACCTGTAACTTTAACTCTGTGAATTTTAGATTTAACTACATGTATTTGCATTGGGCAAAGGTATTAATTTAAAGGCATATTATCTATTAATCGAACTTCTCCGGCAAAAGCGGCAATAAAGGCACGATAATAATTCTTTTTACTTTTTTGTTTTACGGTCTTCAAAGTGTTTTCATATGCGATCTCAAAGTATTCAAGATCCAGTGTGCTGTTATTCAAAAACCGTTCCTTAACCATTAAGTTTAATTCAGAAATTGAGAGTTTATTGAATTTTTGTTTTACTTCTTTTAAAACTTCTGAGATTATAGCTGATTCCTCGAATTGCTTGGTAGTTAGTCTTTTATTTCGAGAACTCATGGCAAGTCCGTTTTTTTCACGGACAATTTGACAGCCAATAATTTTTACAGGCAATTTTTCAATTTCCACCAGTTTTTTTACAATTTGTAATTGCTGAAAATCTTTTTCCCCAAAATAAGCGGTATTGGGTTGAATAATTCTGAAAAGAATATTTAATACAGTACCCACGCCGTCAAAATGCCCGTTGCGGTGCTTTCCTTCCATTTCATTTTCTAATCCTGAAAAGTTATAGTTTTTTGAAACGATCTTATTATTATAAATCTCTGAAGCGTCTGGAGAAAAAATGATGATATTCCCTTTTATTTTTTTTAAAAGTGCAATATCATCATCTAAGGTGCGTGGATATTTTTTAAGATCCTCGGTATTATTAAACTGTGTGGGGTTAACAAATATGCTAATTACAACGCAATCATTTTCCTGAAGGGCCTTTTCAACTAGTGATACATGTCCTGAATGCAATGCGCCCATAGTGGGGACAAAACCAATTTTTTGATTTTTCCGATAAGCTTTTAAAGCACCTTCAAGTGATTTTTTTTGGGTATAGATATCCATTAATTAGAATTAAGAGCCAGCAAAATTAATATATTAAGGTCAATCTTCATAAATTTTCGTAATTTTGCGTGTTTTTTAATTTGAAAGCCAATAAAGTATAATTTTATGAAAGAAAAGAGAGTCTTGTATGTGTCTTCAGAAGTTATCCCCTATCTTCCTGAGACCGAGATTTCTTCAATGTCGTTTGAAGCTCCCCGGATGGTAAACAATAATGAAGGTCAAATCCGAATTTTTATGCCAAGATATGGAAATATCAATGAGCGTAGACATCAATTGCATGAAGTAATTCGCCTTTCTGGGATGAACTTGGTCATTAACGACCTTGATATGCCATTAATTATTAAAGTAGCCTCTATTCCTAAAGAGCGTATGCAGGTTTACTTTATTGACAATGAAGATTATTTTAAACGCAAAGCAACCTTTGCCGATGAAGATGGGAATTTATTTCCTGATAATGATGAAAGAGCCATTTTCTTTGCGAAAGGGGTTATTGAAACTATAAAAAAATTAAATTGGGCGCCAGATATTATTCATGTACATGGCTGGTTGGCATCATTTCTTCCATTATACCTTCGAAATTACTACGGAAACGAACCATTATTTGAAAATAGTAAAATAGTTACCTCTGTATACAATCAAGGCTTTGAAGGAACGTTAAATGAAAAGCTAATCGATAAAATTTTGTTTGATGCTATAGAAGAAGAAGATATTGCCGAATTAAAGGTGCCTAATTATGTAAATATAATGAAGATTGCCGTAAAGAATTCTGATGCGGCTATTATTGCTTCTGAAGAAATTCCGGCAGAACTAGAAGAATATCTTAATAACCTTGACAAGCCTGTGTTAAAATATCACAATATGGAAGATTTTCCGCAGGCATATTTAGACTTTTACGAATCAAAAGTCCTACAATAAAAAATACTTTTAAATTGCCTATGAAAATCAAGAATACATTGCCAAAGTTAATGGCGATATTATTTGTAATAATTGCGCTTGCTTCTTGTGAAGAAGACGTAAACTCTCTAGGGTCTAACATTATTGGTGACCAAATCCTTAACTCAACCTTAAATGATTCCCTTTCAGTAATAGCATACAGTAAAAAATTGCAAAAGGTGCAAACTAATAATCTTCCAGTATACCAAATAGGAATTTATAATGATCCCGTTTACGGAAAAACCACTGCAAACTTAATTTCACAATTAACATTAAATGCTCCAAGTCCAGATTTTGGCGACAATGCAGAAATGGAAAGTGCTTTTCTTTATATTCCTTTCTTCAATAAAGCCACAGTTGAAGGGGAGGATACAACATATACTTTAGATTCTATCTTCGGAAGCGCTCCAGTAAATATTACTATATATGAATCTAAATATTTTTTAAGGGATATAGATCCTAATTCTTCTACAGGAGAAGTGCAAAGATACTATTCAGACCAAGCATCTACTTTCGAGAACTTTTTGGGAGAAGAACTTGTAACTCTTGAGAATTTTATCCCAAGTAGTAGTGCTCAAGTTGTAAATGATAGTGTTTCCTTGGCACCGGGAATACGAGTTGAATTACCAAAAGAGTTTTTTCAAGAAAAGATTATCGATATGGAGGGTTCTCCAGAACTCTTAAACAATAATAATTTTAAAAATTATTTCAGGGGATTATACTTTAAAGTAGATTCTGCTGCAGAAGATGGGACGCTCTTTTTCCTCAATCTTAATGAGGGAAGAATTTCTCTTGAATACTCGTATGATGATTCATCATCCACAACTGGGGAGCGAATTAATAATTCATTGTTATTGGCTTTTGGAGGTGTTAACGTAAATGTATTCAACAACACCTTGCCTCAAGGAGTAGAGACTGCGATTACTAATTCTAATGCTACAACCGGAGATGAAAATCTTTATATACGGGGTAATGATGGAGTTATTTCAATTATTAAATTATTTGGAGATGATATAGATGGAAACGGTGTTCCAGAAGAATTAGAATACCTCAGGCAACAAAAATGGATAATTAATGAAGCCAACCTGTTTTTTTATGTAGATAAAAACAAAGTAACAGGAGGAGAAAAAGAGCCTGAGCGGGTATTTATTTTCGACCCTAAAAATGAAGATCTTTTAACAGATTATATTTTTGATATTACTGCAAACGATCCGGATATATTGGAGGCAGTTGGGATACATTTAGGAAGATTAAAAAGAGGAAGTGATGGTAATGGTGATTATTATAAAATATCCATCACAAATCACATAAGTAATTTAATAAATAAAGATTCAACAAATGTATCTTTAGGACTTACGGTTTCTCAGAATGTACTCCTCGCAGGTTTCCAAAAGGTTAAAAATGATTTGGCACCTAATATAAAAGGAGTTCCCTCGAGCAGTGTTGTGTCTCCAGAAGGCACCGTTTTATACGGAAACAATACAACTAACGAAGATAAAAGACTAAAGCTTCAAATATATTATACAAAACCTAATTAAAGAGTAATATGTGTGGAATTGTCGGCTATATTGGTAAAAGAGAAGCATATCCTATTATTTTAAATGGCTTAAAACGTTTAGAATACAGAGGCTATGATAGTGCCGGAATCGCACTTTACGACGGTTGCGACATACAATTAACTAAAACAAAAGGCAAAGTTTCCGATCTGGAAAAACTTGTATCTACAAAAACCTCTACAAAAGGGCATTTAGGAATTGGTCACACACGCTGGGCTACACACGGAATACCCAATGATATAAATTCACATCCGCATTATTCAAATAGCGGAGATTTGGTTATTATCCATAACGGAATAATTGAAAATTACGCATCTATTAAAAAAGAGCTTATAAAACGAGGGTATACTTTTACTTCAGATACAGATACCGAAGTATTGGTAAATCTTATTGAGGATGTAAAGAAAAATGAAAAAGTAAAACTGGGTAAAGCAGTTCAAATTGCTTTAAATCAAGTTGTGGGCGCTTATGCCATTGCACTTTTTGATAAAAACAAACCCGATGAAATTGTTGTGGCAAAACTAGGTAGCCCACTAGCTATTGGTATTGGGGACGATGAGTTTTTCGTTGCCAGTGACGCCTCTCCATTTATAGAATTTACCAATAATGCTATTTACCTTGAAGATGAAGAAATGGCAATTATACGCAGGGGAAGGGACGTAAAAGTTAGAAAAATTAAGGACGATAGCATCGTTGCTCCTTATGTTCATGAGCTTCAGTTAAATTTAGAACAAATTGAAAAAGGTGGTTTTGACCATTTTATGCTGAAAGAAATTTACGAACAACCTTCAGTAGTAAAAGACACGTATCGAGGTCGTTTGTTAGCTTCAGAAGGGATAGTAAAATTAGGCGGGCTTGAAGATCATATACAAAAATTTATTAATGCCGATCGGATTATAATTGTTGCCTGTGGTACCTCATGGCATGCCGGTTTGGTAGCCGAATATATTTTTGAAGACTTGGCTCGTATTCCCGTAGAAGTTGAATATGCGTCAGAATTTAGATATCGAAACCCTATTATTTCTGAAAAAGACGTAGTAATTGCTATTTCACAAAGTGGAGAAACAGCCGACACCCTTGCCGCCATTAAGCTTGCTAAAGAAAAAGGTGCCTTTGTATACGGAGTTTGCAATGTTGTGGGGTCAACAATTTCCCGCGAAACACATAGTGGAACCTATACCCATGCCGGCCCCGAAATTGGAGTGGCTTCCACAAAAGCTTTTACAACACAGATTACGGTGCTATTTATGATTGCATTAAAACTTGCAAAAATAAAAGGGACAGTTTCACAAAGCGACTATATGTTGCATCTTCGAGAGCTCGAATTGATTCCACAAAAAATGGAAGAAGCACTAAAAAAAGACGATAAAATTAAAGAGATTGCCGAGGTCTTTAAAAATGCTTCCAATTTTCTTTATTTAGGAAGAGGATGTAATTTCCCTGTGGCATTAGAAGGAGCATTAAAGTTAAAAGAAATCTCTTATATTCACGCGGAAGGATATCCAGCTGCCGAAATGAAACACGGCCCCATTGCTCTTATTGATGAGCATATGCCGGTAGTGGTAATAGCGATAAACAGTAATCATTACGAAAAAGTAGTGAGCAATATCCAAGAAATTAAATCTAGGCACGGTAAAATTATTGCGGTTGTAACTGAGGGAGATACCGTTGTAAAAGAAATGGCAGATTATATTATGGAAGTGCCTAAAACCCCCGAAATTTTAACTCCTTTAATAACTACAATACCCTTACAGTTATTGTCGTATCACATAGCTGTTATGTTGAATAGGAATGTTGACCAACCACGGAACCTTGCTAAATCTGTTACGGTAGAATAAAAAGCTGCTCCTTGCCTTTAATTTATCCGATAATCCCTTATTATTAAAAATTTATAGTTAATAGGGAATATACAAATTAAAAGGACCAACTTATTGTCCTGCTATAACTTTACCACTTTTTTAATGACTTTGCCTTTGTCCGTTTCAATAAGTAAAAAATAAACTCCTGAGGAAAGGCTGCTTAAATCAATACTATTATGGTTAAGGACTCCCATTATCTTTGTCCCGGAAATTGTAAGTACCTTAATCTTTTTAATTGCTGTACCATTAGAAGTTATAGTAACGAAATTTTTTATTGGATTTGGATATAACCCAATTTCAAAATTATTTTCTGGAATTCCAAGACTGCAATCTTCGCTGTAGCTTACTTGTTCATCGAAATACCAGTTGTCATAGGGCGGCTCTCCATTAGTTGCAGCGGTGGCATCATCTACCTGGACACAGCTAAGATTTGAAATTAAACTTCCTGCAACTAAATCTATATTTTCATTGTTTCCATTTTTTAGATTTAGGTTATAAAGATTCGTGCGTGATAATCGAACTTCTTCCAAATTTGAATTATTAGACAAATCTAATGATTGAAGGTTGGGATTGGATGGATCGGTCGAATCGTCATCAATTTTTCCTGCGCGTAGAACCCTTAAATTGTTGTTGTTAGACAAATCTAATGTAGAAAGGTTGTTAGAACTTACATCCAATTCTTCCAATAAAGGACTGTTCTGCAAATTCAAACTTGATATGTTGTTCAAATCACATTTTAAGATTTTAAGGTTAGGGCAGTTATCTACGTCTATAGATGATATAAAGTTGTTTATACCAAGATCGAAAGTCACTGTGCCAACATAAATATTTTCAAGGAAGGGTTTATTGCCCAAGATTACTTCCTGCAAGCTACACTGCTGGGCATATAAGTTAATAAGGTTGGGATTGTTGGTGAGGTCTAGAGTTTCAAAGAGTGCAAAGTAAAAAGAAACCACTTCCAATTGAATATTCTGGGAAAGGTCCACAATCTGTACGGGATTGTTATAAGCATCCAAATTTTTAAGGGCGGCAAAATCCTGTATTCCAGTAAGGTCTTGTATGCTTGTCCCTACAAGATCTAAATCTTCCACGCCTACCACATCTGCCGTGTCCACTTGTCCGTTTAGGGTACCATCGCTATCGATACCCAGATCGATTAGAGCCTGTTCAAAATTGGTATCCGGTATGGCGGTGGTTTGGGCTGCAAGGGTTGCAGAGAGGTAAAATGCAAATAATATAAAGATATATTTTTTCATCATGTGAATATTTTAATAGGGTTACTCGTTCTCCTTAAAAATCATCGTTTCTTCGGAAGTGCCATCGTTATAATTTTTTTCAATATTGTATAGCCCTGGGTTCAAATCTTCAATCAATTTAGGCGAGTTAATATCTAAGGAATCCTTTTGGGTTATCGTAACGTTAGCATTGGGCACATTGTCCTCAAACTTTATGACCCTGCCGTTGCTTGGACGTCTATTATAGGTATCATAACATCGCTCGGGTTGTGCCAGCGTATTGGGGTCTTGTAGCTGTTGGATAATTATGGCGCTATGGTCTGGGTGTACAATGGTGTTATAATTGGTTTCATCTGCGTCATACTGTGCCGCTATATTCAATAAATTGTAGTTAAAGAAATGACTTCCGTATGGCATGGGAATAGAGCAGGGACATTCACAATAGACAAATATATAATCGAATCCAGGTTGAAAAGTTGGGGGTATATTACCAAAACCCACACCATACGTTCCTTTATATGGCTCATATAAAGAAGCAATAGTGGTTTCTGCCTGTGCAAATTTGCCAAGCGCATCACATTCAATGGCTTCCCGCATCCTAATTCCTTGGCCAATCGTCAAGAAATTGGGGTCTGAACATTCATACGCATTTCCCACTGCATTTTTCATATCCTCATAGGTTAAGCTATATGGAGTATCTTGACAATCAGTTCCAGTACCTGTATAAAGACAAGTAGTGGTATCATAGGTTTCATTATTTGTATTTAAATTTAAAGCAGGTGAAACAGCATTTGTATCAACAACAAAATCACCGGCTATATCCGCATTGTAATAGGTGTCATTTGGATCATTAGGATCGTCTGTATCATTGGGGTCACGAGTAACATGTTCACATTCAGCATTCTGTCCAGGACGATCAGAAGGATGATATAAATTAAAACTATGGCCTGTTTCATGAACAATAGTTACGCCACGTAACCCTTGAAATTTAATGGCCATAAAGTTGTTGGAAGGATGGCCAACACCGCCAAAGGTCATCTGTTGAAAAACATAAATGTTAAAACTGTTTGGAACCATAACACCATTGGCAGGGTTATTTACAAAAGTTCTAAATTCTGAAATAGTATGGTAAGGTTCGGGAATTATTGAGTCTGAATCTTTATATAGTCTTGTCCATTCGGTACTATTATAATTGTGTACTCCACGATATTTAAAAAAAATATTAAATTTATTGTATGACATATTTAAGTTAGCGATCGCAGCTAGCGCATCCGTTTCCGTAACCCCATTACCATTATTAATGGGGGTAGTGCCATCATCATTACGCATATCCCAAATATTCACATTATACACAGCTGGTTCAAACGTGGCTAAATAGGTAGGGTCTGCCAATGCAGTAAAATTGGATTGGTCACACATCTGTTGGTACGGATTCACTAATTTACTATTGGTTTTACATTCTTGGGATGAGAATTGTGCTTGGCCTTTTGCGCAGATGAATAGTAAGCTAAGAATGCAGAGAGAGAGAGAGAGAGAGAGAGAGATTTCATAAAATTAAAATTTGGGAATTATAAAGCTTAATTTAATAAATTTTTTTGAATAATTCAAAATTATTGTTAAAACATTTTACTGTATAAGGTTTTAAAAACTCATAAAATTAGATTTTTTAGTTCTCATTTTCCTCTAAAAACCCCTCAAAATTTTTAAGGATTTCCGTTGCAATATTAAAACAGAAAAAACTATATTTGCACCGTTGAAAAAGGGGTGAGTTTTGAACCCGTATATAACTAAAAATTAAACAGGTAATAATGTCAAAAGTTACAGGAAAAGTTTCGCAAATTATTGGTCCCGTGGTAGATGTTGCGTTTGCTAATGGAGCAGAACTTCCCAGAATATACGATTCGTTGGAAGTAGATAACAACGGAAATTTATTAATTCTTGAAGTACAATCTCATATTGGTGAAAGCACTGTGCGTACCATTTCTATGGATTCTACTGATGGATTAAGCAGAGGTGTTGATGCTGTTGCAACAGGTGCTCAAATTCAAATGCCAATTGGTGAAGATATTTACGGACGTCTTTTCAATGTAATTGGAGATGCTATTGATGGAATTGGAAACTTGCCAAAAGCAGGTAAAAATGGATTGCCAATTCACCGGGAAGCTCCAAAATTTGAAGACCTTTCAACTTCTACCGAAGTTTTACTTACGGGTATTAAAGTAATCGATTTGATCGAGCCTTATGCAAAAGGTGGTAAAATTGGATTGTTTGGTGGTGCCGGTGTAGGTAAAACAGTACTTATCCAAGAATTGATTAACAATATTGCAAAAGGACACGGTGGTTTATCTGTTTTTGCAGGAGTAGGAGAACGTACTCGTGAAGGAAACGATTTACTTCGTGAAATGCTTGAATCTGGTATTATAAAATATGGTGACGCCTTTATGCATTCTATGGAAGAAGGTGGATGGGATCTTTCTAAAGTTGATAAAACTGTAATGAAAGAATCTAAAGCTACTTTTGTATTTGGACAAATGAACGAACCTCCTGGAGCTCGTGCTCGTGTGGCACTTTCAGGTCTTACTATTGCAGAATATTTCCGTGATGGAGCAGGAGAAAGCCAAGGGAAAGATGTGCTTTTCTTTGTAGATAATATTTTCCGTTTTACACAAGCGGGTTCAGAGGTGTCAGCACTTCTTGGACGTATGCCTTCTGCGGTAGGATACCAACCTACATTAGCAACTGAGATGGGTGAAATGCAGGAACGTATTACTTCTACCAAAAAAGGTTCTATTACTTCTGTACAGGCAGTTTATGTGCCTGCAGATGACCTTACCGATCCAGCACCGGCAACAACATTTGCTCACTTGGATGCAACAACGGTATTATCACGTAAAATTGCGGAGTTAGGTATTTATCCTGCGGTAGATCCACTGGATTCTACTTCTCGAATTCTTACCGCAGATATTCTAGGTGATGAACACTACGATTGTGCACAACGTGTAAAAGAATTATTACAACGATATAAAGAATTACAAGATATTATTGCCATTCTTGGGATGGAAGAACTTTCAGAAGAGGATAAGCAAGCGGTAAACCGTGCACGTCGTGTACAACGTTTTCTTTCGCAACCTTTCCACGTGGCAGAACAGTTTACAGGAATTCCAGGTGTATTGGTAGATATTAAAGAAACAATTAAAGGCTTCACCATGATTATGGATGGTGAACTTGATCATTTACCAGAAGCAGCTTTTAACCTTAAAGGCACTATTGAAGAGGCTATCGAAGCTGGAGATAAAATGTTAACCGAAGCATAAATTGCTTAAAGCTGTAAGCTTAAAGTCTAAAGCATAAAATAATGTATCTAGAAATTGTAACCCCTGAAGCTGCTCTAGTGTCCGGCGAAGTAGAATCTGTAACGGTTCCCGGTGTAGAAGGTGCTTTTCAAATGTTGAATAATCACGCTCCCATTGTATCTATTTTACAAAAAGGGAAAGTGAAATTTAAGGGAAACCCTACTATTGCTGAAGGCTTTAAAAATAAATTCACCCAAGAAGATGGTAAATGGGTAATAATGATAAGCGGTGGTACAGTTGAATGTAATAACAATAAAATAATAGTATTGGCTGATTAAATTGGTCCATAAAGTCTTTAAAATAAAAATCCCGAACTTCATATTGTTGAAGTTCGGGATTTTTATTTCTTAAATATATAAAAGACAAAGTGTTATAATTTTTTTCAATAATATTACTTAAATGAAGTATTAATTAAAAGTTAGGTTGTAGTTAAGTTTTGTAATTTTGATTTTTTAATTTATCCATGAAATTACAAGAAATAGACAGAGTAGAAACCATAAGTAAAAAAGACTTTCTTGAAAATTATTTTGCAACTCAAAAACCTGTAATAATAGAACGAGGTGTTGAAGATTGGCCTGCTTTTAAAAAATGGGATCTCGATTATATGGCTAGGGTTGCCGGTGATAAAATAGTCCCCTTGTACGATAATCGCCCAGTAGATCATAAGGATGGTTTTAATGAGCCGCATGCCAAAATGAAAATGAGTGAGTATGTAGATTTATTAAAACGTGAACCTACAAAATACCGTATTTTTCTTTGGAATATATTAAAAGAGGTTCCACAGCTTCAAAAAGACTATAAATTTCCTGATTTCGGATTGCGATTATTGAAAGGATTGCCTATGATGTTTTTTGGCGGAATGGATTCCTATACATTTATGCATTACGATATTGACCTTGCAAATATTTTTCATTTTCATTTTCAAGGAAAAAAAAAGGTAATCCTTTTTGATCAAAATCAAAATGATTTTTTATACAAAGTACCCTATTCTTTAATTACAAGAGAAGATATAGATTTCCTTAATCCTGACTATGAAAAATGGCCCGCTTTACAAAAAGCTGAAGGGTTTAAAGCCGAACTTGAACATGGTAATGTACTATATATGCCCGAGGGTTACTGGCATTATATGCATTATATTACTCCCGGTTTTTCTATGAGTTTACGCGCCATTCCCCGTAATCCAAAAAATTTGGCAAAAGCCGCTTACAACATCGCTTTTATGCGTTATTTTGATGTCTTTATGCGAAAATTAAAAGGGCAGCAATGGATTGATAGTAAAAATGAAAAAGCTATTATTCGTACAAATCAAAAATTACAGACCTCATAAAATCTTTAAATAAGTTCCCTTACTTTTTCATAGACTAAGTGTGATTCCCAACCTCAGTAGAGAAGATAATCTGCAAGTTTTTTTCTTTTTTTCTGAAGGTCTTTTTCAGTGGGTAATTGGCGCATTCTTTTTTCTGCCAATTCATGAAAGGTTTTATAATAGTCTGTATCGGCTATTTCTTTTAATGCAAGTTGAATGTTGAATTTTGAAATTTCCCGTATTTTTAATTCATTTACAATTCTAATTTTTCCCCATTTTTTAGTTCGGAATTTCCCCCGTGCAAAAGCCTGTGAAAACCGACTTTCATTTAAAAAATCATTTTGAAGCAAATGATGTATAACTTGATCTGCAGCTTCAGGAATCATTCGCATTTTTTTTAATTTTAAATGCACTTCCTTATGGCAACGCTCTTGATAGGCACAATAGCTTTCAAGGCGGCTTGTCGCTTCAGAAATGGTATAAGTTTTAATTGGATTCATCATGGGCAAATTAGGAAAAAATTTCAGTAAAAAGCATAAAAAAACCCTTTCAGAAAATACTGAAAGGGTTTTAATTTTGCTTATATCACATTTCCGTCTTTATCGTAAAAATGATATTCAAGATACGTATACGCATCTCTTGGTTGAATTTTTACCCATTTTTTGTGCTCCATGAACCATTTGGTTCGCACCGATGGAATACCTTTTGTTAAAAAGGCCGCTATAAAAGGATGTGTGTTTAAAGTAATCTTTTTATAGTCTTTTGTGAGAAGGCGTTTTACCTCTTCGTTAATTTTGTTAATTACTATAATTGGCGCTTCAATCTCGCCATCTTCGCCACTTGGGTCTTCTTCGCGAGTTTTAATGTTCATCTCTGGCCTTACACGTTGCCGGGTAATTTGGATTAAACCAAATTTACTTGGCGGAAGTATTTTGTGTTTAGCCCTATCATCCTTCATTTCTTCACGAAGGTGATTGTAGAGTTTTTTGCGATTGTTGGCATTTGACATATCAATAAAATCAACCACAATAATTCCTCCCATATCTCGAAGACGTAATTGAATTGCCACTTCACTGGCGGCAATCATATTTACTTCTAGTGCTGTATCTTCTTGGTTTTTAGCTTTGTTGCTTCTGTTGCCACTGTTAACATCAATAACGTGCATGGCTTCAGTGTGCTCAATAACTAAATACGCTCCTTTACTTCCGGAGACGGTTTTACCAAAAGAAGTTTTAATTTGACGATCGATCCCAAATTTTTCAAAAATGGGAACTTTTGAGTCATATAGTTTAACAATACCTTCTTTGTTAGGTGCAATTTCTTGCACGTAATCTTTTATCTGTAAATAAAGGTTTTCATCATCAATACTTATTGAGGAAAATGAGTCGTTAAATAAATCCCTAATAATTGAGGATCCTCTACTTAGTTCACTTAGCACCTTTGATGGATGGTGCGCTCCTTGTAGCTTTTTACACATCGCTGTCCAGCGATCCATAAGAGTTTGTAAATCTCTATCCAGTTCTGCTACTTTTTTGCCTTCTGCTACGGTACGTATAATAACGCCAAATCCTTTGGGTTTAATGCTTGTAATCAAGCGTTTTAACCTTTCTTTTTCCTCTTTTGATTCTATTTTTTGAGAAATAGAAATACGATCGGAAAACGGAACTAGAACAATATAACGTCCGGCTATGGAAAGCTCTGAACTAATTCTAGGTCCTTTTGTGGATATGGGTTCTTTTACAATTTGTACCAGAATAGATTGATTAGACTTCAGGGCATCGTTGATGCCTCCGTTTTTATCAATCTCTTTGTCAAATGGAAGGTTTTTTAAAGTGTAATCTTTCAGTTTACCTGAACTTACACTTTTTACGAATTTTAAAAGAGAAGGGATTTTTGGTCCCAGGTCGTGATAGTGCAAAAATGCATCTTTCTCGTATCCTACATTTACAAATGCAGCATTAAGACCAGGGACTGTTTTTCGGATTTTTGCGAGATATATATCTCCCACCGAAAACTTATTGTCCTCTTCTTCTTTGTGTAATTCTACTAATTTTCCATCTTTTAAAAGGGCAAAATCAACTTCTTGTGAACTGGATCTAATAAATAATTCGTAGTTCACGTTTCATTAATTTTTATCCATCCCGAAATAAATCGAGATAAATGGATTAAACAATATTTTATACAGGTTTTTGTTGTTAAACCCGTTGAAATCACAGCATTTTAAAGGAAAAACGAGTGTGATCTCATTTCAAAGAACTTGTACTTTTTTAATTTAAAAAGAAAAAAGTAGCCGAAACTACTTTTTCTTGTGGCGGTTAGCGCGTCTCCTTTTCTTACGCTTGTGAGTCGCTACCTTATGTCTTTTTCTTTTTTTACCGCTTGGCATATTAACTTATTTTAATGTTATTATTATTTTACTTCAACATTAGTCTTTACGCCTTCTACAAATACTTTTGCAGGTTTAAACGCTGGGATGTTGTGTGCAGGGATCTTAATTGTAGTATTTTTTGAAATGTTTCTTCCTGTTTTTTCAGCTCTCTTTTTAATTATAAAACTTCCAAAACCTCTTAGATAAACATTATCTCCACCTTCAAGTGAATTTTTTACTTCTTCCATAAAGGTTTCAACAGTAGCTTGAACATCACCTTTTTCCATTCCTAGCTTTTCTGAAATTTTAGCTACGATATCTGCTTTAGTCATATTTAATTTATTTAATTATTATTTTTCGTTTTCAATTTTTTTTCAAGAGGGCAAATATAACAATTTTAAAATCAATAATTCAAACCTTAATCTATTAAAATATAATTAGATATAGGTTAATTTTACAGAATGAGCAAAAATCCCGATTTTTTTCATAAAAAACTAATTTTGTGGTACTTACAAAACAAACGACAACTCCCATGGCGAGCTACAACCGACCCATATCAAATTTGGCTTTCTGAAATTATCCTACAACAAACACGTGTTGCTCAGGGACTTCCGTATTATATAAAATTTATTAATGCTTTTCCTACAATTAGAGAACTTGCTAATGCATCAGAAGAGAAAATAATGAAATTGTGGCAAGGATTGGGGTATTATTCCCGTGCGAGAAACCTACACGCAACTTCAAAACATATAAGTTATGATCTTGAAGGAATTTTTCCCTCTACCTTTAAAGAGCTGCTTACATTAAAAGGCGTGGGTGATTATACAGCCAGCGCTATCGCTTCAATTTGTTTTAATCAACCAAATGCGGTTGTAGATGGTAATGTTTACAGGGTTCTTTCAAGAGTGTTTGGTGTTGATACTCCTATAAATTCTACATTGGGAATTAAAGAGTTTAAATTGTTGGCTCAAACCCTTATTGACAAGTCACAACCGGGAACATACAACCAAGCCGTAATGGAATTTGGTGCGCGATATTGTGTGCCACAAAACCCAGATTGTAACAACTGTATATTTAATAACACTTGTGTGGCTTTCCAAAAAAACATGGTTTCAAATTTGCCTGTTAAGATTAAAACCAAGCCGGTTAAAAAACGCTATTTTAATTATATGGTGGTAATTTCAGAAACTGAGAAAATAATTTTACAACAACGCACAAATAAAGGTATCTGGCGACAATTGTACGAGTTTCCATTAATTGAAACAACTTCAGAAGTAAACGATAAGGAATTACGAGAACTTCAAAAGTTTAAAGTTTTTTCTGAAAATTTAAATATTACCTCTATTACACTTTATAATGAAATTTCAAAAATCCATAAACTCTCTCATCAGCATTTATATACTAAATTTTGGATAGTAACTGTTCCTGAAACTCAAAAAGTGAACATTTCCATTTCTGAAATAAACAACTATGCTGTTCCTGTGCTTATAGAAAATTTTGTTTCAGAATTTTTTGGGGAATGATTTTAAACTTTCTAAATGTGAAATTACGTTTTATTTAATCCTTCATTTAAAATTTAGAATTCACGTGTATATAAAACCTTAAAATTGGCTATATTTAAAACACATAATATAACTTTGCATTCAAAATAAATTAATTGATTATGAGCGGGACACTAAATAAAGTAATGCTTATTGGGCATACAGGAGATGACGTAAAAATGCACTATTTTGAAGGTGGCAACAGCATTGGCCGTTTTCCACTTGCAACAAATGAAAGCTATACCAATAAAAGCACTAATGAACGTGTTACAAATACCGAGTGGCACAATATAGTAGTGCGAAATAAGGGTGCTGAAATATGCGAAAAATATTTAAAAAAGGGCGACATGGTCTATATTGAAGGTCGTTTGAAAACCCGTAAATGGCAGGATGATCAAGGGAATGACCGTTATAGTACCGAAATACAATGTACAGATTTTACCTTTCTTAGTCCAAAAGGCGAAAATGGAACAACAAGTCCTAGTGGAAGCAGTTCAAAACAAACAAACTCAAGTCCGCAGGCCTCACAATCGCAACCTCAGGGTTCCCAGAAAGATGAAAACGACGATTCGCCGTTTTAATGTTTAACTAAACCCAACCTAGTGGATATAGAACCTCCCAGTTTATTATTTTTAATTTTATTTACGTATACCCATATTACCAGCATGGTCTTGTTGGTAATATTATTAGCTTGTTCTGCACTTGTTTCTGGAGCCGAAGTAGCCCTTTTTTCCCTAAGTCCTTCAGATTTTGAAGAAAACCAAGACAAAGGAGCATCAAAAAAGCTAGATGTTATTAAAAGATTATTAGACCGGCCCAAAAAATTATTAGCTACGATTTTGGTGGCAAATAACTTTATTAATATAGCCATTGTATTATTGTTTGATTCGTTGGCCGATTTGTTTTTTTCAGGCATAATAACCCAGTTCTATGGTATTAATGTGAAGTTTATTTTAGAAGTTGGCTTGGCAACCTTTTTTATTTTATTGTTTGGAGAGATTCTGCCAAAAATTTATGCCAGCCGAAATAAACTTTCCTTTTCAGTTTTTATGGCATATCCGTTAAATTTACTTGATACGCTGCTTGCTCCTATAAGTTTACCTATGAGGTCTGCCACTATTTATCTTCAGCAGCGCTTCGGAAAGCAAAAAACAAACATAAGTGTAGACCAATTGTCACAGGCTTTACAGCTTACCAATGAAGAGGACACTACCCACGAAGAACAGAAAATACTTCAAGGGATTGTAACCTTTGGGAATACCGATACTAAGCAAGTGATGAAAAACCGAATGGATATCTTTGCGCTTAATGAAGAACAGACTTTTAAAGAGATCATACCCGAAATTATTAATCGCGGTTATTCCCGTATCCCTGTTTATAAAGATAATATAGACAATATTACCGGTATTTTATATGTAAAAGATCTTATGCCGTTTATAGATCGAAAAAACCTGGCATGGCAAACTCTAAAACGCAATCCTTATTTTGTTCCTGAAAATAAAAAACTGGACGATCTTCTAAATGAATTTAAAGAAATGAAAATGCACCTTGCCATCGTTGTCGATGAATATGGTGGTACAAGTGGGCTAATTTCTCTTGAAGATATAATTGAAGAAATTGTAGGTGAGATAAGTGATGAGTTTGATGATGAAGATCTGGTATTTTCAAAATTAGACGATAATAACTTTGTCTTTGAAGGAAAAACACCTTTGAAAGATTTTTACAAAGTTATTAAACTTGAAGATATTCAGCCGTTTGAAGAGGCAAAAGGAGAAGCTGAAACCTTGGCAGGTTTTTTACTGGAAATATCCCGGGGCTTTCCAAAGAAAGATGAAATAATATCCTTTCATCAATATGCGTTTACAATAGAAGCGTTCGATAATAGACGTATAAAACAAATTAAACTTTCTATCCAAAATTAATTTATGAGATTTTTAATTCTGGTATTGTTATTTTCTGTTTTTTTCATTTCCTGTGAAGACAATACCGTGATAAAACCAAGTGCGATGCTTCGGTTGGAGTATCCTTCAGCAAAATATCACCAAATTAAAAGTGATTGCCCATATACATTTAATATAAATAAAAATGCGCTACTTCAAGTGAAGGATAATTGTGGTATAAATATTAATTACCCGTTTATGAAAGCTACGGTGTTTTTAACGTATCAAAAAGTACAAAACCACAATATGGACTCCTTGTTGTATGATGCGCAAAAACTTACCTACGAGCATAATATAAAAGCCCAAGGCATACCAGAACAACCTTTTGTCAACAAGGATGAAAATGCGTATGGTATGTTTTATATGATTAATGGGAATGCTGCTACTCAGGCACAGTTTTATATAACCGATAGTATTAATCATTTTGTAACAGCGTCTCTTTACTTTGATGCAAAACCCAACTTCGATTCTATTTACCCTGCAGTTATGTATTTGCGAAATGATATGCGTACCATGATGGAAACTATGAAGTGGAAAAACAACTTTTAATAGAAATTTATTATAAGATAATCTATCTAAAATTTCTTTCAATATTTTTTATCTTTCATAAAACTTAACATTGTCTTTAGAGCGCCATTTGTTAAAATTTTGTAATTTTCCTTTTTAAAAACCAGCACACATGTTTAAAATATATTCCAGATACGGTATTATTATGGCAATCCTGTTAATTGCATATTTCCTTCTTTTAAAATTGATAGGATGGCATAAATATCCAGGATTAAGCATTATTAATGGAATAATCTATGGCGCTGGTATTTTACTCGCCATGAAAAAATACAAGGCGAAAAAAGCTAACTTTAAATATGAGAAGGGATTTCAACTTGGTTTATTTGCTGGAGGGATTGCCACCATTATTTTTGCTGCCTTTATGGCTTTATATATCTTTCAAATAGACACCGAATTTGCAAAATCCATTCTAGACTCGTGGGATATTAATTATAACAAGGGTTCTTTAATGCTTATTACCACAGTAGTAATAATGGGTTTTTCTACAACACTTGTGTTAACACTAGCCTTTATGCAGTTATTAAAGAATTCGTGGAACACCCCAGAGGGTAAACGAAACACCCTGTAAATTAACTATCAAACCTTTTGTAAGTTTCATTTTTTAAAATTATATTTGCACCCGCTTTTGCCATAGTGGTAAAAGTTCTAACAAATTATTATAAACGATTACGCTATGTACGCAATTGTAGAGATAGCAGGGCAGCAAATTAAAGTTGCGAAAGATCAAAAAGTCTTTGTAAATCGTTTGTCTACTGAAGAAGGAAAAAAGGTCGAATTCGACAATGTACTTCTAGTAGGCGACGGAGACAAAGTTACTATTGGCGCCCCGGCTATAAACGGCGCTCTTATTGGAGCAAAAGTCGTAAGACACCTTAAAGGAAACAAAGTAATTGTTTTCAAAAAGAAACGTAGAAAAGGATACCGTGTAAAAAATGGTCACAGACAATCCCTTTCTGAAATTGTTATTGAAAGTATTGTAACTTCAGGAGCTAAGAAATCTGCTCCAAAGAAAGAAGAAACCAAAACTGAAACAAAAGCTGCTGCTCCAAAAGCAAAAGCTGAAACTAAAAAGGAAGCACCTAAAACTGAAACCAAAAAAGCGGCTCCTAAAGCCAAAAAAGAAGTTGAAGTTAGTGAGAACCTTGTAACCCGTGCAGAGCATAGAGCAGAAGACAGCAATGTTGAAATGAACATCGATAAAGTTCTTCATAGCATTGGTACTGCATCAAAGGCGGATGCCGATGATTTAAAAGAAATCAACGGAATTGGTCCTGCTTACGAAAAAAGACTGAACGAAGTAGGTATTTATACCTATGAGCAAATCAGTAAATTAAAAGCAGCTGATAGAGATGAGCTTTCTGCTATTGATGGTGTTACCCGTGAGAAGATTGAATCTGAAGAATGGGTAAAACAAGCAAAAGCACTGCTTAAAAATAAATAAACAAATTATTAATTAGAAAATATTTAAACCATGGCTCACAAAAAAGGAGTTGGTAGTTCCAAGAACGGTCGGGAATCAGAATCAAAACGTTTAGGCGTAAAGATTTTTGGTGGACAAGCGGCAAATGCTGGAAATATCATCATTAGACAAAGAGGTACAGAGCATCACCCTGGTGAAAATGTATATGCCGGTAAGGATTATACACTTCACGCAAAAGTAGATGGTACTGTAAAATTCACTAAAAAGAGAGATAACAAATCTTACGTTTCTATCGTTGCTAACGCAGAAGCTTAATTTAATTTTTCTTAGAATAATAAAAAACCCTTTCCGTTTGGAAAGGGTTTTTTATTTTACAGAAGTTTTTTAAATCAAGTAGTAAAACTATTTACTTGGCAATTTTTCAAATTCCGATTTTGAAATTGGGTTATTTAAAAGGGTCCATTTCTTATTTTCAGGATAATGAGTTTTTATAAAATAGTTGGGATCTGTACAAAACCAATACACATCAGGAGTATTATTAATACCGTGGCTTTGCGCCAACGTAATATCCAGTAATTTCCACTTTCCATTTATTTTTACGGCATTCCAAGTGTGATCCACCTTGTTTGTTTCAGAAGCCTTATAATATTTTTTACTGAAACCATTAATTACTTCACTTTGCAATCCTACTTGCTTACAAAGCTCTTTATAAAGAAAGGCATACCCTCCGCAAAGTGCTTTTTTACGTTCCAATGTCTTTTTAATTACATTTTCTTCAGTAGAATAAAACTCTTTTTGTAGCTTTTTATTAAGGCGTAATTCATTATCGTAGGAAATATTTGTGGCAACCCAGATAAAAATAGCATTTGCTTTTTCCATATCAGTATTACAATTTTTTGTGATATGTTTTGCCAGGTTTTTAGGTATGGGATCTTTTTTATTTAACGAGGGAATTTTTTTCTCTGAAGCCTTGTGCCTACCAATAACATTGCCTATTTGTGAATATCCAATATTTGAAAAAAGCATGGAAATTACTAATAAGAACAAGAATGTTGGTAATGAATGGCGCATATGTTAATAACGAAATTTCATTTTAATTATTTCAGCTTATCAAAAACAAACTAATAATTCGGAATAATTATTGAGATAACTTTTTCAAAAAAACTGTTATGAAATATCTTTACTTTGTAGTTTTCTTCTTCTTTTTTATATCCTGTATTCCCCTAAGTATTGCTCCAAAGATTGATGGCGGAAAGATATATTCGCCTAAAAAATTCAAAAAACACTTACCTCATAATTATGTATATGTTTTTGAAGACCCGAAAGATGCTAACGAGTTTTTTAATTATATGAATGCTAAATTTCAGATTGTTTATGACGATGACTTAGGGAATATCTCAGTTGAAATTGAAAATAACACCTACTACCTTACTTTTTATGAAGTAGAACGAAATACACAAACAGTTAACTTAATACCAATTGTTTTGGATGCTAAGCTCGAACAAAATGGGTATAGTCCAATTTTAGAAGATGTGCACGTTTCCAGAAGTGGAAGTTGGTATATTGCCCTTACGGTAACCGATAAAAATTTAAAAGACGCGTTAAAGCCTGAATACGATAATCACAAAAAAGTAGTGGCATATACAAATGAAATGCGGGAAGAATACCTAAGTACAGTAGAGTATATAGAAATTTATTTGAAGAGTAAAACCTCAAAATAATAACCCCCACAATTTCTGTGAGGGTTATCTATTTTTTAAAAGCGCTTCAGCGCAAAACTAATATCTATCAGTGAAGCCGATCTAATATCTGTAATATTCAGGTTTATAAGGTCCTTGTACTTCTACACCAATATAATCGGCTTGTTCTTTTGAAAGCTCTGTAAGCTCAACTCCAATTTTAGCCAAGTGTAATTGGGCTACTTTTTCATCTAAATGTTTTGGTAGCATATACACTTTGTTTTCATAGTTTTCACCATTTTTCCAAAGTTCTATCTGTGCCAAAGTTTGGTTTGTAAAAGAATTACTCATTACAAAGCTAGGATGGCCTGTTGCACATCCTAAGTTCACCAAACGTCCTTCTGCAAGTAAAATGATGTCTTTACCGTTAATAGTGTATTTATCTACTTGAGGCTTGATTTCAACTTTCGTATTTCCAAAGTTATTTTTTAACCAAGTAACTGCAATCTCATTGTCAAAATGACCAATATTACACACGATGGTTTTATCTTTCATTGCCTCAAAATGTTCTCCTCTTACAATATCTTTATTTCCTGTGGTGGTAATAACAATATCTGCATTTCCAACAACGGTTTCCAGTTTTTTCACTTCAAAACCGTCCATTGCTGCTTGCAAAGCACAAATAGGGTCAATTTCAGTAACAGTTACAATAGATCCTGCGCCTTTAAAAGAGGCTGCGGTTCCTTTACCTACATCACCATAACCACAAACAACCACACGTTTTCCCGCTAGCATTACATCTGTAGCACGACGAATTGCATCTACAGCACTTTCGCGACATCCGTATTTATTGTCAAACTTAGATTTTGTAACACTATCGTTTACATTAATGGCAGGCATAACAAGTGTTCCGTTTTTCATACGTTCGTACAAACGGTGCACACCTGTAGTGGTCTCTTCTGAAAGGCCTTGAATTCCTTCAGCTAATTCAGGATATTTATCAAATACCATATTGGTAAGGTCACCTCCGTCATCAAGTATCATATTTAATGGCTTGCGATCTTCCCCAAAGAAAAGGGTTTGTTCTATACACCATTCAAATTCTTCTTCATTCATTCCTTTCCAAGCATATACCGGCACACCAGTAGCCGCAATAGCTGCTGCAGCTTGATCTTGTGTAGAGAAAATATTACAAGAGCTCCAAGTAACTTCGGCTCCTAATGCAGTAAGGGTTTCAATTAAAACTGCAGTTTGGATGGTCATGTGCAAACACCCTGCAATACGGGCACCTTTTAAAGGCTGCTCATCTTTAAATTCTTCACGTAAGGACATTAGACCGGGCATTTCAGCTTCAGCTAGCTCCATTTCTTTTCTTCCCCAGTCTGAAAGGGAAATATCTTTTACTTTATACGCCGTATAAGGCACAGTTTTCGTGGACATATTATTATATTTGAATTTACAATTTTTTTCTTTCGACCTGAATGTAATTCAGTATTCGGAATGCAAAAGTACATAATATCTGCTACATAACTATGCCACTTTACAAAACTATAACAGTAAATAAGACAACTAAAGTATTCATTTGGAAGATAGAAGAATCTTTCGAAGAACTATCTAAAGGCATTCTACTTACAGCACATTGTGGAAAGCGGGTAGATAATATGAAAAGCGATTTACACCGTAGAGGATTTATGAGTGTGCGACATTTATTAGCCGCTGCAGGATATGTAGATCACGATCTTTATTATGATGAAAACGGCAAACCTCATTTAAAAGACAATAAGCACATATCGATTACCCATTCCTATATATTTTCAGCTATTATAATAAGTGATACCGAAATTGGGATAGATATTGAAAAACAACGACATAAAATCATTAAGATAGCAAATAAATTCACCCCTATTGAAGAGTATAGAACAATAGCTAATGATGATGCTGTAATGCGAAAACTCACGATGGTTTGGGGAGCGAAGGAGTCTTTATATAAGAGTTTTGCCCAACAGGGCGTGAGTTTCCTTCAACACATTTATGTGGAAGATTTTAGTTTTGAAGAAAATTGTACAACAGCTACTGTTACTTTTAATGAAACTCGAGAGAATTATGATGTTTGGTTTTTGGAATTTGAAGGTTTTACCTGTGCTTATGCCCTAATTTCAAAAAAGGGATAAAATGAAACACAAACTATTCTACCAAGACCTTATCACAAGTATTTCTGAAGGGAATAAAGGATTGGCAATATTAATTGACCCTGAAAAATTTTCTATTTCAGAAACAAATTCATTTTTAAAAAAAATTCCTAAGAAAACCACACACATTTTTGTCGGTGGAAGTACAATTGCCAATGGATGTGTAGAAAAGACAATAAATGTATTTAAAGAACATACAAACTTACCCGTTTTTCTATTTCCGGGCGACCATTCACAAATAACAAATTCTGCTGATGCAATTTTATTTCTTTCCTTGCTTTCAGGAAGAAATGCAGAGTACCTTATCGGACAACAAGTAAAATCTGTTTCAGTACTGATTAACTTAAGTCTAGAAATAATTCCAACAGGATATTTATTGTTGGATGGTGGAAATGAATCTGCTGTGGCAAGGGTTAGCAAAACACTTCCAATGAATCAGGACAATATAGATTTTATAGTTCACACTGCTTTAGCCGGGCAGTATATGGGAGCAAAATTAATTTATCTAGAGGCAGGAAGTGGGGCAAAAAACCCGATAAAACCCGAAGTCATAAAAGCGGTAAAAAATGCAATTGAACTTCCGCTTATCGTTGGTGGTGGAATCAAGACCCAAGAACAAAAAGAACTAGCGTATAAATCGGGTGCAGATATGGTGGTAATGGGAACGGCATTTGAATGAATTGAATAATTTTATAAGAAACAAAACATGAATATTTCAGTTGAACTTACCTTAACTCCTTTACAGGATGATTTTGAACCTGCTATTATAAATTTTATAAAAAGCCTTCGTGCATCAGGTCTTACAGTTTTGGAAAACCCATTGAGTACTCAGGTATTTGGAGAATATGACGCAGTAATGAATGTACTTCATAAAGAAATGAAAGTCGCTTTGGAAGCTGTGGAAAGAGGACTATTGTATATAAAGATTGTAAAATCAGATAGAAGCGATTATGAGCCACATTTTTGATTGGTTTTTTGCCCAATATCAAGATATTCCAGCCTACTTAATAATTTTAGAATTACTGGGGGTGTTTTTTGGATTTTTGAGTGTATGGTATGCAAAACAGGATAATATATGGGTATATCCTACGGGAATTATAAGCACTGCTATCTTTGTTTATATTTTGGCAATTTATGGTCTTTTGGGCGATATGATGATCAACGGATATTATTTTGCGATGAGTATTTACGGCTGGTATATATGGACTCGTAAAGTAGATGCAGAACATTACACTCCTATTACCACAACTACTAAAAAAGAAAAGACCTATTCCTTGTTCCTTTTTATAGGAACACTTCTTTTTATTTTTATACTTTATAATGTATTCGATAAATGGAACAGTTGGACAGCTTATGTAGACACGATTACTACGGCCATCTTTTTTGTGGGAATGTGGCTTATGGCCCGAAAAAAACTTGAAAATTGGATTTACTGGATTATAGGGGATATTATTTCTGTTCCTTTATACCTTTATAAAGGATTAGTATTTACATCATTTCAATATTTATTATTTACAATAATCGCTATATATGGATATAATGCATGGAAGAAAAACTTGAACAAACCCGAAGACCTCAAAATGAGCTTATAAAAATAGTTTTGTATGGTCCGGAGTCTACAGGAAAGACCACGCTGGCTAAACAATTGGCAGATCATTATAAAACAAGTTGGGTACCGGAATATATGCGCGAATATCTTCAGGAAAAATGGGATACTGAAAAAAAAATATGCACCAAAGAAGATTTACTTCCCATTGCTAGAGGACAAATGCAAGCTGAAAATAAAATAGCTTCCGAAGTTGAAAAATACCTTTTTTGCGACACCAACCTTTTGGAAATCAAAGTGTACTCTCAATATTACTTTAATGGTTTTTGCCCTGAACTTATTGAAAAATACGCGCTTAAAAACACCTATGACATTTATTTATTAACCTATATAGATACTCCATGGGAATTCGATGAGTTGCGCGATAGACCCGATGATAGGAAAAAAATGTTCCTTATTTTTGAAGAAGAACTCAAAAAACAAAAACTTCCATTTTATAAGATTGAAGGAACTGGAATATCACGGTTTGATAATGCCGTGAAACTAATTGACCAAATGTTTAATACTACAGAATGCTAACAAAAAAAGATTTACAACAAATAGAAGCGCATGGACTTTCAATCACTCAAGTTGTAAAACAATTAGAATCATTTTCAAGAGGTATTCCTTTTGTTGATATAGTTACTGCAGCATCAACAGGAAACGGGATAGAAATTATACCCCAAGATGTTGAGCAAAAACTCATTGGTTTATACGAATCAAAAAAAGACAATTTAATTGTCGTAAAATTTGTTCCTGCTTCAGGTGCAGCTACAAGAATGTTTAAGTTTTTACATGAGTTTCTGGTAGATTTTGATCCTGAAGAAGAACATCTTGGCACTTATTTAAAAAATGGAAACCATATACAACTTTCACTTTTCTTTAAAAACTTAAAGGAATTTGCGTTTATTAAAGACGTGCGCAAAATGATACGTAAAAATTATCCAGATTATAAACACTGCACAAAAGGTGTTCGCTGTTATAATTTGGTAAAAACCATGCTTAAAGAAGAAGGGCTTAACTACAGCGCACTTCCAAAAGGCTTGATACCTTTCCATAAATATACAAAATACGCCACTACTGCTTTTGAAGAACAACTTTATGAAGCGGCTTTTTATGCAGCCGTTAAAGATGATGCTTACGTACACTTTACCTTTTCGGAAGAACATGTAAACCTTTTTAAAGCAAAATATAATAAGATTAAAAAAAGGGTCTCAAAAAAAACCAAGACAAATTTTCACATTTCATATTCCTTTCAAAAAAAAGAAACCGAAACCATTGCCGTTACTGAAGAAAATAAACCTTTAAGGGATAAAGAAGGGAACCTTATATTTAGACCTTCAGGTCATGGCGCTTTATTGGAAAACCTAAATGATCTCGATGCCGATTTGGCCTTTATCAAAAATATTGACAATGTAGTGGTCGAAGAATATCTAGAGGATATTGTGTATTATAAAAAACTACTCGGCGGGAAAATGGTTTGGTTACAACAAAAAATATTTTCATATTTAGAAGAATTAGATGAAGATGAAGTTTCTTCAGAAAAAATAAAAGAGATCAAATCTTTTCTTTGGAACCAATTAAGTATTAAAGATATTCCGGACAGTAAGCAAGAAATTTTCAATATTCTTAACCGCCCTATTCGTGTTTGTGGAGTTGTTAATAACACAGGAGCTCCAGGTGGAGGGCCTTTCTGGATAAAAGATAAAAATGACGCTATTTCACTTCAAATTGTAGAAATTGCACAGATCGATATGGAAAACTCCCGCCAAAAATCAATTGTAAACGAAGCAACACATTTTAATCCCGTGGATATCTTATGTGGACTGCGAAATTATAAAGGGGAAAAACACGACCTTACTAAATATGCTAATCCAGAAGCAGGGTTTATAACGCTAAAATCTCAAGGCGGAAAATCACTAAAAGCACTAGAACTCCCTGGATTGTGGAATGGGGGAATGGCAAACTGGAATACTGCCTTTGTGGAAGTACCTTTAAAAACATTTAACCCTGTAAAAACAGTAAATGATCTTTTAAATAAAGAACACCGTCCAAACGCCTAATGAAAACCGATATAATTATAAAAGAACTTACTTTTAAGGCAGTGCGAAGCAGTGGTGCAGGCGGGCAACATGTAAATAAAACGTCTACAAAGGTTGAAGCATCTTTATCTATCGAAAATTCTGAAGGCCTTACTGAAACAGAAAAAGAACGCCTAAAATTAAAGCTTAAAAACCGTATTTCTTCCGAAGGGATAATTACAATTAGCTGCAGCGATACACGAAGCCAACATCGCAATAAAACCCTTGTCATTGAAAGAATGGTAGCGTTACTTCAACAAAAATTGAAAGTAGCCAAACCCAGGAAAAAAACAAAACCTTCTAAAGGGGCTATGAAACGAAGGATAAAGTCAAAAAAGGAACATGCTCTTAAAAAAAAGTTCAGAAAACCTCCAACAATAGAATAGTAACTTTTCAGAAATAGAATAACAAATTTTATAGGCAGAGAAAATAGAATTTGTATTTTTGTACTACATCTCAAAGGGGTGCTTTAAAAAGCTGAGATTATACCCATAGAACCTGGAACAGGTAATGCTGTTTAGGAAAAGGCAAAAATTGCCACCTTACGCTATATAAATGGCAAAAGGATTTTAACCATTATTAATTTAAACACAGAATAATACCCCTTTTATTCGTAACAATTTTTACGAATGAAAAGATTATTCCTTTCCGCTGCAACTTTATTTGCAGTATGTGCCACTTCGGCTCAAGACAAACAAACCGATTCAACAAGCGTTAAGAATCTGGAAGAAGTACTGCTGAAATCAGTTCGGGTAGATGCCGATTCACCCATAACACATTCAAATCTCACTAAAAAAGAACTGGAAAAGCGCAATCTTGGGCAGGACATTCCGTATATGCTTAGTTATTTGCCCTCTGTTGTAACAACCAGCGATGCCGGTGCAGGCGTGGGTTATACGTATATGCGTGTGAGAGGGAGTGATGCTTCGCGAATTAATGTAACACTTAATGGAATTCCGTTTAACGATGCTGAAAGTCAAGGAACTTTTTTTGTTAACCTTCCTGATTTTACGTCTTCGGTACAAAGTTTACAATTGCAACGCGGGGTTGGGACTTCCACAAATGGCTCTGGAGCATTTGGAGCAAGTTTGAATATTTTAACCGATGAAGCTTCAGAAAATGCATTTGGTGAAATTTCCAATTCCTTCGGATCTTATAATACCCGCAAACACAATATAAAGTTTAGCACAGGGTTGCTTGACGATCATATTGAAATTTCAGGAAGACTATCTAATATTAAATCCGACGGTTATATAGATCGCGCTTCTTCTGAATTGAAATCATACTTTCTTCATGCCGCTTATGTTGATAGAAATACGTTGTTAAAAGCAATTGCGTTTGGCGGAAGGGAAGAAACATATCAAGCTTGGTATGGAATTGACGCCGAAACTTTAAAAAATGATCGCACTTTCAATCCCGCAGGAATTTATTCAGACGAAAATGGGGAAGTACAGTTTTATGACAATGAAGTAGATAATTATGCACAAGACCATTATCAACTTTTGTGGAATCAACGATTTAATAATCATTGGAGTTCTAATGTTTCTTTAAACTACACCTACGGAAGGGGATATTTTGAAGAGTATAAAGAAGATGAAGATTTTTCGTTTTACGATTTGCAACCTATTGAAACTACTGATGAAACTATAAACACGACAGACCTTATTAGACGCCGTTGGTTAGATAATGATTTTTACGCGATAAATGCAAATGTGAATTATAAAGACGAGAATTTTGATGTTACTACCGGGGCATTTTACAGTTATTATAACGGTAATCATTATGGCGAAATAATATGGGCACGCTTTGCCAGTGATTCTGAAATACGCGATCGTTATTACGAAGGCGATGGTATAAAAGATGAATTTTCGGTATTTTCAAAAGCAACCTGGAGGCTTAATACACAATGGAGTATTTTCGGAGACCTTCAAGGAAGGTTTATATCCTATAAAACTTCAGGAGTAACGTCTGATCGTATTCCGTTGGAAATAGATAAAACCTATGCTTTTTTCAATCCTAAAGCAGGTATTTCATTTCAGTTAAATAAATCCAACCAATTTTATACTTCCTATGGAAAAGCGCACCGAGAACCCCGCAGAAGTGATTTTGAAGAGGGAATCTTTACAGCTGAAAAATTGGATGATTTTGAATTGGGCTGGCGTTTTGCTTCAGAAAAAACAAAAGTAAATACCAATGTATTTTATATGGACTATAAAGACCAATTGGTACTTACAGGAGCTATTGATGATGTGGGTGCACCTATTAGAACTAGTAGCGGAAAAAGTTACCGTTTAGGAATTGAAATTGATGCCCAAATCCAACTTGTTGAAAATTTGAAACTGATGCCCAATTTAGCGTTAAGCACGAATAAAAATATAGATTTTATTACTTCCCAAGATGGTAACTTGGTAAATTTAGGTAAGACAAACCTATCGTTTTCCCCTCAAATTATTGCAGGAAATATCATTGAGTACAGTCCTATTAAAAACCTTCAACTTGCCTTTCTTTCAAAATATGTTGGAGAACAATTTATGGGGAATATTGATAGTGAAACCTCAAAGTTGGACGCTTATTTTATAAACGACCTTAATGTAGTTTATACTTTGGAAAATCTTCCTTTTTTAAAATCGATCGTTTTTTCAGGTTTGGTGAATAACATTTTTAATGTAAAATATGTTTCCAATGGCTATTTCTACAAATATGATGATGACTTTACCCAGCCTGGAACCATTACAACCTTTGAAGGAGCAGGATATTATCCGCAAGCAACTATAAATTTTTTACTTGGAGCAACAGTGAAATTTTAATTGTAAACCCGAATGTTATCTCCGGCTCTTTCAGCCCGATATTGTTGCATGGGGTACAAGTCTGGATTTGTTGTATGCTGTCCTGTTACAATATTGTATTCATTACTATCATTTGCGCATGGGCAGCTTGCAATAACTCCTTCTACCTTCATTTTAGAGCAATCGCTAGGGGTATGGTTTGGATCACTAAGATCAAAAGCCGTATACTGGGTATTGTTTATGTTATAAATAACAATGCCTTTTACTCCTTGTTGGCTAATTATAACCTTTTCACCGGCAAACTTTAAAGGGTTATATTCAGGGAGGTTGAGGTTGAGGTTTAAACTTACAAGAGGATCAATTAAATACGGATTGTTATTTTTTTTACCGTCTTCTTTGCTACAAGACAGACAAATTAAAAGACAAACAACAGATACGATAAATTTTATTTTCATAAAAGGATAAATTATTTTTTCGAAAGTACTAATAAATAAGTAACAATTTATTTTTTAGTATATTTGTATAACTAAATCCCGTCGCGCATGGGATTTTTTGTGTTTTAACTAATTGTGTCAAAGCGAGTATTAAAACAAATAGATTTCAAATATATATTACAAACGATGAAGTTATGAGTAAAGTATCATATTATACAGCTGAAGGGTTAAAAAAATTGAGGGAAGAATTAAACCAACTCAAGGACGTAGAACGCCCTAAAGCTTCAAATGCAATTGCTGAAGCCCGTGATAAAGGTGATTTAAGTGAAAATGCCGAGTACGATGCTGCTAAAGAAGCACAAGGGATGTTGGAAATGCGTATTTCAAAATTGGAAGAAACAGTATCAAATGCTAGAGTTATTGATGAATCTCAATTGGATAATACCAAGGTTTTGATACATTCTACAGTGAAAATAAAAAACCAAACCAATGGCGTGGAAATGAAATATAAATTAGTAGCACAAAGTGAAGCTGATTTAAAAACCGGAAAGATCTCGGTCGATTCTCCTATCGGGAAAGGGCTTTTGGGAAAATCTGTTGGTGATGTTGCCGAAATACAAGTGCCAAATGGCATTATGAAATTTAATATTATTGAAATAACAAGAGAATAATTATGGCTTCAGTATTTACTAAAATTATAGAGGGTGAAATTCCTAGTTATAAAATAGCGGAAGACGATAATTTTATCGCTTTTCTTGATGTGAATCCCAACGCAAAAGGCCATACCCTATGTGTTCCTAAAGAAGAAGTGGACAAAATATTCGATCTGGGCGAACATATGTATCTTCAGTTGATGCAATTTTCTCGTAAAGTTGCCATCGCTCTTGAAAAAACTATAGAATGTAAAAGGGTTGGGGTAGCTGTTATTGGCTTGGAAGTTCCTCATGTACATGTTCATTTAATTCCCTTGAATAAAATGAGTGATATGGATTTTTCAAAAAAAATAGAAATGACTGCAGAAGAATTTTCAGCACTTGCTGAAAAAGTTCAAGAAAATGTAATTTAATATCTTATTAGAAGGTAAATAAGGCTCGCTACTATTACAATAAAGATTAAAATTAAGATATAAACAACAGGCTTTATTCGCACAAAGCTCGCCTTTGGCGCCGCTATTTTTTTGTTGTATTCATATACCCTTTCAATATCATTATTCCAGTTTACAGGGTAAACCCTGTTATTACAAATATGGCATCGCAATACTTCATTAGGTATGGAAGCAGCTTTTGTGTAAAATTTTGTTTCTTTTTCCTCTTGGGTAAAAGTAAATTCCAATCCGCCTTTGGCAAAGCAAACAGGGCAATTATTACTTAATTCTGCTTTATGTAATACGTGGGTTCTATTTTTCATACCAATTTATCTAAACGCAAAGAAATTTCAAAAATAGTTCCCGTTTTTACGTTGCTTTTTAAAACGTGTATCCTTCCATTATGATATTCTTCAATAATACGTTTTGCCAGTGAAAGACCAAGTCCCCAGCCTCTTTTTTTGGTGGTGTAACCGGGATTGAAGATCTTTTTAAAATTCCGTTTTGGCATCCCTTTACCCGTATCTGAAATACGAATGAAGACACATTTATGATTCTTTTCAATATCAATTGTAATTTTCCCTTTTCCTTTCATGGCATCAATACCATTTTTCACCAAATTTTCTATCGTCCAACTGTAGAGTTGCGAGTTTAGGTTTACATATATAGGGGTTTCGGGAATATCAAGTTCAAACTCAATTAATTTTGAAGTTCTGTGTTTTAAATAATCGAATGCATCTTTTGTTTCAGAAACAATGTCTTTCTTTTCAAGGTTGGGGATGGAGCCAATTTTAGAAAACCGCTCGGTAATAGTTTCAAGGCGGTAAATATCTTTTTCCATTTCTATTATATACTCCGGATTTACATTTTCAGATCTTAAAATCTCTATCCACCCAACTAATGATGACAAAGGAGTGCCGATTTGATGAGCTGTTTCTTTTGCCATTCCTGCCCAGAGTTTGTTTTGCTCAGCAGATTTAGAGGTTTTATAAAAGAAATATAAAGCTGTGAAAAAGAGAAAGATTATAAGAATTAAAGTGGCTGGGTAATATTTTAGTTTGGTAATAAGAGGAGAGTTGCCGTAGTATACGGTCTGCAATATCTCATCATTGTACTTAATTTCAATAGGCTTGTATTCTGCCGCAAACTGTTCGGCAAGTTCCTCTCTGTTTTTTCTTTGTGTTATTGAATCTACTTTAGGTTCATCTATATTTCTCACATCATAAGTATCTTCCGCAAGGGAATATAATATCATGGGAGTGGTGGTATTGGTTTGAATTATCTGAGAAATCATCTCTATGTTAATTCCATCAAGGTTGGGTTGATTGAGCTCGGTTTGAGCTTCAGCCCACAAATGCATTTTAATCCGTTCATTTTCTTTTAACTGATTAAAAAAAGCATACGTATTCCATAAAATAAGAGTAATGATAAAAACAGAAAGCAATATAAAAACCCATCGCGTAAGGGCATTTTTGTTTTGCATAGAAAAGATTTTAATATCTAAATATAAACGAAATATGTTAATATTATTGTATCCTCAAATTTTTACAACCTACAATGTTTAGGTACATTTGTGATAATGATTTCTATTGATCCTAAAAATATAAGCACAGGTAGGTTGCATGGATATTTAGTAGGAGCTGTTGCTCCCAGACCTATCTGTTTTGCTAGTACAGTTGATGCTAAAGGTAATGTAAACCTTTCACCTTTTAGTTTTTTTAATGTCTTTAGCGCCAACCCTCCTGTAATGATATTTTCGCCGGCAAGACGAGTTCGCGACAATACTTCAAAACACACATTGGCAAATGTCTTGGAAACCAAAGAAGTGGTTATTAACATTGTAGATTATTCTATGGTGCAACAAATGTCTTTGGCTTCTACAGAATATGAAAAAGGTGTAAACGAATTTATAAAAGCAGGCTTTACTGAAGTCACCTCCGATGTTGTAAAACCTCCGCGAGTTGCTGAAGCACCTGTTCAGTTTGAATGTAAGGTAATTGATATTATTGAATTGGGAAAAGAAGGCGGCGCCGGAAATCTTGTGATTTGCGAAGTGGTAAAACTTCATGTAAATGAAGATATACTCGATGCTGAAGGAAAAATAGATCCTGACAAAATCGATACAGTTTCACGTATGGGTGGAAATTGGTACAGCCGTGCTAAGGAAGGTAAATTTGAAGTTCCTAAACCATTATTTACTTTAGGAATTGGCGTAGATTCCCTACCGGAAAGTATTAAGAAAAGTAATATTTTAACCGGGAATGACATGGGAATGCTTGGGAATGTTGAAAAAATACCTTTAGCAGAAGAAGTGAACGATTTTATAAATTCTTCTGAAGAATTAAAACATTTTACAGCTTCAGCCACCAAAGAAGAAACACATAAAAAAGCACAGCAATATCTATGTAGCGGAAACATTTCCGACGCATGGAAATTACTACTATCAATAAATTCAGAAAACAAAAGATAAATTAATAATACAGTTAAGATGGAAGTACAAGGAAAAATCAAAATGATAGATGAAACTAAAACCTTTGGAAACAATGGTTTTAGAAAACGAGAAATGGTAGTTACCACTGAAGAACAATACCCTCAGGACATCATGGTCGAGTTTGTTCAGGATAAAACCGATTTACTTAACAACTATCAAGTTGGGCAAAATGTAAAAGTTAGCATTAATTTACGCGGTCGGGAATGGGTAAATCCACAAGGGGAAACCAAATACTTTAACAGCATTCAAGGCTGGCGTATAGAAAATGTAGATCAATCTGTATCGCAAAATATGCCGCCAATGCCTCCAGAAGATGCTTTTGAGCCGGCAAATGATTTAAATGAAGAAGATCACGACGATCTGCCTTTTTAATATTAAAAAAATAAAATATTTTGAAGTCTGAAAATTTTGGGGTCATTTCCGAAGGTTTTCAGACTTTTCTATTTTTTGCAATAAAAAAACCTCGCCGAAACGAGGTTAGTTGTGGTTTAGGTTACTTTCTTGACATTTAAAAAGACAATGATGAACAAAATTTAGCGTCAAAAAAGTATGTAAAGATTAAAAAAAATTTTTTGAAACCAAACGAAGCGCCCGATTTTAACACATATTATTTTAAGCGTCAATGAAGTATCTTTCAAAATCATTATATTTTCCACCTCTTGAAGAAACTACGGAAGAAGGATTACTTGCAATTGGCGGAGATTTATCAATAGACAGATTATTGTTGGCGTATCGTTCAGGTATTTTCCCATGGTTCGAGGACAATCAACCTATTTTATGGTGGAGTCCAGATCTCAGAATGGTTTTGTTTCCTGAAAATTTTCATGTTTCAAAGAGCTTGCAAAAAACTATTACATCCCAAAAATTTAAAATAACCTTCAATACGTGCTTTCCCGAAGTCGTAAAAAACTGTGTTCTTAGTAATCGAAAAGATCAGTCTGGAACTTGGATAACTACGGAAATGGAAAAAGCGTATTGTAATTTACACCTTGAAGGTCATGCCATTTCAGTAGAAGCTTGGAAAGATGATAAACTGGTTGGAGGTTTGTATGGGGTTGATCTAAAAAAGGAGAATGTGTTTTGTGGAGAAAGTATGTTCAGTAAAACAAGTGATGCATCAAAAGTGGCTTTTTATTTTTTGGTGAAATACCTTCAGGAAAAAAATTATAAGCTTATCGATTGTCAGATGTACACAGAACACCTTGAAAGTCTTGGTGCCATGGAAATTCCAAGAGAAACATTTTTGGAATATCTTACATGTTAAGCTTTTATAGCTTTATCTTAAAATGAATATAAAAAAGTATATTCGTATTCTATTAAAATATTTTTTATGAAACGTTTTTACCCTGCCCTATTATTTTTTGTAACAATTGTGCTTTATAGTCCATCTGTTTTTTCTCAAAATGAAGTACTTCCTAAAGGTCTTACCGAAAGTGAAAATGAGATTATTTCGCAGTTTCAGTTTAAGAGTAATAGGCTAACAGCACCTCCTTCAACTCCGGTTCGTACCATGGCCGAATGGGAAGAAGTAGAATATCTGGTTGTTACTTGGGAACCCAATTTTCAAAATATCCTTCGGCAAATAGTTGAGGTAGGAGTAACCGAATGTAATGTGATTATAGTTACCCAAAATCAAGGATCAGTTTCTTCATATCTTACTAATGCTGGAATTGATCTAACCAATATCACATTTTTAAACCAAGCTTGGGATAGTATTTGGATTCGTGATTATGGTGGAAATACAATCTATTCTAATGAAGTTGGCGAAAGAGGTTTAATAGACTGGATATACAACCGCCCGCGACCTAATGACGATGTAATACCAGCAGCTCACGCAGCCTTACTGGGTCTTCCTTTTTACAGCACCAATTCTGGCACAAATGATTTGGTGAATACTGGCGGGAATTTTATGTCGGATGGTTTAGGGAATGCTTTTGCTTCAAATCTTATTTTAAATGAAAACCAAGCGGGTAATCCTTATGGTGTCTCCGTTAAAGATGAAGACCAAATCAATGAAATTATGTTCAATTATATGGGAATCAATAATTTCATTAAAATGAATACCCTGCCCTATGATGGTATTCACCATATCGATATGCATATGAAATTGTTGGATGAAGAAACCATATTGGTAAGCCAGTACCCAGATGGTGTTGCCGACGGTCCCCAGATTGAAGCAAATATCGAATATGTTCTAAATAATTTTCAATCTCCTTTTGGAGAACCATACGATATAAAATGGATTCCTGCACCTCCAAGTACATCTGGTGCCTATCCTGATACGGGAGGTTCTTACCGTACTTATAGCAACTCCCTTTTCCTTAATAAATCGATATTAGTACCTACATACCGTCCTGAAGTTGACGATGAAGCTTTGGCTTATTATCAGGAATTAATGCCTGGCTATAATATTGTTGGGATCGATGTAGATAATCCAGGAGAAAACTTAATTTCCCTTTTAGGAGCAATTCATTGTATTACACACACTATTGGAGTTGCAGATCCATTATGGATCGTACATCAACCCATTGATGAAGCTATGGCCGCCAGTTCGGTTAGTGTAAATGCGAGTATTGAACACAATTCAGGTATTAATTCTGCAAAGGTTTTTTGGAGGGAAGTAGGAGATGCCAGTTATAACGAAACTGCAATGACTTTTGTAAGTGATAATGTGTATACAGCCGATATTACTTCTCCTTCAAATGGGAATGATATTGAATATTATATTTGGGCAGAAGCAAATTCAGGAAAAACACTTACGCGACCTATAGTAGCTCCCGAAGGTTATTGGACGATGAATGTTGGAGTGCTTTCAGTTGAAGATTGGGCAGAAAATAATATTTCGGCAGCATATCCAAATCCTACCTATGGTAATGTATCATTTAAGCTTAACAATATAAATGGACCCATGCATATTTCAATTTATAATGTAATGGGACAACTTTTAATGCAAAAAGATATTAATAACGGAAATGGAATTATTGAACTTGAACTCAATCCTTTGTGGAGAGGTTCACTTTTTGTAACTTTTGAAGGTAGCTTCGGAAAAATAAACAAAAAAATAATTAAACTTTAAGGCGTTATTTTTTCTGAAGATTTATTAAATAATACGGCAATAATAAGCCTTTAAATATGTTTTACTATTTAGAAGAACAAATATAAAAGTGTATTTTATCGAATATATTTGGTTATTAATCAGCTAATAAGCATATTTACTCCAAGTTTTTAAGAAAATTTTATGAAAAATCCCATCCCGGTTTTGTTATTGGTGTTTTTTTGTTTTACAATGACGGCCTTTTCTCAGCAAAAACACAAAACAAAAACCGATGTTAACAAAGATGTAGATATTGTAAAAGTATATGAGCAAGTAATCAAAGAAGGCTACGGAACACCATTTATATATAAAAAACTGGCTAATACAGAATACTTTAATAGTAATTATGCAGAAGCTAAAAAATGGTTTGAAAAATTATTTGAAACGGAAAAAACTATCGATGAAACATTGCGTGTTCGTTACAAACAAACTTTAAAAGCATTAAACTTGCCGGTAAAGTCCAATCCGTATGTTTTGGTTTCGACTAATAAATCACGTTAAGAATTTACTTCAGTATATCTAAAACAACTCACCAGATGATCATTTATCATTCCTGTGGCTTGCATATGTGCATAAACAACTGTCGATCCCACAAATTTAAATCCGCGTTTTTTTAAATCCTTGCTTATTTTGTCACTTAAAGCAGTATTTGCAGGGGCATTTTGTAACGTAGTAAGTTTGTTTTGTACTGGTTTTCCATCTACAAAATCCCAAATATATTTACTGAAACTCCCAAATTCCTCTTGAATTTCCATAAAAGCTTGGCCGTTTGTAACTGCGGATTTTATTTTTAATTTATTCCGAATAATACCAGGATCCTGTAATAATGAATCAATTTTATTTTGATCGTATTTTGCAATCTTTTTGTAATCGAAATTATCAAAGGCTTTTCTGAAATTTTCCCGTTTTCTAAGAATAGTGATCCAACTTAACCCTGCTTGAAAAGTTTCCAATAGTAAAAATTCAAAAAGTGTAGTATCATCTTTAACGGGAACTCCCCATTCCTTATCGTGGTAATCTACATAAAGCGGATCTTCCCCACACCAAGAACAACGTTGTTTTGCCATATTTAAAATTTCAGTATTGAAAGATAATAAGTTTTAAACCGAAATTACTCTTGACCGGGAAAATTATAGGTTATAGTGCCTAATTGATTTTTTTTACTTCCGTCTGTTGTAAAAAGAGCTTCAGAAGCATATTTTAAAGCCTCGTCAATTAAACATTCATCTGTAGTTGTTGATGCTTTTTCGTTATAAGAAGTTTTTTTTGGCCTTCCTGCAGAATCAACTTCAATATTGATCACAATTTTGCCGGCGCCTTCACAGGTATATACCGGATTTGGAAGATCAAGCGCTTTTCTGTCAACAAGGTGATAGCTTATTGTTGTTCTGCGGTTGGCGGAATTTGTTACTGAAGTTTCCTTTGAATTGTTTTTGCCATTTGAAAATGTTTCTTTCGATTGTGGTTTTTCATAAGAAATAACAGTTCCGGTTTCACCTGAGGAACCTTTTTTCTTTTCATTATTGATTTCTTCTTCAGTTTTCCCGGATTCTTCTTCAGTAGTCTTTCTGCGGTCATTCTCAATCTCTGAAATAAATTTTTCAGCTTGATTGTATGCGCGGTTTGTTTCAATTTTTACATTTTCAGTAGAAATGGCAACAAGTTCTTCTTCTTCGGGGAAAAGTTCTTCTAAGTCAAGATATTCTATATCGTTATCTACAACCTCTTCTTCATTACCGGAAAGTTTGATGCTGTAGAGCAATAAAAATAAAATTCCGAAGAGAAGCGAGGTAATTAAAAAAGCACGATATGAATAATTGAAATTCATAGCCGCAAGTACCGAATTTTTCAGCAAAAAACCTTGAAAGTATTGAAAATTAAGACGGTATTAAGAGCAATTTAACGCAACAATGAAGCTTCAAAGGTTTCAATATCAATAGCTTTTTCTACTGAAAACTCCCCGATTTTTGTCCTTCGTAATGCTGAAAGGTGCGCGCCATTATTTAGGGCTTTTCCAAAATCGTGAGCGAGTGAACGAATGTAGGTTCCTTTGCCACAAACTATCTTGAAATCCACCTTTGGTAAATCAATATTGGTAATTTCAAATTCTGAAACCAGTACAGTTCGCATAGGAATATCAACTTCTTCACCACTTCGGGCAAATTCATATAAACGTTTTCCGTCTTTTTTCAAAGCTGAAAACACAGGAGGTTGCTGCTGTATTTCTCCAATAAATTGTTTTGTTGCTTCCTTTATTTTTTCTGAAGTAATTCCTGAAACATCAAAGGTTTTATCAATTTCAGTTTCAAGATCGAAACTTGGTGTAGTAGCGCCTAACGTAAAAGTGCCGGTGTATTCCTTTTCCTGTGCTTGGTAGGTATCGATCTTTTTTGTGAATTTCCCTGTACAAAGTATAAGCAATCCTGTAGCCAATGGATCTAAGGTTCCAGCGTGGCCTACTTTTATTTTTTTTAAATTGAATTGCTTTCTAATTAACCAACGAACCTTGTTCACTACTTGAAAGGAAGTCCAGTTTAATGGCTTATCAATTAATATAACCTGTCCGTCTTTATAATCTTCAACAGTCATTAAACTACGGTTAGTTTTTGGATAAAAAAGTGAATTAACAAAATTGCTATTCCGGCAATAATTCTATAGTATCCAAATATTTTAAATCCGTGTTTACTTAAATAGGTGATAAATGATTTTATTGCAATCAAGGCTACAATAAAACCAACAACATTTCCAATAATAAGCAGGTTTACTTGATCGGAAGTTAATTGAAATCCTGCCTGGTAATAATCGTAAGATTTTTTAACGGTAGCTCCTAACATCGTTGGAACTGCAAGGAAAAATGAAAATTCGGCAGCCACAGTTCTCGAAAGTTTTTGCGACATTCCACCCACAATACTTGCACCACTTCGCGACACACCGGGTATCATCGCCAAACATTGAAAAAATCCAATCTTTAAAGCGGTTAAATAAGATATTTCTGTCTCTTCGCCATCCCCAAACCAATCGTCTACCTTTAAAAGTACAATTCCTCCTAAAACCAGGGAAATAGCAACAGTAATAGGGCTTTCAAGTAAACTGTCTATAAAATCACTCAACAATAATCCTAAAATCACTGCAGGGATAAATGCTACAAAAAGCTTATAATAAAATTGCAGAGATTGAAAGAATCGTTTAAAATATAAAACTACAACTGATAAAATTGTACCCAGTTGGATAACAATTGTGAACAGTTTGGTAAAATCATCTTGAGCAATGCCAAAAAACGAAGAGGCAATAATCATATGTCCGGTAGAAGAAACAGGTAAAAATTCGGTTATTCCTTCAATAATGGCTAAAACAACAGCTTGTAGAGTATCCACTTAGTCCTTTTTCTTGTCGGGATTTAACAAAATAGCGTAAACTTCAATTCCAAAACCAATAAGGATAAGGGCTGGTGCTAATCGAATACGTCTCCAACTGTAGATTTCAGGATTAAAAACTGTGGGGTCATCAGTTCCGCCACCGGTCATCAAAATAAAACCTATGGCAATAAAGGCAATTCCAATAAGCATAAACTTGTAGTTTTTACGCTCGAAAATAAAATTGGATTTTACGTTTTCTTTTCGTTTTTGTTCTCCCATAATTAATATTTTTCTGAGTGTTGCAAGGTAGCTATTTTATTTATTTCTCTTAATAATAGAGTTCGTCTGTTCGTAAATTCAAGAAACGTTGTGTGGCAAAAAAGGTGCTTATCCAAGAAATAAAGAATCCCATAAAAAAGATAAAAGCAAATAAAACGGCAAGTAACAATTTGTCATCAAGTAGTTGTAATTCTAGAAAACTTTTGTTGAGAGAATATAAAACAGCAGCCATACCTATCATTGCCAAAACAGCACCTATCATTCCTAAACGAATACTTTTCCAAATAAACGGTCGCCTTATAAAACCTTTTGTGGCTCCTACCATTTGCATGGTTTTAATCGTAAAACGTTTTGAGTAAACAGAAAGTCTTATTGAACTATTTATCAATAAAACGGCAATAAAAGTGAAGATCCCGCTTACAATTAAAATCCAGAAACTAATTTTCTTTACATTTTCGTTTAATAGTGCAATAAGGGGTTTGTCGTAAATTACTTCATCTACAAAACTTTTTGCTGTAATTTCAGTGCTAATTTCTTCCAGTTTCTCGGGAGAAACAAAATCTGCTAATAAGTAAACATCAATACTATTTTGAAGAGGATTGTATCCTAAAAATTCCATAAAATTTTCTCCAATAGTAGCGCTGTGTTCTTCTGCGGCTTGTTCCTTCGAAATAAATTCAGCGGATTTTGTATATTCTGCCAAGGCCAAACTTTGTTTTAATTGGGTGATCTCAACTTCCTTGGCGCTGTCTTTTAAATATACGGTTAAGGCAATTTGTTCTTTAAAATGATCGGCTACTTTTTTGGTGTTAAGCACCAATAAGCCTAATAATCCTAAAAGGAATAATACAAGGGAGATACTTAGTACCACAGAAAAATAAGAAGAGATCAATCTGCGTTTTTGATATTTTTCAAAAGATGAAGCCATAAAATATTAAATATTGGTTGTGTAAAAATACAATGATTTTTGTACCTAATACATAACAACGTTTAAAGTTTTGTCTTTCGTACAATAGGCGTAAATTTGCGCTTTCTTTAGAAAGCATAACAATGAGTAAATATCACTTCAATAAAATAGAAGAAAAGTGGCAAAAATACTGGGCCGATAACCAGACTTTTAAAGCCGATAACCAAAGTCAAAAACCAAAGTATTATGTGTTGGATATGTTTCCATATCCTTCAGGAGCGGGATTACATGTTGGCCATCCACTTGGGTATATTGCCAGTGATATTTATGCAAGATATAAACGCCATCAAGGGTATAATGTCTTACACCCACAAGGTTATGATTCTTTTGGTTTGCCTGCGGAACAGTATGCAATACAAACCGGACAGCATCCTGCAAAAACGACCGAAGAGAACATTGCACGTTACCGTGAACAGCTAGATAAAATAGGTTTTAGTTTCGATTGGAGCCGTGAGGTTCGTACTAGCAATCTTGATTATTACAAATGGACGCAATGGATTTTTATGCAACTTTTCGAAAGTTGGTACGATAACGATCTTGATAAAGCCCGACCTATCTCAGAATTAGCAACCCTTTTTTCTTCGGAAGGAAATACAACTTTACATGCTGCTTGCGATGATGATATAACTTCTTTTTCAGCTGAAGAATGGAAAGGCTTTTCTTCAGAAGAACAACAGAAAATTCTATTAAAATATCGACTTACTTTTTTAGCCGAAACCGAAGTTAATTGGTGTCCGCAATTAGGAACTGTTTTGGCAAACGATGAAATTGTAAACGGCGTTTCTGAACGAGGCGGGTATCCCGTTGTTCGTAAAAAAATGAAACAGTGGAGTATGCGTATTACTGCATATGCACAACGTTTGCTCGACGGACTTGATAAAATAGATTGGCCGCAACCGCTTAAAGATTCGCAAACCAATTGGATTGGAAGGAGTAAAGGCGCGATAGTCAATTTCCCTATCCTAACCTTCCACAAAGGGGAAGGAACTCTCCCAAAATATATGACTGGCGGGAATAATTCACATTTGCTGTTGGATAGGGCTAAAGAGATGAGAAGAAAAACCACAGAATCAGAATCTATATTATGGGAATATTTAAAATCGAAAAAATTAGGGTCTAAGTTTAGAAGACAACACTTAATAGATGATTTTATAGTTGATTTTGTTTGCCTTTCCAAAAAATTAGTAATTGAAGTTGATGGTGAAATTCATAATAATCAAAAAGAAAAGGACGAAAACAGGACACAAATATTGAATGAGTTGGGATATACGGTCATTCGGTTTACCAATCAAGAAGTAATTGGCAATGTGGATAAAGTCTTAGACACAATTATCATTAATTTAAATAATACTGAAATCCCTCCCTCGGGGGGTAGGGGGATTCAGGTTTTCACAACCCGTCCCGACACTATTTTTGGTGTGAGTTTTATGGTTTTGGCCCCGGAACACGATTTGGTTTCTAAAATCACAACTGCAGAGCAAAAAGAAGCCGTTGAAAACTATATAGAAGCCACTGCAAAGCGAAGTGAGCGCGAAAGGATGGCTGATGTAAAAACTATTTCAGGAGTATTTACAGGAGCTTATGCCGAGCATCCATTTACAGGAAAAGCTATTCCGGTTTGGATTGGAGATTATGTGTTGGCAGGTTACGGCACAGGAGCTGTAATGAGTGTTCCTTGTGGCGATCAACGCGATTATGATTTTGCGAAACATTTTAATATCGATATTCCAAATATTTTTAAAGATGCCGATATTTCTGAAGAAGCCTATTCCGATAAGGAAAATACCATTATCACCAATAGCGATTTCTTGAATGGCTTGAATTACAAACAAGCAATGGAAAAGATTATAGCTGCTTTGGAAGAAAAAAATGTTGGCGAAGGAAAGATAAACTACAGACTTCGTGATGCTGTTTTTTCTCGTCAGCGGTATTGGGGAGAACCTTTTCCTGTTTATTATAAAAACGGAATGCCGCAATTAATTCCTACGGAATGTTTGCCTTTGGTGCTTCCCGAAGTTGAAAAATATCTTCCCACCGAAGAAGGCGAACCGCCTTTGGGCCGTGCAGCGAAATGGCACTGGGATGAAAACAAAAACGAAGTAGTATCGGTAAAAGAAGGTGAAAAGTCCCCTTCGGGGGTTTGGGGGCTGGAATTAAACACCATGCCGGGTTGGGCGGGAAGTAGTTGGTATATGTTCCGCTATATGGAAGATGAAAATCGTGATGCCGTTTTTGCTTCAGAAAAAGCAATGAACTATTGGCAAAATGTCGATTTATATATTGGCGGAAGCGAACACGCTACTGGCCATTTACTGTACAGCCGTTTTTGGGTAAAATTTATGCACGACCGTGGTTTGGTACCTGTTGATGAACCTTTTAAAAAGCTGATAAACCAAGGGATGATTTTGGGGGAGAGTGCTTTTGTATATAGATTAGGATTCGTTTTTAAGTATAAAAATGAAAATGATTTAATTGAAGATACTCCGACAGCTTCAGAATATTATATTCCTATTTTGGTTTCGGAAAATATTTTCAAATCTGATAATTTTATTTCTTTATTTATAAATTTTATTAAGAGTAATGAGCATTATAAATCTCTTATTTCTTATTTAGATTCTGATAAATTTCATTTAATACCTGAATTATTTTTACATAAAATTCATTCAGATGTTTCTTTTGTAAACATTCATAATCAATTAGATATCGAAGCTTTCAAAAACTGGCGAGAAGAATATAAAAATGCTGAATTTATTACCGAAGAAGACGGCAAATTTAAAGTTTCCCGCGAAGTAGAAAAAATGTCCAAAAGCAAATACAACGTGGTAAATCCCGATACTATTTGCGAGCAATATGGCGCTGATACCTTACGGATGTACGAAATGTTCCTAGGTCCACTTGAGCAGGCAAAACCTTGGAATACTGCAGGGATTACAGGAGTACATTCTTTCCTAAAAAAATTATGGAAATTATACCATTCAGCCTCCCCCAACTCCTCCGAAGGAGGGGAGCAGGATTTTTATATTTCGGAGGAGAAAGCTTCGAACGAAGCAATGCGTACTTTGCACAAAACCATTAAAAAAGTACAGGAAGACATTGAGAATTTCAGTTTCAATACAACGGTTTCTACCTTTATGATAGCGGTGAACGAGCTTTCAGTAGAAAAGTGTACTAGCAGAGAAGTATTAGAATCATTGGCAGTTTTGATTTCGCCATACGCTCCGCATATTGCAGAGGAACTTTGGAGTTTGTTGGGTCATTCAGAAAGTATTTCCACAGCAGCTTTTCCAAAATTTGAAGAAAAATATTTGGTAGAAAGCACAAAGGAATATCCAATTTCCTTTAACGGAAAAATGCGATTTACACTTGAACTGCCGTTAGATATGACTAAAGATGACATTGAGTCAGCTGTAATGGCACACGAGAAAACAGCGCATTATCTGGAAGGAAGAACTCCTAAAAAGGTGATAATTGTGCCGGGTAAAATCGTAAATATTGTAGGATAAAAATTTGCACGCTTTTTGCTTAGATTGTCAGGTCGAGCGCAGTCGAGACCTGTTTGAGGTTCGAAAATATTAATTAAAAGATACCCGTTTTCACGGGCATAAAATTATGTTTGGATATTATATAATCGCAGGACTTGTCTTTTTGGTGAGCTGGTATGTTAGCAACAAACTAAAAAGCAAGTTTAAAAAATACTCGAAAGTCCATTTGCAAAATGGCATGAGTGGAAAAGAGATTGCTGAAAAAATGCTTTCAGACAATGGAATTCACGATGTAAAAGTAGTTTCAGTTCCTGGAAAACTAACAGATCATTACAATCCCGCTACCAAAACCGTAAACTTAAGTGAAGCTGTTTACATGGAAAGAAATGCCGCTGCAGCTGCAGTTGCTGCACACGAATGTGGGCATGCGGTACAACACGCTACAGCATATAGTTGGTTAAAATTGCGGTCGGCTATTGTCCCGGCAGTAAGTATTTCAAGCAAGCTTTCAAACTTTGTAATTATGGCTGGATTGATACTGTCATTTACAGGGTCGCTTATAGGATCTAGCATCTTCTTAGTAGGCTAGCATCTTCTTAGTAGGAATTATTCTATTTGCAGTTACAACCATATTTACTTTTATCACATTGCCAGTAGAATTTGATGCCAGTAAACGAGCATTGGCTTGGCTTGAAAGCAGTAATATGGTTACACGTGAAGAACATACTGGCGCGGAAGATGCGTTAAAATGGGCAGCCAGAACCTATGTGGTTTCAGCGATAGGATCACTAGCAACCTTGTTATATTTTATAAGTATATTCATGGGAAGAAGATAAAAAATTAAAAAAAATTAAACATAAAACCCCGATATTAGCGGGGTTTTATGTTTAATATGTATAAAGTAAATTACTACTGTCCAATAATATTATCAGGATTATAACCCAGATATTCTATTTTCTTTTCAGTAAATACAACACCATTTTCTTCCAACTCCTTTAATATAGGTAGATAAACTTCCTTCGTAATTGGAAGTTGTACTCCCGGAGTGGTAATTTCACCATTTAAAATTTTTAAGGCAGCAATAGCAACAGGTAATCCTACTGTTTTAGCCATAGCGGTATGCGTTTGATCTTCACCTTTAATTACCATATGACTGTCAATTTGTTCTTTTTTACCATTTATTTCATAGCCAAATTTATGGTACATAACAATCATATCTTTATCGGTTGGTGCTAAGGTCCATTTGTCTTCCAATATTTTTTGAAGTGCCATGGCTGGAGTAGCATCTTTTACACCCAGTTTTTTATTTGGATTGAAAATATCCAGTTCTTGAAGTTTTTCCCACATAAGATCATCCTGATCAATTTTTAGGGTATGGCGCAATTTCAGCTCAATAGTATCAGAAGGAGAATACGGTAAAAATAAATTCACAAACTCTCTATATGATAGGTTTTCTGAATCAGGAATTGTATATCCGTCATCGGTCATTCCCAATTGAACAAACATATTCCACGCCTTACTAAAGCCTACACGTCGAATGGTTCCGCGATATAAGGTAAGCGCGTTTTGCAGGCCATAAACCGATTGATATTTCAAAGAATTTCTATTGGCATACACTTCAAATTTTCCGTGGCCATCAACATTTATAAATTCTGTTCTTCGGAACAAACGGTGATACGGAATATACTTGTATTTTCCTTCCTGAATAAATTCGGCAGTACCACCTTGTCCAGCAACTACAACATTTCGTGGGTTCCAAGTAAATTTATAATTCCAAAGATTATTATCACTTTCGGGAGCGATAAGCCCTCCTGTAAAAGATTCGAACAACAATATTTTTCCACCTTCATCCCTAATCCTGTCAATAATATGCATGGCACTCATATGGTCTACCCCGGGATCTAATCCTATTTCATTCATAAACACCAATCCTTTTGCTTTTGCTTTAGGATTGAGTTGTTGCATTTGATCACTTACATAAGAGGCAGTAACTAAATGTTTTCCAAATTCTATACAATCTTTTGCTACTTCTATATGGTAACGGGCGGGTAGCATTGAAATTACCAGATCGCTACCTTCAACAGCTTTTCTACGTTGAGGTTCGTTAAATACATCCAGCATAATTCCACGCGCATTTGGGTGTCCATCCGTATATTTTTGGGCTGAAGGAAGTGAAATATCACCAATAGTGATAAAAAGCTCTTCAGTTTCCGATTTTTCCAGTAAATAACGAATTAAACTTGTAGCGGAACGTCCTGCACCAATAATTAATATGTTTCTCATGATTATTTTTTGTTAACTTTGAAGTTCTATTAAAGCGTTCACGAAATTACTAAATTGTACCGGTAACTTATGAGGAATTTTGATAAAAATATTGTTATAACGGCTGCGGTTTTGGCAGCTGTTACTATCGGCTTGGGTGCCTTTGGAGCACACGGATTAAAACAAATGATTGATGCTAAGTCAATTGGGGTTTTTGAAACTGCTGTAAGATATCAGATGTATCACGTATTGGCAATTTTTGTATTGGGTTTTACAAACCTTATTCCTATAGCGACCAAAAGATGGACTTTTCGCTTTTTTATCTTCGGAATTATTCTTTTTTCCGGTTCTCTTTATTTATTATCCTTAAACGAAGTAATTTCATTTGATACTTCTATCATAGGATTTATAACTCCAATTGGAGGTGTTTTATTCATAATAGGCTGGTTACGTTTGGCATATGGGATGTATAAGTTAAAGTCTGAATAAATCTGTTTTTTTAGTCCTTATATCTCTTTCTTATTTATTATTTTTGTATCCACAACAATTAAAATAAGTTATGGTCGATAAAAACCAGATTGCTAAATCGATTTCGTTGGATACTTACGGAATCAAAAATGCAAAAGTCCATTATCAACTCTCTTCACAAGAATTACACAAACAAACATTACAAAAAAACCAAGGCACTGAGGCAGATAACGGTGCACTAGCAGTAAATACAGGCGAATTTACAGGTAGATCTCCCAAGGATCGTTTTATTGTAAAAGACGATATTACACGCGACAAAGTATGGTGGGGAAATATAAATATTCCGTTTCCAACAGCCATGTTCGATGCCTTATATAATAAGGTAACCGATTATCTTTCTGAAAAAGAAATCTATGTAAGGGATAGTTATGCTTGTGCAGATGATGCATATCGCTTAAATATTCGTGTTATTACTGAATACCCTTGGTCCAATATGTTTGTTTTCAATATGTTTTTGCGACCTACCGAAGAAGAATTAAAGAGTTTTGATCCGGAATGGACCATTGTAAATGCTCCTGGATTTATGGCTGATCCTGAATTGGACGGTACACGCCAACACAATTTTGTAATTTTAAACTTTACAAAAAAGATTGCTTTAATTGGAGGAACCGGTTATACAGGTGAAATTAAAAAGGGAATTTTCTCTGCTTTAAATTTTATCCTTCCAGTAGACAAGAATACAATGCCTATGCACTGTTCTGCCAATGTAGGTGAGAATGGTGAAACAGCAATTTTCTTTGGTTTATCAGGTACAGGAAAAACAACACTTTCAGCAGATCCCACTCGAAGATTGATTGGTGATGATGAACACGGTTGGACAGCTGAAAACACTATTTTTAATTTTGAAGGTGGTTGCTATGCAAAAGTCATTAATCTTTCTGAAGAAAATGAGCCAGATATTTATCATGCGATAAAACCTGGCGCCATTTTAGAAAATGTAATAATGGATGAAAATGGTGTAGTAGATTTTGAAGACACTTCCATTACACAGAATACAAGGGTAAGTTATCCTATTTATCATATTAAAAATATTCAGGTGCCTTCCATTGGAAGAAACCCAAAAAATATATTTTTTCTTACCGCAGATGCTTTTGGAGTGTTACCCCCAATTTCAAAATTAACACCTGGGCAAGCAGCGTATCATTTTATTAGCGGTTATACTGCAAAAGTTGCCGGTACTGAAGAAGGTATTAATGAGCCAACACCTAACTTTTCAGCGTGTTTTGGAGCTCCATTTATGCCGTTGCATCCAACCAAGTATGGCGAAATGCTTACCCAAAAAATGAAAGATTCCGGTGTAAATGTTTGGTTGATAAATACCGGTTGGACCGGAGGTCCTTATGGTGTGGGAAGTCGAATGAAATTAAAATATACACGGGCTATGATTACGGCGGCACTTAATGAAGAATTGGATAATGTTGTTTTTGAACAGCACCCTGTTTTTGGTTTAAATTTCCCCCAATCTTGTCCCAATGTTCCCAATGAAGTTTTAAACCCTAGAGAAACTTGGAAAAATAAAAAGGCATACGATATCCAAGCGGAAGAACTTGCTAGTTCTTTTAAGGAGAATTTCAAAAAATTTGAAGAAAATGCAAATCCGGAGATACTATCTGGTGCTCCTATATGTTAATTAAATAGTATATATAAAAAACAATTTATTTTTTATGGTTTACTTCTTTGATATATTTTTCCAAAGCCATTGTCATAGAAGGAGTTTCTGGAGTAGGCGCTTGAATATCTACGCGTAAACCGTTATCGGTTGCTGCTTTAACGGTAGTGTTTCCAAATACCGCAATACGAGTTTCGTTTTGCTTAAAATCGGGAAAATTTTCAAATAAGGATTGAATTCCACTAGGGCTAAAAAACACTAAAATATCATATAACACATCTCTTAGGTCGGAAAGATCACTTACTACGGTTCTGTAAAAGGTAGCTTCTTTCCAATCAACCCCCAATTCATTTAAAACAGCAGGAACTTCTGGTTTTAATTTATCGGAAGTTGGTAAAAGGAATTTTTCGTTTTTATATTTTTTAATCAGCGGTGAAAGTTCTGTAAAGGTTCTTTTACCTACATAAATTTTTCGTTTTCTATACACTACATATTTTTGCAGATAGTAGGCAACTGCCTCACTTTGGCAAAAATACTTCATTGTGTCGGGGACTTTAAAACGCAATTCTTCAGCAATTCTAAAAAAATGGTCAACCGAATTCCGACTCGTTAAAATAATAGCGCTATATTTTGTAAGATCAACTTTTTGAGTGCGAATATCTTTCCCTGAAACCCCTTCAACATGTATAAAAGGAATGAAATCTATCTTTACCTTTTGCCTTTCAATTAAATCAAAATAAGGAGAATTTTCCACCTTTGGTTCAGGTTGGGAAACTAAAATAGTTTTCACTTTCATATAATCGTTATTTTCAGGTTAGTACTTTTTATATAAATACTTTGTAAAGTATTATATACGGGGAAATTTCAAGTGCGCAAAGATACAAAATAAAATATAAGAAATGCCTAGAAACTAAATTTCCATGTGTTTTGTAGCTGTAGACCAGAGTGATAGTGTTTAGCGTTAAAAAAACTATGATATAGACTAATAAAATAGTCTCAGAAAACCGGAATATATAGAAAAAAACGAGATTACTAATGAAAATAAAAATAGAAATAAGATTCCTGTATGTTATTTTTTGATACAAATAACTGTTTACCAACTTGTCTATTGAAAAGATGGAGCCAACAATTTTTTCAATACAAAATTTTATAAAAACAAAGACAATATAACCCGTGCAGATTTGTATAAATAACCACTCATTATTTTGTATTGTTTCAGGGTTATATAATTCAAAAATTAAATATATAAACAAAGAAACCGATACGGCCTGAATTGCAAAAAGCAGTAGATTAAAAGGATGCTGAATTTCTTCATTTTTACCTTGAACCAAAAAATATTTGTTTGTAATAGGTAGTCTAATAAATTCCTGAAAACGAAAAGGGTATAAATATTTTGCAAATGCTAAAACTAAAAAGCAGCCCACTAGGGTGAGGGTAATCCAGTCAATTGATTCTACGTGCCTTTCTAGGTATTGCAAAATTTATTTTTATATGTAAAGGTAAGTCAAATTAAATTCTGAAAAAGAAGTTCAATTAGAATTTCATTCACATTTATTTATTCAAAAAAGGGTACATTTGCCCAAAATTGACGCAGTATGGCCAATGCCGTTGTGGTAATACCAACGTATAATGAAATTGAGAATATAGAACGTTTGTTGCAAAATATTTTTTCGCTGCAACGAAAGTTTGATGTTCTGGTAGTTGATGATAATTCCCCTGATGGTACCGGTCAAGCAGTAAAGTTGTTATTTGAAAAATATCCCGATCGCCTTTTTTTATTGTCCCGAAAAGGGAAAATGGGCTTAGGCACAGCATATATTGCAGGTTTTAAATGGGCTTTGCAAAAAGAATACGATTATGTTTTTGAGATGGATGCCGATTATTCGCACAATCCCAATGACCTTATTAGATTACTTAATGCGTGTTCAAGACAAGGATTTGACATGGCTATTGGATCTCGTTATGTAACAGGGGTTAATGTTGTAAATTGGCCCATGAGCAGGGTATTGTTATCCTGGGTGGCATCTAAGTATGTTCAGTTTATAACAGGAATGGATATTTACGATACAACCGCAGGATTTGTTTGTTATAAAAAAGAAGTTTTACAGAAAATAAACTTAGATAAAATACAGTTTGTAGGGTATGCATTTCAAATTGAAATGAAATTTAAAACCCATCTAAGCAAGTTTAAAATAATTGAGGTTCCAGTGGTTTTTACCGATAGGACAAAAGGAGAGTCCAAAATGAGTTCAGGAATTATTTCTGAAGCTATTTTTGGGGTAATAAAAATGAAGTTAAAAAGTCTATTTAATAGCTACGATATTTAATGAACACGGTTTTAATAAAAAATGCTAACATCGTTAACGAAGGGAAAATCACTAAAGGTGACGTTCTCGTTGAAAATGATATTATTTCAGAAATTTCAGAAAGTATAAGTGTAAAAAACTCAGATACTAAAATAATTGATGCCGATGGATATTATTTGCTTCCCGGAATGATTGATGACCAAGTCCATTTCAGGGAGCCTGGTCTCACTCATAAAGCAGATATAGCGAGTGAATCTAAAGCAGCCGTTGCAGGCGGAATTACCTCTTTTATTGAAATGCCCAACACGGTTCCGCAAGCAACCACAATAACATTGCTTGAAGAGAAATTTGCAATCGCAAAAGAAAATTCTTGGGCAAACTACTCTTTTATGTTTGGTGGCACCAATGATAATCTTGATGAAATATTAAAGGTAGATGAAACCAAAGTGGCCGGTCTAAAACTTTTTTTAGGTTCTTCAACAGGAAATATGCTTGTAGATGACCCTAAAACAATAGAAGATATTTTCAGTAAGACAAAATTGCTCATCTCGGTTCATTGCGAAGATGAAGCAACTATTAAGGAAAATTTAGAAAAGTACATGGCAGAATATGGAGATGATATCCCCATAGAATTACACCCTAAAATACGAAGTGAAGAAGCCTGTTATCTCTCTTCATCAAAAGCAATAGAACTTGCCAAAAAAACAGGCGCACGTTTACATGTATTTCACCTTTCAACTGAAAAGGAAACCCATTTATTCAATAATAAAACTCCTTTAAAAGATAAAAAAATTACAGCTGAAGTATGTATCCATCATTTGTGGTTTACAGATGAAGATTATAAAACCAAAGGCACCAAAATAAAATGGAACCCTGCTGTGAAAACACAAAATGATAAGGAAGGTTTGTGGAAAGCCCTTAATAACGATTTTATTGATGTTATTGCTACAGACCATGCGCCACATACATTAAAAGAAAAAAATAATGTATATACGAAAGCACCTTCTGGCGGACCTATGGTACAGCATGCTTTAGTGGCCTTACTGGAAATGTACCACAAAGGAAAAATTACTATAGAAAAGATAGTTGAAAAAACAGCTCATAATCCTGCTATTTTATTTCAAATCAAGGACCGAGGGTACATTAAACGAGGCTATAAAGCCGATCTTGTATTGGTTGATATTAATTCGCCTTGGACTGTAAATAAAGAAAATATCCTATACAAATGTAAATGGTCTCCTTTTGAAGGCACGGTTTTTAAATCGCGAGTTACCCATACTTTGGTAAATGGAATTGTTGTGTATGAGAATTTAAAATTCCCTAATAAAAGTAAACCCGAACGTTTAACTTTCAATAGATAATGCGGTATTCTCTTCTTTTAATACTTTTTTTTATTGCCGGGTGTCAACATGTAGACAAGCCAGAAAAACCCAATAACCTTATTCCTAAAGATAAGATGGTAAATGTATTGGCAGATGTATATATAAGTAATGCAGCCCGAAACGTAAACACCAAAATTCTTTACACTAATGGAGTAAAACTTGACTCGTTTATTTATAGAAAATATAAGATTGATAGTCTGCAATTTGCAAGAAGTAATGCCTTTTACTCTGCCAATCTAGAAACATACGGCACTATAATTAAAAAAGTAGAGGATCGTGTATTTGCTCTCAAACGTAAACAGGATAGTTTGTTGCCAGAAAAAGACCTTCTAGATCCAAATCCAGAAAATTTAAAGAATAAGAGTCCTCAATTAATTGAAGCAGCCGAATCTGAAGCAAAGGACTCCATTAAATAAAAACTGCTTACTCGTTTTAATGTTTCTTGATAAGGAGTGAAATCAAAATCTATATCTTCCTTTATTTTTGAAGCATCGTAATACGATTTATTGAACAAAGAGTTTACAGTGGCCTTTAAAAGGTTTCTTTTTGTACCAAATAATTTTGACGAAAGCCAATCTAAACGACTAAAAAATAAAAGAATCCCTTTAGGAATTGATTTTTTAGGAGCTTCTTTTTCAAGATATTTTGCCAATAATGAAAGCAAATCTTTATAAAGTATATTCTTCCCTACCAATATGTATTTTTTGTTTTTAATGTTATTATTCATTAATAATATCATGGCCTTAACAACATCTTTTACGTCTACAATTCCTACTCCTCCCAGAGTATAGTAAGGTATTCCCTTTGAGGCAATTTTTAAAATCACTCCGCTTCCCGAATTCCAGAAACCTTCTCCAATAATTACTCCTGGATTTACAATCACACAATCTAAACCTTCCTGTGTGCCACGCCAAATTTCCATTTCGGCACCATATTTTGAAATCGCATATACGCTGTTATTATCTTCTGGGTTCCATACAGTTTCTTCTGTAATAAGTTTACCTCCCTCTGTTTTACCCAATGTGGCCACCGAACTTACATAACATAACTTTTCCACCTTATTTGCCAAGCAGAGGTTTACAATATTGGCAGTTCCTTCAATATTTGCTTTTTTTAATTTGTGAAAATGTTTTACATCAAAACTTATATAGGCAGCTGCGTGATACACGTGGGCAATAGCATCAAAAGCTGCTGTTAGCGCAGGAATATCGGTTATATCGGCTTCCACCCATTCAATTTTATTGAATAGTAGATCGTACTCATCTGTATAATATGAAAAAATCGTTTTAACTGCTTCTAAATTGCTATTTTTTCTATGAATAGCCCGCACTTTTTTGTTTTCCTTCAGAAGAAAATACAATAAGTGTGAACCCACTAAACCTGTACCGCCGGTAACTAAAATCATTTTACGAAAATACTCTTTTTTACAATACTCTTTTATCTTTTGGTGTATCCGCCTATCTTTGCTAAAATTAAAAAAAATGAGTTTGAAGAATTTCGTTGAAGAGTTGCAATGGCGAGGTATGATACACGATGTAATGCCAGAGACCGAGACCCATCTCATGGAACAAATGCGATCTGCATATATTGGTTTTGATCCCACTGCCGATTCCCTCCATATCGGGAATTTGGTGCCTATAATGTTATTGGCTTTTTATCAGCGTTGTGGCCATAAGCCTTTTGCATTGGTAGGAGGAGCGACAGGAATGATTGGCGATCCCTCGGGAAAATCAAGCGAGCGAAATTTATTGGATGAAAAAACGCTTAGGCATAATCAAGATTGTGTTAGAAACCAATTGTCACAATTTCTGGACTTTACTTCAGGGAATGAGAATGAGGCCGTAATGGTAAATAATTACGACTGGATGAAGGATTTTTCCTTTTTGGATTTTATACGCGATGTTGGAAAGCATATTACTGTAAATTATATGATGGCGAAAGATTCTGTAAAAAGCAGATTGACCGGCGAGAGTTCAGACGGGATGTCTTTTACTGAATTTACCTACCAACTGGTACAAGGGTATGATTTTCTTCATCTTTATAAAAATTATGACTGTACGCTACAAATGGGCGGTAGTGATCAATGGGGAAATATAACAACAGGAACCGAATTAATTCGAAGAATTGGAGGCGGAAAAGGTTATGCGCTTACGTGTCCTTTGATTACGAAAAGTGACGGAAGTAAATTTGGTAAAAGTGAAGGCGGAAATGTCTGGCTAGATGCAAAACGGACTTCCCCTTATAAATTTTATCAATACTGGTTAAATACAAGTGATGAAGATGCTGAAAAATACATCAAAATATTTACTTTTTTAAATAAAGAAACTATTGATGCATTGGTTGTAGAGCATAAGGAAGCACCTCATGTGCGATTACTTCAGAAGAAATTGGCAGAGGAAGTTACAACCACAGTTCACAACAATGAAGAATTTGAAAAAGCAGTTAAAGCTTCAGAAATATTGTTTGGCAGATCAACTTCAGAAGATTTAAAATCCTTGGATGAACAAACCTTTTTGGATATTTTTGAAGGTGTTCCGCAAGCTGAAATTTCAAAAGAAGAAATTTCAAACGGCCTCGATATTATTTCGGCTTTGGCATCTTCTACAAATTTTTTAAAATCGAATGGAGAAGCGCGCCGTGCTTTAAAAGAGAACTCTATTTCGGTGAATAAAGAAAAGGTATCTGAAGATTTTAAAATATCAAATTCCGACTTGATAAATAATCAGTTTGTGTTATTACAACGCGGAAAGAAAAATTATTTTATTATAAAAGTAGTTTAAAAAGAAAACCCCGAACCAAGTGGAACGGGGCTTTCTTAACTAACTAACCAACCAATTATGATCAGGGCTTAACACCCTTAACATAGCAAGTAAGTCGATAAAAAGCTTTTTAACTTACACCTTATTTATATTTATTTTAAATAATTTTTAAAACACCATCAAGTTGCATCCGCGGATATCACTAGAGTCGAATCTTCCCAGAATTTCGAAACTACCATTTTCGTGAATTTTTCCTAAATCTTGCGTTGCAATAAAGGAACAGGAATACAAATTTGCAAGGTCAATAACATTAATACCGCCGGGTCCATTTTTTAAAAAGGTAAGTGCATCTTCGGTATCCCTTGTTAATATCTTCATCCAGGGCGGACACGTAAATACGCCATTGCCTTTTGAATAGGCTTGCGAAAGTAATTCGGTCATCCCGTATTCACTATGAATTTCTTTAACGCCAAAACCCTTTTTAAGGACTGTATGCAGTTCTTCTTTTATCATTTCTTCTCTACGCCCTTTCATTCCACCTGTTTCCATAACGATGGTGTGTTTAAGCTGAAAATTTGTCTTTTCAATTATATCCAGTAATGCATAAGAAACACCCAATAAGATTGTTTTTTGTCCAGAAGCTTCCAACAACCTTAATTTTTCTATTAACGCTTGATTGTCGTGTAGGTAAAATCCACTATGGGTGTTGTTGCTGCGGTTTATAAGATCATCGACCATATAGACCAATGAAGAGCCGCCGCGCTCTAAGTAAGACGGTAATAGGGCTAAAATTGCATATTGCTGAATATCTCCATAAAACTGCTTAAAGGTTTTCAAAAAGCTTTCTTCATAGAGGCTTAATTTGGCTATATAATGTTTGCTGGGAATACTTCCGGTTGTTCCACTGCTAGTAAATTCTTTTTCTGAAGAAATACCTTCAGTAAGTATAGTATTCTCTTTAAAAAACTGAATAGGGAAAAAAGGAATATCATATATTCTTTTAACCTGCGTAGGCTTGACGTTTAAAAAATCACAAAAATCCTTATAGACCTTGGTTCTTGCGTATTGAAAATTAAAAACTTCAAGGGCAAGATGCTCAAATTCTTTTGCAGAAGTGATACTAAAAATGCTTTTTTCCAGCATAGGATTTTCAGAATATTTTCAAAAATAGGAATAAAAAAAGCTCCTGTTTAAAACAGGAGCTTTTAATCTTAAAAATAGTTTTTATTATCTGATTACTAATTTCTTAGTAACAGATGCATCTCCTTGAGAAATTTTTACAATATAAACTCCACTGTTAAGACCAGAAACATCCAATCTTTCACCTGTAAGGTTTGTACTGATTACTTGTTTTCCAAGAACATTATATACAACAACTTTTTTAGCTCCTGATACTTGTGACGTAATGTTTATATACCCTTTTGTAGTTGGGTTTGGATAAATTGTGAAAGCATCCAAACTATTTTGACCTACAGATAGGTTAGTAGAAATATCACTACTGCTACGTGCAGTAATAAAGAAATCTCCATTGTTACGTTCAGTAATAATACCCTTAACATTTGCAGTTTGAGTTGGTACATCGCTACCAATATAATCTGCATTAAAGAAAGAAGTTCTAAAGTTAAAAGTACCGTCTGCATTTGTCATAGCATATACAGTTCCTGTTACCCATGTTGATTCAATAGAGTTATCAATCATTACGCTTTCAATTTTTACAAATTCAGCCTCATAATTATTTGGGTTAGCATTAAGCGCAGTTATTGAAACTGTCTGTGCTGTAATAGTATTACCTGTTGAAGAAGCTGCTCCTGGATCTTGAGTTGGAACAAATTCCATCATTCCACCAAAAGATGTCAAAGTACCAGTCATTCCTGTAAGGCCATCACCTATATTGTACATAGAAGTAATAACTCCTGCATTATCATCAATAAGAATAGCACCAGTTGCATCTTCAATATACTTCTGATTTCTGAAATCTTCTTGGTAAGTTAATAATACCTCACCAGTTATAACGTATTCACTACCTTCAGCTGAACCACGAAGTGCTCCAATGTTACTTACATTAGTTGCGGCTTCACATATTGGAGTGTCTATTGCTTCTGAAGTATTACAATTTGTACTTGTAACGGTTAAAGTTACAGTACTGTTTTCATCAACTCCTGTAATAACAATAGTTCCATTTGCAACTGAAGTTGGGTCATCACCACCTACAGTTCCAGCATCGGCTGAAACATTAAATGTTTCAGTTCCTCCACCTGTATAAGAAACTTCAACAGTTACAGTATCTGTACCTCCTGTTTCATTATCACAAGTCGTATTAACAGTTGTAATTACAAAAGTACAGGTTGGACAAGCATTTGCAGCTCTTAGTGTTGGTAATGCAACACAGTATGTTCCATCGCCACGGGCTTGGATAGATTCTGTATCTTTCATACCATTAAGGTTTTCATCGTACTGCACGGTTTCTCCTAAACCTGCAAGAAGTTCAGCATCGTCGCCATCACTAGTTCCATATACAATAGCATCTATAAGGTTTGTAGAAGTTACTGCTGTACCATCTGGGAAATTTCCAGCAGCATCTTGATAAATTGCAATTGCATCTGCACCATTTTGAATTGTATTATCTGGACCCAATGCGATATCTACACCGGTAACGGCATCGCTACCAATAATAAAATATCCATTTACATCAGTTGTAAATCCTGTTAAATCAACAGTGGTATAACTTACATCACTTGATCCATTATATAGTACAACTATATATCCATCCAATGAAAAATTAGGAGTATCGGAAAGTAACTCGATAAATTCCTCAGTGTCTGTACTGGTTTGGTCTGCATCAACCTCATTGATTGTGATTTGACCAAAAGAAATACTTACAATAAACAATGCAAGTAAAAGTGTAATTTTTTTCATACTATTTTTTTAAATTTATAAAACAATGTTGCAAATATATATAATTGAAAGTATTATAGAGAATAAAACCTCAATTTTTAAGCTAGTTTAACTATATAATAACATACCTTAAAGGTAACTTTGTCTCGTTTTAATAGTTACAACGTTATTTAATAGTTAACAATAACTTAGCTGAATTTTAAAAAAGTTTTAAGTAGTATATTTATCACGTTAAATTATACATTTCTTAATATATGAAGAACAAAGAAACAAGAATTCTCTTAGTAGACGATGAACCTGATATATTGGAAATTGTTGGCTACAACCTTTCAGCTGAAGGGTATCAGGTTATTACTGCTGAAAACGGTCTAGAAGCAATTAAGCAAGCAAAAAAACACAAACCACACCTTATAATTTTGGATGTAATGATGCCCGAAATGGACGGAATTGAAGCTTGTGAAAAAATAAGAAATATACCTGACCTCTCTGAAACAGTAATTACTTTTTTAACTGCTAGAGGTGAAGACTATTCTCAAGTGGCCGGTTTTGATGCAGGAGCTGACGATTATATTACAAAACCTGTTAAGCCTAAAGTTTTATTGAGTAAAGTAAAAGCCCTTTTACGTAGATTTAAAGAGACGGAAGATGAAGACACCAATATGAAATTGGGAGATCTAATAATAAACAGAGAAGAATATAAGATAATGAAAGGGAAAGAAGAAATAATCCTTCCCAGAAAAGAATTTGAATTACTTGCCTTGCTCGCTTCAAAACCAGGAAAGGTCTTTAAACGTGAAGATATTTTGGACCGTGTTTGGGGAAATGAAGTAATTGTGGGAGGCAGGACCATCGATGTCCATATTAGAAAACTTCGGGAAAAAATTGGTGATGATAAGTTTAAAACTGTAAAAGGTGTAGGCTATAAGTTTGTAATTTAATGGCAAAAGGATTTAAAAGAACATATAAATTTGCGTTGTATACATCAACGTACATAACACTTTTTTTAACACTCACTATGGGTGTTTTTTTTTATTTCACACAAGAAATCGATTTTAAGTTTCTTGCGGGCTTTGCTTTAATATGCTATGTGTTTTCCTTTTTTATTATTCAAAATAGGGTAGAAAAGTTTATTTACCGAAGAATAAAAAAAATATACGACGATGTAAGTCTGCTGGAAGCATCAAGCCTTAGTCGCCCTCGTATCACTACCGACATGGAAACACTTACCAAGGAAGTCGAACGATTTGCACAAAACCAAAAACTGGAAATAGAATCATTAAAAATTCGTGAAAACTACCGAAAAGAATTTATTGGAAATATCTCTCACGAACTCAAAACGCCATTATTTACTGTACAAGGATATATTTTAACGCTCTTGGACGGGGCAATGAAAGATAAATCAGTTCGAAAAAAATATTTACAACGTGCCAATAAAGGAGTGGAACGCTTGATCTATATAATTAAAGATCTGGACATGATCACTAAATTGGAAGTAGGCGATCTCAATCTTAATGAAGAGGATTTTAATATTATCGAACTCGTGCAAAATGTTTTTGATCTGATTGAAATGAAAGCGGCCAAAAAAAATATTACCCTTGCATTCGACACCGATTATAACGACAGTGTTTTTGTACATGCCGATAGAGAACGCATTCAGCAAGTGCTTACAAACCTTGTAGTTAATTCAATTAAATACGGGAAAAAAGATGGTACCACCGAGGTTAGTATCGAACATCTTATAAAAAACAAAGTAATAGTAAGGGTTACAGATAATGGTGAAGGAATCGAAAAAGAGCATATTCCACGGTTATTTGAAAGGTTTTACAGAGTTGATAAAAGCGGCTCGCGAAAAGAAGGCGGAAGTGGCTTGGGACTTTCCATTGTAAAACATATCATTGAAGCGCACACAGAACGAATTTATATTGAAAGTCAATATGGAATTGGATCAGAGTTCTCGTTCACACTCGAAAAGGCAAAATAAATCTTCAAGTTTATTAGAAGCTTTAAAATCACTTAAGCCTTTATATACGGCAACCTCATTAAGTTTGCCAATATTAAAATTCTCTTGTTTACAAGAAGGAGCAATTCCTAAATGCTTAAGACGTCTTGCGAGATACTTTTGTTCATATTGACCCGGAGTAGGTATAAAAAAAGCCGATTTTTGCATAATTGCAAGATCCATTAAGGTGGTATAACCCGATCGTGAAACCACGATTTCACTTAAATTGATGGCTTTTTCCAAGGCTTCAGTTTGCATAAAATTCACAATTTCAATATTTTCTGTATGTACCGTTTTCTGCTCTTTTTTTACTACCCCCTGAATAAGCAATACTTTTAATACGCTTCCTTTAAAAATTTTAATTAAATGTTCTTCTAGCAATGTTCGTTGAGGTTCGGGACCCGATAACAATACCAGAACATTGTATATTTTTGGGATTTCCGTTTTTTTCATTCGGCTTAATAAGCCCATATATTTTATGGGTATTCCAAAATTAGTAACATGGCCAAGTTTTCCGCTTAAATTTATTTTTTCTGAAACATCCGGAACCCAACATTCGTTAAATTTCTTAATAATATGTTGATGGATTTTGCTGGAAAAATACGTGGTATTTCCGGTAAGAACATTCAATTGGTGCGTTATAAAAACCGAAGGCACTTTCTTGTTTCTCACTCCAAACCTATTGTCGCTTATTATACCATCTATTTTTCCTTCAGCAACCAAATGTTTTATTAATTTTTTTTCTGAAGCGATTGTTTTTAAAATACTGGGAAGTTTTAAAAATAATTTCAGTTTAAAATTGATTCCTTTTTTTGGATATGTAATATTATAAGAAGGCAATTCTATGGAAGCTAATTCGGGAAATTCTTTTTGAAGTAATAATAAAGCTGCTCCATCGGAAGCCAAAATCACATTGTAATTAAATTTCAACAAAGCATTTATAATAGGAATGCAGCGCGTGGCATGGCCCAATCCCCAAAATAAAGGTGCAACCAAAATAGTTTTCTGTTTAGCCATAAAACAAATGTAATGATAATTGATGCCGTGTAATATTTCCTTAATTTTACCAAAATTTTAAGCTTGTGGGCAGTAAGAACAAATTAAAACGCTTTAAAGAGAACGAAACCTTTTCAAATGTTGTGCAACCAACTCGGGAAGAGATTTTTAATGATTCGTTAAAATTAAAAGGAAATTGGAAAAAGGATTTTTTTAAAAATGAGAATCCGCTGGTTTTGGAATTAGGTTGTGGCAAAGGGGAATATTCGGTAAACCTTGCAAAAACTTTTCCTGATAAAAACTTTTTAGGCATCGATATAAAAGGTGCCCGTTTTTGGCGAGGCGCAAAAACTTCACTTGAAGAAAACTTAGCCAATGTGGGTTTTCTACGCACACAAATTGAGTTAATAGATCTTATTTTCGACGAAAATGAAGTGGATGAGATTTGGATAACCTTTCCCGATCCGCAAATAAAATACAAGCGTACAAAACACCGTTTGACCAACGATGAATTTCTTGAAAAATATAAAAAAATAGTAAAACCAGATGGTTTGATGCATTTAAAAACCGATAGTGAATTTATGCACGGCTACACCTTGGGATTACTGCATGGGCGTGGAGAAGAAATTGAATATGCACACCATGATGTTTATGGAAATGAACACTCACCGAAGGAAGTTACTCAAATCCAAACCTTTTATGAAAGTCAGTATCTTGAAGTCAACAAAAAGATCACCTATATAAGGTTTAAGTTCCGTTCCATATAATTTAGGTATATTCACAATACCAACCGTTTTTAAATGTCTGTATTTTATAATTTCTTAATAGGCTTTATTGCAGCCGTTATAGGAGTGTTTCCACCGGGATTGCTCAATATGTCGGCTGCAAAAATAAGTATGAAAGAAGGTCGTAAGTACGGACTTCTTTTCTCGGTTGGAGTGTCTATCACTGTAATCATTCAAACGTATATCGCCCTAATTTTTGCCCGTTTTCTAGATAAACACCCTGAATATGTAGATACACTTCAGGAAGTGGCATTAGGAATTTTTATTTGTATCACCATATACTTTTTTTTTATTGCCAAAGACACCCGTCAACAAATGCCGGAAGATGTAAACCATTCAAAAACAAATAGGGTTTTCTCGGGTGCTTTATTAGCGGCAATTAATCTTTTGCCACTTCCATATTGGGTTTATATAAGTATTACATTTTCAGGTTTTGGCTGGTTTAAGTTTACACCACTAGCCCTTTGGGCATCTGTTTTGGCAGGGGGCCTTGGCACTTTCGCTATGCTATGGTTGTATGTACAATACTTTAGGCCAAAAGAAGACAGGAAACTGTTTAGAGTGAATATAAATTATGTGATTGGTTCTATAACCGCTGTAATCTCACTTATCACCCTTCTTAAAATTTTAAACGAATTTTAATGAAATCTTCCTCAGGTTTTTTTGAAAAAGTATATGAAGTAGCAGCATTAATTCCTTACGGGAGGGTAACTTCCTATGGAGCCATAGCAAAATACCTTGGTTCTGCAGGCAGTGCAAGAATGGTCGGCTGGGCAATGAATAATACGGGAAACAATCCAAAAATACACGCTCATCGAGTTGTTAATAGAAAAGGTTTATTAACAGGTAAACATCATTTTGATGGCACTAACTTAATGCAACAATTGCTAGAGAACGAAGGAATCAAAGTAATTGACAATCAAATACAGGATTTTGAAAAGTACTTTTGGGATCCTATGAAGGAATTATAAAATTTCGATTATTCCACTATAAATCATTTCAATTCAACGGCTTCATTTTCCGAAGTTTTACCCTTATATTTGCCCTTTAGAATCAATCTAAATATAGATAGAACGATATAATGAACATAAGTAAAAAAGATATTTTAAAAGCGCTTGAAACATTAACAATTGCAGGCGAAGGAAAAAACATGGTAGAAAGTGGTGCGTTACAAAATGTAGTCACTTTTGCAGACGAAGTAATTGTAGATTTAATAATTTCAACTCCTGCCTTGCACATAAAAAAGCGAGCGGAGACGGATGTTATAAAAACCATTCAGGAAAAAGTTTATAAAGACGCCAAAGTGCAGGTAAATATTAAGGTTGAAGCTCCACCTGAAAAGAAAAATCCAAACCTTATCAAAGGAAAAGCCATTCCGGGAATTCAAAATATTATTGCAGTAGCTTCCGGAAAAGGAGGCGTAGGGAAATCTACTGTTACTGCTAACCTTGCGGTTACACTTTCAAAAATGGGCTTTAAAGTAGGTGTTTTAGATGCAGATATTTACGGACCTTCTATTCCTATTATGTTCGACGTCGCTTTAGAAAAACCCCTTTCCGTAAATGTAAATGGGAAAAGCAAAATGAAACCAGTCGAAAATTACGGAGTGAAAATCTTGTCTATTGGCTTTTTTACCGAGCCCGATCAAGCGGTTATTTGGCGTGGTCCTATGGCTTCAAAAGCTTTAAACCAATTAATTTTTGATGCCGATTGGGGAGAACTCGATTTTATGCTGCTCGATCTTCCACCCGGCACAGGAGATATTCATTTAAGTATTATGCAATCGCTTCCCATAACAGGAGCCGTGGTTGTTAGTACTCCGCAAAAAGTGGCCTTGGCTGATGCCCGTAAGGGAGTAGCGATGTTCAAACAAGAAAGTATAGATGTTCCTGTGTTGGGCATCATCGAGAATATGGCGTATTTTACACCTGAAGAACTTCCTGAAAATAAATATTATATCTTCGGAAAAGAAGGGGCAAAAAACCTTTCTGAAGACCTAAACATACCTTTTCTAGGTGAAATTCCTTTGGTGCAAAGCATTCGCGAATCAGGAGACATAGGACGTCCGGCGGCCATGCAAACAGCGACACCAATAGAAGCTGCTTTTGAAAATATCACAAAAAATGTTGTAGAAGAAACGGTGCGCCGTAATGATGCACTGCCTCCTACCGAAGCAATTAAAATAACCACTATGGCCGGCTGTAGTGCAGTTAAAAAATAATATGAAAAATCAAGAACTAAAATTAAAAATTGAAGAAGCACTCGAAGAAATTCGCCCTTTTTTACAAAGCGATGGCGGTGATATATCATTACTGTCTATTGACGAAAGCGGCAAAATTGTCCACGTACAACTCGAAGGAGCTTGCGTAGGATGTACAGTGAATCAAATGACCTTAAAAAGCGGCGTGGAAATGACCATAAAAAAACATGTCCCGCAAATAGAGGAAGTAATCAACATAGTATCATAAATTATTTATAGGAGGCGCCACCAATAAATTGGTAACCGGGCTTTCCGCGCTACACGGTAGCTTGCTGCAATCCCTCGCCCATGAAATCCATTTTCAACAAAAACTGAAAATTGAAGATTAAACACAAATGATTAAAACAGATATACTTATAATCGGGGCCGGTCCTACGGGACTTTTTACCGTTTTTGAAGCAGGTTTATTAAAATTAAAATGTCATTTAATTGATGCCCTTCCACAACCCGGAGGTCAATGTTCCGAAATCTATCCCAAAAAACCTATTTACGATATCCCTGCATTCCCCGAAATTCTTGCGGGAGATCTGGTTAACAATTTAATGAAGCAAATTGAACCTTTTCAACCGGGGTTTACATTGGGCGAAAGAGCCGAAACCATACAAAAACTGGATGATGGAACTTTTATAGTCACTACCAGTAAAGGAACGCAACACCAAGCACCTATTGTGGCAATTGCAGGCGGACTTGGAAGTTTCGAGCCTCGTAAGCCGCCTATCTCTCATATCACTGAATTAGAAGATAAAGGGGTTGAATATATAATTCGCGATCCTGAAATGTACAGGAATAAAAATATTATTATTTCTGGTGGGGGAGATTCTGCTTTAGATTGGAGTATTTTCCTTACCGATATAGCTTCAAAAGTTACTCTAATTCACAGAAGAAATGAATTTCGTGGCGCTTTAGACAGTGTTGAGAAAGTTCAGGAATTAAAAAATGAAGGTAAAATAGAAATGATAACCCCTGCAGAAGTAATCGACATTTTGGGTGAAGATGCTGTAACAGGTGTAACCATAAAGCAAGGTTCAGAAGTATTTAACAGAGACTGTGATCATTTTATACCACTTTTTGGTTTGGCGCCCAAACTAGGCCCAATTGCAGATTGGGGATTGGAGATTGAGAAGAATGCAATTAAAGTAGATAATTCATTGGACTACCAAACCAATATACCGGGAATCTATGCCATAGGAGATGTAAATACGTATCCTGGCAAGTTAAAGTTGATTCTTTGTGGTTTTCATGAAGCTACTTTAATGTGCCAAAGTGCATACCAACGTATTTTTCCCGATAAGCGTTATGTGATGAAATATACGACTGTTGGTGGGGTGCAGGGTTTTGACGGAAGTAAAAAAGAAGCCCCGAAAGCCGTGGTAAAATCGATTGATTAAATATTTACACTTGCGTGAGGGATAGAGGCATGCTACCTTGTAGCGCCGAAAGCCCGACCCATAAAGGGCACGCCCAATTAATAATTATGGAAGATATTAAAATAACAATTATAGATCGTGAAGGCGTTACTCACAAAGTGGAAGCCCCAACCGATATGAATATGAACCTAATGGAGATCGTGCTTTCTTACGAAATAGCGCCGGTGGGAACCATAGGAATATGTGGCGGAATGGCAATGTGCGCTTCCTGCCAATGCTATATTGAAAGTAGTCACCAACTTCCTCCAAGAAGTGATGATGAAGATGCTATGTTAGCTGAAGCTTTTAATGTAAAGGAAAACAGCCGCTTGGGGTGCCAAGTCTTTCTGACCCCAGAGTTAGACGGCTTAAAAGTAGAACTTGCTCCTGCTACTTAAATAATCTATTATATTAATTTATAAAAAAAGGCTTTATCATATCGATAAAGCCTTTTTACTGATTTTATAAAACTGCTATTTAAAAGCATTTAGGCCGGTAATGTCCATGCCGGTGATAAGAAGGTGAATGTCATGAGTTCCTTCATAAGTGATTACACTTTCAAGGTTCATGGAATGACGCATAATACTGTATTCGCCAGTAATTCCCATTCCTCCCAGCATTTGTCTGGCTTCACGTGCAATATTTATTGCCATATCCACATTGTTTCTTTTTGCCATTGAAATTTGGGGACTGGTGGCTTTTCCTTCATTTCGAAGAACGCCCAAACGCCATGCTAATAACTGAGCTTTAGTGATCTCGGTGATCATTTCAGCCAATTTCTTTTGTTGCAATTGAAAGCCTCCAATAGGTCTTCCAAATTGCACACGCTCTTTTGAATAGCGCAAGGCGGTATCATAACAATCCATCGCTGCTCCAATTGCACCCCAAGCAATACCGAAACGTGCAGAATCCAAACAGCCTAATGGTGCTCCTAATCCGGATTTATTTGGAAGTAAGTTTTCTTTTGGAACTTTTACGTTATCAAATATCAATTCCCCAGTCGCGGAAGCACGTAATGACCATTTGTTATGTGTTTCAGGTGTAGAGAAGCCTTCCATTCCTCTTTCAACGATCAATCCGTGAATTCTTCCTTCTTCACTTTTTGCCCAAACTATGGCAACTTGTGCAAAAGGTGCATTACTAATCCACATTTTAGCTCCGTTCAATAAATAATGGTCGCCTTTATCTTTAAAATTAGTTACCATTCCGCCGGGATTACTACCGTGGTCTGGCTCTGTAAGTCCAAAACAGCCCATCCATTCTCCGCTTGCTAGTTTTGGTAAATATTTTTTACGTTGTTCTTCGTTCCCATATTTCCAAATAGGATACATTACTAATGAAGATTGCACCGAAGCCGTGCTTCGCACACCACTATCGCCACGTTCAATTTCTTGCATGATCAAGCCGTACGAAATTTGATCTAGACCGGCACCGCCATATTCTTCAGGAATGTAAGGCCCAAAGGCGCCAATTTCGGCAAGGCCGCCAATAATTTGTTCAGGGAATTCTGCTTTTTGGGCGTATTCCTCTATAATAGGAGATACATCACGCTTCACCCATTCACGGGCAGCGTCGCGTACTAATTTATGTTCGTCTGTTAATAGATCGTCTAGATTGTAATAATCGGGAGCTTCAAATAGATCGGGCTTCATTTTTCTGAATTTTAAGAATACAAATGTAAAAAAATGAAAATTGTCAGAGCTTACATTTTCAAGTAAAAATCCTTTACAAGATTTTTATAGGCTTCGGTATAATCATGACGTGAGATTTCGATAATGAGGTTTTCAATAAGGACTTCAGTTTTATGGAAAGAAAATTCTAGGAGACTTCTTTTTTCTGCTGTATTTTCAGTGCCACGAACGCGGCAGATTCTGTTTGGGAACAATTTTTTTTCTGAAGCGATTTTCAAAAATAAATCTTCTTCTTTTCGAGGTATTATGGTAGAAAAGATTCCGTTTTCTGAAAGTAATTTTGAAACTCCTTCCACTAATTCTGAAAAAGGGAGTGCTTCGGAAAACCTCGCTAGGTCACGTGCTTGATCTTCAGTTTTAAAATCTTCAGCGTAAAATGGAGGGTTGGAAACAATTAAATCGTATTTGTCCTCAATCTCTTCTACAAATTCTTCAAACGAAGCATGATAACAAAATAAACGATCTCTCCAAGGCGAATTCTCAAAATTATCGACACATTGTTCGTAGGCATTCTCGTCAATTTCGATGGCATCAATAACTTCAGCATTACTCTGTTGTGCAATTTGCAAAGCAATAATGCCGGTGCCGGTGCCAATATCAAGAATAGAAAACGGATTGTTTTTCAAAGAGGTCCACGCACCCAATAAAACCCCATCGGTGCCTATTTTCATTGCACAGCGATTCTGTTGAACGGTAAATTGTTTAAATTGAAAAGGTTGTAAAGCCAATTATAAATATAATTCTATTAGACCTTCTGGAACATCCAATAGGATAGATTTGTTCTCGCGGTCTACTTTTTTAATAAAAGCATCATTAACTGGAATAAGGATTTCTTTTCCATTTTTATCAATTTCAAAAAGAGCTTGTGAGGTGGTGTCGTTAACTCCGGTAATAGTTCCTACTTCTCCAAAATCTACATCATTTACAGCAAAACCAATTATTTCGTGATAATAAAACTTGTTGCCGCTAAGCTTGGGCAGCATTGTTAATGGCAAATATAAATGGTGGCCAAGTAAAGCATCGGCTTCTTCTTCATTTGTTACCTCCTCAAATTGTACTCGAAGTAAAGCAGATTTGTGCAAGGAACTTTTTTTAATAAAAAATGGAATCAAATTTTTGTGTTGTTCCACAAAAACCGATTCCATTTTTATAAATAGTTCAGGTTCGTCTGTATCTAGTTTTACTAGTAACTCTCCCTTAAAACTGTATTTTTTAACGATTTTGCCTAAGTAGAAACAATCCTCCTTTTGCATATCGTTTAAAAATTTACTTTTTTTCTTCTTTAGCTTCTTCAGCTTTCTCTTCCTTGGCTTTTTCAGCAGCAGGAGCTTCTTCTTTAGCTTCTTCGGCTTTTTCTTCCTTAGGAGTTTCAGCTGCAGGAGCTTCTTCTTTTACCTCTTCAGCAGCAGGAGCTTCTTCAGCAGCTGTTTCGGCAGTTGCCTCAACAACTTCTTCAGCAGTTTCTTCTTCTGCAGGAGCAGCGGCAGCAACAGCAGCAGCAGCACGTTTTTCGTTTACAGCTTTTTCGGCAGCTAATTTTTCAGCTTTTTCTTTTTGTTGAGCATCAGAAAGCTTAGAACGTTTGTTGTCAACCGTTTTTGCTTTTTCTTCCACCCAGGCATTAAATTTTTCTTCAGCTTGTTCTTCGGTTAACGCTCCTTTACGAACACCACCTGCAAGGTGATTTTTCATCATAGCACCTTTATAAGAAAGAATTGCTCTTACGGTATCTGTAGGTTGCGCTCCGTTTTGAAGCCATTTTACTGCACTATCTACATCAAGTTCAATTTGTGCAGGATTAACAGTTGGATTGTAGATACCTAATTTGTCTAGGTATTTACCATCTCTTTTTGAGCGGGCATCTGCCGCCACGATCCAGTAAAAAGGTTTTCCTTTTTTACCGTGTCTTTGTAATCTAATTTTTACAGGCATATAATTAATTTTAAGAGTACTCGACTCTAGTTATAATTTAGGACGGCAAAGATACTATATTTTTTATTTGAATTTCAACAGATTAAACTTTTTCTTCTATATTTGTTGTAACCCCTTTTATCTAAAAAAGTCTCATGAAAACCTTTTTCATAGTTTTATTCGCATTGGTAGCCATAATAAGTTGTAAAGATACTGAAAGAAATTCCCCTGCGTTGCAAGGAACCATTAATGATGAATTGTTTAGGGCTATCGATTCCAGAGCTGTGAAGCAGGAAGATGGGAGTTATATAATCCAAGGGATAACAGAAAATGAGGCCCTTACTTTAAAAATCAGGCAAGGTTTTACAGGTGTTTTTGAAGTTGGAGGAGAATCTAGCAATTATGCTTCTTTTGAAGATTTTAACGGATATGCGTATTTGACTAACCCCAACGGGGAAGGTGAAATTGTTGTTTCTGATTTTGATACTATTTCTAAAATTATTTCAGGAACATTTAAGTTCAAGGCTATTTTACAAGGTATCGATACTATAGCTGTTCAAAGGGGAGTATTTTTCGAAGTGCCTTTTTATTTTGAACCACAAGATGAACCTAATATCCCCAATGCAGGTACATTTGTAGCGCATATAAACGAAGCGCCATTTAATGCCTTTACGGTAACAGCTGCTCAAGCTGGTAATACAATTACTATTGCGGGTACTACACCATCAAAATCTATTATAATTAATGTTCCAATAGATGTTTCGGAAGGAACTCATTTAATACCTGAAGTAGGATATACTGCTTCCTATACTGAAGGAAGTACTACTGAAGAAGCTGTTTCAGGAAATATAAGTATTGTTAGTCACGACCCTGTAATTCGAAAAATAAAAGCTACTTTTTCATTTCAAACGGCTACAAAAAATATTTCTTTGGGACAGTTTAATATAACATACCAATAATAAACATATTTATAAAAAGTTTAAATTGTGTTAACCTTTACTAAGTTTTGGTAAAAAATTTGGAAACACCCTGTATTTATAGTATATTAAGATAAATTTAAGCAGCGAGATAGCATTAAAACTGCAATCCAAAGCGCACGTAATTTTGAAACAATTATTGCTTAAAAAATTGTTATGAAAAAGAAAGAGACCGATTTATTTCGGTCTTTTTTTTGTGAAAATGTGAACAACTCTTTAAAACTTTAATACGTTATAAAAAGTGGTTTTTCTATTTTTACCTTGAAAGAATTTACCTCTTTAAATCTGCTGCATGTATTTAATTTTTGACACCGAAACCACTGGGCTTCCTCGAAATTGGAACGCTCCATTAACCGATAGCGATAACTGGCCTCGATGTATTCAGATTGCATGGCAGTTACACGATGCAATGGGGAATTTGATCGAGCATCAGGATTATTTGGTGCAACCGGAAGGCTTCAATATTCCTTTTGATGCTGAAAAAATTCACGGTATTTCTACTGAATTAGCAGAAAAAGAAGGAATTCCATTAAAAGAGGTGATTGAAAAATTTACCGAAGCTCTTTCAAAAACAAAATTTGTTGTCGGTCAAAATGTTGGATTCGACCTCAATATTATGGGCGCAGAATATTTGCGTCTTGGTCATGAAAATCCATTACCAGATATGCCGGTTTTAGATACCTGTACTGAAACTACAGCTCAATTATGCCAACTTCCGGGTGGGCGTTATGGCAAATTTAAATTACCAACACTTACCGAGTTACATGAGTTTCTTTTTAACGAACCTTTTTCAGAAGCGCATAACGCTACTGCCGATGTAGAAGCAACCACCCGTTGTTTTTTAGAATTGGTTCGCAGAAATATTTTTACTGCAAAAGAATTGGACGTTCAACCGGATTATTTTGAAAATTTTTCAGAAAAAAACCCGAAAGAAATCCAACTTATCGGTCTTAAGCATATCAATCTCAAAAAAGCTTCTGAAAAAATCCGGAAGGAACTAGAAGCTATTTCAGAAACTCAAGAAATCTCATCTGAAGAAATTAAGGAAAATATTGAAACGCTACAGGAGTTTCCGTTTTCACATTTACATAATCATTCACAATTTTCCATCCTTCAATCTACTTCTAGTATTCAGGATTTGGTAAATGCAGCTGTTACTAATAATATGCCTGCTATTGCTTTAACCGATTCCGGAAATATGATGGGCGCTTTTCATTTTGTACGTGCGGTAAATGCCTATAACAGTAATCTTCCAGAAGAAGAAAAAGATAAAAGTTTAAAAGCAATTGTGGGCTGCGAGTTTTTTGTATGTGAAGATCACCTTAACAAATCCAGTAAAGATAATGGCTATCAAATAGTCTTGCTTGCCAAAAATAAAAATGGCTATCACAATTTGGCAAAAATGGCCTCCATCGCTTATACACAAGGTTTTTATTATGTACCGCGTATTGACAGGGAGGTTATAAAAAAATATAAGGAAGATATTATTGTCCTTTCCGGAAGTATGTATGGAGAGGTTTCCAGCAAAATTTTAAATGTAGGTGAAAATCAAGCCGAAGATGCATTGTTGTGGTGGAAAGAAGAATTTGGAGATGATTTTTATTTGGAGATCATGCGCCACGATCAGGAAGATGAAGATAGAGTAAACTCGGTTTTAATTGAATTTTCAAAAAAACACGAAGTAAAACTCCTCGCGTGTAACAACACTTATTATATAGACAAAGAAAATGCCAACGCTCACGATATTTTACTATGTGTAAAAGATGGTGAAAAACAGGCAACCCCTATTGGTCGTGGTCGCGGGTATCGCTATGGCTTGCCCAATCAAGATTATTATTTTAAGTCTCAAGAAGAGATGAAATCGCTTTTTAAGGATCTTCCCGAAGCCATTAGTAGTATTTCTGAAGTGGTTTCAAAAGTTGATTCCTATACATTAGCGAGGGATGTGTTATTACCCAATTTTGGTATTCCTAAAGAATTTTTAGATCATGAAGATATTGACGGCGGGAAAAGAGGTGAGAATGCGTACTTAAAGTATCTCACTTTTGAAGGGGCTAAAAAACGCTATCCCGATCTTTCCGAAGAAATCCAGAAACGACTTGATTTTGAACTTTCTGTTATAGCCAATACCGGTTATCCGGGATACTTTTTAATTGTTCAGGATTTTATTGCCGAAGCTAGAAAAATGGATGTTTCGGTAGGGCCGGGTAGAGGTTCTGCTGCTGGAAGTGCCGTTGCATATTGTTTGGGAATTACAAATATAGACCCTATTAAATACGATCTGCTTTTTGAGCGTTTCTTGAATCCGGATCGTGTGAGTATGCCCGATATTGATATTGATTTTGATGATGAAGGCCGAAGTAAAGTAATGGATTATGTAATACAAAAATACGGTGCCAATCAAGTAGCGCAAATTATTACCTACGGAACTATGGCTGCAAAATCTTCTATTCGTGATACAGCTCGAGTTTTGGATCTTCCGTTAAATGACGCCGACCGCATTGCGAAGTTGATTCCGAATATGACAAAACTGAATAAAATATTTGGTTTAAGTGATGCTGAATTACGAAGCCGTTTCCGAAGTGATGAACTGCCAAAAGTGAACGAACTTTTAAATCTTGCGGAAGGAAGTGACTTGGAAGCACAAACTATCAATCAGGCAAAAATTTTGGAAGGTTCTTTGCGAAATACTGGAATTCATGCCTGTGGTGTAATAATTACACCTAGCGATATTACCGACTTTGTTCCTGTGGCAACTGCAAAAGATTCCGATTTGTATGTGACGCAGTTTGATAACTCGGTTGTTGAAAGTGCGGGTTTGCTGAAAATGGATTTTCTGGGTTTAAAAACGCTGACTTTAATTAAAGACACCGTAAAACTTGTAAAGCACAAACATAATATTGATCTGGATCCGGATGAATTCCCGCTTGACGATGAAAAAACATATGAGCTTTTTCAACGTGGGGAAACGGTTGGAATTTTTCAATATGAATCTGCCGGGATGCAGAAGTATATGAAAGAGTTGAAACCTACGGTTTTTGCAGATCTTATTGCTATGAATGCTTTGTACCGCCCGGGTCCTCTGGAATATATTCCAAGTTTTATTCGAAGAAAGAACGGTGAAGAAGAAATTGAATATGACCTTCCTGCAATGGAAGAATATTTAAAAGAAACCTACGGAATTACGGTGTACCAAGAGCAGGTGATGTTACTATCGCAAAAATTGGCCGATTTTACTAAAGGTGAAGCGGATGTACTTCGGAAAGCGATGGGGAAAAAGCAAAAAGAGGTACTCGATAAAATGAAACCGCAGTTTATTGAACAAGCTGCTGCCAAGGGTCATGACGCTGAAAAACTTGAAAAAATTTGGAAAGACTGGGAAGCCTTTGCAAGTTATGCCTTTAATAAATCTCATTCTACTTGTTATGCGTGGATTGCATACCAGACCGCCTATTTAAAAGCACATTATCCTGCCGAATACATGGCAGCGGTGCTTTCTAATAATATGAGTGATATAAAACAGGTCACCTTTTTTATGGACGAATGTAAGCGAATGGGGCTCGAAGTTTTGGGACCTGATGTAAATGAATCTTTTTACAAGTTTACAGTAAATGATAAAGGCGCCGTTAGGTTTGGAATGGGAGCTATTAAAGGAGTTGGAGGAAATGCCGTAGCCACCATTGTTGAACACAGAAAAGACGGAAAATACAAATCGATTTTTGATCTTTCAAAACGGATAGATCTTCGTTCGGCCAATAAAAAAGCTTTTGAAAATTTGGCTTTGGCGGGCGGTTTTGACAGTTTTGATACGCACCGCGCTCAATATTTGCACGATGATGGTGATGGGGTGATATTTATAGAAAAAGTATTGAAATATGCCAATAAATATCAAGAGACACAAAACTCTTCACAAGTAAGTTTATTTGGTGATGCCAGTGAAGTGCAAATACCCGAGCCAGAAGTTCCTCCTTGCGAGCAGTGGGGTGCAATGAAAAAATTAAAACTGGAAAAAGAAGTGGTAGGGGTTTATATTTCGGGTCATCCGTTGGATGATTTTAAAATTGAAATGGAAAGCTTCACCAATTGTAAAGTTTCCGATTTTAATAACCTGGAGAGTTTTGTAAACCGCGAACTTTGTTTTGGAGGAATTGTTGGCGATGTGCAACATCGCGAATCCAAAGCAGGAAAAGGCTGGGCTATTTTTACAATTGAAGACTATGAAGATAGTTTTGAGTTTAAGATCTTTGGGGAAGAGTATATGAAATTCCGTCATTTTTTGGTGCCTAATTCCTTTATTTATGGACGTGTGTTTGTAAAAGAAGGTTGGGTGAATAGGGAGACTGGAAAAAAAGGAGACCCTAGATTACAGTACAACAGCATGCAATTACTACATGATGTCATGGATAGTCATGCTAGGAAACTTACTATTCAAATTGCTATTGAAGATCTTGAGGATGGAAAAATTGAATTATTAAAAGACTTGTTTAAAACCCATAAAGGAGATAAGCAATTACACTTTACCATTTATGAAGTAGAGGAGAAGGTAAAATTAAGCATGCCGAGCAGGAAACAAAAGGTGAATATATGCAATGAACTATTGTGGGAATTGCATAAGGAACAGGTAAAGTATAAACTGAATTAGTATTTCGGGGAGGGATTGCAGCAGGCTACCGTGTAGCGCGGAAAGCCCGGTGCTTTATTGCGATAGTAATGAAGCAACCCGCCAAACTATCAATTAAAATGATACTTTTATTATCTAAACTAATGTTAAGCCTACTAATTATAGTGTAAAATTTACCTACTTTTGTACCAATAAAAATTAAAATTATGGCTTTAGAAATAACAGACGCAACTTTTGACGAAACCGTTTTAAAAAGTGACAAACCAGTAGTGGTAGACTTTTGGGCAGCTTGGTGCGGCCCTTGTAGAATGGTGGGTCCAATAATAGATGAAATAAGTAAAGAATACGACGGAAAAGCAGTTGTAGGCAAGGTAGATGTTGATGCTAACCAAGAATTTGCTGCAAAATATGGGGTGCGTAATATCCCTACTGTTTTGATATTTAACAAAGGAGAATTGGTAGGACGTCAAGTAGGCGTTGCTCCTAAAAATGTATATGCAGAAGCGATAGATTCACTTTTATAAAAAGTATATTCTGAAAAAGAAAAAATTAATTCCAAAAAGGCTTGGCAGTACGCTAAGCCTTTTTTAATTTTAATGAAATAGTAAATCGCAGATTTACGATATTGAACTAACCCCGCTATAAAGCGGGGTCTCATTAAACAAATTTGAAACTTAAATTTAAAAAGATACCCGCCGAAGTTTATATTGAGCGGAGTCGAAATACAGACAACTAATTATGGAAAAAATATATAAAGTTCAGGACCAAATTGACAGTAAACTATTAGGAGAGCGCAAAATCTTTTTATGGGGAATGGTGGACGATAAAAGTGCACGCCATATAGTTGATAGATTATTTTATCTTGACACTTTAAGTAATGATGAAATTAAATTTTATATAAACAGTCCGGGAGGTTATGTAACTTCTGGATTTTCTATTTATGATACCCTTCGGGAAATTAAAAGTCCGGTTTCGACTATTTGTACAGGTTTGGCAGCTTCTATGGGAAGTATTTTACTTTCGGCAGGAGAAAAAGGCAAACGTTTTATCCAGCCTCACGCCCGTGTTATGATACATCAGCCTAGTGGCGGAACAAGAGGTGTTGCCAGCGACATAGAAATCACAGCACAAGAGATTTTAAAGACAAAGGAATTGAGCGCTCGTATTTTGGCTGAGAATTCTGGACAAAAATTTGAGAAGGTGATGAAAGATTTTAATCGTGACCATTGGATGGGTGCCGAAGAATCGGTAGCTTATGGTATTGTGGATAAAATCATGAAATAATCCTTTTTGTTAGTTTGAGTGAATTTTACCATTGAAAATGAGTAAAATTTGTATCGAGAACTTCAAAACACTCAAACCTTTGAAATAGTAATATTTTGCACAGTTAAATATTTTTTTGCATTGAATATTGAAAAAGAAATAAATGAGATTACCGGTTTTAAAAATCTGGAGCTACTTGCAAAGCAAGTGGTGGAAGGATTTATTTCAGGTTTACATAAAAGTCCTTTTCACGGGTTTTCAGCAGAATTCGCCGAGCATAAAATCTACAACAATGGCGAAAGCACCAAGCATATAGATTGGAAGCTTTTTGCCAAGACCGATAAGCTTTATACCAAGCGTTACGAAGAGGAAACGAATTTGCGATGTCATCTCATTATTGACAATAGCAGTTCGATGCATTACCCGAAACTAAAACAATTCAATATAAACTCCTTGAATAAAATAGGTTTCTCTGTCTTAGCATCAGCGGCTATAATGAATTTACTGAAGCGGCAGCGGGATGCTGTGGGTATGAGTGTTTATAGTGACAATTATGAGTTCTATGCTTTGGAAAAAGGCAGTGAGCGGCATCATCAAATGTTGTTGGGAAGGCTGAATGATGTATTACTACAAAAAGAAGATAAAGCCGAAACAAAAACATACACTTATTTACATTTAATTGCCGAAAAGTTAAAAAGGCGTTCTTTGGTCTTTCTTTTTACCGATATGTTTCAGAGTGATATGGAAGAAGAAAAACTTTTTGAAGCCCTTCAGCATTTAAAATACAATAAGCATGAGGTGATCTTATTTCATACTTTCGATAAAGAAAAGGAATTGAGTTTTAATTTTTCTAACCGCCCAAAACGATTTGTTGATGTTGAAACCGGCGAACATGTGAATTTATATGCTGAAAATATTAAAGAGCAGTATGCAACAGCTGTAGAAAAATACTTTAAAGACCTTCAATTAAAATGTGCACAATACCGAATAAAGTATGTGCCTACTAATATTAACGAGGATTTTAATAAAATTTTGACCACCTATTTAGTAGAGCGTCAAAAGTTTGGATAAAAGCTTATATTTTTTTTTATAAAAATGTTTGTGTTAATGAAATGGAGTAGTATATTTGCCCTCGCAATTATGCAACGGTCTGGTAGTTCAGTTGGTTAGAATACCTGCCTGTCACGCAGGGGGTCGCGAGTTCGAGTCTCGTCCAGACCGCAATTAAAATGTTGTGTTGAGTCACTTAAATGTGGCTAGTGGTTAGATTCCGTACTAAATACGGAATTACAAACCGATGAGAAGCTTATCCAAATGGATGGGCTTTTTTTGTTTTAACACAATTTTGATGCGTTTTTTAATCAAAAAAGGTATAGTTATAGGTACAACCAATTAACATAAGGTACAACCTAATTTCTTTTGGAATGTAATCTGTTATTAATGCCATTTAAATTTTGAATTAAATAAACCTCCAAAGCAGCAGCTAGATAAAAAGTATTCTTTTCAAATGGGAGAGTTATTATAGATGTTACGTCTTGAACAGTAGATTTATATTTTTTTTCACCGTCTATAACCTCATTAGTCTGTGTCCAATAATTGCTAACTCTTGACCCAATTCCACTTCCACTATTAGAATTACTAATCCCAAGACCTATATATATTACTTCATCTTTATTGTTTAAATGCGCATAACATCCTTTCTTATCATTGTAAGGTAGTGTGCCTTTAAAGTCCCATTTAGGAGACCAAACGGGAAACTTTCCAAATTTTTCTTTTCTACAATATTCAGAAAAGAACTCTGAAGTAGCTACTTCTAAATCTTTAATATAAATCATTAAATTAAATTAAAATGAACTCAAAGCTAACAATACTTTTTTATATAAGCAAAAGACCAAATAATAAAATTAAGAAGTCCGTATTAATTTGCAGATTGACATTTTTTAAGAAAAGAAAACAATTTTCCACAGGGTTATTTATAAATCCTGATAACTGGAACAGCAAAAAACAACTAGTAGAACCCCCTGAACCAGATAGCCAATACATAAACACTCAACTGAGCCTGATAAGACAAAATCTTAATCAGGCTTTTTTATTTCTACAGGTTAAAGGAACTTCATTTACGGTACTAGACATTTACAATCAATACAAAGGAGAAACTCCTAAAGATGAGGTTGGAGTAATTGAAGTATATCACTTGCATAGTGATAGAATCAAGAAGCTAATTGGAATTGAAATTAAAGATGTAACCCATAGTAAATACCTGGAATCTGGGAAGCATCTACAGGGTTTTATACGGTATAAATTTAAAGCAAATGACATCCATTTAAAGGCTCTTAAAAGCAGTTTTCTTGAACAATATGAATATTACCTTAAAACAGAGAAAAACCTTGCTCAAAGCACCTTAAATAAGGTCATTCAGCGCTTTAGAAAGGTGATTAAGTATGCTATTGCAGAAGATTACCTTAATAAAGATCCATTCATGCTATATAAGCCCAAAACAGTCAAAAAAAAAGTCATTTTCCTAACCAAAGAAGAACTCCAAAAACTAGAAAATGTAGAATTTGAATTTGAAAGATTACAACGAGTTAAAGATCTATTTATTTTCTGTTGCTATACAGGATTGGGATTTAAAGAAATGGGTAATCTCAAAAAAGAAGATATAGTAATGGAATTTGATGGAAATCTTTGGATTCACATTTTTAGAAGTAAGACGGAGCGTGCCTATAAAGTGCCCTTATTGCCAAAAGCAAAAGAGATTTTAGATATGTACGAGCAAGAAAATGCTGAATTGGTTTTACCCAAAATGTATAATCAAAATTTCAATGCTTATTTAAAGGAAATAGCGGCTATTGTAGGCATTAAAAAGCATTTAACACATCATATAGCTAGAAAAACATTTGCAACTACTGTATTGCTTTATAATGATGTTCCAATAGAGGTTGTAAGTAAGTTACTTGGTCACTCCAAAATACAAACAACTCAAGATCACTATGGGCAGATTCTTGAAAAGAGAGTAAGTGAAGAAATGACCAGAATCTCAAATAAACTATTTAAAAACCATGAAAAATGAATCGTATAAATGAAATAAAATTAATCTATCAGAATAAGTCACGGAACGCTACTAAAATTACCAGTAGTGAAATGGCTTATAAAGTATTCTTAGAAAATTGGGATACTGATATTATTGAACTACAAGAAGAATTCAAGGTTTTATTCTTGAATCGGGCAAATAAGGTATTAGGAATATACCATATGTCCAAAGGTGGAGTATCTGGAACAGTCGTAGATGTAAAGCTACTATTAGCTGCTGCACTTAAAGCTAATGCATCGGGGTTAATTGTAGCACACAATCATCCTTCTGGAAACTTAAAGCCAAGTGAGCAAGACAGAACCCTTACGAAGAAAATAAAAACAGCTAGTAATTATATGGATTTAAATTTTTTAGACCATTTAATTATTTTTAAAGATGGATTTTATAGTTTTTCAGATGAAGGTAATTTTTAGGATTAATCCCAGCCAAATATCAGATAATGAGTACCTTTATAAAGTAATTGTCCCTGGGGGATGTAATTATCACTTGGGGATAAAATTACCATAAGGTGCTTTTATCACGATAAATATTACCTTTATGAGCGATATAACAAGGTGGCAAACATTTGGAATAAAATTTGTTATATTTACTTTAACAATAGGAATTTAAAATAAAATATTATATTTGTTTCCCTTAAAATATGAGAAAAGAAACTATTAACATCGACCATAGAACAAAAATCTTTAAAGCCAAATTAAATGGAATTGGTTTTAAGGAAGGTGATTCTCATATCATTTATCTTCCAAGTCTTCAAATATCTTCTTATGGAGACACTATAAAAGAAGCTAATGAAATGATGAAAATTTCTCTAAATGAATTTTCAGAAAATTTACTTCAATTGAATGAAATTAAAATTAATTCAATATTAAAACAGTTAGGTTGGGAAAAAGCTAAATTCTTTAATAAGAAATTAGTCCATTTGAGTGAAACTACTTTTGAAGATATTAAAAAAGAATTTAATCTTCCAGACGACACTCAAGTTCAAAAAATCCCAATAGCTGTTTAGGAATGGGAGAATACAATAAACCTGTACCAACTAAATGTTGGGAAGCTTACCTTACCTTTTGCGGATGTGTCTTTGACCGACAGCAAGGAACTCATCATCATTGGAAATGTCCGAATTGTTGGAGAACTGTAACTTTTTGGGGACATAAAAAAGATGTTCCTAGATTTCACATTGGAACTTGTTTAAAAACAATGGGAAAAACCAACTCTGAATTCAATAAATGGGCAAAGAAGAATTGTTAATAAAAAAAACGATTTACCAACAACGTGTATCACTCATTGCGGCTAAAATCGTAAATTAATGTGTATTTCTACAAACCAAATTTGAGTAATCTGAAAAATTGTAACTTGAAAACCGCTATTCAGCCATACACAAAAACGTATCATACAAGCTAAAAAAATCAAACCTACTGCACCATTCTCATTACTAACTACTTAATACTCAATAAATTTTTTTATATTTGAACTTCTCCCTCAATATTTTACGCTTATAGACACTTTTGTATATATAAATTTTTTATTCTTTTATAAAGGACTTATCTAAGTTTTGATATCCCGACATATAGTCCTTAAAACAAGGATATTTATTTTAATATACAGAGTTATGTAGCATTTAAACCAAAATCTGAACTATGAAAAAAACTATTATTCTTCCTCTATTATTATTAATTACACATTTATGTATTGGACAAAATCTCGATGAATTAGATGATTACACAGTTGATGAATTCTATAAAAAAGTAGAATTAGATTATGGAACTTTAGACGAAGACGGAGACGAAATTAAATATATCTATGTAAAGACGAAAGTTGATTCGGGAGATTATAAAATTGAATTAAAAGATAGTGATGGAGATTTATATGAAGTAAAGGGAACAAATCTTTATATTAAACTAAATGGTTATTTTGGTTACGCTGGTTATTCAACCGAATGTATAATGAAAGTGGACTATTACTCATCAACCGTATATAAACTTGAATAAAAAATATGAAAAAAATCATACAAGTCATCCTAATCCTGTTTTTAGGAATTTCAAACCTTAAAGCTCAAATAAAACAAACAGATTATAATTTATTTCAAGCAAAAGAATTTAGCAAAGACATTTCCCTCTTTAAGGCAAAAACATTTTTATTTCATAATGTTTTAGAATCAACCGAAAATGTTCTTCAATTTGAAGCCATACCATTAGCGTCAGCGAGTTCAGGAGAATTGACGACTTTACTTTATCGATGTGAATCTAAAGGAAAAGAGGGACTGATACTTGGATTTTATGGAGATTATTGGAATGATGCAGGAGTTATCTATCAAGGTTATGGTTTTAAAAACTTACCAAAAGAAAAAGCTATGGCATTCTTGAATAAGATTGAAAAGGCGATTGAAGACAATAAGAAGTTTTTAAAAGATAATAATGACAACAATAATATTTCCTTCAATTTTGATGATATGAACATTTTAATATGGACAACTTCGGGTAGTTATAGAATTCGAGTATATTGGAATGGTTTTGATTCCACTTGGGAAGAAACTTCGTATGAAAGGTCCAAAAGGAGATTTGAACGAAAAATTAATTAGTGATTACTTTTCCCAAAAAAATACCTAATATTTGAACCAAAATTTGAACTATGAAGAAAAGTATTAACTTTTTACTGCTATTATTAGTAACAAATATTTCAGTAAGTCAAACGATTAAAACTGAAACAAAAACCGTAACCTATGCAGATGGTAAGGCGTTTTTTAAAGTGTGCACAGATAACCCAAAAATAGAATTTGATGAAGAACTTGAATATCGTTGGTATAACGAATATTCTGGACTTCAAAAATCTGAAGGTGGTGCTGGAGGTCAATTATTGCACGGAAATTACCAAGCTTTTGATGATAAAGGTGTTTTACGCTATGAAAATAATTACTATTTAGGATTACAAGATGGTGTGCAAAAAGAATGGGATAATGAAGGAAATCTTATAGAAACTTACAAATACAAAAAAGGAGAACGATATTATTCAAAATTTAAAACTGAAAAAGGAGAATATTTTATTGAATGGATTGGAGATGTTTTAAGTGAAGGTTCAATAAAAAATGTGTTTGATTTAACAGGAACTCTAATTTCAAAATCAATAAATTTAAAGTTCCCTAAAACAGAAAAAACATTTTACTATTACAACGGTCAAATAAACGAAAAATATGTTAATAGTCCATTATTTGGAAATGTTGGAGAATATACTAGTTATTATAGAAATGGAAATATAAAAGTTACAGGAAACTCAAATGAAAACGGAACTCGTGTTGGAGATTGGAATTGGTATAATGAAGATGGTACATTAGATTCAACAGACAAATACAGAATATCAAAAATATATTTTGATGATGGAAAATTAAAAGAGCAAGGTGGCGAATATTTTGACCCTGAAAATGAAGAGTGGATAAAAAATGGGATTTGGATTTTTTATAAAGAAGATGGAGAAAATATTTCAGATATCAAAAGATTTGAATACGGAGAAGAAGTTGAAATTAAAAAATCAAATTAGAAAAAAAACAACAAGAAAATGAAAAAAACAATAATTTATTTGTTTGTTATTCTTTCAGTTTTTTTCACTTCGTGTAACGCTCAAAATTGTGACACTTTACCAACCAATTTTAAAAGTTATGAAGTTGCATTAAAAGAGATAAATTCAACCAAATTCAATTTAACTGAAGAATGCGATACCACGAAAAGCTCTTGGATAAAAAATGCCGAATTTTACTCTTGTGATTTAGTAAGTGGGTTTTTACTCATTATTACATCAAAAAAGACCTACATACATTCTAATATTCCGACTGAATTGTGGAACGAATTTAAAAAAGCAAATTCATTTGGTAGCTTTTACACATCAAGAATTAAGGGAAAATATCAACTGAATTTAAATTGAACAAAAACGCTACATAACACAGTATATAAGCTATGGCTGGGTCTGTCCTCACTTGGGAAATCCTGCGGATTTTCCAAAGCCAGTTTTTATTTAGAGAGGTTCGTGCTAAAACACGCCACAGCTCATATACATAAACGTTGTGGACAATTTAAAGAAACATTTCGACTGAAAACAAACTTTCATCGAAATTGACCGAATTTTCATTAAAAATTTGCTGATAACTTAAAAATTTAGATTATTGATTGTCAAACGAATGACTGATTTTGACTTGTATATAATGTTGGGAATAAGCTGAAAAACCAATTTAATTTTGAAGTAGGCATTAAATTAATTATCATAATATGAAAAATATTCTAACCATTATTTGCGTCTTTTTTCTATGCACAATTTCCAATTCACAAACCGACTATCATAAAGAAAGTGATATATCTAAATATTTAGGTAATTGGTATCACGAAGGAGGCGTTTCAATGAAAATTTCAACAAGCGGCAATTCTATCATTGTAACAGATTTGATGGGAGGTCAAAAAACAAATTCTTTTCGAGCTTCATTGATTGACGGACGATTGAGATATTCCAATGGAAACGATAATGAATATATTCAGTTTTCAAAGGAATACGAAAACATACTTTTAGTAGGAGCTTGGAGTTACGAATATATTAAAGATGGCGAAGACTTAAAAATTCGTTCAAAATCGTTAACAATGTCGGATTTAAACACGATAAATAAATTTGTTGGTAGTTGGTTAGGAATACAATATAAGGATATAAAAAGAGAGTGTAAGATTTTTATTACTGACGAAAATAAATTAATTTACAAAGACCTAACTAATAATCTAACATCTGAACTTACTCTAACAGATGAAAATAGTCTTTTAGGTAGTGTTAGATATAAAGGTTGGTCGAACGATGAAAACTTCAAATTATATTTTAATGAAACAGGTAAATTAACATACGAAAGTTACGAAACGAATATTGAATATCAACGAAAATAAACTGCCCACAACTGTGTATAAGAATTTATGGCGCTATTTATCAATAATTGAGTAGTTTGAACAAATATTAGTAAATTGTACTTCCGAAAAATATGAACAAGCTTGCCTTGCTGATTCGCACGCTTTGCAGTCTAATTTGGAACTTGAAAACAATAATCGTGGACGCAAAGCTTCAAGCCGCACGCTGCGCCAGGCGCCACAAATCTTATACAAACCCGTTGTAAAACATTTTGAAACAAAATCCAAACTATGAAAAAAACCTTACTATTCTTAACATTTTTAGTTCTATCAACTATTTCATTTGGACAAAATCTGGATGATTTAGATAGCTACACGGTTGATGAATTTTATAAAAAAGTAGAATTGGATTACGGAACCCTTGACGAAGATGGCGATGAAATTGAATATGTTTACGTAAAAACCGAAGTGGATAAAGGCGATTATAAAATTGATTTAACCGATGGCGATGGCGATTTGTACGAAATCAAAGACACCAATCTCTATGTTACATTCAACGGTTATTTTGGTTATGCAGGTTATTCAAAAGAATGCATAATGAAAGTTGATTATTATTCAGCAACCGTTTACAAATTAGAATAAAATGAAAAGAATTACTTTTTTACTATTATTAAGTGTAATAATGACGAGTTGCAATCAAGAGAAGATTGACAATATGCAGTCACAGATAGAAGACCTTCAATCTGAATTAATAACTGTAATTATGAATTAGAAGATGCAACAAATAAATTATCAAAACTTAAAAGTTATACATCTGATTTGAGCGATGAAATCGATGATTTAAAAAGCGAAATTGACGATTTTAGTTATGAAGATTGGTAAACTAATGTTTGGGATGTAGAAAGCGCAATGGACGATGTGGAAAATGCATTTGAATATTTAGAAAGTGAATTTTAATATGAAAAAGTCTTTTAATTTAATCGCTCTATTTATTTCAGTTCTGCTTTCAACCTCTTGTAGCGGACAAGATTGCAGTTTAATAAATAATGATTTTGACACTTATCAAAATGCGTTAAAAATTATAAAATCATCAGATTTTAAATTTTCAGATGATTGTAATACAAGTAAAAGCTCTTGGATTAATGATGCAGAATTTTTTTCGTGCGATAAAAAAACTGGATATTTATTAATTACTACCAAATCCAAAACCTATATCCATAAAGATGTACCAATTGAAAAATGGTATGAATTTAAAAAAGCAACATCATTCGGACAGTATTATAATCGGAACATTAAAAGTCGATTTCGATTAGTATTGTGAAAATAAACGTTTTACAACAACATATAAAAATAATAAGAAAAATTTAAAAATTCGGCTTGTGCTTAACCGAATGGTAGTCGCTCTTTTACTGCCCTACTATTCTTATACAAGACATAAAAAAAATCAAACCTCTTACTCTCTATTACTTACGACTCAATAAATTTTTCTATATTTGAACTTCTCCCTCACAGTATTTTACGCTTATAGACACTTTTGTATATATAATGTATTTATTCTTTTATAAAGGATTTATCTAAGTTTTGATATCCCGACATGTAGTCCTTAAAACAAGGATATTTATTTTAATATACAGAGTTGGCAGAAATTAAAACACAAACCCTTAATTAGATAACCAAATTTAAAATCTAAATAATTATGAAAAGTAAAATTGTTCTACTTATGATTTTAACATTAACTCTTTCAAATTGTGGAGTTTACCAAGATTCATACGATAAAGAGATTGAAAAAATGAGAGAATGGTATATGGGCCGCTCCAAACAAGAAGTGATTGTTAATTGGGGCAAACCAGATGAAGTCTCAAGTGATGGAGATGGTGGAGAAATATTAACTTACCATCGATTGAATCAAGCAGGAATGGCCTATTGGACAACTAATTTTTATATTAATACTTACAAAAAAGTTTATTGGGCAAATGCATATCGTTAATAACATTTTCAGGAAAACCATTTTTATCGGATTGCTTCTAATGAATTCTTTCGTTTTTTCTCAAAGCACTCAAGATTTAAAGGAATATATTAAATCAAATATTACTCGATATCCGAGTGGAGAAAACATAAGAAATTATGCCATTTTTAAAGATGATATACTACAAATACATTTACGATTATTTACAGGTAAAGAAGTTTCGGATATTGAATTCCCATATATCTTTATTTTTGGTGCTGAAATCCATAAAGGTAATAGTATTTTCAACGAAGTTCAAGCAGAGTTTGTGGCGACAATTGATTTAAGAGCAATACGAAAAATCGAAACACTTCAAAATCCAAAATCAGAACCACCAAATTCAAAATTACTACTATACTTAAGAGAAGGATTTTTAACAAAAGCCTTTTATAAAGAAGATAATTATGAAGAAGTAAAGGAATTGGGTGGTATAATGGAAATTACTATTGACAACAATCCAATTGTAACTGAAAAATTGAAAAAGGCATTTATTAAATTGGGCGAGAATTTAAATATAAATATTAAAGATGGAGACTTATTTTAAGTAAAAGAAAATATGGAAGATAAGATTAGTTTTGCTAGATATTATGAGGAAGGCAATCTTTACAATTATGATATGTCTCAAATGAGTGAATTAATAAAGAACGAACAAAACAAAAAGAAAATTTTAAAACAATTTTAGATAAAACAGAATTAGAATCATATTTTTTCAAATGCGTAGTAAAAAATAAATTTTCAAGAGGTGTTTTCACTGCATATGAGTTTGCTGAAAATTCGTTTGGATTATTTTTAATTGACTTTATAATTTTCTTTTATATTGACAAAAACAAAATTCCTGCTGCCTTTAAAATAATTTCAGAACTTCAAAAAGAAAATACCTTAATTGCTATGGCGGATGTAACAAGTTGGAAAATAATAAATTCAGATCCAATGGGTAATATCGGTAAAAACTACAGCTAACGTATAACGCAAATAGCGGGTTTTGAAAAAAGAACTAAATTAGGTTCCATAACAAACAAAATCGTTAAGCAGACAAATCCGCATCCATAAATCCGCGCCACTTGTCGTTATACGAGACCGTTGGCAATAATATTATGACCCATTACTTTTGACTCTATCAAAAAGACATCATTATATACCTGAATTTTTCATCAAAGCATTCACTGATGAAAATGGCAAATTAGCAGTATTTAATAAAGAAAAAGGGATAATAGAACCCCATAAAAAAAGCCCTCGACAAGTCTTTTTTGAATGGCATAGAAACACTTTTAACATCAAGGGTAAGGAGACTGATTTTGTTGAAAAAATATATCAATTTAGTGAGGACAAATTTTCTCCTACATTCAGGAAACTCACAGAAAAGCAAGAGCCTGTTGAATTAGAAGCTTTTGAACTGTTTCATTTAATGCAGTTTATATCAGAAATTCATTGGCGAGTGCCTAACCAAGACCAATCTGCGATAGAATATAGTAAGAACTCAAATTCTGACAATTCTAGTTTTCAACTCAAGAATAAAAATACAGGAGAGTTAGCGCCATTAAAGATTTTCAATCAAATTATCAAGCAACCTGCCTTTGTAGAAACTATGAAAATGATAAGGTCATTAGAAGAAGTTACAGAAATTTCAAAAAATGATTCTTTGAGAGATTGGAAAATATATTACGTTCCAAAAGATAGTGTTCAGTTGCATCTTTTGGGAGACAACCCATTAATTTTAAGAAAAAAAGAACAAATAAACATTTTAAAATCAGAATTAATATTTCCGTTATCAAAAGGAAAAACCGTTTATCATACGAAGGGGAAAGTCATTAATTCAATTCCTGCAGATAATCGGTTAAGTATTGATTTATTAACTTTTATTCAAGCTGAAAAATTAGTTTGTGGACCAAACGCTGAATATTTGAAAAGCATTTCAACTCTTGCCCTCTTATACAATACACCTGATAGAATAGATTTATTAAAAGAAAAAGTGTTTGAGGTTTTTAAATAAATACTATTGCCAACAAAGAACTGAGGTAAAAAACAACACATTTCTTCATTTTTTTTTTGACATTATTATGCTAGGCTTACAGATTAAAAAAAATAGATCCGTAAGCTATTTTTTTATTTGGATCCCAATTATTTTACTGCAAGCACCGAAACAAATCCAGCATCATAGGGCAAACCAGATTTTGCAATAGCAAAAGCTTGTTTTAGTAGCTTGTTGGCTACAGCTATCAATGCCAGTTTTTTACTTTTCCCCTTTACAACTACTGTATTGTGGTATAATGATGTGCCAATGGAGATTGTGAGTAAATTGCGTGGACATTCAAAAATTTAAACTTCCCAAGTACATTACGGACAAATAATAGATAAAAAAGTAAGCCAAATGATGCTTTCACTGGAGGATAAGCTTAGAGATAAATAGGAGTGTAAGTCATTTTATATTAAACAACTAAATATTAAAATTATCTTCGTGTTATTCTAACTAAAATTTATTTCTATGTCAACAATAAAAAAAGTTTTATTATTTAGCATTTTTACTATAGTTATTGGATTGAATGAGACTTTTTCTCAAACCATTAAGGAAAACCAGACTAATGCAGAATATGTAAAAGAGCTTATTGATTTACCAGAAATTGAACGTGTATTTATTGTGGCAGTAAATAAATATTATGAGTATGATAAAGATTGGTTGGACGATATTTCTATTAGTGGCAACTTTATAACATTTAAAAGTAAAAAAGAAGATAAAATGCACGTATGGGATATAAAGGATATGATATTTATTGAGAAATATTTGAATATTATCAAGGTAAGATTGAGTAAGCCAGCTGGTGATTAATTATTTAAGACAGTATCCCTTCCAAAATATATTCCCACTTATAAAGTTCTGAAATTGGGGTTTTAGATTTTTTAAAGAAATCCATTACCCCTCTCTTTTTGGCTTTATCCCTCTCAATATTTAATGAGTTGAGGTAGTGATTTATTTTTCCTTCAAAAATTTCTACTTCAGTTTGTTTTATAAACACACCACCCATTCTTTTCTGATAAATCGTTTCCATAAGAGAGATGTTTTCAGGGATTTTTTCCCCTGTTATTCCTGCAAGTGAAATAATCAAATGTTTTAATTTTTTGTTTTCAATATTTTCGTATTCTTCAACTAATAGATTTTGAATATCAACGAGCAATTCTTTGTCGGCAATTGCAGTATTAAAAATACTATATCCCGAATCTGAATAGCTGTAAACACCATCCTTACATATTATTGGAGCGTCAAAACCTAAAATGTCACTGCGAAGCACTCTAATATCATCTCTTACGGTGCGTTCAGAAATGCTTGTTTCCTCTCCTATTCTATTACTTATAGCTTCTGAGCACTTTTTAATAAGTAAATCAATATCACAAGAAACAAATTGATTTCTTAAACAA